>Ga0307513_10010037_pt1 | contig 11934 bp, 6 predicted proteins | sample 15_EM_MG_FD_202174 | JGI IMG/M metagenome (GOLD analysis project Ga0307513, IMG submission 202174) | Populus trichocarpa ectomycorrhiza microbial communities from riparian zone in the Pacific Northwest, United States - 15_EM | ecosystem: Host-associated > Plants > Roots > Unclassified | place... | reverse complement strand
AGTTATAGAGCTGGATGGGTTCAGGAAGATGATAAAAAGTTTGAGAACTTGCCGCAAATGAAAAGCAATGGTGCATATTAAGTTATTGTGTTCATATGCTATATGCTACGAGTACAAACAGCAAAGACAAAAGATCCTATTCCCTTGTTGGCAACGAGATTTCTGTTTCATCGTGGATTTCAATTACTGATATTACCGAATTCTTGGAAGTTAGCATTTTAGATTCAAAGCTTAGGATGACATTATCTTTGAACACAACACCCAGCAGCCACCCAAGGAGAAGCAAGAGGAGGGATCCGGGATTCTTGTCAAAAGAAGAGAAACAAGAAAATCTAATGGGAGGCAGACATTTTTTTCTATGAACAAGTGTGACCAATATATTTAACGTTTTTCATATTTTCTAATTAATCATTGTCGATTAGGATAAGTGTGTGTAAATGGTTACTTAGTTAGCTATTTAGTAATAGAAAACAATTTTCCTTTTTTATTTTTTATTTTCTTTCTCGGATGGAAACTTAAAAAACTTGATTATTTCTAAAGTTTCAGAACATTTTTTCAACTCCAAAAATTAAAAAATAAATTCACTTTATATTGTTTTATATTGGAGAAAAATAACAAAATAAAAATTGTATTCAAATTAAAATTGCTTTTTCAGGATATTCTTTATATTTAAAATAGACATATTTTTTTCTCATGATATTATCATTTTTTTTATTTATTACTATTTTGAGAAAAAAAATTTAACTTAATTAAATTGAATGAAATAGAGCTTAAGAGATAACATCCAAAATTACTTGACAGACTTGTTTCTATTCCTTTTATGTTGAGAAGCAATCTACTAGCACTTTGCAAACATTGATCAGTAATAAATAAATATAAATGCGAAAAATGTTTATGAACAAGTTATTTAGTTATGAAGGGAAAATCTTTTGAAGAACTTTTCAAAAGATAAAAAAACTCTTTAGGACAACCAAACCCATGATAGACTACTTTCATTAGTTTAGAAGATTATAAGAGAAGTATTTTCGACTACAAATTCTTTGTATCTATGCTACCTTAATTGTCAAGACAAACACTTTGTTTTGTCTTTTACTATAGCAACTTGCTAGAACACCTGACGATCTTCATTGTTGTCATCCTAACTAGAGCATTCAATTGCTAACATTTAATACAGAAACTCCTCTAAGAGTCATTAGACTCTTTAGTGAACAATTCTCCTTGATAATTTTATTTATACTCTATTTGTGTGTCAAAAGTAATTGCTGCAAAATTATGTATAACTTCTTAGTTAGTTGGGTACTCTTGCTTCGCTGTGTGTGCTTCTCCCTCAAATGCTTCTAATTATCCTACTTTATATACACATTCATGTGAAAAGGATAAGAACCTTTGATAATCATTATCTTCAAGCTTCATAGTCTATTATGTTCTTAACAGACTACAAATGTATTTCACAAAAACACTTATATGACAGTTATCTTTGGATAACTTGTATTTATCTTCTTTTGATAAAACTTATCTAAACTTTCAATATAATTTGTCCAAACAAACTATATGATTACAGAAATAATCACGTTATATCCTATAAGATTAACTTGAATAATTCTTTATTTAATTTGGATAAATTAATAACCTAAACAAATTTATTATCATCAACGCAAATAATCCTTCACTAATCAAAGCCAATCATTTTGAGATTTACAATCTCTTATTTTGGCTGATTTGTGACAAAATATAATAAGGATAAATTAGCATACAAGTACTTCAGATGGTTCAATCATAAACAAATACTTTATTATAGTATACCTACAAGTACAATAAAAACAATGTTATATAACATTAGAACAATTAATAATATTTATGCAACAAAATCCTAATAGTTCCTAACATGTTTCATGCAAATAGTTCATAACATATTCAAATAATACTTCATTCAACATCTTGCATCCTAACAGTTCATAATATGTCTAAAAATTATCATGAATCAAATATTATTATACAACTACATGCATCAAATTTAAAGTTCATCAAGTATTCAACATAAAGGTTCCTATCCTATGAAAAATACCCTAGATGTTACAAACTAGAATATTCAATATTCATTACTGATTAAAAATTAGTAAAATTCTATAAAAGCAAAAATAATAATTCTGATGGTTAGCTGGTTGCTTCCTTCCTCCTCCTTCTTCTCCATTGCATCCCTTTCATGCATCCTTGTCCCCCCTTGGTTTGGAACCAATCCTAGTCCTTGTCTTCATCAACAATAGACTGATACACTTGTTCAACATCTTGTTTGATAGTACTTATAATTTTTCAATTATAAGAGAGAGTAGGGGGCTGGTTTGAAGAGTTTTTGGTTGAGAGGAGGTAGACTTTTTAGGATGTGACCTTTTTTTACTAATCACAACTTCAGATTTGACAACAGTTATAGTTGAGACTTTTTGAATAAATTTTTACTATTGGCTCATTGTCATGCAAGGGTACAATGGCCATGATTGCTACCCTAGATATCAACCCACCAAAAGGCAGACTCACTTCCTTCTTAGTTGTAGCTTTTTGTATGACATCAATAAAGTGAGTGGCTAGGTCGATAGGGACATCAATAATAGTAACATACATGAGTTGAGCTTTCTCAATTGTCAGCTCAATATATCTTCCAATAGGCCAGAGGTTTGTTAGAATAATTTTTGCTAACACTCGGTAAAGATGTAGCATGGTGTTCATAGGCTATTTATGTGCTTTGGCATGCCATTTTGGTCATTTAGAGCCAACAAACAAATCACTCATCTGAGTCTTTGAAGGGGATCTTATTTCTTTTTAGGGAAATCTAAGATATGTGATTTTAGGTAGCTCATTTAACTTCCTAATGATAGTAGAAGGCAACTCAAAAGTTTGACTTGTAAAACCTAGTTAAAACTTTTCTTGAGTGAAATAAAATAAATAAATAAATAATCCAGAAATAAAACAGGTTAAATTAAATAAAAGAAATTTAATTAATATAAGAGGGGTGAAATTGGAAAAAGGAAAAGGTGATACAATATAAATTAATTAAGAAGAAAAAGTAGTGGGGATAAAATGGGATAGATGAGACAAATAGGGTCAATGTGAAAATAATAGAAATTTAGACCATAAATACCTTTTTTTTTCTCTTGTGATCGCTGATTTTTGCTTCCAAGAGAGGGTGAGAATTGTTTGATTTTTTTTTCTTGTTTGTTGATAAATCCATCAAAGAAACGTTAAAGTAGAGTGAGTAAAGGATAAATAAGTAATCAAAAGAGGAGATTAGGTGTTTGGGTTGGTTCTTTGAAGAAAAGAAATATGTGAGTTAGGGGTAAGAGACTCACCCAAAGAGATTAATTTGAATGATTTTGTGATTTTGCGGAATAATTAAAAATGTTAGTGTTATATGAGAATTGATTTGTGAAGCTTGATTGTTGAAATGTTGCTATTATGGTTGAATAAGGCATGTTATCATGAAATAAGGTTGGGTAATGATTTAATTTAAAAAATGTAAGAGAAGAAGAAAACAAATTCCTCCTTCATCAATTGTTGGTTCTAACCAAGGTTGAAAATTAAGACATTAGAAATGTTTTCTATAATTGTGTAGAGTTGTGTTGATTTGATGTAAAAAAGAAGAAGAAAGAAATGGACAATTATTCATAACGAGAATTTAGAATTTTCGATGCAATTAAATTGAGAATCTAAAATCTATTGAGAATGAAATTGACCTTTATAGTGGATGAATGACAAATGATATATTTGTTCTTCTTATATATGAGAGGTCGCGAGACGTACTAAGCAATAAAGGACCATTTTACGTGATCAGGGAATATATATACACTTTAAATGAAAATGAAAATATATCTATAATAATGTTGTGATTTTTTTGGGGATGTTACATGACCTCTAACAGTAGAGGTATTGGAGTGTTCATCAAGATTAAAAGGCTCATAATTTACGTAAAACTCCCTATCTGCTTCAACATATAGAGCAAAAGCTTCTGCAGTTAGTTTACCCTATTGTGTTTTCTTAAAGATGTTTTTATGAACACAAATGTGGGATAAAAAAGATCACTTATAAAAATTTCTCTTTCATCTAGTACATTCTTCTTAGAGAATTTGTTTCTATAAGTTATCTCTACATTAAAGCAAGTTACGAAATCAATTTTTCTAGACTATGCTGCAGATTTAGAGGATCTAACCACCGCTTTGCCATTTGCTTTTATCCTTTTAATCTTAGAGGGCTGGACTAAAGACTTTTCAAGGGATGAGGTCTTCTACTCTTTATCATTGGAAGAGCTTGAAATAGGGGTTTCAGGTTTCTTTTTAGCTTTTACTTTATAACATCCCTTCAACAAGAAAATTCATTATCCATTTTCAGAAACAATAAATCAAAAGCTTAAATGATTTTAAAGATATTTTTGTAGAAAGGTTAAATGCTTCAAATGTGTTCTACAAATCTAGAGCACAAATGATTGTAAAGACATTCTTTTTAATTATCTTCTCAAGAAATTTTAGATCAAGATAGGATATCTTTCCATTTTTTTCAGAAAGGTTAAATGCAAGATGGAGAGGATGAGAAAATGTTTTGTCTTATAAATTTATTTTATATTTATCAGAAGATGTCAAGTAAACATGAAGAGATTTTCTTGAAAAATTACGGAAAGATTTCTTTAAAACTAGAAACACGGAGGGGGAGAGAGAGAGAGAGAGAGAGAGAGAGAGAATGATGATTGCATGTTTTGATAAACAAAACCATTAATTCAACTTTAAAAAAGTTGTTTTTTATCTTGTTCCTACTCACATCAAGCTTCATGATATGCACTTATAGCCTCTGTTAAGATGATGCGTCAATGTTATGAAAAAGATTGACTTTTTAGACTAACCATTTCTCATTTTGTTTTATAAATCAGTTAGGCAAACATTAATTTCATATGTTTTTCTCACAAGTATATCTAATTGTATACTTAGGCAGAGATATGAACCTCTATAAAGTAATCAAATTTTCTAGCATAAAAGTACTCATAATTGATAGTTATGAAGGAGATACTTACCTTATTGGTTAATCTTCATTTATGAATACATCTTTTTAGTTAATCAAATCAAGATGTGAGTGTATGAGTGAGAAAAATAACAATTCTACTTTAAATCGTTTTTCTTCATCTTTTTTTCTTTGATTTGAGATATACCTTGAAAGTTTTAAAGTAGAATTGTTGTTTGTCTATATGCCTTGAAAGATTTAAATATAACAATTCTACTTTAAGTTATTTTTTCTCTTTGATTTGTTTGAATTTTTCTTAAGGATCTGTCAGGAGGAGTGTCTTAACAGCTTATGTACTAGGTTCAACTAGCTTTAGTCAATTCAAGGCACATTACTCCCCTTTAATTGTTAGCATACATGCATTTAAATCAATTTTACTTTTGCTAACAATTAGTAAAACAAGTTGAATTGCTTATAGTGTTTAAGACAATATCTTTATTTGGTTTTTCAAAAGAATAGCGATTTAAAAGTGAAAATCATACCAAATAATATTTTCCTCAATCATAGAAAAATGAAATTTGTGATATTTAAAGGTATAGATTAGGTATACTTATAAGGTTTACTTATGTGCTGTAGTGTTAACAACATGTTCACATATGAAAACACAAATAAAACTTCGTACACACACACACATATTATTTACAATTTTATCTCTTTTAAGAATTAGGGCATGTCATAAATACCAATGACTTTCCTAAGAAATTCAAATCTTAAACCATCTAAAGATTTTATGAATAAGTCGGCTAATGGATGTTTGGTGTTCACATGTTCTAATAACACAATCTTTGATTCAACCAAGTTTTTAATGAAGTGATGTCTTATATCTATATGATTAGTTCTTGAATGTTGCAAGGGATTTTTAGAGATACTAATTACACTGGAATTATCACAATAAATAATCATAGTATCTTGAGAGAAACTATAATACTCTAACATCTTTTTCATCCAAATAAGTTGTCTAGAAACTGCGTGCTACAATATACTCAACCTTTATAATGGATAATGAGATTTAATTTTGTTTCTTACTCATCAATGCTGTCAAGTTACCACCAACATAAAAACACCTTTAAGTAGTGTTTCTTTTGTCGTCAACAATACATGTTTAATCAACATCCAAATAGCTAACTAGACTTAAGTTTGAATCTTTTGAATACCATAAACCATAGTCAATTATAGCACTAAGGTATTTTAAGATTCTTTTAATTGTTGTAAGAAGTGATTCTTTAGGATTATATTGGAATCTAGCACAAACACCCACACTAAAAGCAATGTCAGGTCTACTAACAATAATGGTGCTGGAATTTGAGTATTTATGCTTATGAAGATGAATAAAATGTATAATTATAAATATAATCATTTTAGAATTGAACTATGATATTAGGAGTGAAGGTGGTTGTGTTTTGGATGATTGGGTTAATGATAGTGGTGTTGGAATATGTGTAATTATGTGTTATAAAGATAAATGGAATGTGTATTTGTGTATAGAATCATTGCTGAATTGAACTATAATATGTTTTGGAAGTATTAGTAAGTAAAAGTGATAATGGAAAAATATGTAATTTTAAGTTATAAAGATGAATTTATTGTGTACATTGAATTAAAACCATTGTGGAATTCAATTATGATGTATAAACTCTTGTGGTTGTAGGGTTGAATAGATTGCATATAAGGTGTTTGGTAAAATGCTTAGATGAGATTGATAAGTTAGTGGTTAAAGTGTTGGTAAAATGACTTGACGAATACTTGTATATAATAGATGAATGGGTGACCAAAGTGACTTGATGAAAGCTAGTTTAGGAAGTCAAAAGTGGCATATTGAGTGTTAAAATGAAATGCATGTTGGAAAGCCAAGAAGGTCATGACAAATGTTAGGATAAAATGAATGTTTGGGTTAAAATGAAAATGAATGTTTGGGAAGCAAAAAATGATATAAAGGATAGGTGAATTAACAAGCATATATTTGTTACCAAAATAGGCATATATGGACTATTATGATAGTTGTGTTTGTATGAAAGCAAGGGTGTTACTATAGTCTAAATTCATGAGAACATAACAACCCGAATATGTGTAAACATGGGTTGTTCCAATAGCCTGAATGTGTGTATGTATGAACTATTACGACAACAAATAATGCATATGTTTAGGGCTATTTTGAAAGCATAAAAGGTGTGAATGTGGGCTGCTATGACAACCATAAAAAACATGTATTTGAGGATTGTTAAGACAACATTTATGTGTGTGAATGTGGGCTATCGTGGCAACCATGAATGCGTGTATTTATGGATTGTTGTGACAATTGTGAGTATGCATATGTATGGGTTGTTGTGGCCGAAAGAATACATGGGTATATAAGGTTATTAAGCCAAAACTGTGTATATGTGTTGAGGTATAAATGGTCAAATATGCTAATGTTAATTTTGAAAAATGTATTGTTGTCTGTATGTATTTATGGCCAAAATGGGTTTAGTTTGTACAAATGCATACCAAGTGTTTGATAAAATGAATATGAAAATAATCGATAAAATGGTTAATAAAATAAAATGAATTATGAAAAAGGATGACATAATGGATAAACATATAAGATTATTATGAAAACAAATGTTTGAATGAATGAATAATTAGAAAGTCAAAGTATAATTTAATGAATGCTTACATAGAATAAATGAATTGACAGTCCATAATGACATAATTGATGATGGTGTGAATAAATAGTGTAGATAAATGAGTCAGAATAAATTGGTTACTAACATATATGCTTTTATGGAATTCAGGAAAAACATCAAAAGTGGAAACTACACTAGAGGGAGCATACTCCACAAAAATTACATGCAGGTGTTCTTCGCCTTTCTTTTTTATTTAAAGAAGTGTTTTTGTTTCATTACGGATGTGAATACAATGAGAGGTTTGTGAGTGTGAATGAAATAAGAGGAATGTGAATGCGATGAGAGGTTTGCGAGCGTGAGTCTAATGTGAATCTAATGGAAAATATGCGAATGAGAAATATGGATTTGGAAAATAATTAAGTTTGTCACATGAGCAAGGGCTATTGTTAAAAATAATATGCAGCTGCCCATTTGGACCGGGGATATAAAATTTAAATAAAACTAGTTATTTGGATGTGAACTATAATATTTAAATAAAGCTAGTTGTTTGGACGAGGACTATAAAATTATATTAAACTAATCATTTATACAGGGTTTATAAAATGAAATAAAGCCATTTACTTGGATGAGGGCTATAATGAGAAATAAAATTAGTTGTGTGGATAGGGGGCTACAATATGGATTTGAGCTGGTCATGTTAACCAGGGGGCATAATACGAAATGATTCAGTAAATACAATGGAAGTAACATATGAGTTTTAAATGAATCAATGATAGTAAATGGAGATAAATCATAAGTCTTTAATGATCAAGATGGACTAAGAAGTACATTGTTGACTTAAGGTACATATTTCAAATTTGGATATTTAACGATAAATGTATGGAGAACGTAAAACATGTATCACCATAATTGAAATGAACTATTAGCCATGGTTGTCATAAACAAAAGAAGTGGATGTTGAATTGGTACGAATGAATACACCCTAATTTAAAGTATTAGTTATAATATGAAAATGAAAAAATAAATATCTATGATTGTTAGAATAAATCAATGGATATAAGGGTGACATAGAGCTTGAGTTACGAGTATTCATATAAATCAATGAATTTGGTGATATACCATAATGGCTATGATGATTGAAATAGAATTATGAATACATAATTGAAATAAAGTATAAACAATGAATATGTTGATTTGTCATATGATTATTATTGATGAATTGTTTATAATCCGAGAATCGAAAGAATTCTAGGAATTGTGAATAAATGAGACTATTAATATGCTCGATTACTACTAACAAGTTCTTATTAGTGTAGATAACAATTCAACTAGGATGATGAAATGAGGACTATGATGGTATATTATATGTGATTCTAGGAGAAAAATATAACATTTAATGTAAGGATTGGAATGAAATGTAAGTATAGTATAGATGGAGTATGTTTGTAAGAGGATAACAAGTGTTATGATAATTGATATGTTTATGTATGTATTGTTTTGTTGTGTTTATTTCTTAAAGTTGATGGAGGTTCTATTGGTCATGGATATGGAAAAATATAATTTATAATCTACATTAATTATATGTTATAGGTACACCCAATAAATCATTTCAACATCATGACCACTCTTCAAAAATAAAAATTGTATAACAATTCAATTTATTGATTTAGATTTATTTTGTATATTTTAAATTAATATACCATGAGATTGTTAAGCCAGAAAAGAGTGATGGTTCTTCTTTATTTTTATGTTAATAATTGTATCAATAGGTATGGTAAACGTTTGTATAAAGGAAAATTTGCTAAAATTCAAATGAAATGAGATAATTTCTATATAAATGGAAAAAATAAAATAAATAGAATTTTTTTATAAAATGCATATATGAAATTCCTTACTTGTTGAATAATAAATAAGTATTAATATTACTAAATCCGATCCTGACCAAATACAAAATAAATAAACACCCCCACGTATATAAGAATATATATTTTATATTGAATAATAAATAAATTTTATATTTAAAATACACTGTGCTTGAATATATACACTTAAACACTTAAATTAATATTCAAAACTACTGAATAGGTGAGATATCAATATCCAAATTCCTAAACTGTTAGCATATATATATATATATATTGATTTTAGTTTATGTACGAGTATAGATTGGTATTCTCTAAACCTGCTTATGAGTATGCATAATATCCTTAATAATAAAAAGAAAGTCACAAGAAAACAATATCTTATAAATGCATTGGTCCAAGAATTGATAATACTCGCTCAAAAAGGAATTCGTGTCGATACATTAATATGGATTCAAAGATGTTTTAGCTACTTGAAAAAATAGATGGTCTCTCTCTCTCTTTTTTTTTTTTTTTTTGTTTTGTATAGTTTCAACTCATTGAAGTAACTCTCTCTCTCTATATTTTATGCGAAACAGATTTGTGGTCTCTTTTTTATCAATAAAAAAATATTTTAACGATACAAATGTATTTTAAATTGTTTTAAAAAATAAAACTTGAAGTATAAATTCGATAAAAAAACTGTAAAAATCAACAAATAAAAAAATTCAAGATAATCCAGATCGTTTTAAATTCACAAGAAATTATATATATAGAAGGCAAATAAAGAAAACATAAAGCCTAATTGTTAATGATATAAATACTAAATAATAAAATTAAAAAAAAATCTTATAAAAAGAAAAAATAATAAACCAAGAAAACATATTAAAAAAGCTCAATTAAATTATATACCAAGATTTAAAACTCACAACCCATTATATTATAGATTTAGGTTGAATCAAGAAGCTCAATTCTCAACTAATTTAATATTGATAAGCTAAAGTATATCTAATAAAGAACAACAAATAAAAAAACTTTAGAAAACCCCTGTCATTTTCAAAATCAATGAAAATTCCTAGAGAAAGCAAATAATAAAAATAACGGAGTCCTGTCTCTAATTGAATAAATGTTGAAGGATGAAACTTAAAAAACATAGCTTAAAGAAAGGAAAAAAAATCAAGCAAACTCATGCGAATCTCCTAAAACTAAGTTAATCTCTAAAACCAAAAACTTGAGAAATCGTAGACCCTGACTTAGTCAAGAAGCTCAATTCTCAACCAATCTAAATGTCGAATGATGGAATTAAAAAACAAATATTAATTTATAAAATCTGTCAAAGAAATAAAAAAAAAAACAGATATCAAATTTGACAAGAAAAAAATACCTTACAGAGGATGAGATTTAAGGAAAAAATTTAAAAAATTAATTCAAATAAAACAAATAAAAATAAAAAGAATGAGAATTAAATTTAAAAGATTAAAAAAAATTAAAGGGGATGATATTGAAAAAAGTGTAATTTTATACATTGTTTTAGCAAATTATTTCAAATATTGAAGGATAAAATTGAAAAAAAAATCAATTTAAAGAATTAAGCATAAAAGCCTAATAAAGAATGACAAATAAAAAGACTCAAGATAACCAAGTTATTTTTAAGACCAATAAAAAATTATACAGAAATCAAATAAATAAATAAAATAAAATTTGGTTTTCAATTGAATAAATGTTAAAGGATGAAAATAAAATAAATTATCTTAAACAAAGGAAAATAAAAACCAAGAAAATTCAATGCGAATCTCCTAAACCTAATCTAATCTCTAAAACTTGTAATCCGTGAATTTTTTTACTCAGGTTCAATTAAAAAGTTTAATTATTAATCAATTTAATATCGAATGATGAAATTGTAAAAAAAATATTAATTTAAAAAACTTGTCAAGTTAAAAAAAATAACAATAAAAAAATATAAAAATATGGATCAAATTTGATAAAAAAAATCCATTGAAAATGAAATTAAAAAATATATATAAAAATAATCACAACAAAACAAATAACAATTAAAATAAATCACCCCTCTCATTCGTAACAAATGAATAGAAAGAAAGCTACAAGTACTTTGTTCATTTACAATCATCAAACACAAAGAAAACAACCAAAATGCTGGAGATAAAAAAAGAAAGAAAAAGCAATATAAACAAACTAGGGAATCGAGTATAAAATGACAACAACTAGGGATATCCTCTCCTGTTAGCAAAGAAACTGTAAAGGTAAAATTGTAAGCAGATGATCAGGTTGAAGAGCGCCAAAACCAAGAAAAAGAAAAAGAAAAAAACAAGAAAAAAATAGATACAAACGAAGCAAAAACAACAAAAAAAAGATTAAGCCAAAGCCAAAAGGCAAAACAGTAGAAGCAGATAAGGATACTGATAACAAAGTAATAATATATAGCAGACTAGAAA
>Ga0307513_10010036_pt1 | contig 11934 bp, 7 predicted proteins | sample 15_EM_MG_FD_202174 | JGI IMG/M metagenome (GOLD analysis project Ga0307513, IMG submission 202174) | Populus trichocarpa ectomycorrhiza microbial communities from riparian zone in the Pacific Northwest, United States - 15_EM | ecosystem: Host-associated > Plants > Roots > Unclassified | place... | reverse complement strand
ACACGTTTTTCCATATGAGGTGACAAACGAAGGTGATAGCGATACCATCACAATGTATGACTTCAACCCCTGCCGTGTCCGAGAGGTGCAGCTCAGCAAGGAGCATATCCTTGTTGCACGTGAAGGACACTTGGATGATTTCAAGATTGACATTTTTAGTGGGGATGTACCGGGGAGCATTTGTCGGAAGAACATCTTCAGGTTTGATATTATTGGGAAATTGCCCTATATTCGGTATAGGAGCTCGAACTGGCCTGAATATGAAACTGTTTTCATTGATGAAGAGAGGATGATCTGTGTTCAGGCAAGTCTGTTTACGTCTTTCAGCACTTTTCGGGCTGACCAAACTGGTAACCAGGCTGACGAAGAAACAGATGGTTTCACATCAATGGATATTGTTTATTTCGGTTAAGATGGGTTAAGATGTTGATTCATGTCCTGCAAACTCTTCCTCACCGATGATTTTGGTAGTTTATTAACAATAATAAATCTGCGTATTTATGGCTTATGTGGCTGCTTTCTGCACTTGTATAAGAATTCCTCCTTGGATCCATTGCATATGCCCCCTTTGCCATGTTGACCACATTGTCCCTTTTGTTGGTGACGAATTAGACCGCTGTCCACCTCATCAGAGAAGAATCAAAATAAAAGAAGTCTCCAGCTTAGTCACAGGGTGTGTATATGCACATCTGCTGTCGAAAAATTTGCCATCTAGGTTGTGTTAATTCTCGGCGTAATCTAATGCCTGCGTTAACGCGTTGGTGGGATGGACAAATTCGAGCTATATGCCGTGCATGCCTCAGCGACCGTGCACGACGTCGCGAGGAGGCAGCGGCGGCTGCACAAGAGCAATGTTGACCGGAGATCGAAAGTCGAAGCTGCCCTTGAATACAAGATTGCGCAAGGCCCGGAATACGTAATCTTGGCCATTGACGAAGAAGCCATGGCACAACTCCCGGAAAGTGAATCAATAGCTCATCGGCTTCTCAATTTCCGTGAAGATCGTCAACCTGAGGGTGGTGGGACCGCAACGCCAGTTGCCGCTGCCTGTATGGATGGCGAAAACGATTAACGGTAGCAGGGTGTCCGCGCCCTGCCATAAATATGCGTCGTCGCGATAAGGCAACAAAACAAAACTCCGTACTTGTGCCTCTGATGAACCCCGCATGAACGCCCCCTCCTGAATATAACGTCATCAATGCTAGCGAAGGCATGCTGGTACCGATGTCGTTTCATTCTTTAGTCATCCATGCGGCCATTCCCCCAGTTCACGGTCGCACTTGAGTTCCCGGTTATCGGGGCCGTTCTCAGGTGGCAAACGTAGTGGCCAGTGATGGAAAGGAGAGGTCCAGGCATCGAACGCAGTCAATGAATTTCGCGGAGCAGGTTTTTGAAAATTGAATTTGAGGGGAATCGAGAATTGTCCAACGGTTTCCAGGCCTCTTTTCCAGGTAGGAGTCGAGCAAGAGTCGAGCCGACAGTAGTTCTGTTTTCAGGAATCAGACTGTGCCTTGGTTGTGATGTTGGACTTCGCCTGCTGGCTGAAATACTTTGGGAAGGCGTGACCTCCGATCGATATTGATACAGTTGGACCGACGCCATGATAGAAAGCCTCTTTGAATCGTCACTAAATCCTCGGTTTCCATATCGTGCTTGAATCTCCCACTTCACCTCCCCCATTCCTCTTGCTTCTAATTCCTGTGACTAATTAAATCAAGGACGAATATGAATCCGCAGTGATCTCAGTCGTTGGCGTCGGCAAAACAATTGCCGCAAATTCCCGACGGGTCGCAAGTTCCTAACACATTCCCGCCAATCCGCGATTTGTGACTGGAACGGCATTGCGGAAAATTTGGTGGCTTTTCCACAATCTGCAACCTAGAACAGGGGGGGATAAATTAAATTCGTTTATGTGCTAGCCAGATTTGAGGGAGCATAAAAATGCGGGTTGTGACCGAAATCGTGAGGAATTGCGGCAAATCTTTCGGCTTTATGACCAGAATCAATCTAAATCTGGGAAATCTGTATATTTCAAAGCTTCCATCGCCTGGAATGTCCGAAAGGTCTGGTTTACTGACCAGAATCTGGAATCCGAGGGACTATAGCACTGCTAAATTCTCACTCAGAATCTGCTTTGCCACCGTTGTGACCTGTCGGGAATTGATGCAAAGCAAGAATTTTTCACTAGTGACAGCATTCCAAGAACCCATTCATATGGTTAAGGGCTTTTCGTTTTAAGCACCTTTTCCCCTTTAACTTCAGAGCCCATCTTCCAACCACCGCTCAAGTCTACGCCTGGGATCTATAGAGTGCGCTAGTATCCCATCGCAAATTTCGGCCGGTAGACACCGTCGGATGACAATGTTAAATAATGCCAAACAAATTCCCGACAATACAAGTGAACTTTTCCCGAAAAGGGAAACGGCTTATCAAAGTCCCCCCATCGCCGCGTTTGAGAAGTAAATCACATATTATACATATGGGACAAGTCAAGGGTTGGATTGATGACACTTTTGGGTGCCCATCGTGGTGGGCCGTTCTTTACTGAGTATCAGCCATACTCGTCTCAGAATTAATGCTTACCGTTATTTAGCAAGGAGCTTCACAATCAAAACGGCATTAGTCATCACTCCACAGGATTCGGTTTCGTTCAAGGTGGCTAAAATCTCTTGACGGAAAGCCGGAAACGTCTTACAACGCGCGCTTAGCGTCAATTCGTCGCTTTGGCTTGAGGATCGATCTGGGTATCCGGCACGGCGAAATTGAAAATCATGAAGCCAGTCCAATTTGAAAACGGGGCACGTGTATGACTTGGAAACCGCACGCCGGCGTGGTCATGCACAGCGGTGTTTCCAAAATCCAGATTTACTGGATTGTCCGCCAATTCCAAATTTCCCCATTTTGGAATTGCTAGAAAAGGTTGTTCCAAAATTGAAAAAGATTGTCCAGAATCTTTAGTCATCAACCGGCTAATGATACGGTGAAATCTCAAAAATCAATTTTAAATTTTAGAACATCATTTTTTGTAAAGGTGACTGCATAATAAATTCTTATAATACACTTAGTCTATGCTTTCCAAATGTCAGAATATTTGGATGTGTTCCTGCTCAGAAATTCCCCAAACACAAGTGTATCATTAGGTGGTGGCTTGTAAGCCTGCTTGGCGGGGGCAGGAAATCACTGATGAGCGATCACATGAGGGAACAGGACCAAGCTCTGAGTTCTGAGGACGAACACGTACGTAGTACAAGGGGGTAAAGTAGACTACGGAAAGAGAACGGGAACGCGTCATTATATACGATGTGACAATGTAACAGTAACGGCCTTACATGGCTGTGTTGTTGGCAAATCCGTGAAACACCACGATCGTGTCGGCTCAACTTCCTCTATGGTTTTATACTACTTAGCTGTACATTTACACCGGTAATTTATAGTAATTTAATACTTATAAACGTCTGTCTGGGAGGGCCCAGTATATGACGTATTTATTGTTGGCTCGGATATGCGAGTTCCGACAACGGTTACATAACTGTCAGCTTGGGTTTCCCCGCGCAGGTGTGTAACTCGCAAGGCGGTCGAGGGCGTGGTTTCATCACCTTAGGGCGTCTGTTACAAATTCTTTGTGACATTTGCTTCCTGTACATTGTGCGTGATTGTTGGTATACACATTTAAGGGTGAATAACACGCCATGGCCCCCAATTCAAGGGCTAATCTTGCAATGTTGTTATTACTCACCAATTCCTTTATCCCCTCCGAATTATTTAAATAATCGAGCGCCAGACTCGTTAAGCGTTAAGGCGAATTTACGCATTGCCGCACAGTCGGCACTATAGCACTTATAAAGAAGCGTACGCTGACCTTCGAGTCATGCAAATTTACGCATTGCTGCTTGTTCTCCTGGCTGTATGGGAAATGCTTTCCTCAGAAACTTTCTAACACTCTGGCTCTGGAACCCAATCGTATCTTGAGCATCATAGCAAATGAGGAACTGACATGGCTATTTCATTTAGATACGTTATTTCGCTTGCATTTGTCACTGCTATCGGCATCCGTTCTGGTCATGGCTGTAAAATCGTGCTCACGACCGGGCAGTCAGGCAATCCCAGGTAATATATATCTCAACAATTATTGACCACTTTTTTTCTGAATGCAGCAGATACCTTTTGGTATGCAGAGCTACATAAGTCTTCGGCCACTCCTCGGGACGATGTTTGCTGTTTCTTTGAGTGCATGGGGCATCTGTATGGACTAGATGTTGCAGCATATCGCGAGGGAACTATATGGAAACGTGGGCAGGGTTTTTCCGATGTGAAAATAGTTGTGTTTTCGTAATGGTATAGTCGGGGACTCGGCGCTTTGCGCCGCCAACGAAATTTCTGATGCTCGCTGGAAGATGAGTGCAAAAACGAGCTTTTATAAATAAGAGACTCGTAAATTGGTGAACCTGACTCGAACGGTGGTTGGAAGATGGGCTCTGAAGTTAAAGGGAAAAAGGTGCTTAAAACGAAAAGCCCTTAACCATATGCATGGGTTCTTGGAATGCTGCCACTAGTGAAAAATTCTTGCTTGCAATTCCCGACAGATCACAACGGTGGCAAAGCAGATTCTGAGTGAGAATTTAGCAGTACTATAGTCCCTCGGATTCCAGATTCTGGTCAGTAAACCAGACCTTTTGGACGTTGCAGGTGATGGAAGCTTTGAAACATACAGGTTTCCCAGATCTAGATTAATTCCGGTCATAAAGCCGAAAGATTTGCCGCAATTCCTCACGATTTCGGTCACAAACCGCATTTTTATGCTCCCTCAAATCTGGCTAGTACATAAACGAATTCAATTTATCCCCCCCTGTTCTAGGTTACAGATTGTGGAAAAGCCACCAAATTTCCCGCAATACCATTCCAGTCACAAATCGCGGATTGGCGGGAATGCGTTAGGGATTTGTGACCCGTCGGGAATTTGTGGCAATTGATTTGCCGACGCCAACGAGCGAGATCACTGGACATTTGGTGCTGGGTGAGCTCAATGCAGATTCCTATATATTCTCGTTATAATGGTTATTTACTACCTTCATGATTCATGATACATTCCTACAGTGACGAACAAAATTGGAAAAAAACCAGGAAGTAAAGCCAGGCTAAGACATAATCATAGGAGGAATGGGAGGGATGGGGAGCGCCCTTTGCAGCGGCAAAGTGGCCAGGCATTAGGGTGGGGCAGGGGGTGACGGGATATTCAAGGGAGAGTCTACGGTAATCACTTTCAGCCTGTCCTTTTGAGTAATGCTCGGTTGAGAGAGACAGGCGCTGGGGACTCGCGTAGAAAAGGAACGCCCAAAACGTGGCGTCATCCAGAAACTGAAGCTTGAGCTGAATTCCGTTGAAATGGAGAGGTGTCAAATCAAACGACGAGAAGTCGGCACATTCAAACTCTATGGTGCGGCTTTCCTTAGAGATGACAGTCCAATCAGGTAGACCTTGGGAGGTGCAACGGAAACTCTTACGGGGCTGATCTTCGAAAACCTGAGGCCTTTGCCTATCTTTGTGTGGAGAATAGGATTCTCATCTTTAGGGCATCCGATAAACAGCCCAACTAGATAGACGACCGCTGTTAGCTCCACTGTGTATATGGATCATAGATAAAGATTTTACCTGATGTTGCCTCGGATGCATATATCAGAATTCTCGCAGGTGAAGGATGAGAAGAAGATGAAGAAGTTTTTGCACTCGTCATCTCCAACGAAAATATAGCTCGTTCGGACAAGAAAGCAATGGGTGAGCTGTTCAGAGTAGGCAGGGCACTATTTTATGACATGAGGACCCTGGTTCCGGAATACTGATGAGGACTCATTTACATACCAGGCTAACTTGAGTGGGACAAAAAAAGGGATGGGGTCAATGAGGAGAGTTGGTCTACATGTTGCAATGCACAGGTTCATCAACGTTATACCGTCAGCAGTATTGCAGCACTTACGAGTTGGAAGGGAGTTCCATGTTGTGATTGCCTTAATACTATTGCCCAAGCAATTGGAATTAAATATGTTTGGGAACCAACAAAGGGCTGGTCTGCGCAAAGGGCTTGGGACTTACGCCTAAATTAGCGTTGTTCGCGGAACAGAGCAGGTACACTATTGCCTTAAGACAATCAATCCGAGGATTCACAAAGCTTAAGCGAGGCCCTCAACAAAGTCAATGGCTGGGTCGCTCTTTTGTAAATCCACCACATTCCAACTTCTTTGTGAAGTTGAATTCAATGACAAAGGGCTTTCCATGTCCTTCGTGGGGAACTGGTACTAATGACTTTCCTTGCACTTATATACAACGAGCGGCGCTGGTGAGGTCGCTCATGACTTCAAATTACGCTGATATTACGGACTTGGGAGATCTATCAGCACCGGGATTGAACAAATCTAGAGCAAATCATTAAACTAAGCCCTCATCTCATGATCAATCTGTTGGAATTATGGTGGCAGTACTAGTGTCGACCACAACCGCAAATGGTTATCACTGGGCAGCCACTGTTGCGCGGCGCCTTTTTTTATTAAGTATTGTTCTTTCTTGATTTCTCGCACCATATTTAGTATCCCGTAGGTACGGATCTATGTATTTAAGTAATCTACTAATGGACCGAAGCCCTCGCGCGTTTGCGAGGGTCCCTGTTCTCACCCGAGTGAACGATAGCGACACGTTCAACGTTCATTTCAACACAACTCCCTTCCCTGAATAGCTAGCGAGGTCGCTTAGGTTACCTATGTAACTAGAGTAACCGCCGCCGCACTACCACATTACAATTGTTGAACATTAACATTAACATCCATCTACATTTACGGTTTGGTTCGGAAATGGGGTAAAAGAAAATGTCAACAGTAACGCTACATGGGGGCACCATTTCACAGTCTTGCGCTAACTGGGGCTCTTCAGTGTCACCGGATCTGTTAAGACCCTAATCGGCCACGTAAGACGCAAAGTCAGTCGAGAGAGCGGCAGGAGGCCTAGGATTTATGTATGCACAGCCGACGATGCATATCAAAGGTGACCTCTCAGCCCAAAAGATTAAGTATGTTCCCAAAGAATCTGGGATTTGGAAACACCGGCGTCGCTCTGGTAATAGACTTAGTCCGATGTCTATGATAACATATTCAATACTCTGACCTTGAGAGTAGTCTGTGAAAGCGTATCCCGCTGTGATGGCAGTATGGAAAGCGGGACTGCTCAAAGTTTGGTCCTGCCGATTCATTTGCCGAGATTTGCTATCTTATATTTCAAAATTCAATACATAAATTTACTATTTGCTATTATGATATCTCCTATGCGCCGATAGTGTCGACGGCCCATCAAAATCATGACAGTTACTGATGGCAGTCCCGAACGTTGTTGGGGCCCTTCGTGCTCGCTGTTGCCCACAGCGAGCACGTATATATCCCTATTCCCTTCATTCTTCTTGGGGTTTTTTGTTGCTAGTGCGTTAATATAGTCAATCAGGCAGTATTTCGAGTACTATAATCCTATATGTGTTGATTTTATTGTGTGAGACCAAGCACGATTGATGGGAATGGTACAAGCTTTACCCATTCATTTGGAAGGTTATAAAGCCCTTTCAGAGGTCGCTTAATAATTATTTGTAACCTTATAAACATTTATAACCTCCCCAGTGGAAGATGCGCATCAGAAGGGGTATGAATGAGGTTATTTACCTTTGGGAGACACAGTGGTGGTAAGATGTTTGAATTTCTACAGTACTTCAATAATTACTTGTCCAGATGTCAACCAAATTTTACAATAAAGGTCTTTCAAGAAAAACCCGCCCAGAATTGAGTGAGCGGTCGTTGAGATATCCATTTTCTGTTTTCTGTAGTATATATTTTCACATTTCACAACCATTTCTCAACCGATCTCCTTCAGGTTTTTTTCATCCTGTAAGTATTTATTAGGGATACATGAATTTGCTTTTATAAGTTTGAATTATTTTTTTTTGCGGACGTGATCTTCGAAATACAGAATTTTCGGCGTTTTCACGTAGATACTACCCGGGTACTTGCTTCAATGGTTGTAATGCCATTATAACTGTGTATTATTGTTACTATAAGGTATTGGAGTGTATTTGACTAATTTATGGGTGAATAGAACGTCGACAGTTGACCGATACAAGGTCAATAGGGTCGCATATGGCATGCATCAACACACCTACTTTCCAACGGTCCTCGGATAGTTCAAAGTAACACCATATAAAAATGGTGGAGATTGTGCTCAGGAAGTTTTAAACCTTCGGAATAACCCGATCTCCTTCTATATCCTTATCTATTCCAGCTGTAGCGGTGTATACTACCAAGATCAAATCACCACTAGCGCTTCCAAAGCAAGAAATATCTTTTGGGAGCATCAGAAGGACCTACATGTGTATTTTTAGCCCAATATATTAAGGATAACTCATAGATTTTGGGACCTAGACCCCTATTCGCATGTTGTGTCCCCCCTCAGTTTCTAGAGCGACTGTACTAGTAAAAACTGCTTCCCCACGTTCTATCTACTTATTAAATTTATTTAGAACACTTTACAAAGGTTATAGTATTGGATTTGCGAAGAAATCCAGCCTTTCCTCGTCTCCCAAAAGCAAATAACCTCATTCTGATGCCCATCTTCCATTGGGGGGGAGGGAAATTTTTTATAAGGTTACAAATAACCATGAACAGACGCCATAGAGGGTTTTATAATCTCCCAATGAGTGGGTAAAGCCTGCACCATTCATTATCGGCTGTTCTTGGGCTCACACAATAGAATCAATGCATATACCGTTATAATACCCACAATACTGGCCTAAATAACTATGTTAACATACTAGTACTAAAAATCTGCAAGGAGAACGAAGGGAGTGGGGATATATACGTGCTCACTGTGGGCAACAGCGAGCACGAAGGGCACCAACAGCGTTGGGGACCGCCATCAGTAGCTGTCGTAATTTTGATGGGGCGCATTAGCCTGAGCAACATTTTTTTAATGTCCCAAGGGCCCGCTCCCAACATTCCTGTCAGAAATAATAAGTTCTCAGTTCTCAACTACTGCGTGACATGTTCCGTTTTTACTCTGTCTGTGCCGACCCCGAATTCTGGGTAGCTCCCGCCGTCTGAAAAGGAAACGACAGCGTGAATCACCGGCACATGTCAATGATCCTCGGTCCAGCAATATCAAGATGTAAATTGTTTTAAATGGTAAATACTCTTATTTCAGCGTCCCAGCATGCAACGATGTATTTTTATAGGTGTATGTACCCCGGTATACTCAACGAAACTTATGGAAAATCACCCAGGGGCTGTCGTATTTTGGTTCTACAGGCATACGGTACAAGGGGTCCCGATTCCCGAAGCTGTCAAATGCGCTGAGCCTGCGCCATGCGCTCGTCCCACAAAGGAATCCCCTTTTGTGACACAGATCGATTGTCGGTGTTGAAAGGACCACAACGCCTTGGCCATTTTGGTGAAATATATAATCCTGCCACAGGCCTCGGGCGTCCTTTGAAATTCGATGTCCCGTTCCAACTCCCCCGTTGCGGAAGAAATTCTCAAGGGCCATGTTGGCACCGTTCCAAAAAACACCACCTTACAAATTGCACAATCGCCCAGAAGGCTTTCGCAGAGAAGAGGCTCACCACGTAAACAACGAAAACTCATCATACAATTTCGTGACACCAAGGTTGTCCTGCCCCAAAATGAGGGGTTTGGCGTTCATCCACCAACACCCTGTCATCCGCACTCACACGATGATGCGCGCCAAGATTGCAACCGCAATTTCAGAACTAGGGCGTGCGTTTTAGTCAACTGTCCTGGAAAACGAATTCAACTGAATGTTTTGTCAGGTGCATATACCTTCCTTGGGTGGCAGCAATATACTTTGGGCTCTATATACTATCCATCATTCTTCAAGATGTCAGAGGGAGAATCGAAACACAATCATCTGGTAATGTTAGTCTTGGATTTATAAGCACTATTTTTTTTACTCAATTCCTCGTAGAAATCGCCGTTGAATCCATGTTGTGTAGGAATCACTATGAATTAAACATGTGCGGGACTGAGAAGGGGGTTCCAATGCTTTTCGAACAATGTCAAAACTGAGGATTATGCATGAACTTCGATCCAACCTTCATTGACCGTTCCAAAATCTTTGTGGTGTATATTTCGGAATTACTTGGAGATTTTTTTGAAGGGCGTTTTGGTCGACTGAGCACAAAAGCATTTGTAGGTCGTCGATCTTCAATTTATTCGCCAGTCTGACTCGTTGCTAGATTTCCCTTTGTGCCATCATCATCATCTTCAGTAACGTGCGACGGTAGACCTCGGATTTTTTGCGTTTATTAAACTAGCAATTCAAACACGAATACACATGTACCAGTCGCCCTTGGATTGCTTAAATATTCATTTTATGACCCTTCAAATATGGATTCGTTTATGGCTCCAGAAAGTATTAGGAAGATCCCTTTTTTGATATCGCATCAAACGAGGAGATGGAAGATTTCTGCAATATATGCATACCGATCGCTTGCATCGTAAATCATAACGGCGTCGGACATCACAGCTGCTTAAAGTCTTTATGTACATAAAATACTGAAATAATATCGTAGCATGGGGGATCTTTTAATGTACATGCTGAATGCTCCGAATGCCAACTGGTACTAATACTTATACTATATATTGCATGGAATTTACATTCCCATTGTCTCGATTCTCGAAATTTACCAAGAAATAGTAAATCTCGGCCAGCTATTAACTCTATAAAATTTACACACAACGAGAACATCTATAGACAAAATGTACAAGCGCTGAGCGCTGGGGGGGAAAGGCGGGTGGCTGACGAAACCAGTCAGCGACAAATTGGTTGACCTGCCGAATGGTCCATTTGCCAAGATCGTTTTTAGTGGTGATTAGGTCTTCTTCGGGCTTCTTCGGGTGCATCAGACATCTGGGACCTGGAAATTTCGGCGGCTCGTCGCCCCCACCACCTTTTCCCTCTGTTTTTTTTTTAACTGTAGCTTTATGTAAGATGTAAATTGAGTTACACTAGACTATTTTGAAGAATCGTTGTGTGCACCATAAAAGCTACAATACTGACGTCCTCATCGCACGGCAACGCAAAACTCTCACAGGATAAAATTATTAGTTTTTCGATGCAGAGCCAGTTATTCATTTTTCTCCCGTGGTCTCCCGAGCATCCTAGCCCTTTCATTGTGATGCTATGCCTCGGTGGCTGGCGGGAACGTCATGAACCGCCGGATGTCCGAGTGTGGGCTGGGGGGCGTCACGGGCCCTGCCGAATTGAATGAAATACTACAGTACTTTTCTTTTTTCTTAGGGCGTCTGCCTGAATTTATCACACGATGCATTTAAAATGTGAATGTTTGTACTTGCCTAGCCAACGGAATCCCAAGCATTTGAAACTAACTATTTTGGTAGAATTGGGGCTGGAACATTTCGGCGGATTGATTATAAGTTGAGAAGCGAGTTTGGTGGATCATGTCAAGATTTGAACTGCTAGCTTCTGTGCTTGGAGTAGGCATCTACTTAACGTCGGATGGCAGTGATTAGAGTACCCCGCGCAGAAATCGCGTGTCATTTTATGTTAGTAGTGAGCACTAAGTAAATGCATCTCGTTCGCGGCGAGTGATAACTTGAATCGGGTCTAGCGAGATTACTTGGCCTGGCTTTATCCAATTGTATCCGACACATGTACAGGCCATTGTACTATGCGAAGGAGCGTAAAGCAAACCACGTGCACTCCGAATCGCTGCTCGGCGCTCGGCGCTCGCAGATCGTTCCGAAATAAGTCGTTTGCAGAATGACTCATCTGAGGATACGTCAGATGACGTGGCAGACAGCGAGGCCTACTCTGTCTCACACAGAGTCGTCTTTTCCACCTTTTGGCTCCTCGCGTCGGCCACGTCTATCAGAT
>Ga0307513_10010034_pt1 | contig 11935 bp, 6 predicted proteins | sample 15_EM_MG_FD_202174 | JGI IMG/M metagenome (GOLD analysis project Ga0307513, IMG submission 202174) | Populus trichocarpa ectomycorrhiza microbial communities from riparian zone in the Pacific Northwest, United States - 15_EM | ecosystem: Host-associated > Plants > Roots > Unclassified | place... | reverse complement strand
GTCGGAATGCGGAGGTACACATCTCGATCTTTCCCTCTTACCGTTCCTTTATCATATCCCCGCAGCTTGTTCATGTTGGTCTTGTCTTGAAATCTACGTTCTGCGCAAGGTGAAGATCGAGTTTGTACCAAAAAAAACAACGCTGAACTCGCGATGTGAGATGTGACCAACGAAGCGACATCGAGACTAGGCGAAGGGCCTTTCTGACATGCGACGCTTTCCGACCGTAAGCGCTTTGTTAAAGACTAGGTAGGAGTACATTGGTCGTATGCAGTGTATTGGGCTCTATGGACGAGACAGAAATGGTTAATTTCGTCCTCTACAATGACCATAAGCCCTTTCGTCCGCGCATCGAGCTCAAATCTGGTTGTCTCCAATTGCAGGAATAACCACCGAGGAATAAATACACTCGTTAGAGCTGGTAACGCACTGAGTAAAGACTCCATTTCTACTGAGAATTGAGTGGATCCGTCTACCTCGGGAACAGTGACGTGAATAGAGTGAACAGTACCTGTGAACGGGGGGCAACGCAGATGCTGGAAGGAGTGGGGGTGATTGAAACACACTTCCTGAAGGGAGGGTGTCCTCAACGCCGTCACTGGCTCTTTAGGCACGATACCCTGTAAAACAAGGGTTCGCAAATGCACCAATGACACACTTTGCGAGTGAATGGGGTGAGAATTTGAGTGGAAAAGAACGTTTTTTGACAGGGAATACAGGGTAAGGTGGAGGATGTTGCGAAAACGGGAAAGCAACACGACGTCCTTGGGAAACCAGATGGTATTCTTGCCAAGAGACAACTTCTGGACCCGAAGGAAATCATCATCTTGTAGAGGATCACCATGGGTTTGGTAGAACTCTACTGTAGTAAGCTGGGAACAGTGTGGAAACCTGGGTCGGCTAGGCGCACCCCAGAGGGAGTGCATTCTTAGAGTTTGAAGGCGTGGAAGCATCTGAGGGAAAATAGAGAGACACCCATTGACTCCATCTTTATGTGCGTGACCGATCATCCAATTGAAAGACCGCCAACGCAAGGCGTGTTCTCCACTTTCACCAAGAAAGGTCTTGATGATCAAGGTTATATTGTTCCGAATATGAAGAACGGACTCTTTGCGCCGGAAAAGTATAAGGAACTTGGATTCGACTGCCACATCGAGAGGAGCGGTCCCACTATACGCGAGACAACAGCGGTAGTAGTTTTCAGCAAGAGAGCCTGAAAACCTGGTGGAAAAATCGAAATGGTTGGCTACGACGCCGTCGAACCGAATATCGGTCCACAGAACCGAATGGTAGCGCACGGCGTTGTACCAGGACCGGCAAACGAAGAAGAGAGCTCTGAGATATATAGGATAACCACCCACAACGTGGCTGAAAATATGCCCGAGGATTTCAAACGGGAGAGTCGCGGTATCGGTGTACACGAGAGGGCCTGACATCTCAGTGGTCTCCCCTGCTTTAGTATTAGCAATGATTAAATTTAGATATCATTAGCCACGCGCGTACCTGGCCTTGAGTAGATGCGCGCGTGTCCAGAGAAATCGAGAAACGCACGTGTCGACAGTGTCGAGGAAGCTGGCGGGAACCCTATATATGTGTAAGCACGAGGGCTCTATAGTGATCTTTGGGGTTGTAAGAGAGATTCCGCACCTAGATGCCTTCGATTCGCGACGAGGTTGGGTCGAAATTGTGCACTATGGGGACTGCCCCATCAGAATGACCTTTCTTGTAGAATAGACTTTTGCAGGAACGGACCTCGTTCCTAGTCTCTATAAAGATACCTTCCCTTAAAGCTTAAAGAATAGGGCTGAGGCCAAATATTGCTGAGGGCCTGGCAGCCATTGCCAACTACCAAATACCACTACAAAAGGGCCCTAAAATTCGCAATTCCCTCCATAAGACTGATGGTGGTAGCTAGAACAAACCATTTGGTAAATACACATACTAATGGCCCATCAAGCCTACTGGATCAGTGAAACAAGAAGTTAGGGAGGCAACAGTTTGACACTGCGCAGGAACTGAGGAGTACATTGAAGAGGTTGACAATGTGTTAGAACCCTCACCGCTACCCAACAATTGTGAATGTCTTGATGCAATCAGGGCACTCCAGATGCTATATGCCTCCCATAGGGCTGAAAGGATGTTCCACATGGCCAATAAAACATGCTTAGTACTTAGATCTGTCCTCAAGAAGGAGCAACAAGACACTTTGGTCAATGGAGACCTGCACAACTTCTTCAAACCTTTGCCCTTGCTCCATTGGAACATTGAATAATACGGGGGATTGCTTTAATGATGATAAAATTAGCATATACGATAGGAACAATGACCAAGACATTGACATTGAAACAACTATGGGGGTCAACAAGTAACAGTATATAGGCTATTGAAACATTTATTTGATGTAGAGATTATTGATCCTTTATTTATAAATTTTACATAAATATTTCTCCGCGAAATTGCCTTAAAACTAATGATTAGGCAAACTGAGTCCACCAGGGGAGTTTCTTAGGGGGAGGTTCTTCTGTATCTTTCCACTTTGGCGCTTTCTTCGAAGGGGGAAATATGTGGGATTACTTTGGCAGCCTTTAAGTTTGACACAGAACCCCTAAAATTCGCAACACAGGAGACAACCGAGGTAGATATCAGGTGGATGGTACACCAGAAGGTGGAGAGCGAACACCAGGTCAGCCTGGATGCGCGGCCAACATTATGACAGGTCAACAGTCGTGTACTTCGAATTTGCCTACCCTCAACTCTGTATGGATGCATGTCGTTTGTGCTTATGGTGCCCTCGAAGGACCCTTGACCTTATCCTCGGCTTCTACCCGAACGCTACTGTAGCTGTATTTATCAGGCTTGGAAGGGGGAGAACCAGAGGGACATGGTAGGCAAGAGGAAAAAGCGATGTCAGAATTGGCAATAGGACATATTGCAAGAGAGTACGAGAGATGCACCTCCACTGTCCGCCTACGTGCGCTCATCGAGAAAATTCAGAGAATAGGTCGATCAATGAATAGGAGTCGTACACCATATACAAGGGATTATTTCAGTGGTGTGGATCTAATGATATAACTTGCAAAGGGGATCTGGAGCGCTTCGTCCGTTCCTTTGAGTGAGGTCATAATACAACCAGGAGTTTGAGCCCGATCGCACCCTCGTACAGCTTGTCGGAATGTCTTCCGGTGACCAAGGGGTAACACAAATCAATGGATCATGTCATTGCGGTGCCAATTCCTTCACACACGCGCTCCCCACCTCGTCTCTTCCGATCCCCACGTCGCTTTGCCACTGCACCGATTGCAGATGCACAACAGGGGTCCTATGTTCCCCATATATACCTATCCCGTCTCCACCTCCGTCCCTGATTTCCTCCTCGCCACCGATAAGCTTGAAGGCCTACAAATCATCATCTAATGGAACTCGTTTCTTCTGCTCCACTTGTGGCGCTCATATCGTCCGTTGCTTCAAAGATGAATATAGTGGCAAGGACGTCTGGGAACTCGCGACCGGGGTGCTGGAGCGTGTGGACGGGTTGGTCCAATACGATGCGCACCAGTGGCTAAGGGACACCACCGACGGCGGTATTTACAACGATATGACGGACGAGGTACCGAGGTTCAGCACCCGTAAGCGCGGGGAGCTGTTCGTAGAGCGGGAATTATCATCGACGGAGACTACCAGTGGTGGAGAACGCTCAGTGTCCGAAATGCAAGGGAAGGGGGAGGAGATCCAGGACGTTTTAATCGCCCAGTGCCATTGCTTAAATGTTCGCCTGAGGATTCATCGGCCCTTCGGCCCAAATGGTGCTACCATCCATCCTTCCGACGCCTCCCGATGTATTGGGTCACAGTTCACCTCTCCCTCACAAAAACGCTGGAAAGGCTCCCACTGCCTCTGTACCTCTTGTCGTGTCACGTCAGGCTTTCCCATTGTGACATGGATGTATGTGCCGAAGTCGCATATTGAGATCGACCCAGACACAGCTTTGAAGGTCTATAAGAGCCGTGCAGATGTTGAGCGATCTTGGTGCGGAACTTGTGGGGCGACAGTATTCTACTGGCGGGACGAGTGGCCGGATGTGTATGACATTGCACTTGGGGCCATTCGGACTGGTGAAGGCGAAGGTCTATGGCGGAAATTGGGCGAATGGATCGATTGGGCCGGTGAGCTGGATTATCCTGAGGACGCGATAGACTCCGCGTTGAGAACAGCCTTGGATAAAAAAGGAGACAAAACTAGTCAAAGAAAATAAACTTATTTGATAGTACTGGTTCCCATCTCTGGGAGCGCCCAACGTGTCGACTGCACATAGTTATCCGGATATTTTCTAAGAGGACTCTTGAAATTTGTATATACATTCGTTCCAAAGCCGCCGAACATAGCTATTTCAAGCCGAGGTTCGTCCTAACTCCAAAAGCATAACCCAATTGTGGAGTGGGCATGAACAAAATCCTCAAGGTGAATGGCGTTCATAGTTCCTCACACACCCACCCTATCAAGATACCTGTGGCTCAGTCACCTCTTGGTGGTTATTAGTGATTTCCTTGAAATGACCCCCTTACGGTAGCCTTCTGCTGGTCACTCAGCACGGGGACTCTCATGCGTACCCAGGCTTAGGATTTCCTTTGGTTAATTTGAGCACCACAACTGTTGCCAGAGTCCACCGGTTCTGCCGTAGGCTGAGTAGTAATGGCTGTGGTTCTAGTTCGTGCCATCAGTCGATGGCAGTCAAATCACAGGCGCAGAGGAAGTCAACAAACAATTGTCCATCTCCCAACCTTTTGGCTGGAAACGGGATCCTAGCAACGGGGTAGAAATGGGACCAGAACCACGGTTTCCACCTTCGTTTCTGACCCCCTTTTCCGACCTCGTTTCCGCCTTTGTGTACAGCCTTGCTCATAGTTTCTCTCACAGTGACGCGCTACGCTCCCATTTTGCCCCCGAATACCAACTTTGATGCCTTTAATTTCCAGTCCAAAGCGACGGGGTATGCACCCTCCGGATTGGCCAGAGTTTGACGTCCTGACAAACTTTTAGGGGATGACGAGACGTTCAGGATCTTTCTCAGTCGGCTGATTAGTGCGTGATGTTCTCTGTATGCTCACCTTACCTTACTTGGTCATAGGCTCTAAACCTGCAAATGAGCGGTCGATATGGGAGCTTTATAACGAGATGGCGGAGTCGGAAGATTCCATTCGAGAGTCTGATTGGAGTGATTTAGCGGACACGATCCTGGTCTTCGTAAGTTCCGTCATATCTTCACTCAGGCAGAGCGGTAACTCTAGCGCAGGCAGGGCTATTCGCCGGTTTTCTTTCGGCCTTCCTTATCTACACGATCGCATTGCTTCAACCCGATAATGGCGAGCTCTCGGTTGAGGTACTCGTACATATCTCCCAACAACTCAGTAATTCGACCCTTCCTGCATATGAACCCTCCGACTTCATGGTGGCGCCAAACGTCGCAGTTGTCAACATCCTTTTCTTCCTCAGCCTTGCGCTCGTGCTTATCGATGCATTTCTTGCAATGCTTGTCAAAAGTTGGCTACGGGAGTTTGATCGCAGCTGGAGAAGGTTTAATGCAGCCGATCTGCGTGCGGAGGAGCGAGAGCGGCGAGTTCAGGGAATTGAGAAGTGGAAAATGGGGGCACTTGTCTCACTCCTTCCAGTCCTTATCCAAGCGTCTCTGACCCTCTTTGGTGTGGGGGTTCTTGTCCTTATATACCCGCTTCACCTTCCAACAGCCTACCTCTCCCTTCTCAGCTTCCTTGTTGGCGTCATTCTCTTCATTGTCACAACTGGAATATCCATACGGGATCCGTATGCCCCATTCTCCTCTTCAATTTCTCGTGGCCTTTCCTTTTTCCTACAAACTCTCAAATCTCGCTTCCCTGGACACGGACACGCTACTCTATCGCAGAGCAAACCCTCAAGGCCACTCATTCTCTCGACGAATTCGCGCTCCAATCGCAACCCTCACCCCTCTGTCGGTGTAGTCCTTAACGATCAGCGCCCGTTCCGAGATGACCTCAGTCACCCAGCCGGGAGCACCCCAAATGCTAGTTTGTTGGTCAATTTACCCGGTGGACAACCCTCAAGCATCGTGCCCCCATCAGTTTCTCTCAGTCGAATTCGCTTGGAAGATAACGGGTTCACAGGCGGACCAGATGTTCGCCCAATTTCAAAGCAAGAGCAGGAGCAGGAGTTAGGTGAAGAACACTCTGCACCTGTCCCAGTGCCGCCCACCCACAGGGCTCCTATTCGCCAAATCCATTTCAAGATCGCTCAACGCCTTGCCCAGAAAACATCTGAGGCCACCGATAACATCCCGGTCTTCCTAGAGCTCCTTAATCAGCCAGTCATATATCCATATCTTCGTCCTCGTGCCATTCCGGAATGGCAAAACCTCTTTCAAACTGTCCTGCGCCAACTCGGTGATCTTTCCACCTTCACTGCTCCTGTTGCGAGAACGATTGCTCGCACCTTCCTCACTTGCTACGACGCCGATACATTCGACCGTCAGCTCCACTTGCAGCTCTGCAACAGCCTTGATAACTCAGATCCTGGGAGTGACTGTCAACCTTTAGACAACCTATACCTCGAGTTGATGCGCTACTGCTTTAACAAGGATCAGCAACGGATTGAGGACTTCACCGTGCTATGCGACATAGTTCGTCGCTTCGAGGAAAGCGAAGTGGTGGACGCAGAGCTATTCTGGCTGGTCGACTCACTTCGGCTATACGGGTTGCTCGGCGCCGAAGGTGCACCTTTTGGGATGGCATTCCTTCGCAGCGTACTCATTTACCTCACCAAACGGCCGCTAACAGAGCGACAGGACTCCCCGTTGACCTGGGTTACCCTTTGGGCAGCTAATCGGTTCCTTGTTGGGCCCAGACGCGAGCAGGAGAAATTGCAATCGCTTTGTGAGCGATACGTCGCCCCTGCGCTGCTTGGCCATACAATCAGTTGTTCCGATGCTGGCTTGTTCTGCCAACTTAACAGTATTGAGATCACACAACGTGCTCAGATTCCACCGCAACTCGTCGAAAATTTTGTCACATCTCTAGATGATCTTGATCCCATTCAACGCGCCTCACACTACTCCCTTCGCGTGCCTATTCTGTTGACTCAATGCGAACTGGGGGTCGGCCAATCCGTTCCTCAGACCCCTTTACCTCTGTTGCAGAACATGGAAGTAGCACGTTCGATGCCAGAACTATGGGACGCGTGGGACGCTGGGTGCGACCGTACCGAACTGATCGCGTGCGCAATCGCGATCTCGAAGAAGGGACAGATGGACACACTATATCCAACCCACAGCCTTGATCTCATGGAGATGGTCATGACGTACGACTCGCCTCTGGAGGAATCCGCGGTTCGCTTCATCCAGAGCGCATTGGACCACCTGCAGGACGGCACCCTTAGCTTTGCGAGGAAGACTAAAACCTCATTCCTCGTCAAATGGGATACGATCGTGCATCGTGAGCTCCCTTTGAACAGCGAATGGGCTGTGCTCCTGCTGGGAAATGGTTGTTCTCAGCCTTGTAGCCTAACTCCGGATGAGATTAGTGTGATGGAGTGGAGGGACGGAAATGGACTACCCTTGATCGCACGTACTCGGCTTGATCTCTATGACACGCCAGCTAGTCTTGACCCTGAACCACCTCTCCTCAGGCTCTTCCTCTCCTCTGAGGATGACGATATTGTCCTTACAGCCTTACGATGGTCACTCAAGACAATTACTCTTGCCAGAGCCCCTGGTGCTCGGGTTCCTGAGATGAGCGAGGGGGGCGAGGCGTTTATTCTGGACAATGCGGACTGGGACGCACACCGTAAAGCAATACAGGCGATCTGGGATCCCATGGTCTTCACAAAGAGCCAGGTGGATCTCCTCCTTCTACTCCTAGAAGAACTCGCCCCGCGATGGGCGACCTTGCCTGCACTCTGGCGCTCCCGGTATGCCAGTGTCCTCCTCATTACCGAGAAAGAAGGAAACGCACTGGCAGAACTCAACGGTGTACCCACTTCACAAGCGTTTTGGAGAGCTTGCATGAGGTTGGACCGTTGGCTGAAAGTGGAGCGGGTGAGGCCACAGTCGAGTGGAGATGTCGTGCTGTACGAAAAGAGTGCCCGCGCAACGCTCCCGTTCGTAGCAGCGCTTCTTTGGGAGATCCGAGCTTGCCTCCCCATCGATGTTCTGAAGGATGTTGAGAGCTGGTTACCACAACTCTCGAAACTGTTTGATAATACCGCTGCCCGCACTCGCATAAATGAAATCTTGGAAGTTGTGCGGGAGAAGAATGCACAACAAGGCGCCACATATCAATAATGGTAGCATTAGTACTATCGTTTCTCTTACTCGCACTGTAGCAACTGGAAAGTGTTAGAAACCGAATACGATAGTACTCTATGCAACCAAGCTCTGGGACCTGTTTCCCAGTTGAATGGCCGTAGCGGCAACTGATTTGCGACTACAGACTTGAATCCTAACATTCCATCACACTCGGTGTCAAAGTAAATTTCATCAGCCCGGAGGGTACACAGGCATATATATATACGTATACGATAGTGACTGGCTTAACAAATCCCGACAAACACAACAACTAGTACCTCTATAGTGCACCCACTCTTGATGGAGCGTGAAGTAAAGATAGGTCCAAATTGTCTGTGCTGAACCCCGACTGTGGGTACAAGAGCTCCCCATCTTCGCTCTCCGGTCTGGTATCAGGCTTCCAAAGATTTCAGTAGATGAGTTTCATAACTCCATCAATCCTCCGAGTTAACCCCACCCTCAGCCAGCGCTCCTAGGACTGGATGCGCTTAATTGGAACGGTGGCTCTAATCCATCATTAAAAATCTGAACTGCTCCGTCAAGGGTTTCTGAGGAGCTTCTGTGTAGATTCAGGGGGACTACTCAATCCAAGGTCGAACGCTGCGTTGAGACCGTGTGGCCAGACGCCAACACCGGAACTGGAAAGATACAGAGAGCACTGGTTCCAGGATTGCTCGTCAACTCAGACAAGTAACCCCAAGCACCGGCTGGAAACAAGTTGATCCCTGATTGGTAGTTGAACTTGTGATCATTAAGAAATACCCCAAAGACCCTCCATTGAATTCTGTATGACAGCACCCCACCGGCCTGCGAGTGCAGGGACGAAGTGAAATACCCCTGGCTGGACGTCTCCCAACTTTCATCAGTCTTCATTCCCAGCCTGAAAGAGCCAACAACAAATTGACCTTGTCCGTTCCCCAATGACGCAAATCGAGGATACGTTGCGTTTCAAAAATTTTCACAACCAACTGATGGGCATTTTAGAACGGTACTCACTCAGAAGTCTATCACGTACGGCTCTAAACCTGAAATTCGGTAGGAGGGGCTTAGAGCTAGAGGAGGAGCGTTGCGAACCGGATGTAAACCCACTTACAAACTTCCGCATTCGGGTCGATACGCGCTGCATACGGGAGTACCGTATTGAGAGCGAAGAGTTGGGTCGTTTCGGCGTGCCTTGTGCGCAGACTTGCCTCAGGATCTCCATGCGGGGCCCGGACATCTCAACCCGCTCAAGGCACGCCCTACCACTGACACTCACATTCTACACACCAAGCACGCCTCATTCGGCTCCCTTGACCAACACAGTTTCGCGCCAATGGCAATGTCAAGGAGCGTGTCGACGAAAGAAGGAGGCCGCGCGCGATTGAACAGCTTGTCGGTGCTCTGGCCCCCAAGTCCGACTCGCCAGATTTGGAACGACCCCGGGGCGCCCGGCGAGGGTCGACGAGAGGTGTTTGTGCGTCGACGAGAATCGAGTTCGGGCCGGGATGCGGTAGGTCGCGAGGACGTTTGAACCTGAGCGGAGCGTGCGGGAGACGTGGTGTGTGCAGAGGAATGGGAGGATACACGCTACCTGTTTTGAGTATAAAGTGTGTTTTGATGCAATTATGGAATAGATGGGAAGACGACCCTTATTTTGGTTGGGTCTTGCCCCCAACGCTTGCTAATTTCCTCAGCGTGCGTCCCATCCAACCTGCCTCTTCTAATATTACACGATATCCCAGGTAAGTGTAGTGCCTCTGCCTCTCCGAGTGCAACGATCGCGTACTGTTATTTCCCACATCACTTTCAGTTGATAATTCCTCCCCCCTTCTCAAAAATCATATCAACCGGGAGACGTACCGTTGGTTTGTGCGCAATAATCAATACAGGGCGGCTGCGGAGCTGCGATGGGCAACCCCCCAGGTAGTGATTACGAGCGCTGAGGCTTAGACGATCTCTGTTGTGTGTATGTGCGGGTCGACTGTGTGGGTTGTCCTCCACCTCCAGGGCAGGAAAGAGTACGGAAGAGTTTCAATAGGGAAAGGCAATTTACGAGACGCCTCTGGGAGTATAGGGGAGAGTTATTTCCATGGCCGTAGAAGGAAGATGAAGGTACCATGGGGGTGGGGCGGGGAAAAGAGGTTGCTTGGGTGCTCGTCTGGAGGCTGCTTGAAGGCGAGGTTCCCGTTCTCGAAGTCAGACTGGAATGAGCCCGGTCGCCATGAAGTGTCCATACTGGTAGTACTCTCTCTGCATCCTCGATAACACCTATTGTACCACTGAAAGCATATTTAACCTCCCATGGTGTGTCGCTTCTCGTTCGTCCGTTAGAACACCGAGCGACATCCGACCCAAGTCGATTTCATCTCAGTGACCTGAACCAAATCACCTTAATCTGAATACAAGATCGCTTCAAGAGAGCCAATTGTTACGTACCTGCACATCGATCTGCCAGGAACCGGTATAAAAGCCGAGATACGAATTGAAGACCGAACCGAACAATGCTAAGAAATAGGCACGGGCCATAGAACTGCCGTTGGCAGCTCGTTGAGTATATGCAGATACGCTCGGGCCCATACAACCATATCGCGCCAATGTCCCCACAACGAGGGAGGACGTTTCGGCATGTCTGCTTCTCATCGAATTCCCTCGTGTTGCAGCAATAAGCTTGGTTCACATGTCCCCGGGATACCCGTCAATAATTCGAGACAACGGTAGCCGTGGGAGTAGCACAACGAACAACCATCGAGATAGTGCCGCTATTGCGATCTCCTCGCGTGACCAGCGCTGGGGCTGACATTTTTTGGTGGTGCGGGCAGACGCCGATCACCCCCTTCAGCTGTCACGCTAGGCCGGAGACGGAGGGCGACGGTGACCGTGATGGATTTATGAAGCAGGTGTTGTTGTAATCTGCCAGTGAAACCTCACTTACGGAAAGTGGCTTGCCAGGGATGTTCGTGGTATGGCCAATGAGCGTCGGTGCCGGAACGCGGCGCCGTGCAACAAGTGGGAAATCGGTGATCTTTGGTGTTTGGAGAGGAAAGGTGGCCCAGGTGGAGAAGAAAGATCGACTCCTGAGTGTCATATAAGTGGCAGATATTATAGCCAGTGCCTGGCCAGATGGCTTTTGTTAACCCTATCTTTTCCTGTGTTACTCCATTGTGTACTCAGGCCGAGCGCCCGCGCTTGCCTGTGCAAATTTCCAATGGAGCCAGGTCAGACAAGACTTCCAAGACTTCGATCCGTGATCGTAGTAGGGCCGTCCGCTTGAAATAATAAAGCAAGGGAAAACGAGCGGAGAAACGAGCGGAGGAATGACGGACTCAGGATTCTAAACCAGGGTGGACCAGGGTGTTCCAGGGTGTACCCGTAGCGCCCGGCGAGACGCCCGGCGAGAAGAAGAGAAGGGAACAACAGCGTCGTGCATCGGCAAGGCGTCGCCAAGGGGCATTGTGCGGATCCACTGAAAAAACTGGTGGGGAATCGCGGTAATACGAAAGGGTCACATTGAACCGGGTGGGCAGTTGACTGCAACACGGCACTGAAACGCACGTTGATTCGACACAAGAAGACACTGAGTCTCTCTGGCTCTGGCGCTCGCTCACTTTTATTATTTTGATATAT
>Ga0307513_10010033_pt1 | contig 11935 bp, 5 predicted proteins | sample 15_EM_MG_FD_202174 | JGI IMG/M metagenome (GOLD analysis project Ga0307513, IMG submission 202174) | Populus trichocarpa ectomycorrhiza microbial communities from riparian zone in the Pacific Northwest, United States - 15_EM | ecosystem: Host-associated > Plants > Roots > Unclassified | place... | reverse complement strand
CTTGTTCACCAGAAGTTTCATCCAAATCAAGCCCAAGGCTCCATTTTCCAAGCTACAGAACTTCGTTTCATATACTTTGCTTTCTAGCATTTCAGTTCTGGAACCACAGAACACAATTTCCAACCCCTTGAAATAACCAACAGTTGTGAGTTGTGGCTTAAGTTGGCGAGTAGGTTTTCGTTAGATTGGTAATTGCATGGTTTGGAGTCCTAAACAAGAACAGAATGTGTTGACATATTCTATTTAGGAAATGAGGCTTGTTGGTGTTGAGCTTGAAGTGTGTTTCCTAATGAATCTTAAAGAAAGACCTTGTTGCTAGTATAAATAGCATGTGTAGTGTCTAGTTTATGTGTGCCTCAAATATTGATTGTGTGTAATGGCAACCATAAATCTGGCAGTAGAATTTTCTGGCACACATTATTGTAGGTTTTTGAAAGGGTTGCCTTCTCGTTTAGTTTTACACAATAGTAGTTCGCGGGGGCTAATAGTTATGCAGCAAAGATTCCTTGGATGTAACTGGGTTTTGGATAGTTAGGTGTGTGTGTGTGTGATTAATTTGTGCTTGTTAACCCTGTATTTGATACTGAAGTTTTGTGGAGTAGGCTTTGCCGAACCACGTTATATTTTGTCCCTTTTATTTTGTGCTATTACTTGGTTACTTGGGTTTTGCACAACACCACCACCAAAACCAAATTGTTCTACTAGGTAAATCCAGCTAGTAGATAAGTTCTTGTGAATCTAGTTCTAATCCAAAAGCAGGTGATGCCATGCAGCCGACTAAATAACTAAGGATATCTAGGTTGAAACCCCATTATGCATGTACTCACCCCTTCATCAATTTCAGTGCCTGCACAATCCTATAAGAAGAAATTACATCAAGCTCCCACCTAATTTCAAAACACCGCATCCTCAATGGACTAACCAATCTGCATTGCCAAAATTCAGCCAAACATCACCTCTCTTTCCCAGTTTGGCCCCGTACTAACAGACCTTGGCTAACAGAGCAATCTCCCAGCTGAAATTCAAATAACTTATCACCATGCCCCTTGCATCTGCTCCCTCAACTCAAGGCTGCAAGAGTCTCTGCCTGCAACTTAACTAAATTCAGGTGCAAACCCGTTGTTTTGGTCACTCCACCTGCCCATTTCTCACACTTCGGTTTTTTTCTTTTTGGATGCTCAAAATCCACAACTTAGTGCTGGCAAAAGAGAACAGCTATAACAGTATCCTATTTAGACATGGAGGATATGAAACCCAGCTTGGAAGCATGACAATCACTCAAACTATGAAAGATCATGTGTTTATGGGTGAAACCATACAAGGGAAACTAAAAATAGAAACATTCAAACATCAACTGAAGTCCAAAATCATTATTTCAGCAAAGCTGTTTCACATTCACACACAACTGTCATTCCAGGCTGGTTCTGTCAATTGCTAAGCCATTTTCTTTACATTTTTTATATTGTAAAAGTCGTTATAATGGAGCTACTCTCCATGAATAGCAGAAATGGAGTTAAGAAGATCAATCGTTCTCATCAAGGCTTGAAGTCACATTGATAAACTTATATGCACTTTCTAGCAGAAGCGATTATCGAGCATGCTACGAGTCACTATAGACGAATAAAAACTGCTGAAGGATATTGTCCTTCTGAATCTACCTTTGATATAATATATTTTGCCAAGCTTCCCGCATACACTTCTATAATTACATATCCAGGCTACAGTTCTACTCAAGTTACAATTTTCAATGCTTTTATTCTCCACAAATAGTCAAAATCTGAAGAGAAATTTAGTCCCAAAATAACCAGAATAAGGCCTAAGGGTTCCTTTATTATCTTAGGCACTGAGCATGATGAATATAATCAAATATAACAACATAGAGAGCAAGTGTGGAATAATGGTGCTCCAGTTGCAAAATTTCAACAAACCATCCAAATTATGGAGGCATGCTTGAGTCACTAAAACTAGACAAGACAATGGAATATCTCCTTTCCCATGCTAGTTACACAGCTTCCAGGAGCAGCAGTATCTGAATGTATGTCTTTATTTGTTTGTTCCATTATTTCCTTTTGATCTATTCTCTCTTTTCACGGTTGCAATGAGGTAAGAAAAATTGAGACAGAGATTAAAAGAAATCTTCAAAGACCTTCTACATATATATGCATATACAGAATCCCAGTCCTCTGGCTGGGATAAAATTCAGTGACATCATGTTCATATGCATCGCTGATTTCTTAAATTGAAGAGCACAGACAGAACCACCTTTAAGTTTTAACTACTGGAAAATCATGGAAGCAACATGGAATCATGCAGATTCTTATATACACGACGTGGCATAAAAAACCAAGAAAATGTAAAAAGGGGGCAAAAAGAACCTACCTCTTCCACAGATGTCCTGCTCTTCATTCTCAAAATCGTCTTTGGAGGAGCTGGAGGAAGAGTTTTAAGAGGAAATGCCTTTTTAAGCTACAATCAATAGTAAAAGTGAGCTTAAAACCACTATACAACCAAATGAGAGAGAAAAAATGACATACAAGAAGTAGCAATTTTCGAAAGTCAAATAAACACCCATCAACAAAAATGACTTGACATTTAAATCACCTCATAAAATAGATTTAAAAAATCACTAAATCTTCGCAATATCCCTCTGGTGGTGGTGAGCCCTTCGGGTGACAGTACACCAACTTGAACTCTGTAAAACTGTGGTCAATGAATGTTAAAACAGAAAGCTATCTGCTTTCACAATATAAAATAAAATTGAGCTGTGGAGAATGATACCGCGACAGGATCTGAACCTCTTGACTTGGGCACAAGAATCCAAGAAGGAATGGTAACACAATAGCTCCATCCGGTATGTGGATCATGAGGCCAAACGGAATTCCGTCCATCCTAATATTCAGAGAATAGGACATTAGCAATCAAATAAAGTTCCAACAAGTGTGTAAAGCTTAAGTCATTTCCATGAACAAGCAAAATTATATATATAATTCATACACCAAAAATCAGCAAGACCCACAATCATGAATAAGAAAAATTATATGTATTGAAAAGACAAACCCATTTACGAGGAGGGAGGCACCAATCCATTCCAAGTGGGAGAGGGGACGTTCCATCATGACGGTGCCTTGGAGGGCTCTTTGGCTTATCATGGCGATCGATTACTGTTGAAGACTTTGATGATGATGATGATGACGACGACGAACGGTGAAGAAGGTGGTGAAGGTGAGAAGTGGAGATTGGATCGAAGAAGGGATCGGAGAAATCCAAGAGAGAGAGGTCGTATGTGTACATATCCATTCTTTCTTTTTTTTAATCTCTGCTTGTGGCATCTTAACAATCAGTAATTATCGGGAACGGAAGATAGATTTTTAATAGAACTAACTTGTCGATGTGGTGTGGCTCCGCACAGTCGTATGTATTTTTGCTTTTTTTTAACAAACAATTATCACCATAAACTTAAAAATATGAGGAAATGATATTATTTTAAAAAAAAAATTAGTAAAATAGCATAATTTGATATTGTTGTATTTTATGTTATTTAAAAACTATTTAATAAAATAGCATAATTTAATTTTGTCGTGTTTCTAAAGTATAACAACTACTTATCATGCTTCTGAAACGTAACAACCTAAGATACCACACTTCTAAAACGCAGTATTAATTAAAATTTAAATATCTTCATAGATCGAAGAACACATTATGTCCTAAGGTTGCAAGATTGATATCGATCAAATGATGTATTCGTAAGTATTGTAAAAATATTTAATTTTAATATGTTTTCAATTTATATTTAATTTAATTATCATAAAATGTATTATACGTGTATTTAATTATAATTTAAATTATTATGCAGGATGATACAACTATTTATTGTCATACACATAAGCGGATCCGACTACATGAGCAAGTCCATTCATATGTGATCCATATTGGTTTTGTGTACATTAGCTGTCTTAACCACATCAAGCTTTACCACAGCTTGATCCATGCACTGATTGATTGTTTTGGCTATTGTCCGATCGTTTTCTAAAATGTTTATCAAAATGGTCTGCTAATTGCTATTATGGTTCACAACCGCGATATTTAGTCAAATATCATGATTCTGAACCGTGATGTTTTTAAATTGTGCTATTTTGCCAAAAACTTGTTCATCATGTATTATTTCGCCTTTTATTTGTATTTTGTGCGCTAATTGCCCAATATACCCATTTTTTTCTTACATCTCCTTTCACCAATTAGTCTAGTTGCACGGTTGTAGGCTTGCAGCCCTACCCTTTTGCCCATGTTTTGTTTTAAAAAAAAAATTATAAGTTGTTTGGTTAAAATTATGTTTGCCTATAATTTTTGGAAAATTACACTTTTCAACCGAGCATGTTGTGTGTGTATTAGTTTACGTACTAAGAAAAATCAATAAGAATTATTTAATCATTTACAAGTTTGCTATTATTTTTAATTTAATAATTAAAGAGCTATTAAACTTAAAAAATAACAAAAATATTATTATTTTGTCACTGGACCAATTATATATATATATATAAAAAAAAAAAGTAGTTGCTCACTTTTTAACCTGGTCGGTCTAACAAGGTCATACAAAATGAAAAATATGCAAACAAACCATAACAATAAAAAAAACACTAAAAACAATTATTCAATAAGACAAAGCACAAAATAAAATCATATGGTTTCGGAACAAAAAAAAAAAAAAAGAAGAAGTTGGAAATAGATTAGGATTGGTTACTAGAAAAACAAACTCATTAAGAAACCCATCTTACCAAACATATGTTCTAAACAAAAAATAAAGAGTTTCATAAGAATGTTGATGTGACATCTTAGTCTTTAGAGACAAGATCTTAACAGACAACCCAACCGAGACCACGTGTTCCCTCCACCTAATCTAGCAACAAACAATCACTTAAACAAAATCCAATTTAATCTCTCAGACCCCCTAAAATTTCAAACCATTCTAAAACCCCACCAAAAAGCCCACCAAACATAATCCACCATTCTATTCTAGCAAAATTAAAGAACCAAGAAAAAATTATAATTACAAGATAAATCCCTTGACTAATTAAAATCAAAAACACACGACAATTGTACAACCAACAACATACCATATAAACAACACGTTACAGTAAAAAAACAAAACACCAAGGCAAGTTAAGTTAAAACCAATTGAACCTAAAGACAACACACAATAGAAAAATCACATGACTTGCACTCCAATAAACTAAAGATGGTAGAGCAAACCTAAAAGAAAAGATTGATCAAATTACTCAATTCTTATCTAGTATCTATCATAAATAAACATGCAGAAGAAGTCTCTTATTATAAGTCAATTGTTGATCTATGTTCTAATAAAGAATGTGATGTACTTCAAGCAAAAATCTAAATTATTTAATGATAAGAGGTTGCTAGAATTTGACAGCCATAAAAAACATATATAGTCCTCCAAAATAATCTAATGGATCATCGACCCAAGGCCAAAAAAACAAAGCCCAACAAAAACTAAAGCACAAAACACTTAATAAACCCTAAACAATGACTAATGAGTTATCATGAACCTAAATTAAATTAAAAGTCCAAACTAAAACTAAAACAAGTCCAAAATAATGAAAATAACACAAAACCAAAATAATAAATATAGTTCTTTATGAAACAAGCTTAAATAACCTAAAACAAACAAAGTAATCTATCATTAATACTCCAGCCTTTCTTTCCTTGTGTAGCAAGGATAAATAAGAAATCCTTACAAGAAAAGGATTTTTAAAACATTAAGGAATCCTTGCCACACTTGAAAACTTTGTTGCTACCCATTAAGGATCATTTTAGAACTAGAAAAATTTCAAAAGTAAGCTGCTGAATATTCTTGTATCATGAGGAAAAGAATTCTTTTCAAATAAGAAGTCCACAAGTCAAAAGGCAACACATAGCAAAATTCATCCTGCACCTTCTGACTTGTATTGTGATGTTTTTTTATGGATTTTGATCATCTTAAAGTTTTAATCCAATATAGAACAATACCTCCTGAAATTTCTGGTAAAATTTCAGCTCAATCCAATGGTTGGATTGAGAATTATGCTTGTTAGGAAAATTTCAAATTTGATTGATCAACCCATACATGGATCGTATCAGTTTTTATTTGATGTTTGAAATAGTTGAGTCATGTTAGCTTATTGTTAAAGTACGTAACTTCAAATCACAACTTTGGTTGATTAATAGCCTTTTAGGTTCCATGTATCTTTCAATTTGATTGCTTCAAGTCTTTTATTATTGTTTGAATTGTTGTTTGCATATATTTTTTTTTTTTTTGCTTGGTAAAGTTTCAATGTACATCTATAACTTTTTTTGTTACAACCTTGCACCTTTTTATTTTTCATAAACGAATATGTCCTTCATCCCTATATTGATTGCCTTCTTTTTAAAAAAAAATCAAGTTTTTTTTTTCTTTTCTGAAATGAACTAACATGTCTGATTTTATTTTTGTTTTGTTTTTTCTACTAGATGACTAGCTTATGTTCTTGTTATTCTATTAGCATGCATCTTTATTTCATATGTGTGCATAATAATTTTTTTTTCATTTCCTTTTTTCTTTGGCACTTACATGTTTCAGCTGATCGCAATATTTGTCCAGGGTGTGCTTGATTGATTTATTTTCTCTAAGGTATCCTCTTTATTTTTTATCTACTATCATGCTTTTACCCCTTGATTTTTACTATTTATGTCTATCTTTTAAATCTTTACATTGAATATATTCATTCACTCGCCTTGATGTTGTTGTTAGCAATTAGTTTATATGATCTTAGCTCCTCTTCCACTATAGTTTTTGGTTTTATATTGTGCTAGTTAAGATGAGCTATTTTAAGTCTTCATTTTGTTTTTTTATATTAGCTTAAACATTCTGCTTCCCTCTTACTTTTATGGCCCTTGCACAATTATTAGATTATCTAAGCATTGTCATTCTCTACTCTTTATGCTTTTTGATCACCAACTGCATGCTTTCGTTTTATAGCCTTTATGTTATTTCTTCACCTTACCTTTTTATTTTCTTTTTGTTCCACTTTTGTCGACTCTCTAGTTGGCATTACCTTTTCAGTTTTTTTTTTGTTTGCTAACATTTTAGAATTTTTTTTATTTGACAACCACATTATCTCGTACTTGCTACTTGTTTGTTACGTTTCTCTTTTAGCCAACTTTGTAAGTTATATGTATTGTTGGATTGTTCCAACCTTCATTTCTGCTTTTGTTACTTTTATCTCTTATATGCATGAACACCATCCTTTCTCTTCTTTCTTCTTTTTTTTTTTTTTTGTTGTTTTAAAGCCATGTCTTTTCAAAACTTGGCCCTAATACGTTTCTTGAGCATGCCTCAAGTCATGCAATCGTTTTTTCACCAAACTTTTAAATGTTATCCTTACATTCCAAAACATTTTTTGTTTTTTAGTTTTGTCTAGTAATTTAAGTGTTTTTTCTCAAACTTTTAGACCTATTCAAGTTATAAAACTAGAATCAAGAAAAAAAATACAAGAAATAAGCCTATAACCTAAGTTGGTGACAGAGGACTTAGACGACAAGTGAAAATACAAATTTAGATGGTTAAGGACTTAATGAGAATTTTAGAAGGCTAAATTAATTTTATTAAGGAGTTAATTGTAAGGAAAATCAGTTTTTAAAGTCAATTTGGGTGTTAATTGGAAGAAATTAAAGTTTGAGGATTGAAATTAGACTTTGTAAGGCTTAATTGGTCAAATCAGGTGCCTAATTATGAGAAGATTAAAGTTTAGAGGTCAATTAATGACTTAATTATAGATTCCCAAGACCAAGGACCAATCTATAAGTGACGCAATTTTGAGGGTAGAAAGTGGTCAAATCAGGGGTCAAATTGAAAAGAATTGAAATTTTGGTGATCAATTAAGGATGAAATTGAACAAATTAAAAACCAAGGACTCGTTTGTAAAAGGCGTTGAACTTTGGAGCTGATATTTAAATTTGACAAGGGTACAATTACATGCAATTAAAAGTTGAGAGATAATTATGGGTGCAATTAAAAGTATTTAAAAGAGAATGGACAAATTAAAATTGGCCAAATCCAAAATTAAAAAACATAATTTCTAGGGTTTAACCTAAACGACATATCATTCACCCATTGTTCATCTCTTTCTTTGAAAATCTTGGTTAATCGAGTAAGCATGTTCAGGCAAATGACTATGGCATGTCCAACCACCTCAGGGGTTGTAACTATCACCATTCAACTGAGAAACACCCCTTCTATAATCTCATGTCCATGAAATTGGATGTTTACACCCCAATTTTTCTACAGAAATCTCTAACATCTTGTCCATATCAATTTTCTTTACATTTTCAAATTTTAGGCTAATCGAGTTAACACCTTTAAACGAATAAATGTGAAGTTATAGACCTCCAAATTAAATAAGGTTGGATCCAAAAAAAAGGTGTGCACCTCCTTTACCAATTTCAAGTGGTTTTCGATGATATTTACATTGAAATTGCTCTGGCGAAACCTTGAAAGTAGTCAACCCAATCAGCCTTGACAATGACAACCATTATTTTTAAAACCACCCAATTTTTTCATGCGTTCACACTTGAAAGCCTTTCAGAGGGTTCTTATTAAGGGCTTTAAAACCTGTATCTCAAGATCAAAATGCTAGAAATGGCTCTTTGCCCTCCAAGTCTAGCAAAACTACCAAGAAACAAAACCACTATTGTAAAACCAACCTAATATAAAAGCTTATAGCTTTTAACTTTTATATAGAACCCTCTCATTTAAATCAAAGAGCTAATCTTTGATTAATCTTTGATGGAATCCACCAAAAAATGCTATAGCTAGTGTTAGTGCTGTATTGGTGCAGGATCCACTCCGAGAAAGAAAGAACTAGAAAAACCTTATAAATACCCCTTAAAGAATAAGAAAATGAGACAGGGGGAAATACTTTATTAATGACATTTTAGGCTTGTTTTGGTGTCACATTATATTAAGTTTGGATGTTGTTTAATGCATAAAAATGTAGTTTTTCTTTGAGGCCCATTTGTTTGTTGGAAAATAGTTTCCTTTTGGAAAGTGGTTTCCTTGGAAAGTGAATTCCGGAAAAGTAAATTATTTTTTGATGTTTGGTAGTGTCATGAAAAATAAGTTGGAAAACACTTTTCAGTGTTTGGTTATGTTATGGAAAATAAGCTGGAAAATAGCTTATTAATGTTTTTTTTTTTTTCAAGTTTATTAAAATAATAAGGAACAAATCTTACATATTAAAAGGTTGAATGAGAATGGAATTGAAAAAAAAATCTAATTTCATAAATTATCTCAAATAAAATAAATAATAATCAAAATAATAGAGATCAAATCTAATAGATAAAAAAATTGAAAGATGATGAAATTAAAATAATAATAATTACAATTTCATAAATTATTTTAAATAAAAAAAGTAATAATCAAAAGAACGAGGACCAAATTTGATAGATAAAAAATTTCAATTAAAAAAATGATAAGAGAAAAGTAAATAACAATTATGAAAATAATGACTAAAGTTAATATAAAAATCAAATTAAATCAAATTTTAAGGGATGAAATTGAAAAAAAAAATTCAAATAAAATATATAGCAATCAAAAGTTTGAGGACCAAATTTGACATAATTAGTAAATACTATGATATTTCTAAATTTTTCACAACTTCTGGAAAGTGTTTTCCGTCCAAAATAAAAGGAAAACACTTTTCTGGAAATCAAGCCAAATTTTTCTTTGACAGAAAAGTGTTTTCCGTTGACCAACTTTTCCAATGGCAAACAAACACAGGAAAGTTTGGAAAGTGATTTCCCGGAAACCACTTTCCAGGAAAGAAACGCACCTTTACTTGATGTTGCTTTGAGTTAGTTGTTAATGTTTTTTTGGATGTTTATGAAACATTTGGATATTGTTTTTGCTAAGATAGAATGGTTTTTGTAATCTTCTAAAAGCGGCAGTGGCTGTTTGATTCTTATTTTTGGATTGTAGTTCATGTTCTTGGTTCCTAAGCTTGGTTTTTGTCCTAAAGAGTCAGTTTTAGATATAAATTTAATGCATTGGTTGACTGTCAATAGAGCTGCAATTTTGGTTTAGAAATTTCATGCATGTTTTTCTATGATTTATGTCTTTTTTTTTTTTTTTTAATTAAAATGTATATGAATATGACAATGTGGTTTGTTAAGGTAAAAAACTTGAAGTTTAAAGTTTCAAATGAGAATTTCTGGGTTTTGCAATAGCTTAATTATTTTTGGGTTGTTGCTTTTGAATGTTTTTTTATGTTCATCTAAAAAACATTGTCTTGAGTTTTAGGTTTTGTTTTGATTCGATTTTGGTTTCTGCATGTTTGTATGACTTGTTTAATCGATAATTTAGGGTTTTCATGCATCAATAATAAGTTTTTTTTATATAGATTTTTAATTCTAGAATTTTAGTTTTGAACTAAAATCCATTTTAATAAAATCATGTTAATTATTTGATAAACAAAGTAAATGGATGTTTTGATAATATAAAGATTTAGAATTTTTTACACGGATATTTTAAGGATATATATATAGTCTTTAGAAACATGTTTTTTTTTGGTATTTTCTATTTTGAAAATACAAAAATCTATTCTAAAATTGCTCTAAAGAGAAAAAAATAATAATTTATGTTTCTATCTCTGTTTCTTTAACTAAATATGTTTGAATCCCTAATATATTAGTTTTTTAATCCTGAAACAATAAGTAAATTATATCTAATTGGTAGTTTATGACTGTTGTCTGTTGTTGCTCTGAGCAACTTTTTGTCCTGCGGATTTCTTTTTATGGATGAAGAACAATTATGTTATTTCGAGCATGCAAATTCTTTTTGTGCGTTGCTTTACTTGGTTGTCTTTGACAAGCTATTTATCTCGGCTTTGGCACCTTTTTTTTTTTTTTTACCCTTTTCATCTCCCCTATTTTCTTACGTATATGCTGCTTTACTCTGTTGTTTTTCCATGTCGTTTGGCCTTATGCTTCCCTTATAATACCTTCAACTTGGGCGGCTAAGTTTCTTCCTTTAGTTTTTGTTGCTTGATGAACACTACACTAATTACATGAACGCTAAGAACTGTTTGGAATTGTGATTACAGTTATGATTTAAAGTATTTTTTTGCTTAGAAATACATTAAAATGATATTTTTTTTATTTTTTAAAAATAATTTTTAAGATCAGCACATCAAAATAATCCAAAAACATAAAAAAATTAATTTTTAACAAAAAAAAAATTGAATTTTTTGAAAACACGGGTTGGACCATGTTTCTAAACGGTCTGTAACTCTGAAGCTTGAACTTAGTTCTTTCAACAAGTTTTCAGTATGAGCTCTTTGCGTTACTTGGATTTTGAAATGCTCGAACAGCCGTGGTTGCTTCAGTTTTTTTTGGAACCTGTTTATTTTTGTGTTTCAAAAATATTTTAAAAAAATTGCAATTTTTTTATTTTTTTCTTCAAATTAATTTTTTTTGTGTTTTCAGATCATTTTGATATATTAATATCAAAAATAATTTTTTAAAACATAAAAAAAATATTATTTTGATACATTTCCAAGCAAAAATTATTTTGAAAAGTAATTACTACCACACTCTCAAACACCTTTTTAATCTAGTAGCAATCTCTTCTCTTACTTGGAGATTTCTCTTTCATGTTTAAAGACGATTTTTTAATTAAAAATATATTTAAATAATATTTTTTATTTTATTTTTAATATTAATATATTAAAAATATTAATTTAGTATATTTTTAGATAAATTTTTTTTTTTTTAAAATATAGATTAAAACGAACATTCACAACCATCTTTGAAAATTGAGCTTAGATCAGTAAGGTCTATTCCGGGCAACTTCAAGCCGGTTCTGGACTCTTAATAATTTTACAAACAAAACAACGAATGTGAATAATTG
>Ga0307513_10010032_pt1 | contig 11935 bp, 1 predicted proteins | sample 15_EM_MG_FD_202174 | JGI IMG/M metagenome (GOLD analysis project Ga0307513, IMG submission 202174) | Populus trichocarpa ectomycorrhiza microbial communities from riparian zone in the Pacific Northwest, United States - 15_EM | ecosystem: Host-associated > Plants > Roots > Unclassified | place... | reverse complement strand
ATGTCTATATAGTTGTAAGTGTTCTGTTAATGAAAGTGTGTGAGTACCAATATCAGTTTCTTGTTTTCTACCCTGTGGTGTATGTGTGTGAGTGAGCCTCCCATGGAGCCTCCGAGTTCATTTTTCCAACAGAAGCTTTGTGTTGGGAGCCCCAAGGATTTGGTTCCCAGTGATTCTTTGCCCAATAGTTGTCGTAATATTACATCAGCTGATTTTAGCAAGGACAAGGAGAAGAAAAAATGAAGGCTGCCAAGACCATCAAAGATTAACAATATTGTCAAAAAATCAGGAAATATTGTGGATTATTCCAAGTCCAACCACAGGAAAAGGGATTCTTTGGGGAATGGCGGGAGCAAGGTGCAATGTGGTTTGGATCAGACGCGGAGATTTTGTTTGGACTCTGCTAGGAGGAACTATTGACTGATTCTTCGCTTCAAATGATAAAGATTATTGCACTTTTGCTTGACATATGCGACAAATATTAATGGTTCTAATTAAAATATTTTTCACTATTCTGTCAGTGATAAACTAGCTGTTGCTGCAGGTTCGTTCCAAGATTGACTCGTCACACGAGTCCCTGTCTCTATGCTTTCGCCATTGAAAACCAGGAATGAGACCTCGTCACCCATTCAACTGTCAAGCCTTCGAAAAAAAGACTTGAAGTCAGCAACTGACCATGTTGTTCCGAATAGTTCAGGTTACCCTGAGTTCCAAAACTGGGTCCAAAAGTAGAATTTCCTGATGCAATTCCTCTTGCCATTCACATTCCTGGAAAGGTCTGAGTCATACCCATATTATGAGATTCCAATCCAGATTGTGCCATTGCCGATTTCTTTGTAATTTCTTCATCATGAAAAGAACTCGGTTCTTATGTTATTGGTGTTTTCGGGAAACTCTAGGCTGTAAGAATGCTGCAGTTTTGGCTGCGACACGTGAACTTGAAGAAGCATCGGCTGTTGACAACGTGATTCAGTGCACGCAGTAGCAATCCCTTGACCTTTTCTATCATTTTACTGACAACTTGTTGGCATCCTTATGTTTTTCATTTCCCGCATTGTTGCTGACCGATGAGCAACCCCCTTCCATCAGGGCCTCAACACCCTTTTCTTATTCATTTAATCAAAATGTTTTGTTTAACAGAGTGAGTGTCTCGCTCAGACGTGTCTCACCATATTTTTAGAGCTAATTTGCCAATTTCCACATGACTAAGGGAAAGAATGGTTCTAGCTAGTGAAAAAGAACAAAGTACGTACCGTTGCCATTTCCTCCCAAATATCACGTTGCCCATTTTTTAGGTGATGAAATTAACCATTGGTCTTGACTGTCATAGAGGCTAAAAGAGAAGCAAGAGAGGTCCTGAGACTTCTTGCTCAAAAGAACCAGAGTCAGGGGATTTAGGACTCATACCAGTAATCTATCAGCAAGCTTAGAAAGCCAGGTTGGAAGGCTGAAAGGACGCAACATGCTGTCCCCCAGTCGTCCTGTTACAAACCCGAAGTGACTGTTTAGAGAACAATAAAAGGAGCTCCTAAGTGAGAGTCATTGAGCATGCCGAGAATATAGATGATGAGTTGAGAAATTTGAATGCTAAGTTTAACTCACGACATATGTTATCTTCTGTGTTGATCATTAAGAACCTGGTTTTGTTTTTGTTTTTTTGTTTGTAAGGATAATCTTAATGTATGGAATCTTCGTACAGCTGGCTAGTGGAGATGTATATCAATCTTCAACTTGTCGATTTATGTAGAGATCCAGTATGTTTCAAAGAAAATTTAGCTTAGGGAAGTCATAAATTAGCTAGCTATTTTTACTGATGCACCTCATGGAAAAATTTCATCTAACAGCATCTTCAGTACCGTTAACGGAGCAATATTCGGACCTCTACCAGAACATGCAGAGTCGGAAATACCATTCTTTACTCAGTGACGCCAGCCTTCTTGAAGCAAAATCAAGCATTTATGATAGCCTGTGATGTGTATAACCTCGTGTATGTAAAAGTTAAACAAATACTAATGTAGCATCTTGGGTTCATTCTGCTATACAGACTAATCTTTCTATATTCAGTTTGTTCAAGAAGCCCGGGAAGAGTGTAGGTTTGACAGTGATAAACGTCATTAAGTCATCCTAGATAATTCCATGGAAGAACTAAATTCCGCGAATCAATCACCTTAAAAAAAACCAAGCCCTGGAAACCAAAACAAGTTCATACCAGATTCAAGTACTAGGCAGGTTTCATCCCCTTCAAAACGATGCCTCACCTCTGTAAAGAAAGTGAATCCTGGAAGTAGGGATTGTCCCATGGGAAGGGAATTAAACGAGACGGCAACTTTATCAGAAATACTGCTCTTAGGTTCTCGTGAATGGTTCTTGAGGTGTATGGAGTATTCATTGAACGTGGGTTTTGGGTTATGCCGAGGGAAACCTTCTGAGATTGCAGGTCTTCTTGGGCTGCTTAAAAGGATGACTTATTCGGGGGTGTGGTTAAGGTTGATGCAAGAATAGAAGGCTTGAAGAAGAAATTATATGGATTTCTGGGATGCATATCATATATAACATTCAGATGTTCCATTTTCTTCACTGGTAAACCACAGTTAGCCTAGGATTAGGAAAGCTGACAGCCAGAGATATAGCAAGCTGTGTTCCTTTTATATACAATAGATTGCTTGAACAATTTGCATCTATTGTCAGTCTAGTTTTTATGAATTATGATGGAACTTCAGAGTTCAACTTCAAACATATGCAAAGTGTAAGCGATGTTTATGGATGTAGTGATGCTGCCCCAAGAAGCATTTGACATATAATCTTGTTGGAGTGATTAATTTTCAAAAGAAATATATAATAATCGATCTCCATTTCTTAAATGCCATTCCACATGTTCCTATATTCCCTTTACACAAATAACAGTGGAAGTTGTAAAGAAGTTGATGCTTTGGACAGAATAAACTACGGAAAATCTATCACTGAACATTCAGTTGGTCAAGAAATAGCCATCCCCAGATGCTGAATCAACTGGGTTATGTGAAGGTGATGGTGTTTTCTCAACATAAGTAGAAGCAGCTTTTGCCAGGACCTTCAATCCCCTGCAAGACTTCATGTGCGAGTGCAATTTCTCTGGCCTGAATGACTTCCCACACTGCCTGCGTTTTTGCAACGTAGATTTTAGTTGCTAATAACACAAACTTGGAGGATATTAAGTACTATAATAATGGGTAGGCTTTGGATCAGAACAGACACTCCGATATATAATCTATGGCCGGAGATGAAGCAACTATTTATGTCTCATCAACAACAAGAATAGCATAGAAATAACAGAGAGAGAGAGAGAGAAAGGACCCCAGAAAAGGAAGGGTACATATATTGATTCAGATTGTAATTCATATATGAACTTTGTGGCTTACAGAAACTTGTCAATCTGCTAGCGTAAGGAGAAGGCAAGAAGATATCAGATCACAAACAGAAAATCTATAACGAGCAAAAAATAATGTTTGACTGAGAGATTGCTTTTCTTTTGACTAGGAACTAGATACTTAACCCGTCAGATGGACAATATATTGTCATAATCTAAAAAAGAGACTCTTGTCTCCTCTTCCTTCTTTAGTGCCAGGCAAAAAGGAGCTAGCAATAACTGTATAAGCATCCCAAAGCGTTTGCCGCTTCTGATCTCATTTCTCCATCACCACACAACGTAAGAGTAGGTCAACTATTAAACAACCATGACTTTTTCATGCAAGTCTATTTGTCCAAGGCATCACCCATCATTAGGTTTTACTAATTTCTTAGAATACAACATTAATTATGAATTTCCCAAATGGTCAAATCTTAAATTAGAAAGGAAATGGGTTACTTGGCTTACGAGCAGGTGGGTACAGCCACTGGCTTGTATGCAGGAGAAACCACTTTTGGACTGCCAAATCCATTATGCTGCTTCTTTGAACTTCTCGCCCCGTCAAAGCTTTTCCTGCTAATACAATACAGTACAACCAATCCGCATTCTTAATATTAATGGCGCATTTGTACATTCATGACACTGGCAAGTTTTGATAGAGTACTAGAACTAATTTTTAAGTAGTTTTTTTCGTATATATACCTAGCAATAGCAGTATTGTGTTGCCGTTGTTGGTGGACTTGATTCCAAGGAGTACCAAAAACTCTGGCAGACCCTCCAAGTTCTTCTCCTTTACAAATATGACCAGCCGGCTTGTCGATTGGCTTGTATTTATTTTTGTTTTTTTGGCTTTGGAGAACCAATGCGGCATCATTTGTATCAACAGCACCACATGTAATCAAATTACGTAGCACCTTGGATGTTCCAGTTGAATAGCTCTTACTCCTTGCAAATGTAGATTGTGATGATGATGGGGAGGGGAATGAACTTGGGGTGCCCATCTTTTCGATGCTGCTGGTGTTGTCTTTCCTCTCGTCTTGGTTTTTCTTGCTCTTGCCCAGAAAAATGGTGTAAAAGGATGAATGTTCCACCTTATTATCTATCTGTTCTTGGTCACGAGAGTTGTTGCGTTTGCATGCATCCTCTTCTTCTTCTTCGATGGAATCGTCAGTCACTGTAGAAATCTCTGAGGTGAATGTAGGTGATTCTTTAGGTATCTCAGTTGATGATGTATTTCTTGAGGTAGTGTCTTTACAAATTTGGTTTGGTGAAGGGCGTTGCTCATGATTCTGTGCTTTGTTTTCAACTAATTCAACTCCAGTATTCTCTTGCTTTTCACCATCTGCACTACCAACTGTATCATTTTCAAGCACCAAAAAAAACTGACATTAATTACTGAAATCAAAATAATATTTTCAAATTAAATCAAATGAAAATCAAGAACTGTGTATGTGTATATATATATATATATATATATATATATATAAGGTAGCATCAGTGATTATGAGGAATATTTAACGTACCAAAGGGATTAGCAGGGGGGGCTAAAATTTCAGATCCTTTGAGGACATATTCATTGTCAGAGATTGGGGTAATAAGATCATCATCAAGTAAATCTTGCCAAACATAACCTTTCTTGTATCTCCTGTTTAATTTCAAATTAAAAAAAAGGTTAATGTAATCACCATTAATTAAATAAGCATATATAAATTGTGGTCCAAATTAAAATAACACAAAATCAAACCTCTTATAGGACCAAGCAAAGGCTTTTGGCATGTCTTTTCCTCGCAAGTCCGCAAGCCACCTCTTGACATCTATCTTAAATATTAATTTTCAAAATTTATGATCGCCAACATATATAACAATCAATCAAAACCTTGCAATGTTATTGCACACAGCACTAAACATGTAAATTAATTAAGAAACTAATATTAATCAGGGTGATAATATATATATAGTTAGGACCTAGGAGAAGGATTAATGAAGAAATTAATTACCTCTTAGATAAACACCATTTCGATTAGAATGATGGACACGAATGAGATGAGGATGCTGATCAATACGGCCCAAGTTATGGCTGAGAAAGTAAATGATATGAATACGTCTCACTTCTCCAGCTCCAGCCCCGCTGCTGCTGCAGCTTGTGGGTATTCCTGATGATACTTCCATTCTTTTTTATCTTCTCCTGCACGTTAATCTGTTTGAACTAATTAAATATATATATATATATATATATATACACACACATATAACAAGAACAAGAACAAGAAGAAACAACAGTCCACTTCTTTTCAGGCACTACCATTGCCTCTCGCGCACATTGATTATATCAATCTATATTATTTAAACATTATTATAAAATAAATTGTTGCAACACCATATGTAAGTAAATATTATAGTATCTGTAGATGATCACCAGAGCATGATAATCCAAGAGAAAGAGAGAGGAAAGGATCTGTTTGTCCCTCAGCAGCCGGCCTGCAGGTGCACCTCCACTACTATCTAAAAAGTTAATTCAACTATATATATATAATTATTGCTCTCCTCTATAGATGTTTCGAGCATCGATCGATCGGTTATTTAGTAATGCATGAGCATATAGTTAGAGATAATTTAATGCAGGCCTACCAAAAAAGAAGACTCTTATAATTAAAAAAAAGAGGAGTATTACCACTGACACATATTAAAATTCGAGATTTAATTGCCCAGTAAAGATTAATTACTTTGCCCTCGATCTTTTCACTTTGTCTAGTTCTGTGCGAGAGCGAGAAAAAGAGATTTATAAGAAAGAAAAAGAAACGAAAAGAAAAGAAATGGAGATGGTGACTTGTACTGAGGGCTTACAGAGAAAGAGAGAGCTCTGCTCACTCTATATAAATATTATGCAAATACAAATATATATATTTGTAGAGAAAAGATGACGGTGTGGCTGCCAACCTTTGTATCAGATTTCCCGCGATTGATTAACTAACTTACCATACCTAACTTACCATAGGTAGCTCCTGGAAGGGGAAAACAACAGTTAAAATTTAATGATTTCATGTATTTTTGTGGTTGCGATTGCTGCATGATATTGTCTACGAGCCATGATCAAATTCAAGGGCTACTTAGGCAAATAATTAGGTGCACCGTGAAAATTCTAGGAAGAGTGCAAGGATTCACCTTGTTATAATAAGGTTAGGAAAACAAAAACAACCAAGGCATGCGTAATATTAATTTGAAAAGAAAAATAAAAGAAAGAAAATGGAATGAATTGGCCTAAAAATCGATTAATTATTATGCCAAAAATACTTCGATGATTATGCTGATCACGAGTAGACAAAATATTATGCTAAGAACAAACTTTGAATATTATGCTATCAATTTCAAAGGAGATCACACTATATTAATTGGCTAGATATCTTTCTTCCTAGTGAGGCAAAAGCAATGCATCTTAATCTATTTAGCTACAGAGTTTTAAATGATTGATTTGGTGATGAAGAAAGTATGTTTTATTTAAAAAAAATAGAGAAATTTAAATTTTAAAGTTAATATTTAAGAAAAATGATTTTTTTTTCTAAAGGGACTAAATAAATCGATGTATAGATTGCACTCTCAAAAGCACGCAAGAAAATGGTTTGATCTTGGTTTACACATTAGGTGATTCAAAGATGGTCTTTGTCATCGAAAAATAGTTTCTAACTATGTATTTAATGAATTTCAGCGAACATAAATACACTTGTAATTTTATTATGAGTATTCCTCCATTGAAAACAACGAAAATCACTGTTTTTTTTTTTTTTTTTTTGCTAAATGTGCATGCAAGTTGGTTTAATTAGAGTCGAGAGGAAAACTGAAGATATATTCATTAATTTATCAATCGAAATCAAGAGAAAATGTTGATTCTTACTCTTTTCCCTTCATTCCTTCACTTCAATATCGCAAGATTCTGGAAGAGATGATCTTTTTACACACAGACACAGACTGCAGCCAAATGCAAAGAAGCTTTAGCTAACTTCAACCTTAATATATGATCTTTCAGTGAGAGAGAAAGAGATCGAGACGCACACATCAAGATGATTCCTTAATATTGGCAGGTTCCAGTCTACAAGAGGAAGAAGGAGATGTTTACATGACATAGCTAGAGCTGGGATTAATCTAGTTAGGTGACTTGGACGACGTGTTGGGATGTTGTTGATGGTGAAATTGCATATTATTTTTCCAGACAAATTACGTGCCGTTCGTCTCAGCTGAAATTACTATCACAAAATTATATATATATACATGCATATTTGTAATTTTGTGCATGATATATCCGTTCTGCCAATTATACCTTTAAGGGTATAATATTGTCTTCTGTTGACAGTTGAGAATTAGTGGCAGAGGTGGTTAGTTCGTCGATCACACTCAATGATGCATAGGTATGTGGGTGGAATGTGGATCGTGGATTAATTAATGTGTTTGGAATATAAAAGATATAAATTATTAAATCTGTTATTTGTGTTTTGAAATGATAAAAAAATTATTTTAAAATTCCTTCTTTCAACTAAATTTGTTCGTGTTTATTTTTATTTGTTTTTTTTTAATCTTGAGGTATTAACTAAATACAATATTTAAATATTAATTGTGTTTAGGTTTTATTTTCTGTTTAGTATTACGATGTAATGTATTTTTTAAAAATATATTAAAATAATATTTTTTTATTTTTAAAATTAATATATTAAAATCATCCAAAAATATCTTAAAAAATTAATTTAATATTATTAAAAAAATATTTTAACAAAAATATAACGCACAAAAAGCGCTCACTTAATGTTTAATACATTAACTCTACTCTATTGATTCCCCCATTAAGTTTAATCGATCGTAGCCATCTTAATGTGGACAATCATTTAAAGACCTTACAGCGCTCTCCATTATTTGGAGACAGGGCAGTTTCAGTTGGTCAAGAAATCAATTGTTCTTACAAGAATTTATGATTGCAGATCGACAACCAGTGTTTTGCCGCATGTTATAAATTTTTTTAAAAAAATAAAATTAAATGTATATGCTATTTTGACATGATTTTTTATATATAAAAAATTAAAATATATATTGATAAGTTTATACAAGTATCTAATTAAATTTAATAATAATTATCTATGTAAATAAATAAATAAAATAGTTAACATTAACTAAAAAAAAACTGAAAAAAATAAGAGAAAAATAGATCAAGATATTTGATCTCATAAAATAATATATTTACTTATTTGTGTCTACTAAATTTATTTAGTACAATCTTTTAAATAGAAACGCATATGATTGAGTAAAATAAAATAAAAGATATATTATGCAAGGTAAAACATATTAAAAATATTATTTCAAAATAAATATTTCTTTATAAATTAAAAATCATCTGTATAAAATAAAAATAATTATTCAAAAATTAAATATAAACAAATTTTTTTAGAAAAAAAACAAACCTTTATTCAAAAAAGACTTACAAAACATGTGACTTAAATCATGAAATCGAGATAAACCAATAGAAAAGAAATTAAAGATAACCACAAAACTAATATTTTTTTAAAAAAAATAATATAGAATGATAAAATTGTAAAAGAAAATGAGAACACAAAGGTTGTTGAACCGCATTAACTTTTCAAACTCGTTATCCTTGTCATTAGATTGGAAGCACCACAGATGACAAAACCACGAAACTCAATCCCCAACAAATCAAACGTGAACCAGAAAAAAATCAATCATACAAAAAATTATAATTAAAAGAATGAGGGTGAAAATCAAAATAAAAAATAATTAGAGGGCATAAAAAAATAAAATTGAAAGATTAAATTGAAAAGAAAAAAACTTTAACAGAAAAAAAGAAATCAAAAGAGTGAGGGCTAAGTTAAAAAAAAATAACATAAACTTTGATTAAAGAATAAAATTGAAAACCAATAAAGCTTTAACAAAAGGGAGAAAATCAAAAATCAAAAGAATACGAATCAAATTGAAAAAAAAACATATTACAAATTATAATTTAAGGAATAATCTAAAAATATAAAAAACTTTTATAAAAAGATCAATGATGAAAATAAGCAATAAAACACATTTAAAAAATAAGAGGACAGACGTGTATTTCTCTGACAGAGAGAGAAAAAAAAGAAAAAAAAAAAGAAACGACCATGTTCTGTTTTCGTACCATTAAGTAATACTCTAAAAGGTATGGGGAAAGGAAAGTACTATAGCTTTCCCCATGCCTTTCACTTTCCCCTTATTAATATATTATATTATTATAATTATTATATTATAATAATTATTATTATTATATTATATTATATTATAGAACTGTCTTTTTTTTTGTTTTTGTTTTTTTTTGTTTTTTTTTCAATTATTTTTTTTATTTGATTTAGTTTGTTAATATTAAAATTTTTTTATTTAGTTATCAGATTTTCATGATACAGATCCCGGGTTTGATGGGTTAACCTGATTTGACGAGTTAACCCAGATTTGTTTTTCTTTTTAATTAGTTTTTTTTCGTTTAGTTTAGTTTGTTAATATTAAATTTCTTTCTATTTAATTATCAGACTTTCATGACACATATCCTAGGCTTGATGGGTTAACTTGGTTTGATGGGTTAACCCAGTTAATTCTGGGTAAACCCGTCAATTTTTTTTTCTATTTAGTTATCAAACTTTCATGACGCGAATCCTAGGTTTGACGGGTTAACCCAGTTAATTCAGATTTTTTTTATTTTTCTTCATTAGTTTTTTTCTTCCTATTGGTTTTTTTTCTTTGTTTTTTTCTTTTTAATTAATCTATTTAATTATCAGACTTTCATGACACATATCCTAGGCTTGATGGGTTAACTTGGTTTGATGGGTTAACCCAGTTAATTCTGGGTAAACCCGTCAATTTTTTTTTCTATTTAGTTATCAAACTTTCATGACACGGATCCCAGGTTTGATGGTTTAACCCTGTTGATTCAGATTTTTTTCCTTTTTCTTCAATAGTTTCTTAATATTAAATTTTTTCTGTTTAATTATTAAACTTTCATGACACGGATCCCAGGTTTGATGGTTTAACCCTGTTGATTCAGATTTTTTTTCCTTTTTCTTCAATAGTTTTTTTCTTCCTGTATGTTTTTTTCTCTTTGCTTTTTCCTTTTTAATTAATCTTTTTTTTTTTAATTTAGTTCATTAATATTAAATCTTTTTTCTACTTAGTTATCACACTTTCATGACACGAATCTCAGGTTTGACGGGTTAACCTGATTTGACGAGTTAACTCAGCTGATTCAGATTTTTTTTTCTTTTTTCTCATTAGTTTTTTTCTTCCGATTTCATCTTTTAATATTGTATGCAGTCCACGGTGAAAAGGCTGATGACTTTAGTTTTTTTTTTCTTTCTTTTTATGCCTTTCACTGTGGACTGCACAGTGTAGTCCACGGTGAAAAGGCTGATGCTTTTTTTTTTCTTTTTAATTAATTTTTTTTATTTAGTTTGTTGATATTAAATGTTTTTCTATTTAATTATCAAACTTTCATGACACGGGTCTTAGGTTTGACGGGTTAACCCAGTTAATTTAGATTATTTTTTCTTTTTCTTCATTAGTTTTTTTCTTCTTATAAGTTTTTTTTTCTGTTATTTTTTCTTTTGAATTAATATTTTTTTATTTAATTTAGTTCATCTTAGGTTTGGCTAATTGAAGAATTTTTTTTTCTTTTTGCTTTTTTTTTTGTTTTTATGCCTTTCACTGTGGATTGCACAGTGTAATCCATAGTGAAAAGGCTGATGCCTTTTGTTTGTCTTGGTTTTTTTCCTTTTTAAGTAATTTTTTCCGTTTAATTTAGTTTGTTAATGTTCAATTTTTTTCTATTCAGTTATCAAACTTTTATGACATGGATTCCGGGTTTGACGGGTTAACCTAGTTTGACGGGTTAGCCCAATTAATTCTGGGTAACCCGTCAATTTTTTTTTCTATTTAGTTATCAAACTTTTACGACACGAATCCAAGGTTTGACGAGTTAACCTGCTTTGAAGGGTTAACCCAATTAATTTAGAATTTTTTTTCTTTTTCTTCATTAGTTTTTTTCTTTCTGTTGGTTTTTTTCTGTTTTTTTCTATTTAATTATCACACTTTTATGACACGACCTTGCAGCCAAACTTACTTAGACTTGGATCATGCAAGTTTAATGTTATTATTAATATTATAAATATTATTTTTAGGTCAGACGTTGCAGCCAAACCCAAGACTCTTGGGTATAACTTTGCAGAAAAACCTAATAAAATAACCTGCGGCATTACGCGGTCATGTAACTAGTAGCTATCTAAAACTGGAGGAAGGCGGAGATCTACTGGGGAGAACGGATTCAAAAGAGAGCGAGCCATGTTTCAATCGACAGTTATCAACCAACCATGAGACGAGCCCCCCTAGCTTCTATTGACAATTGGATTTCATATACTTTCTGTTCAGTGGAGCTATATAAACTCTGTTTTTCTTCATTATCTTTGGTTGCGATCATAAGGTAATTGTTGTTGATGGAGAATAGTAGACCTATTTTTCAATCCTTCGTCCTGAAACTGCACTACCGCA
>Ga0307513_10010031_pt1 | contig 11935 bp, 10 predicted proteins | sample 15_EM_MG_FD_202174 | JGI IMG/M metagenome (GOLD analysis project Ga0307513, IMG submission 202174) | Populus trichocarpa ectomycorrhiza microbial communities from riparian zone in the Pacific Northwest, United States - 15_EM | ecosystem: Host-associated > Plants > Roots > Unclassified | place... | reverse complement strand
CCTCGCCCCCCCTCAACCCCCCCCCTCCCCCCCCGCCCACCCCCCCCCCGGGGGGGGGGGGGGACAATGTCACGAACCCGGAAACAAAATAGAAAAAAAGTGTGATGAGCGGGGGCGGCGGCGGAGATCAGTTACTCGAGTACAGGAAAAGTGAAAGAGAAGGAAAAAAAAACGAAAAAAAAAAACAAGAGGAGTGAAAAAAGAAAGGAAAAAAAAGTCACCGAGCGGTCAAGCCACAGTTGCGAAATTTATCCATCCAGCTTCCTCCGCCAACGGCGGGTCGGAGGCTACACCTGTCTCTTTTGGGATGTTCGCCCTTCCCAATTCCGAGATCCGGTCTCATTGCCGATATTTCTTTTGACACAGTATGACGCCGTGTGTCATGGGAATGGGGATAAAAGAAAAAAAAAGGCGAAGGCAGTCCGTGGAAAGTATAAAATATATAAATATAATTGTGGAAACAAAATAAGATAAAATAAAATAATTTGCAAGGACACAAATGAGGGGAGGGGACGAGGAGGGGGGGGGGGATTTAGCTGGAAAGTATATACAGGCATCGCACGGGGCGCAATTAATGTTTGTGTGTTGCTGTGTGGTGGTGGTGGTGGTGGTGGTGGACCCGTGGAGAGTGTGGAATTGCATTTTTGTGGGTTGTGCGGTATCTGGGCTGGGTAACAGAATACAAGCGGTTGTTGTGCGTGACGCTGGAGTAAGATGAATGAATGGATAGAAGGAAAGAGATAAAGAAAGGAAGAAAGAAAGTTCGTCAATGTGCGGTATCACCTTGACCGGAGGAGGAGGGGAAGTGATGGATGCAATAGGCGTGGAGATTCGAATATCGACATCTCCAACCTTCGCTCCGTATAGGACGGTATCATAGGAATCACTCCTTATCATTACCGTGTTCGTATTCCGTCGTGTCGTATCCCTCTGATACTCACGCACTCGGCATGATATATACGAATGAGTGCACACGATTGCGGTCATGGACATGCTATCGATTCCCGAAGATTATCCAATCCCTACGTATCATCAGCACCAGTCGCCGCCGCCTTTTTTTCCCTTTTGATACCATGTACCGCATCATCATCATCGTCATTCATCGTATCCGCAAACCAACATAAATACTATTATTTATTATTTTAAAAAAGAGATCCAGCGGGAGAGGAAAGGTGGGAAGGGGAAAAGGGAAGCTGTGGACGGGCCCTACGGCTTCCCGGATTCGGGAATTGCACCGGTGGAATAACGTTTACAAGAAGCGTGGAAAGTCTCATCATCTGGCCTTCTCCTTCTCCATCATACGGTATCATACTCCTATGATATAGCATACCGTGCGAAGACCACACCAAAGAAGTTCGCCAAACAAAAAGAAAAGAAGAAAAGAAAAGAAAATGCCCGCCACGTCTGCGACTCTTGCCTACGCCTCACAGAATGAATTGATCCCGCTAAGAAAAGAAGCAATGATCAAAAGTAAAACCCGGAAAGAAAGAAAGCGAGGCTGAAAAGATGGAATAAGAAATAAAAATACCAAGACACGGTAATTATTATTAGAAGGGACCTCACCTCGTCAGAAGAGGATGTCGTGGGAGGATGAAAGGATGAAAGGATGAAAGGAAATAACGAAAGGATGAAAGAGTGAAAGAGTGAAATAATGAAAGTAAGGGAGGAAGACAATGAATGGACACCTAATTGTCTCAATACTGCCGCTTCACTCCCGGAGGCAGGCCCAAGAAGAAGGCAGCAGCGACGGAAGGAAGGAGGGAGGGAAAGGAAGAAAGGGCTCGCGATGCGATGTCAACCGCTTTGTACGTGTCAGTGCCTGTATGTAAGGTATGGTATGATAGGGTACGTATGAACGATACTTACCGCTACTAACTGTCGAATAGGATAGAGCACTTGGGCGGGTAGGTCTGCTTGCCTCGCAGCTCGGGTGCACAGTACAGTACTAGTACCTGCCCGTACAGTGCGCACCATATCGATTGATGGTTGATGTTTGACGATATCCGTACTGTGCAGTACCCTCCCTTCCACTGCAATGGTAACACCGCGGTATGATAGGTGGTGCTTTTTCTTTTTCTTTTTTTCCTGCTGTCCCATACTCCGTGCCCCGTGCTTCTTGCTCCTTTCTTCGGTTCTTTGTATACTGTATCTAGATGATGTGGTGCAGTAACGTAAGGTCTTCCGGGGACCAACTAGTGCGATATCATAGAAGTCGTGAGATATGCGTGGCTGAGAGAAAAGAAGAAAAGATAAGAAAAGGAAAGGAAGGGGAAGAAAAAAGGAAAAAGAAAAGAGGAGTTATGGAACAGTTATCTGGGGATAACTAGTTAAATTTATCCTTGTTAGTTCCGGTTAATGAATCCCTACCCTTGTATCAGAATGTGGGTGGAAGTTGGTAGCGCAGGTGAGCAGATATTCCCTGGGTATGGCACGTATCGTGCAGTACTGTACTTGTACACACTTGTACCAGCACTCGTACCGTATCATACTTGCTCTCTGCGAAAAGCCTATAATTGTTCAACTACGGTGCTCTGCGGTCCGGCAGCTGCACTGCGGTAATGTGCGGACGGGGGTGTCCTCTGCCTATATGCCTGTATGCCGGTCCATGATGCTGTGCATTGGGATATGGTACAGTACAGTCTGAACCCGCACTCCACTTGTGTCAAAGCGGTGCATATTCCTGTAACATGCTATGTTCCTTCCTTTTTTTCTCATTGCTGCGGTCGACTCGCAACCCTACCCAACCTGCTGTCTACCCGGCTATCCAGTCTATGTATGCATTCTAACTGCGACCCCGTACCGTAAAGTCAATACTCCCTCCCAGTACGATAGGTACTGGCACGATACAGTAGACACTGTGGCATATGCGTATGTGACCGTCTGGTCTCAAATTTCCGTCTTTTTTGGAATGTGTCCTGCGCGTTCCATAGAGATACTTGAACAATGTACGGGTACAAGTTCTACGAGACTGTATCGAGCCCTGTAGCATGTGGACTGCGCAAGTTACACCAATTCAGTATGTGCTGATAGCCCGACCACTGGTATCTCTGTGACTTGAGTCCTCCCCCTCATACGGACTATCGCGTTCCTTGATCAATCGAAGACTACCGTGCCGGTAACCCTTTGTTTATACGCAGTGCGTCTTTCCTTCCTCCACTCTCTCCGTCGGCCAATCGACGTACCCACTTTAGCTCAACCTTGGCTATTGCGGTTCCTTCCCGCTGCTCCGAAACAAGATGCTGCTTTCTCTGTTTGGCTCAATTTTTGGCCCTTGCTCGGAGAATCCCGAATTATAAACGTGAGGAGGGAGAAGTGGGATGAAAATTGGGTGAGGAGAAAAATAAATAAAAATAAGTTATTCAGATCCAGCTGTACGATACTCGTACTGTGCTGGTACGACCCTTGATTTCCGAGACATGAAAATCCTACATATCGGGGACTCTCGCTCGCTCCCCGTATCTGGAGGTCCCCCAATCGATCATCCCCGAAGCATTTTTTTCTTTCTCATAACTTGAGCCCCAGAATAAGACTCCTCCCCTCTCCAACTTGGCAAGTACCGGCGGTCTCCCATTAACTTGAGCATAGAAATAGCCATGCTGTAAGGGTATTCTACACCGCGGTTAAAGTCCTCATGTTACACCGCCAATTCAATTTCCCACCCAAGCATCAGGAATATAGCCATCACTCAGGAGAAAAAAACAAAACCCTGGGAAGAAATCCGTCCAAATTTATTACTATGTAACGTAAGGCGACCAAGCTGCTGAAAATTGAATCTCCCGCAATCCCATAACCCCCATAAAATCAATTCGACTGCAACTGGTAACCTTGTTACTCACCGCAGGCGGTCCGGACCACGGTTTTCAGAAAATTTCGGAAAAAGTAATAGCAATAAGGAAAGACGATAAAAAGTAATGGATAATACTGTATGAAAAGCGCGAAAAAAATAAAATGAAAAAAGCTATAGCATACTGAAGCGTGACCCCTGATTTTATGTGAGCGAAGCAAACCAATCTATGAAACCCCAAGTATTCTGTGTAAGAAATCTAGGCCTATCGGTAGTTATTTATGTCGAGTGAAAGCACTAGAACCGGCTGCGTCCAAGAGGTGCACTGTTAGAAGAGGTGAAGCCTGCAGACAAGATCATTGTTAGGAATTTAACTACCTAGGGGTTTCAGCGTAAAGCTTACCTCCACCTCCGCCACCACGGCCACCGCGGCCGCGGGATGATCCGTAACGGCCCCCTCCACCACCAAAGCCAGATCTGGACATGTCAGACAATTCTGGCGGAATCTGTTGTTTAGCTTCTCTCAAGACAGTGAGCAAGTCTCTAGCTTGCTTTGCGTCATTTGTGGTGAAGAAGGTGATGGCGGTTCCACGGGCACTACAACAGGTTAGGTTGCTTCTTGGTAGTTAGGTAGGATGATATCGGACTCACCCTCCACGGCCAGTTCTGCCAATACGGTGAACGTAATCTTCAGAGTTATTTGGGTAACTGTAAGGTCGCAATTAGTAAATTTTCAATCTTGGTTGGCATGGGATATTTATACTCACTCAAAGTTAATAACGTGCGTGATGTTACGAACATCTTGCGACGTACCAAGTTAGCATCACACCACTAGCGAAAAACACTTGGCCAAAAACTAAAGCTTCCTGTGCAAGGCGGTATTCTGCGTCTCACTCTCACTGCCTTCAATAACTTCATCATTGCATAAATCCAGGACCCTGTGCTGTTTGAACCTCGGGATGTGCAGCGCAGTAGCGAATAGCCAGGCAACATTACCTCACATTACGAAAATGAGGCAATAGAAGGCCAATGGAAAAGGCCTGGAAACTTATATCGCTGCACCCCGAGATAAAGTTCTCATGGGAGAAAACCAACAGACACCGGAATAGAAGCAAGATATGGCAGCAAGTCCGGCGGAGTATCGAGAGAAGAGCATCTGTACGCTAACACACGAGGGGGAAACGGGGTTAAAGAAAAGGCGTGCAAATATCATACCAATGCCACGACTGGCCACGTCGGTAGCAACCATTATTGGGCTCTTGCCCGTTTTAAATTCGTTAAGAACCCAATCGCGTTCGGTCTGCTGTTTGTCACCATGGATGGCGAGGCAAGGCCAACCGTCTTGACGAAGGAACTATATAGTAGTTAGAATCATATGAAGGCAATTAGGCGGAGATTTTGTAGATCATACTCTCGTAATATCATCAGCGGTACGTTTGGTACCTGTAAAGATCAGACATTTGCTATTTTTGTCATCCATTACTTTCTCAAGGTGCTTGATGAGTCTATAGAAAGTGTCAGTGAGGGACCAAATTATGAAAACGCAAGAATAATTTACCTATCGCGCTTGTCATAATCGTTCATGACCTCCACTATCTGTTGAATGTTGTGATTGGCAGAAAGCTCTAGAGAACCAATGTTGACCTGAATAAAATCGTTCAAGAAATCGGATGCAAGCTGCCGAACTTCCTTGGGCCAGGTCGCAGACCACATGCAGGTTTGACGATCAGGGCGAATCTGACCGAGAATCTTTCTGATTTGGGGCTAAGGTTGAGTCAGCATTTTCATCCGTCTAACTTTTAGAACAATTGTATCTCCGACCTCAAAACCCATATCAAGCATGCGATCAGCCTCGTCAAGAACAAGGTAGGTAACACGGCGAAGGTTAGTTTTGTTAGTCTCCAGCATGTCGATCAAGCGACCAGGAGTTGCGATCAACACCTCAACGCCACGGGACAAATCTCTAACCTGAGGCCCTTTAGGAACTCCTCCGTAGACACACGTGTTACGAATTCTGGAGGACTTCCCAAACTTAGCAACCTCTTGTTGGATCTGAACAGCTAGTTCGCGAGTTGGCGCCAAGACAAGAACAATGGGGCCGTCTCCTGGGGCAAGGAGTGGTTGAGCATTGATATGAACGATGGCAGGCAGGCAATAGGTTAACGTCTTTCCGGAGCCCGTTTCAGCGATACCAACGACATCACGCCCAGAAAGCGCCATTGGCCAACCTTGAGACTGAATGGCTGTTGGCGCGGCGAATCCTTGAGCCTTAACTTCGTTCATAACGTAGCCTACCAAGCCAGGAGCATCAGTATCATTTCAGGTAAACGCGTACCCAAGGAATGTATATGAAAGATTAGAGCTCACTAGGGAATCCAGCCTCGTCAAAATCAACAACAGGCTTAGGAACATCGCGACCCTGTACACGCATTTGCTTTTCAAGGCGGAACGCCTCGATTTCTGCAGATGTGCGACTTGCAACAGTCGGTGCTTCCTTATCTAAGAAATGTAAGTAGGCGAGACACTCGTAATTAAGGGATCAAAAACTTACAGAAGGACTTCTCAAATTTGGGGAGGGAATTCATATCTATCTAGAGTTAGTCTCCACAAGTCTTCCGACATAGGATTCAATGGAATATTACCCCATGACTGAGTTTTAAGACCTGCACCAAGGTTGCTCATGCGATCACCACCGGCACCACCACCCCCATAGCCACCACCGCCATAAGAGTTACCACCCCCGTAGCCACTGGCACCGCTGCGAGGTCCGCTATGATAAGGTTAGCGGCGGTGTTTAAAAAATACACGTACTTGAAATGTTTGTTTTTTGTATTTGAACAGTACAAACATGTTCTTGATGACAGAAGTAAAGACGAACCCGTTAGAATATCCATTAGATCCACCGCCGTATCCACCGCCTCCTCCGCCGCCGTAGCCACCACCTCCGCCACCATAACTGTTTCCACTGCCACGGTATGCATCATAGGCCATGATCAAGTTTTTCAAGTAAAACTAAGAGGAAGCGAGGGCGTAATTTCGGAAAAAAGGAAGGCCTAAGAGAGCGAGAGGCACCTTGATCAGTTGTCAAGATGGAGATCTTGAGAAATGGATAGGGGAAGAAAAGTGTTTTAAGAGAAGGTTGCTATTGAGAGAAAGGGGTGGCAAGAGGTTGAGGAAGGGATGAGAGGAGGTCAGTGTGAGGTCGCCGAAAATTTCTTGTCGCCAAGAGAATGGGAAGCGGCAAGCCCTAGCGTCTAGCAAATGTATGACTAAGCGAAACGAGTGATCTCGGTTCGTTTGGTGGCGAAAGAATCAGAAAGAAAGTGAGTGAAGCCCACAGGTATGGATAGAAAATTGTCCTTTGTCGCCTTTGCTTATCTGATGTTCTTAGTCTAATGGGTTTCCCCAACTACCTCGCCAGAAAATGTTGGCTAACAGCACATGTGTATTCCAATAAGATCTAGATGCAGCCTTACAATACATCATAGTTTTGCAAATCATTCCCCGAGGCTCTGGTCGGGGAGCTATTACTCGGGTACTTCATAGTTGGGGGGCTTTTCAAGGGCATGAGGAGATAGTGGAATCTCCCGTGAACTGCCAGTGCCGAAGTATTGATGGATCTTCACATGTACAGCCTCGTTCGCAAAGTTCTCGCTGATCGGTAGGTACCTTAGCAAAAGTCTGGAGACAACTCATGTACTGGTACAAGAATTTGCACTTCACGTTTTCTGCAGACACTTGTACCAGTACATTTGTTACTGCCAATATTTCCCCTGGTACCTCTTGATCCGCGAGAACTTTGCGAACGAGGCTGTACTCGCACTGGTACCGTATGAGCCATTGGCAATATGAAGATCCAATCAAGAATCCTGTGGCGCGAGCGAGGGTTGGCCGATGTCCGATGCGTTAGCCTATGGCTTAGTGAACCTAGCAATTGTGTTTTCTGGGCCTCCAGGAGCTCATGCGGCCACAAGTGGAACGGTGATTGTAGCCATGCTCTACTGCAATGGTATTTAACGCTCTGCCTTTTCTATGATTGTTTCCCCTCTCTCCTCATACCATATTCGAGTGGTGCTTCATCGTTGTGGGACTTCCTTAAGTGGTTTTGGGGTCTTCGGGCGGGTTCTAAGTTCCAACTGGGATTTGTAACGATACAGAACTCGGGGCCAATATGGAAATACATTGTTTATTATTACTTGGGGACGAGCTGGGGGTAGGGGTGGGTTCTGGGCTCGGTTGATTGTTTTGAAAAAGGAAGAGAACTTTGATTTACGAGATCAGGGCGAGTCAGGGGTGAAATCACTGCTACCGGAGAAGATATCGTAGGATTTCGGGAGGGTGAAAGTGAGGCAGAAGTTAAACTAGGTTTCATTTCTGATCTTATTAAATGTTTGGAATAATATATGTAGCCTTTTTACTAAGCGGCTCGAGCAACAGAAATGAGCTCGGTAGAGAGGTATTATAAGGCTTCTCCATCGGAGATTGATGATAAACCCCAAGCATGATTACAACAATAGCCACTATGTAGCCGGATGTGCCTCTCCTAACAATGCAATAGCATAAAGGGAGGGGGAGTGGGGATTACATATACTGTTTCTGGACATCCTGGACAGGGGGGAGTCTTTAAAACATAAAGTAACTAATCAAAAGTCTTAGTGATTCCCCCATTTTGCACAAAAAATGGGCAAAAGCTCCACTTTTAAATTGTTGATATCTGAGCAGAAACTAGATCTTCTGATCTAAAGTCTCTTTATCTGTGTAATATCCCATAATTAATTTCAAGTAGACTCATCAGCAACTAAAGGTCCTACTGGCTTGTAAAGTTCTACCAATTCCTGAAAGTGATTATTTTCACGAATTTAAGAAGATAATTGTCCCAGCAACCACTTATCAACAATGTTCCCATCTTGGATAAGGTGTACAATAAAAAGGAAGTACCAGGACACTCTGTAAATAAATAGGGTAAAATTTTGAGAGATATATATCACTAAGGTGGTTTCTGGAAAGTTTGCCATCTGGGTTTGCAAGAGGAACATGGGTAAGAAACGGTTTGGAGAAGTGATTTTTGGTGTAAAAAGAGCCCATCACCAAGGCTCTTGATTAGTCACATTACAAAGGGACATCTCATAGTTTAATGATTTTCTTAAAGTCTTTTATGGGTACTTGAATAAACAGTATTACAGATCTGCAGGCTTCAAAGAATATGTAACCATGAAAGTAAAATGTTTTAATTTAGTGACAAGGCCAGTCTGACGGATTGTTGGGTAGGGTACAGATAATATGAGAGGTGCAAAAGTAGTCAACTGGAAAATATAGATAAGTAAGATAAAGTATCGGTAGGTGTAATGACTCACCAAGTTAAAAGTTTTGCTTTATCGACATACAGATAAGTGCACTTAGGACTGTGAGATGGGCACTGGCAGTTCAATTATCAGTGAGCTACTTTGAAAAAGAATTACAATAAGACTTGGACAGTGATGAACGAATCTTTTAAGGTTCATTATTACAAGATATGCTGGACAGAGGGGTATTAAATAGTTTGGGTCTTGAGAACAATACTCCTGCCAGTTAACCTTTGAAAGTAAGAGTAGATTAGTGAAACTAGGATTGAGTTCACTCTGTATGTTCCTTTTATGAGGGGGTATCAGACAAAGGGAGAATAAAGGTATAGAGGGTTGTATGTAGTATGTGTATTTGTAACAACCCTATAGGTAGGTAGCTACAGTGGACTAGACTCAAGCCTATATAGTGCATCACGAGGTAATCAGAGTGAGACTAGACCAGTATACTTGGTATACAACTGGTAGGCATGACTTGGTACAAGTGTCTACAAAGTGAGTTGGTGACATAGGGTTAGAGAGGATAACCTTCGGTGAGCATGTTGGGGTAAAGTTAAGAAAACATAGTAAACATTACATGGGGCCCTGGAGCAACATTATATGTGGTCGTGCGGACTCCTGGAGGGAATAAAGGCAGGAAGATATGATGAAGTTACCCTATCTTTGAAACATCATTACCCTACCTTGGGGACCCAGTTACCCTACATTCACTGACAAAAGTCGTTTGCCTGACTTCGGGAAAGGTTATTCCACTATAGGTGGGCTCTTCGGTGTTCACAGAGCTGCTTTACATGGCACGAAACGGGCTACTGACGGAGCAGGTGTGGTCTGAACCTCCTGTAACTTTGAGTGGATATTCCTAACATCCCCCTCCAGCCCCAGCGTTGGTATGGCATGATAGCACGATACGTCTGTGTAGTTGTGTGCTTCCTAGTAAAGTGAGATCTATCAGAACACCCCCACAACACTGTATGAGTTGTGGCTGTCCATCTGACCAGAGGGTGTTCTCAGGATATATAAGGGGTGTGAGGGTGAACACCTCCTGGGGCGCCACCTGGATAGCGTCTGGGAATCACTTACGGGCATACTGTGATTGCCGGGTAGTAGTATGGTCAACTGTAGAGGGCTTGGTGCTGACTAGGGAAGCTGCAAGGCTTCCAGGAGAACCACCTCAACGCCGGTCCCAGGCTACCCTGTGTACTTTAGCATTGCCATGGGTTATTAGTGGACTCTAGAGGTGTGAGTCTTGTTACAATTTAAGAGGGTCACGCATGGTTGGCTGTGGGTAGCACCCATGCAGTTAGGCAGTGAGAGACTTCTTATTGAGAAAGCAGGCCGTCAGGTTTAGAAGCTTAGTATAGCCGAGTAGATTGGCCGATGGACTGCGTAGCTTGAATAGACGAAACTACTACTAGGCTAGTAAGTCCTGATGGATATTATTTTTATTGTGTGCATGTCGGTCGGGTACTGACATGCCACCAATAGGAAAGAGTTTACACTCATGCAAAGGTAGCTGGAGGGACATCACCGGAAGCACTTCCAATTTGTGGAGATAGTTAATATCTGTGTAGTCTGATTGCCTCAGGGTGTTAGCCTACTTTAGGTAGGTGAGTTAGACAATCCTGAGCTGAGCAGGGTGCTTGCAAAAGGTCAGAATGGTGGATGAGTGTCCTCTGGCTTTATATTATTCTACTTAACTAAAGCGAGAGACACACTATTCTGATAATGAACGTTCCTCGAGAGAACTTACTGAGTGAGGCTTTCAGGTTTAACGATATTAAGTTTTACTGCTTGATTTTACTTTGAATTATCCTTATCTTTATTTTGATCGGTACTTTTAGTTTGAGTCTTCGGTGTGGTTGCAATCTTAGAATCTGTCTTTCTAGAGAGTGCCCCAGTTACAGTATTATGGTAGTAGTTGGATGGATAGAGAGTGTTATCATTAGCGAAAAGGTGGCCTGCGTCAGACACAGTAGTGTTGCGTCCGGACTCTCCTAGCCTGGGCACTGCGTCCTGCATCAGCAAAAATTATTATATGCGTCCTGAGCGTCCCGTGCATCAGACGCTCAGGACGCTCAGAACGTTAACCGTTACTCTGGACGTGACGTTGGCCGGACGTCACGTCCGGACGCCATTCCCTATCTACCCCTGCGTCCTCGACGTCCCGACGACGTCCACCACCAAGCGCATGCATCCAGATGCCTTCAGACCCTCAGCTCTCCCGCATCCCGACGATCTCCTTCCTGTGCCTCCCTTGTCATGGCAGAATCCAACTCCACTCTAGCATCCGGAAGACTATCCGGATGCTTAGTCTTCCGGATGCTACACAGCAATATTTGAACCCCCTCTGCATCAATTGCCATGTCTGGCTATAGGCTCCCAATGCCTTCCAAATAGCTCACATGTTCGTCGCGACGGCATCGTGATGGCTCACTTGCGTACTCTCCACGGCGTCGTGATAGCACACATATTCCAGACGCCGTCTTGACGACGCCGTGAGAGCTCACATGCATACTCTCGACGGTTTCGTGATAGCACACATATTCCAGACGCCGTCTTGATGACGTCGTGATAGCTCACATGCATACTCTCGACGGCGTCATGATAGCACACATATTCCAGACGCCGTCTCGATCGCTCCACTATTCATTTGTATTACTGAGTGCCATTCACAAAAGCTTCGAGGCGCTGGTGCCCCTTGTATTGTGACTTTGAACCTCATCCGCATCTTGATATTCTATTATTACTAGTCTACTGCCGTGACCAGGGCGTCCAGGACACCCTGGCCACGGCGATTCTACGTTTCTGAGCT
>Ga0307513_10010030_pt1 | contig 11937 bp, 18 predicted proteins | sample 15_EM_MG_FD_202174 | JGI IMG/M metagenome (GOLD analysis project Ga0307513, IMG submission 202174) | Populus trichocarpa ectomycorrhiza microbial communities from riparian zone in the Pacific Northwest, United States - 15_EM | ecosystem: Host-associated > Plants > Roots > Unclassified | place... | reverse complement strand
CCATGGGTATTCAGAAACCCTTACCCAAACCCTCCAAAACCCTTACCCTTGATAGGGGTAGGGGTTTTACAGGGGTAGGGTAGGGGTTCAGCTGAAATACCCCAGGGTTACCCCTGACAATCCCTAAATAGGTGGAGCAAGGTAAAGTATACACAAGCTTGGCACCTCACTATACGGTAGGACCAACTTCATATAAGCAGCTTCTGACCCCATGAACACAGAATGTGAGGGAATGTGACATATATTGTCCCTATATCGTGATCAACTGGTTACATGTGGTTTATAAAGCTCTGCAAGATTCCTAATATCTTGCAGCAACACCGCGAGTTTATCACAGGCTTGGCGCCTTGCTATAAGGTAGGTACCAACTTCATATAAGCAGTTTCTGCCTCTGTGAACCAACCATGAACTGTAAATAATGCGGAATGTGATATATATTGTCCCTATATCGCGATCAACCGGTTACATGTGGCTACGAGCTGTTGTAAGGTCATCAAAAGGCTGGGACAACTCGTAGGTGCTACATGTCAAATCAGAATTTCCCCGATTTGCTGATGTACTGGGTATTAAAGAAAGGAAAAGAAAGAAATTGAAATTGAAAAGAAAGAAAAGGAGGGGATTAGTCAGCATCACTTCCACTGGTAGCCCTCTCAATTTGAACAACATTAACCTTGATAAATGCCGTCCCTTTCTACGTAAATAGTATGATTTTTTTCTCGCGCGCTGTGCACATGATTTTCTTAATTATATCTGTTGTTTCCGTTGACGTATTTGCAAAATGTGGATATTTTGAGCTCAATTCTTGCCTCTTGATGCTGAATTTTACATATTTTTTTAGTCTTTGGTACTTGCTTTGGTATGAATCTTATTGTCTTAAATATTTTTTTTTACATTTTCCTCTCAACTGTGGAAGCCGCAACATAAGCAACAAGGAGATCAATGCAGACAAGATCAGGTGGTCAATGCATAGCCACAAGTTATCTCGACTCCACTCTCATTAGGTTCAGCCACTAATTCCAGTGTAGGGAACACCACGAGTTAACCTGCAGGTTGATCCGGATCCGACCTGCAGGTATTTCATTTTCAAAAAGTCCAATCTGGATCCATATGGATAAATTCCCATGGGTGACCTGCCTCAGCGGATCAGGTACCTGTATATCACAGGTCACCCGTAGTGTACGAGTACCTGCAAGTATCTGTGGATATCTGTGCAAGTATCCACAGGTATCCGCAGTTACCCGCAGATATAATCTATGATATAGGTGGCTAGCCGCTATAGTACACTGTAATATTCATACAAGTCATTATTCGTCACTGATATCCCCTTCATCTGAGTCTACTACTGTAACATCTTTGTCCTTTTCCTTCCCAGCCTTCACATGACAGCACTTGTCCTTGAAGACTTGAATGATTTCACTTTCTGGAATAAGCCCCGGGATCTTACTCCATGCATTGAGAACCGTTGATGCACGTGTCAACTCATCTGACAGCCTATGCCGGAGTTTGCTTACAGTAAGCCCACCCCGAGAAAAGCCTCGCTCAATGTCACATGAAGATGCTAAAAATTAAAAGGAATTATTGAGTTCTTGGACGACCAGCATGCACCAGATGCTTACCGGGAGCGGACAGGAAGTCAATGGCCATGTGAGCAAGGGGATTTGACTTGCCAATTGCATGCCACCACACCAACGGTTCGAGAGATTTAGTGGAGATAGTTGGCATGTTCAGATACTCTTCAAGTTCGTCTGTGGCCATATCCATACCAAAGTCGTCCAATGTGTCAAACAAATTGTCTCGAGGAGGACCCTGAAATCATTTCTGAATGAACAAAATTATCTATGCCAAAGTACAAGATCCAAAACGCACCGAAGATGAGGACTGCGAGGACGTGTTTGTTTCCGAGTCATTGCTGGGCTTGTAGTATGATACCCACTGCTCTTGGAGGACAGTGCGTGCTGCATTGATCCATTCCTCAGGCCACTTCTTCGATCGGAAATATGACAGCTTGTATTTCGGATGGAGAACTGACAAGGAATATTAGTGAGCAATGAACAAAACAGCCAGTAAACATTTGAACTTACTCATTGCACATCGATACATAACTGATTCGTCCATCTTCGCATAATATTTGTTAAGTACGGCAAGCCCTTTTGCAGCCCCGGCCTGTATGGATGGAAGATAGGTAGAGTCGCTGGAGACATCTTCGAGGCGGTCTGTAAGCAAGTCGATTACAGGGATTACTTCGTGTAGCAGGGGGATCTTCTTTTGGGACAGTCAAAGAGTGGCTGACAGGAAAGGCTAGGAGCAAAGCGGCGAAATTAGTATGGATATAACCATATAATGCATTTTGAATCACATACCGACAGAATCTTTGTGAGTTGAGAAAGAACCTCCCATTCTTTCAGGAGGATCTTCAATTTTCATAGTTGAGTCTTCGTAACTGTATTGTGTCACTCCATCTCCACAAGCCAGTCAAGTGGCACTCGAAGGTGCAGTGCTGATTCTATCATCTCAGCAACTGAGTTCCACCAAGTAGGGACAGACCGCTTGATCAGCTTGGATTCGATCTTTGCACGAATGCAGGAGGCAGCCAGATCTTCGTGCAGAAGTGAGTTATAAAATATTCGCTTTGCCAACTTTGTCATCTACCAGTGCGAAGTTAATTCATGAAAGACGCGAACAGATTTGCCACGTACTTTGGTCATCGCTGATTGCCCAAGTTCAAGATCGCTTGCTCCAACAAAAAAGCGAATATCAGCGTCCACCTCATCGGTGAGTTCCTGAATTTCTCATTCATCACTTGCTTGCCAGTCCTTATCAATCTCCTCATCAGCCTCCTCATCAGCCTCATCTGTTTCCTCCTCTTTGAGTTCATCAACATCGTCAGCATCCACATCTGAGAAGATCGCGTCGTTGTCTGTCAACTTTTTCTTTGCTGAAAACTGCGATAAGATTGCCTAAAATATGTCAGGATAAGAAAGAAATGAGAGAAGGTTCAATGCCTACCTTAACGACAAGGTTGAGTATATGGCATATGCATCAGATTTGTGTATGAACACCGCTTGCAGAATCGGGGTTGAGATCTTCCAGTGCGGACAACATCATGTCATTGTTCGAGGCGTTGTCGCAAGCTTGTCCAAGGATCTGAGATGTTCAAGTGTTGAACGCCAAATTTTAAATGAGAAAGACATATATCGAACCTTTTTGTTGATCCCGAATTCTCAAAGGCACTTATCGAGTTCTTCGGCCAGATATTCACCGGAATGGCTCTTCTTGAGGCTGTATTCGAATGAATAAACATGGGTTACATTCAACCAAATAAGAGTGACTTACATGATGAAGTCCAAAATAAATGATTGGAGCGTTCCTTCGTGGGCAGTGTGAACGACGACACCAAGGAACGAAATAATATTAGGCGATGTCCAGCCGTCGAATCCAATGTGTATACGCCCTGGGTACTCCTTTATTTCAATAAGCTAAATGCAGGGCTGGAATTATTTTGAGACGAACCTGAAGTTTTTTTCCAACATGGACTTTAGAAATCTTATGAATCTCCTTCACATCCTGTGAAAGCGTTGATTCTGATGGAGTTTCGACCTTCGCATACAGCATTTTGAGAATCGATTGGAATGGTGGATCATTGACAATCGCGAATGGCCGATGGCACTCGAACACCCAGCACTTGATAAGGTATCGGAGCTCTGCTTTGTTGTACGTGGATCCCTGTGCGTAGTTGACGATGCTCTGGGATGCATCAACGACTTGTCCTTCACAGGATTTGACATGGCGAATGAGGTTCATTGTTGAGTCTTCCTCACGTTTGTGAGCGAGGACTATGGAGGGATTCCTATCGGTTCATCAGGATTAGATCGATCGGCGGAATAAATGAAAAATAAGAGACTTACGTGCAACAGATAAATTGAAAACTTCACAGCTCCATTGTCTACAATAATAACCAGCATTTTGAAGTGTCGATAACATGACAAGGTCCAATTTTTAAGTTGTGCTTCTACAGGAGAAGAGTAAGATGTCAATTAATCAAGATAACGCAGAAAATAGAGAGCTTACTGAGAACTTCTTCGTTGGACTTTGCTGCAGTATCGTATCTCTCTTCGAATGCCTCAAGCTTGGTATGAACACGAGGTCCTTCACTTGAAGGAGAGGATTCTCGAGCTCGCTTCTTGCTTGTATGTGCCATGGCTGAAGAAACGGGTCTGGTGAGGATGCAATGGTAAGTCCCCGGCTTACTTATAGAAAAACAAATAGTTACCTTGTTGTGTTGTTTGTGGCATTGGGCCATACAACTCAGGCCTCCTCAGCCCCAAATCCCGTTCAGTGTAGGGCCAGTGGAATACATTGAAGTCGTTGAGAGGTTGGGAATGGGCCAAGATAAGGGAAAAGGAGAGGATGCGAATGGCTGCAAGAAAATTGACTCAGTTTGTCAGCGTCCGGGTGCAAGTGGGGTTTCTGACCATACGAATTGGGCATCCTGGGTCCTGGGCCCTGGATCCTGTGGCCAACACGACACATGAAGGACATTGAGAGACTGAGAATGGGCCAAGATCAGTGTATACGAGTCGCAACACACTCCCCAAATCGGGTCAGCGACACATCAGGCAACAACGTGACACATGGGGCAAGTTCATGACACATTTTTTGTGTTCCCCCGCATTGGTGTGTCGCGTGTGGTGTCGAACATATGTACTTAATAGTACTTAATTGTGCAGTACCCATATTTCATGAACAGTGGTTCAATTTATTGGAACTTTTTTTTTCACAAGTCCCTCTATACAGGTAAAATAGCGGTGTATAATTCATTTTTTATCTATGAGACAGACTTTTGTACAGAAAGTTATACTTACTACATGAAAGTAAGAGGGCGGGAGCAATGTAGGGATGTCACCGCTTCCTTTCAATAACCCCTTGCTCATCAAAAATGGTTGGCGACCCCCGCCGCCCCCTGGATTTCCAAACTACATGCCACCTCGCCGATACTGAGCCTTCTGCATTTCCACACTGGTAGAGAGCCGTGGCGCACTTGGACGTTGCATCTGGTTGTTGGCAGCGTCGCTGGCGCTCATGACTATTCGTGGACGTGTTTGTGGGGGGGGGTGCTTGCGTTCGGGCTGTTGTTCTCGTTTGCTTTCACGTCCTCATCGGGGCTGGTAGCCATGTTTGTGTTGGGGGTCGGGTTTGTGTTCGTTTTTGCTGTGTTCGTGGTCGCATTCGGGGTGGCCGCCGTGAGTATGGTGTTGATTGTAACAGTCGCAAACATGGTGGCCTTGCCGTCGACATGAACCTGCTGGGTGCTTGTGAGGAAACAGGAAGGGAATAGGGAGGTAGCTTACCTTGTATCTCGTCCACCTAGCTTACTGTCATTAACGTGGGGGCGTGCGGGGACGATGGTGGTGGTGATGGGGAAAGAGGTATGTGTGATGAGTGAAATCACACATGCCATTGTCACGCTTGCGATCTAGAGACTAGAGTGTCGAACTTTCTCAAGGACGACACACTTTGTGTGTAAGTGTCGATCATCGACTCGTGTGTCGGCCCTCTCCTTTTGGGGAGTGTGATGCACTATGTATATCCTTGGCCAAGATGGGATGTCCAGGAAGCGCAGATAAGTACTCAGTAATCGTACCTTTGCTGCAGATTACTGATTAAGAACTGATTAGATCAGATATGACTCACCAGTGGGGACTCGCAGATTGTGGCCCACCAAATTCTGAACTACGACTCGTACGAGCACATCTATTGACAGTCATCCGAATGCTGTGAAAACAACCTCAATCGCCAACCCTCCTATCACACCACCTGCAGATTTGATCGCAGCGAGGGCCTGGTGTTACGAAGCCCACTGGGCTCTGGCCAAATGGACTTGGAACAATGGCGATGGCGCATTCGATCAGGCTCTGGCTGCATCGAAACCGATGCATAACCCCAATCGAGAGATGGCCCGACGACTCGAAGCAGTGGGCCGCCACACTCACACTCGAAAAATCGCCCAATTGAGTGGAAAGCCAATGTCTGCGGCTCACCTGAGAGGGTATAAAAGGTACGCTGTTCCAACTTATGTTCTGCACAATCTTCGCACTGGTATTACTGTCTTCCACCAGAAACACTATGCCATCCAACTCTGACAACGCTGCCACAAATGCTGCGGTATGTGTATTGTTTTAAGAATGTTTTTTTATGCTTATTTCGTACTCGAAAGATCATTCAATGATTTGCACGTGACCCACTGACGGCGTTCGATGACGAGCTCAAGGCTGATTTTATATATGCATGGTCACTGCCCACGGATCCCACCTTTGAAAGGAAGATGGCAGTCATTGGGGCCGCTATCGATGAAGCCGCAGCTTCACCCCTCCATGATTATCCAAGATGCCGGGTATTTTACTTCATGCGTAAGATTCATGACGCTGTTCGGGTGAGTTGTCCTTTTCAAAATGTCTCTCTACCTAAACTAACAATTTCTTTCGCTAGGAATGTATTGAATTGTACCATCTGCAAGCGTGTTCAGCTTCGTCACCTATTGCAGAGTTCAAGGAGAATGAAGATGAGGAGTTGGCTGCCAAGGCTAGTACCTTGAGCTTGGATGAGGAGCTTCCGGGACTTATTTACTAGTCCTCGTGTTATTCATTTGACTGGGTACCCTCGAATCTCAATGTACATACTAGATTTCTGTAGATTAATTATACCTTACACAGCTATTATATCTTATGCCACAGCTTTGAATTGGGTAATTTTCTAGTTTCATTCATAAATAATGGCAGTGAGCACTGGCAGATGGAATTGTACCGGATACCCACGGGTATCTGCGAAATTCTGAGATTGTCACCCGGATCCGGCTTGACCCGTGGGAATATTTTAATCTGGAGCCACGGGTGCAAAACCTGCGGGTATTTTGAGTGCATTCGGGAGTTGGAATGTCCGGCAAAAATGTCCGGCGAACATGTCCGGCAGCTATTTCCATGTTTGGCGGGATTATCCGTCACCTTTTTTTTCCTCCTTGTCTTCTACGCAATATCCGTCCTCGCGCTATACCCCTCTCCGTTATTTTAGTCCCCTTTAATACCCATTTTATGACCTATTGCCCTAATGTTAATGGCCCCTGCCATTGCCCCCAGTGTCTCAACTCTCTCCGAGTGTTAGGGCCAACAATCGGAGGAAGCCATGGTCCTGGGAGATACTACCTGTGTGTATGCGCATACATTCAACTCCTGTCCTCCCTTTAGACTAATCTATGATTACAGTGTCTTGCCTGTCGTTGGTTCTATACCTTTGGAGAGGGTGTTGTCCCTAATACCACCACTCCCAATACCTTACCGCTGCCACCTCCAACTCTACCACCTCCTGCAGCACCATCCTCCCAACCATCAACCACCTCGTCAAGCACAGGGGAATGGCTTTCAAAGCTGTGTGTTCGTGCTCCCAACTGCAAAAGGCTCGCCAATTCTTTCTGTACAAACCGCGCTTGCAAGTCCTGCTGCCTCAAGGTCTATAACGGTTGCAGTGGGGTCAGAGGGCACAGAGCTATTAACCCCCAATCTCAGCGTACACCTTCCGTTATTCCACCTCCTTCCCAACCAACATTGATCTCCTCATCCCCAACGTTCGCAATTGATCCTGCACTCGCGGTTGACAGTTTCGCCGAGCTCCTACGACAGCATGACCCAGTGCTTCGGCTGCGTGATGAAGGCTTTTCTCAGGCAGCTGCAGAACGACAAGCAAATTCTCATGAAGCCCAGTTGGAGGCTCAAGAGGACGCGGAATTCCAACAGGCCCTCGCCGAGTCTTTGCGAGGTCTTCCTCCAAGTAGTCCCATCGCATCAACCTCATCTCTTCCCAACCCACAACCGATGCCACCAACAGTTACAGCCTTCACCATGGGAGGACTCCCGGTAACGCGAGTAACCACATCCAACCGCCCTACAATTACTATGCAAATGTCGAAGGACTGGATGCGCCCATACGAGGACAAATCCAAGCAAGCTCAGGAGAGTCCAGGTAAAGGGCAGGTCAACAAGGAGATCATCGAGAAATTTCGCATTGTTTGGTGGGAAAAGGTACGTTGTTTAAATTCGACCCTCGCCTTTTTACTTACACATTAACAGGATGATCATGATCCCGCTGTCTTTACTATTCTCGATTGTCCCTGCTGGCCCAAGTGGAAAGTCACGGACTCTCTGAGCGCACTCGAGCGCTTGGGGACGGACACCCTCCAATTCTACGATCTCGAACATAAGATCTGGGTTGAAGCGCCTGTATCGTACCCTCACACGATGACAACTGATGGTTACCTCCTTCTTCGACGCCCAGGGGTCAGTTGCAAGGACTTCAATGAACGCCTTGTCATTGCTATGCAAACACCGACCAATTCTCGAGTCTACATGACCAAGGTGCGCCAGTCGGTCAAGAGCAAATTAATGAAGAATAAGGGGAAGATGTGGGCCTCTCATCAGTCAGAAGATTCCGAGGGGGAAGTTGAGTTTGTGGAGTTGCAACGTAAGTCGATTCATAATTTGACACTCGTTCCGTTGCTAATCTAGCTTGGCAATAGATTCAGAGAGAAAGATCAAGGAGGAGGCCACCCAAGCGCGTAAACGGCCCCGCCTTTCTCCTCTTGTCATCCTTGGTTCACTCGTTGGGTACCCTTCCAGTAGCCCAATTTCCATTCAAGATTCTCCAAGGCAAACCCCGTCAACCTCTCTTTCGTCAACGTCGGCATCAAGCAACCCATTTTTCACCTTCTCTGCTACGCCCTCCTGATCACAAACCCCCCTCACTTCTGCGTCACCTTCTACGCCCTCCCCTATTGCAACCTCATTCGAGTTCGTCTCTCCTTCAGGTGCTGGACCGCCCCCATTGATGCCAGGGAAATCGTGGCCTCATAACATGTATACTCGAGATATGGTCGCCGGCTTTCAAGAAATGAGTCGGCTCAAGAAATCCAAGTTTCCAGGCGGGTTTCAAGGGCGCTTCGAAAGGGTTTTTGGTCAGAAAGCTCCCAATCGGAGTACGTACCATGACCAGCTCAAGAGATGGAATCTCGCTGAGCAATCTGCGCGTGATGCCGCCACTGTCGCTGAGCGAAACAGTGCTGGTCACTGGTCAGCATTTTCGAAGGCAAATCCGTTGAAAAATTAGAAAGCTTGTTTGTTTCCCACCTGTTGTATTCCTCTTCGTATTTCTTCGTTTTGTTTTGTTCTCCTCCACCTATTGTATTTTGCATTGTATTCTTGTTTGATCTGTATACGCTCTCTTCTCGTCCCCTCATTGTATCGATTTGTATGTAATATCTGTGTTGTACACTATCATGTCTGCGACGAATTCATTTATAAATTACGTGGGTGGCGTCCTTGCCTTTCCAAACGGTCTATAGTTTCAATATTTCGGAGACGAATCATTTCGTCAAGAAAGAAATCAAACTTGGCCGGTAACATCTCTCGACACATAGAATGATACCCCCCAAGCCATGCATTGGTTTGTTCTGCGATTGACATATTGAAGAACCACTTTCCGAAGGCATCCATTAACTCGCGGTATTGAGCAGGATTGCAATGCAGCTGACAGTACCGATGGGTGATGGCATGTTTGTTGCGAAAGTGCCAGGCGTCGACACACATCCCAACACCCTTGAACCATGGGTCTTTCTCTGCTTGTTGCCTCGCATCACAGTTGGTGTCGTAGAAGATGTGTTCAGGTTTCTGGGCCCCAGGAACAGAGAAGGCGTTCCTTACCATCACAAGGAAATTGGAAACAGCTTCGGCGCCGAACATGGTTGCATGAGCAAAAATAACCCCACATGGGCGAACAAGGGTCTGTTCGTTGTGAGTCCTTCGATGCCCAAATTGTGCCTTCAATGTTCGATTGCCTACTGCAGATTTTGATGGACAGGGATCTTGTGGTAGAACATCGTCAAGGGTGCCCACTGTGCCTGGGTTCTTCTGTGTGTGAATTGCGACCTTATCCTGATCGTCGATGGCAAAGGTCTCAAAGTCCTCTTGTATATCCTGCTCTGGTACTCGGCGAGCGTCTGAAAATGAATCCACAGGTTGGGAAATTTTGGCGTGTTGTAACCGTTCCTTGTAAAGAAAGGAGCCTGTGCTGCATTCATGATGTTTTTTCTCCATTTGTTGATGGAGAGGCAGCGAACACGTCTTCTTCTTGGTGATCCTGGGGGTTCCGTCAATGGGATCTACAGTCATGTCCTCGAGAACAGGGTTTTCACAACCAACGACAGCGCAAACGTCATGAGAACCAAAATGAACAGCACAAAATCTGTGCCGGTTGTTCTGCAAGGGCTCCTGGCACTTGAATACACCACAACATGGTCGACCCATGCTCAAACCATCCCCAACAATTGCCTGGCATTTCGCTAGCAATTTAAACTAAGCTGTTGGATTTGGAGGCTGAGAGATGAATTGACACGCACTGAGAGTCCCATTGGGTTGAAGAAACACTCGCATGCAGAGATCACACGCATGTCGTACAGCATCAGGTTGACCATTTAGAACAATCCATCGATTTCGCTCCTCCATTGCAGGCTTGAAGCGGTCAGCCTGATCTCCGGTATGTGGCACTGACAACACTCTTCCTCTTCGTACTCCATCCTCAAGCAAACTTAGGATAATGAATGAATCCCACATGTGGTTTGTGGTGAGGTTGTTGCTCAGGCCCCAATCAGAAGGCTGAGAATAGTGGGCATTTGACAAAGTCGTCTTGTATACGCGACTTGCATTTGACGCAGAAAACCTTGGTAGGTGTTAAGAGCATTCTTTGTGTCATAATTCAATTAAACGTACCATCCAAAAAGCATTTCAGTACGCCACATTTTCACAACGGCAACCTCAACAAATTGGTGTTCTCCGATTTGAATTAGCTCTGGAATTCCAGGAAAATACGTCCGTTGACCGTCGCAAACACTGTAATTCTTGTGATAACTCGTGTGACACTCTGAACATGTGGCCATTAAGCGTGAGCTTGTCCCTAGAGATAAGACCTACTTTGACAGTATAGGGACATATTCCAAGCTGGCTGGACCCCTGCCCCCTGGGTAAACACAACAGCCTTCTTACGATATTCCTTCTTCAGTGGAATCTGGTTATCACAGTATATATTTGAACAACGGTCGCTAATGGGATATATAGACATGGCGGCTACATAGGTAAAATCCATTAGATGCAAGAGAAATATCCATAGGTGCGTTGATTGCTCACTCAAGCCGCATTGCCATCCCCACTGTTTGAACAAATCGTAATTACTAATCTTCTAGCATCAGCGGCATTGTTGGCATCTCCCATGCATAGCCCCTCAGAATGGTCCAGCAATCATCCATGACCTCGACTGGGATAGAAAGCGCTTTGCCAAGAAATTGAGTGATAGGTTGGGGGAGAATAGTTGGTGCGTCGGTTGGGTTGCTCTCGTTGATTGGCTGTGGTTGAAGGATATCACGCTTGAGGTGTGCAATTAAGCGGACAAAGGTAGTGATGCCATCCAGTGTCAAATAGCAAAGAGCAGGGTGCGCCTGGAGCTGAGCGAGCAACTCAACCATAGGCCTTGCCATTGCGATAATATTGTAGACTATCTTACAGATTATCAGTACACAGCCAGACCTACGGATGAATTTGGTTGAATCTGAATAATGAAGTTGAGTTTAAATGTGGAGTTCGAATATTCTACATACCAGGTTCGAGCAAATTTCAAACTGGTGATCGATGCATCAAACTTCAACCGTGAATTGAATAGGATTTGAAAATTTCCATGGTTGGACCAGGCTTGGAATCCCATTTTAAGTGAGGTTTATCGACAACGAATTTGAACTCGACTTCAACTCCCATCCCAAATCGCCACCATGATGCCCTTTCGGCCTGATCCCAAATGTCAGTTGACGTCACACGGGCTGTTCACACACTGACAATCTAAATTTAGATT
>Ga0307513_10010029_pt1 | contig 11937 bp, 9 predicted proteins | sample 15_EM_MG_FD_202174 | JGI IMG/M metagenome (GOLD analysis project Ga0307513, IMG submission 202174) | Populus trichocarpa ectomycorrhiza microbial communities from riparian zone in the Pacific Northwest, United States - 15_EM | ecosystem: Host-associated > Plants > Roots > Unclassified | place... | reverse complement strand
CAAGAGGTTTAGATGACACCCATGCGTGACGCCGCCGACCGCGCCCTGACCCGTCCGCGGCACCGCGGCCTCGCCGCCCTGGCCGCCGTGCTGGGGCTCGCCGCGATCGGCGCGGCCGCCGTGGCGCCGACCCTGCCGCCGCGCGGGCGCACCGGCGACGTGCCGGCCGACCAGTTCAGCGCGGAACGAGCGTTCCAGCAAGTGCAGATCGTCGCGGCCCGCCCGCACCCGGCCGGCAGCCCGGCGAACGACCAGGTCCGCGAGCACCTGCTGAGCATGTTGCAGGGCTACGGGGTGACCGCCGAGGTGCAGGACACCGTTTCGGATCAGGGCGGCGAGTTGACGTCCAGCGCCGGCGGCATCGGCCTGGCGCACATCCGCAACGTGGTCGCGCAGATCCCGGGCACCGCGTCCACCGGCCGGATCTTCCTGGTCGCGCACTACGACTCGGTGCAGACCGGGCCGGGCGGCAGCGACGACGCGGCCGGCGTCTCGACGATCCTCGAGGTGGCCCGCGCGCTGCGGGCCGGCCCGCGGCTGCGCAACGACGTCGTGCTGGTGCTGACCGACGCCGAGGAAGCGTGCATGTGCGGCGCGAAGGCCTTCGTCGACCAGAATCCCCTGGCCCGGGACAAGGGCGTCGTGCTCAACATCGAGGCCCGGGGCAGCACCGGCCCGGCGATCATGTTCGAGACCTCGGCCGACAACGCCAAGCTCGTCGAGCTCTACGGCCACACGCCCGAGCCGGTCGGCACGTCGTTCGCCGTCGAGATCTATCGCCTGCTGCCCAACGACACCGACTTCACCCCGTTCCGGAAGGCGGGCTTCACCGGCCTGAACAGCGCGTACATCGACGGCGCGGCGGTTTACCACGCCCCGACCGACCTGCCGTCCGCGATGAACCGCGGCAGCCTGCAACAGCACGGCGACAACACGCTGGCGCTGGCCCGGTCGCTTGGCGGGATGGATCTGGCCGATACCAAGTCGGGCGGCGACGCCACCTACTTCCCGGTGCCGTGGGGGCAGCTGGCGTACCCAGGCTGGCTGGTCTGGCCGATCGCCGTGCTGGCATTGCTGGCCGTCGTCGCGCTGGCCGCGCTGGCCCGGCGGCGTGGCCTGATCGGCGGCGGCCGGCTCGCGGTGGCGGTGGTCTCCGGCCTGCTCCCGATCGTCGCCGCGCCGGTCCTGGGCCAGCTCTTCTGGTACCTGCTGACCTTGATCCGGCCGGGCTACGCCGCGCTGCCGATCGATCCGTACCGTCCGTTCTGGTACCGCCTGGCCGTGATCGCGATCGCCGCGGCGGTCGTCGTCGCCTGGTACGCCCTGCTCCGCCGCCGCCTCGCCCCGGCCGCGCTGGCCATCGCCGGGCTGGGCTGGCTCGCGCTGCTCGGCCTGGCGCTCGCCTTCACGGCGCCGGGCGGCTCCTACTTCGCCGCGCTCCCCGCCCTGGCCGGCGCGCTGGCGGGGGTCGCCGCGATCCTGCTCCGCGGCGGCTGGGCCGCCGTCGTCGCGACCGTCGCCGGCGCGGCCGTCGCAGTGGTCCTGCTGTTGCCGATGGTGGTCCTGCTCTTCCCGGCGCTGGGCATGGTGCTGGCCGGCGCGGGCGCGTTCCTCACCGTGCTGCTAGGCCTCGCCCTGCTGCCGATCGTCGACCTGCTCCATCCCGAGGCCGGCGGCCAGCGGGCCCTGGTCGCCCTGCGCGCCCGCCGGCTCGGCCCGCTCCCCGCGCTGGTGGCGCTGCTGGCGGCGGTCGGCTGCACCGCGGTCGGGCTGCGCGTCGACCGGTTCGACGCCGCGCACCCGGCACCGACCCAGCTGATGTACGCCCTGAACGCCGACGACAACACGGCCCATTGGCTGAGCGCGGAGACCAAGCCGCAGAAGTGGACGTCGCACTACGTCTCCGGCAAGCCGGTCAAGGTCGTGGCGACGCTGCCGGCGTTCGGCGAGGAAGAGTTGCTCGCCGGGCCCGCGACGGCCGCTGACCTGCCCGCGCCGCAGCTCACCGTCGAGTCGGACACCCGCTCGGGCGATCTGCGCACGATGCGTCTGCGGCTGACCCCGCAGCGCCAGGTCCGGCTGGTCACGCTGCACGTGGGCGCGGCGGAGGAGGTCACCGCGGCCACCGTCGGCGGCCGCCCGGTCGCAACGGACCGGACCGCAGGCGGCCCGTGGGGCTTCGGCTTCGTCTTTCACGCACCCCCGGCGGAGGGCATTGAAATTCTTTTGAGCGTACGGACACAGGGTCCCGTGACATTCCGGGCGATGGATGCGAGCGACGGCCTCGGCGGGCTGCCGGGCTTCGTCGCCCGCCCGCCGGACGTGGGCATCGCCGGCTCGCACAGCAGCGAGATGCTGGCGGTCGCCCGCAACTACACGTTCTAGCGGCCCCGGCGGCCCCGGCCCTGGGCGGACTCGAACCGGAAGTGGATGAACAGCCGCCCCCAGTTGTCGCCGTCCTTCTCGACCCGGTGGTAGAGCTGCTTGATCTCCTTCTGGTCGAGGAAGCGCAGCACCTTCTTCTTCAGCTGCCCGCTGCCCTTGCCCGGGATGATCTCGACCAGGGTGGCCTTCTTCTGGATCGCCTCGTCGATGATCCCGCGCAGCGCCTTGTCGATCTCGGTGCCCTTGTTGAAGATGTCGTGCAGGTCCAGCTTGAGCTTCACTCGATCACCTTATTCGCCGGTCACCCGTCCGCCGTGCTTGCCGACCCAGGTCTCGACCCGGCGCAGCGCCTCCTCGTAGTCGGCGTGCTGCTTCATCGCGGCAGCCAGCCGCAGGTGCGGCAGGGCCTCGCTGAACCGGCCGGCCCGCTCCAGGGTGCGGCCGAGCACGTGATGCGCGTAGTGGTCCGAGGGGTCGTGCTCGATCAGCGCGCGCAGCTGGGACTCGGCGCCCGCGAGCTGGGCGGAGTTGAAATAGGCCCGGGCTAACAGCAGCCGTACGGCGGCATTGCGCGGCTCCGCCTCGACTATGGGTTCGAGCAGGCGCGCGGCCCCGAGGGGGTCGCCGGCCTCGAAGACGAAGGTTGCCCTGCGGTACTCCTCGAGTAGATCCACGCCCACTCTCCCCAACACTCGCGCCCGTCGACATGACCAACGCTGGCACAACATCGGGCGTACAGCGAGTGTTCCGCACCCTCCAGATTCCCGACAAGTCCGCCCATTCTGCGACGTCGGGGCAGAGAATGCCGAGGTGGGGGACTTCCCGAGCCATCTTGTCCGGGCGCCGGCGCGACCTACTTTCGGGCGGGCCAAGGCGACCGCGATCTGGGCCGCCATGATCGCCGCCTGCCTCACCTTGACGGGCGCGACCGTGACCCCCGTGCTGCGGTTGGCCTCCGCGATCGCGGGCCTGGACGCGGTCAGTGCCCCGCCGGACGGCCCGTCCTGGGCGCCCGCGCCGATCACCACCGCCGGGCTGCGCAGCGTCGCGACGGCCGGCGACGGCGAGTACAAGCTGCACACCACCGGCGGGGACGTGACGTTCCTGCCCGGCGTGAACCTGGGCGGTACGACGCCCGGGTACCAGCCGGGTGAGATGTCGATCACGGCGGCCCGCTACCGGTCGTGGTTCGCGGCGATGTCCTGGCTCGGGATCCGGGTGGTGCGGATCTACACGATCCACCCGCCGGCCTTCTACCGGGAACTGGCCGCCTACAACCGCGCGAACCCCGAGCGGCCGCTCTATCTGATGCACGGCGTCTACCCGCCGGACGAGTCGTATATCCAGCGGCGCAACCTCTACGACAAGGCCGTGACGGAGGCGTTCCGGCGCGAGATCCGGGACGCTGTCGGCGCCGCCGCCGGCGATCTGGTCCGGGCGGCCCGGCCCGGGCGGCCCGGTGGCAGGTGGGACGCCGATGTCACGCCGTGGTTGCTGGGCTGGATCGTCGGCGCCGAGCTGGATCCGTACGCCGCCGCCGGCTCGGACCGGCGCAACCGGCACGCGCCGCCGGTGCACGGCCGGTACTTCACGGCCACCGGCCGGGCGTCGCCGACCGAGCGGTGGCTGGCGGCCCGGATGGACGAGTTGGCCGGCCTGGTGGCGGCGCGCGGGCTGAGCCAGCCGATCGCGTTCGTCAACCGGCCGGCGACCGACCCGCTGCGCCACCCGGCCGAGCCGCTCGAAGACGAGGACCTGCTGCAACTCGACGCCAACCGGGTCCGGGCGACCGCGGCCTGGCCGGCCGGAACGTTCGCGTCCTATCACGCATATCCCTACTACCCCGACTTCCAGCGGTACGAGAACCTGGGCCCGGACCCGTACGCCGGCTATCTCGCCGCCTTGCGCCGCCACCACGGTGACCTGCCGATCCTGGTGACCGAGTTCGGCGTGCCGTCCGCGCTGGGCTCCGCGCACAACGGGCCGCTCGACCGCTCGCAGGGCGAGCACAGCGAGCAGCAGGCGATGGCGATCGACGCCCGGCTGCTCCGGCTGATCCACGACGCGGGCCTGGCGGGCGGGTTCCTCTTCGAGTGGGCGGACGAGTGGTTCCGGTCCACTTGGAACACCGCCTGGCATCAGGACCGCGAGCGCCGCCAGCTGTGGCACGACCCGCTCACCGCCGAGCAGCACTTCGGCCTGATCGCGATGGACCCGGCCGGCCAGCCGGACGCGCCGGCCAGGTTCCTGATCGACGACGAGGACGCCCGCCCGGCCCACCGGGTCACCGCGACGGTCGACGAGTCGTACGCCTGGCTCCGGATCGGCCTGGGCAAGTCGCCGCCGGGCACGGTCACGCTGGGCTTCGACGTGCTGCCGGAGATGACCGGGACACCGGCGCCGGGCAGCGAGGACCGGTGGTCGGATGCCGCGTTCACGCTGGACCTGGTCGCACACACCGGACAGGCGTACCTGCGGCAGGCGTTGGATCCGCTCCCGCTCGACTTCCGGATGCCGGTGTCGGCGCGCGGAGCGGCCCCGGCGGGCTGGCGGCGGTTCGAGCTGGTCGTCGGGAAGCGCCCCACCGAGCTGGTGAACGCGGGCGACCTGCGGTACGGCTCATGGCAGGCGGACAGCCGCGCACTGTGGCACCTCGACGGGGACTACCTGGTCGTACGCGTGCCGTGGGGCCTGCTCGGCTATGCGGATCCCTCCGCGCACGAGGTCGGCGTGCCCCGCGTCTCGGCGGCCGGGGTGGCGACGCTGACCACCCAGATCAGCCCGGGTGTCGGGGTGACCGTGTCGGCGTCCGGCACCGACCAGCAGGTGGGCGAGATCACCTGGGTGAACTGGAACCGGCCGTACTGGACCGAACGGCTCAAGGCCGGCGCGGCCCGCTTCCGGGACGCCGCACTCGACGTCGTGACGACTTCCTGACCAGGTCGCCAGGACTTCCCGACCAGGTCGCCAGGACTTCTTGACCAGGTCGTTACGACTTCCGGACCAGCAGGAACGACAGGCCGACGCCGATCAGCAGCGCGCCGATGGCGATCAGCAGCAGCGGGGAACGCCCGGTCTGCACAAGATCGGCTTCGGCCAGGATCGTCGCGTTCCGTCGTACGAATGCCACCTGGGTTCCTCCGCCCGCCGACAAGGTCAACGGGCGCCATTATGCGTAGTTTGTCGGTTTATCGGATCTTCGACACGCGGTTGCGGACCGCCGCCGGAACTTCGGCCAGCACGGCGCTGCTGGTGATCGTGTCGGCCACGCTGACCGTCGCGGAACCGACCAGGTCGCCAGCGCCGAGCCGGGTGACCACCGTCGGGCTCGGCCCGAACGCGGTCGCGACCAGTACTGTTGCGGCAAGTGCGGCCATCCCGCCGCGCAGCCCCCAGCGCCGGGCCGGGCGCGCCTTGATCGGGTATGCGGCGCTGGTGATCGTCATGTCCGTCATGCCGATCAGGATCGCGGCGCAGAGTGTCAGACTGCTGTGCCGAAACCATGGGCAGACTGTCAACGCAACCCACAGGTGCTACACAGGAAGCGGAAAGCCCGCACAAAGCATGGCCCGCAAAGGTAAGGGGCATGACGATGGCGAACGCAGACACCAGCAATGAGCTCCGCCGTCCGGACGGCGGCGCGGTCCGGGTCCTCGTGGTCGACGATGAGCCGACGCTGGCCGAGTTGCTCTCGATGGCGCTTCGCTATGAGGGCTGGGACGTGCGCAGCGCCGGCGACGGGCAGACCGCCGTCCGGACCGCTCGCGACTTCCGCCCGGACGCCGTCGTCCTGGACATGATGCTCCCCGACATCGACGGGCTCGAGGTGCTGCGCCGGCTGCGCGGCGAGGCCCCCGAGGTGCCGGTGCTCTTCCTCACCGCGAAGGACTCGGTCGAGGACCGGGTCACCGGGCTCACCGCGGGCGGCGACGACTACGTCACCAAGCCGTTCAGCCTGGAGGAGGTCGTGGCCCGGCTGCGCGGCCTGATGCGCCGGATGGGGCACTCCCCGATGCGCACCGAATCACAGCTGGTCGTCGGCGATCTGAGCCTGGACGAGGACAGCCATGAGGTGCGCCGGGGCGGCGATCTGGTTACCTTGACAGCGACAGAGTTCGAGCTGCTGCGCTACCTGATGCGCAACCCGCGGCGCGTTCTGAGCAAGAGCCAGATCCTGGATCGGGTGTGGAACTACGACTTCGGCGGCCAGGCCAACGTGGTGGAGCTCTACATCTCGTACTTGCGTAAGAAGATCGACGCGGGCCGCTCGCCAATGATCCACACGATGCGCGGAGCCGGCTATGTCCTCAAGCCAGCGGACTGAACCCCCACGGCCTGACGTGCCGGTTCGGCCCGTCAGGTCCCGCTCCGCCGAGCGCCGGGCCCGCGCCGCCGCCCTCCGGCGTGGGGGTCCGTCGACTTGGCCGCTGCGCACCCGCCTCGTGGCCCTCATGATCGCCCTGCTCGCCATCCTCGGTCTCATCGTGGGCGCCAGCACCGAGGTGTTCCTGCACAAGACGCTGTACGACCAGGTGGACACCAAACTGTCCACGGCCGCCAACCCCGTCAAACCCGGCCCACGCCCGGGCAGCAACTCCGGCGGCTATTCCGGCGGCAACAGCGGCAACAATCCGGGCGGGTTCCAATCCGACCGGCCGTATCCGGGCGCCGAGGAGGGCGCGATCGCCCTCAACTTCACCAGCGCCACGGACTACAAGGGCGGCATTGTGACCGTCTACACGAACGACGACGGCTATCCGGACAGCAAATACGATTCTCTGCCGGCCGAAACGGTCGCGGCTCTGGCCCAGGTTCCGGCGGACGGCAAGGTGGTCGACGTCGATCTGGGCGGTTACGGCGACTACCGGGTCGTCTCGACGACGATGTCCAACGGTGGCGGCGTGCGGGTCTATGCGGTGTCCCTCGCCCCAACCCAGGAGACCCTGCGGAACGTGCTGCTCGTCACCGCCGGAGCGGTCCTGCTCGCGTTGCTCATCGCCGGCTGGGCCGGAGCCTTCATCATTCGCCGCAACCTCAAGCCCTTGTCGCGGGTCGCCTCCACAGCGAGCCGCGTCTCCGAGCTCCGGCTCCACCGCGGTGAAGTCAACCTGGCCCAGCGTGTCCCCGAGGCCGACACCGATATGCGCACCGAGGTCGGCCAGGTCGGCGCCGCCCTGAACAAGATGCTCGACCACGTCAGCGAGGCGCTCGAGGCGCGGCACGCCAGCGAGATGCAGGTCCGCCAGTTCGTCGCCGACGCCAGCCACGAGCTGCGCACCCCGCTAGCCGCGATCCGCGGCTACGCCGAGCTGAGCCGGCGCAGCCGCCAGCCGGTCCCCGACGAGATCAGCCATGTGCTGCGTCGCGTCGAGTCGGAGGCCAAGCGGATGACCACGCTGGTCGAGGACCTGCTGCTGCTCGCCCGCCTGGACGCCGGCCGGCCGCTCGCCAACGACCCGGTCGACCTGAGCGCCCTGGTCGTGGACGCGGTCAGCGACGCGCACGCCGCCGGCCCGCAGCACAACTGGCAGCTCGACCTGCCCAACGAGCCGGTCACCGTGATCGGCGACCAGCAGCGCCTGCACCAGGTGCTGACCAACCTGCTGGCCAACGCGCGTACGCACACCCCCGAGGGCACCTATGTCTGCGTCGCGGTGCACGCGGCCGACGACGTGGCCGTGATCCGGGTGATCGACAGCGGCCCCGGCATCCCCGCCGAGCTGCAGCCGCACATCTTCGAACGGTTCGCCCGCGGCGACAGCTCCCGCTCGCGCGCGGCCGGCAGCACCGGGCTCGGTCTGTCGATCGTGAACGCGGTCGTCGCCTCGCACCGCGGCCAGGTGTCGGTGCAGAGCCAGCCGGGCCACACACAGTTCACCATCCTGCTCCCGCTGGCGCTGCCGGTGGCCGGCCGGGCGCCGATGAGCCCACACGACTACGCCCGGGTCACCCAGTGATCCGGGCGACGGGCTATGCTCTTGGCGTGTCCCGTTGGTATTCGTGGTTTACGAGGCCGGCTCCGCCGGTGCCTCGGCCATGACCTCATGACCTGAGACACCCCGCCAGAGCCGGCCGAGGCAGCGACAAAGTCGCTGCCTCTTCGTATGTGACGAGCATGCCGGCTCACGCTCGGGGCGCCGGCCCCGCGAGCGCCCGGCGGAAGGAAAAAGTCGTGACCATCCCCGAGGTGCAGCGGGTCCGGGACCAGCGCATCGATGCCGTCGTGCCGTTGATGAGCCCGGCGCTGCTCCACCATGAGCTGCCGCTGACCGCCGACCTACATGACACCGTGCTGGACAGCCGGCGCCAGGTGGAGGACGTCCTCAACGGCCGAGATCAACGCTTGCTGGTCGTCGTGGGCCCGTGTTCGGTGCACGACCCGGTCGCCGCGGGCGAATACGCCGAGCGGCTCCGCGCCGAGGCCGACCGGCTCGCCGACGACCTGCTGATCGTGATGCGGGTCTACTTCGAGAAGCCGCGCTCGACGGTCGGCTGGAAGGGCTTCATCAACGACCCGGCCCTGGACGGCACGGGCGACGTCGGCACCGGCCTGCGCCTGGCCCGCCGGCTGCTGCTCGAGGTGGTCCGCCGCGGCCTGCCGGTCGGCGTGGAGTTCCTCGACCCGATCACCCCGCAGTACATCGCGGACGCGGTGGCCTGGGGTGCGATCGGCGCCCGCACGGTCGAGTCGCAGGTGCACCGGCAACTGTCCTCGGGCCTGTCGATGCCGATCGGCATGAAGAACCGCCCCGACGGCAGCATCGCCACCGCGATCGAGGCGATCCAGGCCGCGGCGGTGCCGCACGTCTTCCCGGGCATCGACTTCTCCGGTACGCCGGCGATCCTGCACACGCACGGCAACCCGGACTGTCACCTGGTGCTGCGCGGTGGCGGCGGCAAGCCGAACTACAGCGCCGCGGACGTGGCCGGCGCGCTGTCGCTGCTGCGGGCGGCGTCCCTGCCCGAGCGGCTGGTGATCGACTGCTCGCACGGCAACAGCGGCAAGGATCACCTGCGCCAGCCACTCGTGGCCGAGGACGTGGCGGGTCAGCTCGAGGCCGGCCAGCGCGGAATCAGCGGCGTGATGCTGGAGAGCTTCCTGGTCCCGGGCCGCCAGGACCTCGGCGGGCCGCTGGTGTACGGCCAGTCCGTCACGGACGCGTGCATGGGCTGGGAGCCGACGGTGGGCGTACTCGATCGCCTCGCCCAGGCCTCGGCCAAGCGCCGCACCGCCTGAGTGATCGGGCCCGCCAACGGTGGCCCGAAATCCGGACGAAACCTGGCGCTAACCGCGCTTTCAGCGGGGAAAGCGAACTCTCAGGGGGCACACAGGAAGGGCATAACGCGCCGACAGCGGGACGGGTGAAAGTCGAGGGGTATCGCACCCGCCTGCCCTAAGGAACCTCGATGACGACGACGTTGCCCGTACCGCCGATGGTATCGCCGGTGGAACCACCGCCGGCGATGCCCACGTCGGACCGCCGCCGGTCGCGATGGTCGGCGTTCTTGCTCGGCCGCGTCGGTGACGCGCCCTGGGCCCGCCCCTCGTTGCTGGGTCTGCTGGTGCTCACCGGCTTCCTGTACATCTGGGGCCTGGGCGCCTCCGGCTGGGCGAACGCCTTCTATTCGGCGGCGGCGCAGGCCGGCTCGGTGAGCTGGGAAGCCTTCTTCTACGGCTCGTCCGACGCGGCCAACGCCATCACCGTGGACAAGACCCCCGGCGCGCTCTGGATCATGGAGCTGTCGGCCCGGATCTTCGGCGTCAACGCGTGGAGCATCCTCGTCCCCGAGGCGCTGATGGGCGTCGCCACGGTCGGGCTCCTCTACACCACCGTCAAGCGCTGGTACGGCCCCGCGGCCGGCCTGATCGCGGGCGCGGTGTCGGCGCTGACCCCGGTGGCCGTGCTGATGTTCCGGTTCAACAACCCGGACGCGCTGCTCGTCCTGCTGATGGTCGCCGGCGCCTACGCGACGACCCGGGCCATCGAGAACGGCTCGACGAAGTGGCTCATGCTCGCGGGCGTCTCGGTCGGCATGGGCTTCCTCACCAAGATGCTGCAGGCGCTGCTCGTGGTCCCCGCGTACGCGCTGGCCTACCTGCTCTTCGGAAAGCCCCGCCTGGGCAAGCGAATCGGACAGTTGCTGCTCGCCGGCCTGGCCATCGTGCTCTCGGCGGGTTGGTACATCGCGATCGTCGAGTTGGTGCCCGCGTCGATGCGGCCTTTCATCGGCGGCTCGCAGAACAACAGCCTGCTCGAGCTCACCCTCGGCTACAACGGTCTCGGCCGGCTCTCCGGCGACGAGACCGGCAGCGTGGGCGGCGGTGGCGGCGGTGGCGGCTGGGGCACTACCGGCTGGACCCGGATGTTCGACACCGAGCAGGGCGGGCAGATCTCCTGGCTGCTGCCGGCGGCGCTGATCGTGCTGGTCGCGGGTCTCGTGCTGACCGCGCGGGCGGCGCGCACCGACCGGCTGCGGGCCGGGCTGGTGCTGTGGGGCGGCTGGCTGGTCGGAACCGGCCTGGTGTTCAGCTTCATGCAGGGCATCTTCCACGCGTACTACACCGTCGCCTTGGCGCCGGCGATCGGCGCGGTGGTCGGCATGGGTTCGGTCGTGCTGTGGCGGGCCCGGCGCAACCCGTTCGCGGCGGTCGCCCTGGCGGCGGCGATCGCGGTGACCGCCTGGTGGTCCTACCACCTGCTGGCCCGCAGCGCGGACTTCCTGCCCTGGCTGCGCTGGGTGGTGCTGATCGGCGGGCTGCTCGCCGCGGCCGGCGTGCTCGCCTCGCTGCGCCTGCCGGCGCGCATTGCAGCGGTCAGCGCGGGTGTCGCGCTTGCTGCGGTGCTGGCCGGGCCTGCGGCGTACGCGGTGCAGACGGCGTCGGAGCCGCACACGGGATCGATTCCGACCGCCGGCCCGGCCACTCAGGGTGGCGGCTTCGGCGGTGGCGGTCCCGGCGGCGGTGGCGGCGGTCGTGGCAACCGGCAGGGTGGCGGCGGTTTCCCGGGCGGCGGCACGCCGGGCGGCTTCACCGGTGGCGGCCAGCAAGGCGGCACCGGGCAGGGCACCACTGGCCAAGGCACTACTGGGCAGGGTGGCCCCGGACAGCAGGGCACTACTGGGACTACCGGGCAGCAGGGCGGCTCCACCGGCGGGGGCGGTATGCGCGGGGGTGGCGGCATGGGCGGCCTGCTCAACGCGGCCACGGTGACCGACGAGATGAAGGCGCTGCTCGAGGAGAACGCCAGCTCGTACACCTGGGTGGCGGCCGCGGTCGGCTCGCAGAGCGCGTCGGGCTACCAGCTTGCCACCGGCGACCCGGTGATGGCGGTGGGCGGCTTCAACGGCAGCGACCCGTCCCCGACGCTCGCCCAGTTCCAGCAGTACGTCGCCGGGGGGAAGATCCACTACTTCATTGGCGGCGGCGGTTTCGGCGGCGGCGGCCGGGGCGGCCAGATGGGCGGCAGCAGCGCCAGCTCGGCGATCGCCCAGTGGGTGGCGGACAACTACACGGCACAGACGGTGGACGGCGTCACCGTCTACGACCTCAGC
>Ga0307513_10010028_pt1 | contig 11938 bp, 11 predicted proteins | sample 15_EM_MG_FD_202174 | JGI IMG/M metagenome (GOLD analysis project Ga0307513, IMG submission 202174) | Populus trichocarpa ectomycorrhiza microbial communities from riparian zone in the Pacific Northwest, United States - 15_EM | ecosystem: Host-associated > Plants > Roots > Unclassified | place... | reverse complement strand
TGATGATGTCGAGGTACACCTTCATGCCGCGCGCATGCACCGCGGCGACGAAGGCCTTCATGTCGGCGTCGCTGCCGAAATGCGGATCCACGCTCAGGAAGTCGGTGATCCAATAGCCGTGATAGCCGGCGGACTCATGTCCGGGGCCACCCTGCACCGGCTTATTCTTATATATAGGCCCCAGCCAGATGGCCGTGGCGCCCAGGCCCTGGATGTAGTCGAGCCGCGCGATCAGGCCCTTGAGGTCGCCACCATGGTAGAAGCCCTTGTGCGTGGGATCGAACCCGGTGGTTAGCCTGCCGCCCTCGAGGCCGCCGTTGTCATTGCCGGTGTCGCCGTTCTCGAAGCGATCCGGAAGAACGAAGTAGACGATTTCGTCTTCGGGAGGGCGCGCCCTGAAGTCCGGTGCAGCCCAGGAAACGGAGGTAAAAAGAAAGAGCGCCAGCCACGCATGAGTTCGCCGCATCGTTCCCCCTCCCATTTGAGATGGCGAACTCTACTGCAATGCGGCGCCAGCGCCGCGATGCATACGTATGCGGCTAGTGGATCCTGACGGTCTTGAGCGCCGCGAGCGCGGCGTTGGCGGCGCCTTCACCACCCTTGTTCCAAACCACCTCGAAGAGGTACGCGCGCGAGCTGATCGACAATGCACCCAGGTACGTATCGGTGTAGTCGCCACCCGTCTTCTTGATCTGGGCCCAGGCGCCAGAGCGTCTTGTCCGATCTGCCTGGCAGCAAAGTCGAATGCGTTCGAGATATCGACCGCATTTAGCGCGTAACCCGCGCTGACTTGCTCTTTGCCAGTTGCGAAAATTGCGCCGGCCGATTTTACAGCGATTCGGGGACCCTGGCTGGCAGCCCGTCGCGCACGTGGATATACTATTATGCAATGTATATCCACGGAGCAAATCCATGCAAGTTTCCAAATGGGGCAATAGTCTGGCGATTCGGCTGCCCGCAGCAGTGGTAGAAGCTCTCGGCCTTCGGGAAGGCGATGATGTGTTATTGCATGCCGCCGGTAAGCGCAGCCTGGAAATTGAGAAGGTGCCCGGCACGAAAGAGCTCTTAGCAAGACTGCGAAAATTTCGTGGTCGCCTGCCCAAGGACTTCAAGTTCGATCGCCTGGAGGCGCATGAGCGAGGCTGAGTCATTCTTCGATACCAGCGTCTTGCTGTACTTGCTGGCCGCAGAGCCGGAAAAGGCTGACAGAGTCGAGGAACTGCTGGTGCAACGCGGCGTCATCAGCGTTCAGGTGCTAAACGAGTTCACTGCGGTAGCAACTCGCAAGCTCGGCTTGTCCTTGGCGGAAACTCGTGAGGTACTTGAGACAGTTCGCGCCATTTGCCATACGCACCCGCTGGAAGTCGAGCACCATGACAGGGGTGTGGAGATCGCGGAGCGCTATCGCTTTTCTTTCTACGACTCCATCATCGTTGCGTCCGCACTGACTGCAGGTTGTAAGACTCTCTATTCAGAGGGTCTGCAACACAAGCAAGTGATCGAGAAGCAGCTGACCGTGATCAACCCTTTCGCCAAAAGATAGGTCATCGATCGTCAGCGCCCGATCCCAAAGTTGTTTCAGCGACCGCTGGGGCTGCGGCCAGCGGTCAATTCTCAAGGTTCGGAGCGCTGACATCGAGCGAAGACCCGCCTGGCAGCAAATTCGAAAGCGTTTGGCCCGCAAAGCCCCTGTTGGAACATGCGCGCCGTCAGCACCAAGCCGTCCGGCACCCGTTCGACGTTGCCCCGCGCCTCCAGCACCTGCGCCATGCGGAAAAGTTCGCCTGGCGATCGACCCAGTCGCTGCACGATAGACGGGAAAGGTTGGGGCAGGCCCTCCTCCGCGAGCAGTTCGAGGATATCGAGGCCCTTTTCCAGCGCCGGAGCACGGTAGCTCTTCTTTCCGTTCGCGCCGTCCAATGACGGTTCCGTTTCTTCCAGCTCCACTCATTGTCTCCTTGTCCCGTTTAAGGACGAGCGCCGCCCGAGGCTGGCGATATCCGTTTCGCCCGGAAGGCGACGAGGCTAACGCACCGAGCTGCGCTTGGTTGTAGTCTCAAGCGTATACTTATAAACTTCATGTTCACCTATGCACAACCACTAAATCGGTGTAACGCAAGGATTTCGTGCTGAGGGCGTCCCGACGTCAGTTAGTGAGGCCTTACCGTGACTGCAGCCATATCGACCCGGTGGTTTCGATCCGTCGTTGCGCCGTTTTCCACGGCCCTACTGTGCTTTTCAGTCTTTTTGCCGACATCGATAGCATCGGCTGTCGATGCCCCATCCGCGGAGCGAACCGTGCGTCTCTACGCGGCGGCAGCACAGGTCACGGGGGCTGCTCGCCTTTGGAAGCGTGAAGACTGGCTAGCGATCGAAGGCGAATCCACCGCTTCGTGGACTACAACGATAGACAGAGAGGGTGAGTATCGCGCATCAATCGTGTACTCAGCGGACACGCAGGGAACTCCATTCACTCTCACAGTGGGAACTTCCGTCTCGAACGGCAAGTTGGCCGTGCAAGCGGAACTCTTCAAGGACCCGCTGATGAACTTTGGCCGGAAGATTGCGAGTGAGAGTGGCCGCTTGCCGCGCGGACCTCTTCAGGTGCAGTTGCGGATTCCAGGTGGAAAGGGGCAATTGCGAATTCGGTCGATCGAGATTGAACCAGCGGGAACGATTCAAACGGTCAGCCAGGAACGCAAGATCGCCCAGGAACGCGCCAACACAGATTGGCTTGCACACGCTGCGTATGGCGTGATGTTTCACTGGACGAGCGAATCGACGCCACGCCACGGACAAACACTCCCCTATCAGCGTGCAGTTGACGCATTCAATGTGGCTGCATTTGCTGAAATGGTGGCGAGCACCGGGGCCAAATACGTCATTTTCACCGTCAACCATGCGCATCCACATTGTCCAGCGCCGATAAAGGCGTGGGAGCGCATCCATCCCGGCTCAACGACGAAGCGCGACTTATTGAGCGAGATCGCCCAGGTGCTCGAGGCACGCAAAATAAGGTTGATGCTGTATTTCGCATCGCACACGGTCGGTAAGCTGCGCGTCGCGACGGGACCCGAGTATCTCCGCATTCACAAGGAAGTTCTGCAGGAGATCGGACAACGCTATGGAACGCGGGTCGCGGGATACTGGTTCGACGGCTGGTACCAGACGCTGGAGGCCTATCCCGAAATCAATCCGCGCGACCTACTTCCCAGTGTGCGCGCGGGGAATCCCGCGCGACTCGCAGCCTTTAACTCATGGGTCTATCCAATCGAGACTCCGTGGCAGGACTACTGGGCCGGCGAAGTTGGCGACATCGTCCGGCCTGCGACGAGCCGCTACGTTGCGTCGGGCGCTTCGACGGGCCTGCAGAGTCATTTCCTGCTGTACGCCGACGCCCCATGGGTGCATTCCCTTCCGGACGCAGAGATGGAGCCACTGCGCTTTTCGGATGACTCGCTGATCGACTTCGTCAAGAAGAATGCCGAGAAGGAAGCTGCCGTGACGATCAACCTGGGTATCTACCAGGATGGCAGCATAGGTGAAGCGGCTCGTCGCCAGATGGCTGCTCTGCGGCGAGCGATTCGTGGCAAGTAGCGGCCAATGACACACTCGTTTGCTTCGGTAGTTTGCCTATCACTGCTCGTCGGCAGTTCGTTTGGAGCCGAAGTCCAGGGTGGCCCAGTCACTTCTGTGGTGCCGGGCTCGCAGGACGTGTACGTGCCGAGCGAAAGCAATCTCGCCGCAAGGCGCTGGTTCCAGGATGCGAAGTTCGGAATCTTCGTCCACTGGGGTCTTTACAGCGAGCTTGGCGGCGTGGGTACCAACGGCCTGCCGGAATGGATCATGAACGATCTGAAGATACCAGCCGCGAAGTATGAGCGGCTCGCGCAGTTCTTCAATCCCGTGCAGTTCGATGCAGCCGTGTGGGTCAGCGCCTTCAAGAAAGCTGGCGCCCGATACCTCATCATCACTACCAAGCATCACGACGGCTTTGCGATGTTTCACAGCAGGGTTTCACCTTACAACATCGTGGACGCTACCCCGTTCAAGCGCGACCCTATCAGGGAACTGGCGGATGCTTGCCGCAAACAGGGAATCAAGCTCTTCTTCTATTACTCGCAGCTCGACTGGCACAGCCCTGACTACTTCCCACGAGGCGCAACCGGTCATTTCACCGGGCGGGCCGAAAACGGAAACTGGCAGACCTATCTCGATTACCAGGATCGGCAGCTTGCCGAGCTCTTCACGAACTACGGTTCGATCGGCGGTCTCTGGCTGGATGGTTGGTGGGATCAAGAACGCACGGCATTGCATGATCAATGGGAGCTCGCCCGGACGTACCGCTCGCTGCATTCCCTGCAACCCGCCGCTCTCATCATCAACAATCATCATCAAGCGCCGTTTCCAGGCGAAGACGTCCAGACATTCGAGCAGGATTTGCCGGGGCAAAACACCAAGGGGTTCAATCGCGCCGGCATCGGACAATTGCCGATCGAAATGGCCGAGACGATGAATCAGAGCTGGGGGTTCAGCCTGACGGACGACAAGTTCAAGTCGGGTGAAACTTTGGTCCGTACGTTGGTCAATGCGGCTGGCCGCGGGGCCACTCTGGTGCTGAACACCGGTCCGATGCCGAACGGCCGTCTCCAGTCCGAGAGCCTGCATATTCTGGATGAGATCGGTGTATGGCTGAATGTATATGGCAGAAGTGTTTATGGCACGCGAGCCGGGCCTGTGACGCCGCGTCCTTGGGGCGTGACGACGCAGACAAAAGGGATCGTTTACGTTCATGTATTGGACTGGGCGGACGACCGGCTTTTCGTTCCGATCCCCCAGCCGATTCGACGCGCGACATCGCTCGTTGATGGTGCGCCACTGACGATGCGGAAAGTCCCCGGTGGCGTGGAGCTGGGACTCAAGCCACGCCAAACTAATGAGTGGGACCGCGTAGTTGTGCTGGAACTCGGATCCGAGCAGTGATCACTGCAAGCAATCTATTGACGCGCAGGTCCGCAAACCCGATGCTACTGTTCATTAGTGGAAAGAAGATGCGCTCATGGACAGCAAGCCAACATACAGTGCCCCCGCGCTCGATAAGGGCCTCGATATCCTCGAGATCCTTGCGAAGACGGTCATGCCAATGACCATGTCTGAGATCTCAGATAAGGCCGGGCGATCGCGCGGCGAGATTTTCCGGATGCTTCAAGTGCTCGAGCTCCGCAGCTACATCTCGCGCAACGGTGCTGGCGACGGTTACGTGCTCACTAACAAGCTTTTCATGCTCGGCATGGAGCGGCCACCGGTCAAGGGTATCGTCGAGTTGGCGTTGCCAGTCATGCATCGTCTGGCGGATGAAATCTGGCAGCCTTGCCATCTGGTCGTGGCATCAGAGGAGCACATCGTTGTCATCGCTCGCGTCGATGCGCCTGGAGATCTGGGCTTTGTCGTTCGCGTGGGCCACCGCCGACCGCTCGTCGACTCCACTTCGGGCTTGGTCCTGCTGGCTTTTCAGCCGAACGATGTGCGTGAACGCTGGCTGGACCTGGCAGTGGCCAGCGGCATCAAATATGAGCGCGCAAGCCTGCTGAAGCGCGTGGCGAAGACGCACGCCATGGGCTATGCGCAAGTGCCGAGTCATCTGGTCGCTGGCGTCATCGATCTCTCCGCGCCGATAAGCCAGGGCGATATCGCCGTTGCGACCATCACCGTGCCCTTCTTGAAACGCGAGCGGCCGAAAATCGGAATGGCGGAGTCGCTTGAAAAGCTGCGCGCCGCCGCCGCGGAAGTGTCGAGCGCGCTCAGCCTTGGCTCAGACCGCGAACGCGGTGCGCGAAAAAGCCGCCGCAAGTAGATCTACAAACGGATTCGGTAGACAAGGGTGGCGGATGAAGCTCCACGTACCGCCGTCCAATTTTGTTCTAACTACATCGCCATGACTCGGAGTAGACCAAGGATCATGAACGGTCTCAGGTTGGCCTCCGCAGCGGCCATAGTCTGGATCTCGAGCACCGCTATGGCAGCGGAAAGGTATGTCGCCTTCGAAGGCGAGAAAACCGCTTGGCACGAAGGGTTCGACCGGTACGACTTCATCATGGACGATGCCACGGGGTCGATCACGCCTATGACGGCCCCGGCGAGCGAGGTGACGACCTTCGGAATTGACGTGAGCCTGACGGACGGCAAACGGCGCGGCGTTGTAATCGTCCCCAAAAAGGCGGCGCCCGGCAATCCATGGTCATGGCAGGCCTGTTATTGGAACCACCAACCTCAGACCGAAATCGAGCTATTGAGACGCGGTTTTCACATCGCATTTATTGCGCCGGACTCGGGCAGACAGGGCAAGGCATGGGACGTCTGGTACAGGTTCCTGACAGAAGACCACGGCCTGGCGAAGAAGGCGGCCTTCGTGGGCATGAGCAAGGGCGGAGTCAATGCGTTCAACTGGGCTGGGGTCAACCCCGAAAGCGTGGCCTCTATCTACGCGGACAATCCGGCGCTCTACGACGAGGACTACGCCAAGATCCCGGTGCTGGCCAAACACCAGGTGCCCCTCCTGCATGTCGTCGGCACCGAGGACTTTGTGCTGCCGTACACGATGACGGTGGAGAAGATGTATCACCAGTTGGGTGGTTCGATCACCGTGATCATGAAGGAAGGTCATGCGCATCATCCGCACAGTTTGATCGACCCCACGCCGATCGCGGACTGGATCGAGCGGAGCATGAATCCGATCGAGGCGAACCGGCCAGCGTTCGCCGATGCCACCTACACCAAAACTAGCTACTACGGCCTCGAGAGTTCCTATGTCTACCTAACGAAGGAGGACACCTACGCGACGGTTCGCGGACCGGGATATGTTCCTTCATACGATCAATATACAAGTCCGGGGACGGGCAACTTCCACCTGGATGCCATGTCGATCGTGGTGCCGCAGAAGCCAGCACCGGGCAAGCCTTGGGTGTTCCATCCGAGCTTCCTCGAGCGTGACTCGACGGTGGCTCTCGCGCTGTTGGCAAATGGCTATCACATAGTCTTGCCGCCAATCTCCGGGTCGGGGGCAGTGCAAGCGAAGTGGGACGAGGTCTATCAACTGATGGTCGAGAACGGATTCTCGAAGAAAGTGGTAATGGAAGGGACGGGGGCCAAGGCGGGCGAGTCGTACGCGTGGGCAATCGCGAACCCTGACAAGGTCTCGGCGATTTACGCCCGGAATCCGCTCCTGACCAGCAACATGTCGAGGACGCCGCCGATCGACAACCTGGCACCGCTCGCCAGGGCCGGAGTACCGATCCTGCACGACTGCGGAAGTCTCGACCCGTGGCTGACGAGCCAGACTCGGGTGGCGGAGAAGCGGTACAGGAAACTCGGTGGGAAGTTCACGGTCATGCTGACCGAGGGCGAAGGTCACTTTCCGCTATCGCGCAAAGATCCGAAGCCGGTAGTCGAATTCATTCTGAGCCACCAGCAGTGAAAAAGACGAAGCTCCGCTTTCTTGCCTCGCTGATGTTCTGCGCGACTGCTCTGGTGGCGAGCGCCCAGACGAACAAGATCAAAGTCCTCATCGTCGAAGGCGTCAGCAACCATGACTGGCGTCATCGCGTCGAGATCGTCCGCACGATTCTGGACAAGGACGGATCCTTCGATGTCGATGTAACTATCACGCCATCTGCTGCCGGCGATCCAGCATGGACGAAGTGGCGTCCGAATTTCTCCGCCTACGACGTGGTCTTGTCCGGCTACAACAACCTTGGCGGCAAACCATCGTGGCCGGCGGAAGTCCAGGCCGCGTTTCAGAGCTACGTGGGGTCCGGTGGCGGGTTCTATGTGTATCACGAAGCTAACAACTCATTTGCCGAATGGCCCGAATATAGCAATTTGATTGGCCTCGGCTGGCGCGCCGCGAATCAGGGCGACGCAATCATCGTGAACCCGGATGAATCGTTGCAGATTGTTCCATCCGGCATCGGTCCCGACACCAGCCACGGACTCCGCACGAACGCGCTGATCAAGCGACGCATCACCCACCCGATTCATAACGGCCTGCCGATGAGCTGGCGGGCGGCGGACATCGAGATCTATCGCTACGCCCGCGGGCCAGGTCCCAATATGCCCAATGTCACCGTGCTTTCCTACGCACTCGATCCCACCACGCAGCTTCAGTTCCCAATCGAGTGGGTCGTCAAGTACGGCAATGGTCATTCTTACGCTTCCAGTTACGGCCATGTCTGGGCCGAACAGGCGAAGCCGGACGGCACCCGTTGTGCGGCGTTTCAAACCATCATGGTCCGCGCGCTCAAGTGGTTGGCCGGACGTGATCCCGGTAACACCACGCCCACGGATTTCCCGGGGACCACTTCGACTTCCTTGCGCGAGTACGAAGGCGGCGAGAGCGGAGCCGACTAGCGAAGGCGGCCGGCGCTTTCGAGATCGGGGCTGTTGCCGACGAATTCCTCGCCCCCAGCAGCATCATCGTTCAAGCCGCCCAGAGCGCGGCTTCTTGCGCGTGCACTGGGCGTGCGCGCTGCACCTGAGCCGTGTTATATATAAACTACCGTTTCATATTTGAATAACAACACTCTGCCGACGGAGACCTCGATGAAGCACAACGAAACGCCGGGCAATGCAGATTACTTGCGACCCGCGTGGCATCTCTTGTTCCTCGTTGTCAGCCTGTTCTTCCTGTGGGGAGTCGCTAACAACCTCAATGACATCCTGATCAAGCAGTTCAAGAAGGCTTTCGAGCTTTCAGATTTCCAGGCGGGCCTGGTGCAAAGCGCCTTTTATTTCGGGTATTTCACCTTTGCGATCCCGGCAGCCATGTTCATGCGCCGATTTGGTTACAAAGGCGCCATTGTGCTCGGGCTACTTTTCTACGCGTGTGGCGCGTTCTTGTTCTATCCCGCCGCTGACAACCACTCATACGGCCTGTTTCTGCTGGCGCTTTACGTCATCGCGAGTGGCCTGGCCTTTCTTGAAACTTCCGCCAATCCATTGATTACCGTGCTCGGCGCGAGGGAAAGTGCAGCACAGCGGCTGAACCTGGCGCAGGCTTTCAATCCACTCGGTTCCATTACCGGAGTGCTCGTTGGCCAGCAGTTCATTCTCTCGGGGATCGAACACACTCCCGAGCAGATTGCCGCGTTGACTGCGGCGGAGCGCGCGACGTTCTATGCCACTGAATCGGCGGCTGTCCAGGTCCCCTATCTGATCATCGGCGCCATTGTGCTTGTGTGGGCACTGTTGTTCCTGATCTCTCGCTTTCCGAAGACCCGGGACACCGACGAGGCAGACGATCGCGGGGGCGGATTTGCTCATATCGTCGATCTCTTGCGGGATCGATATTTCATGTTGTCGGTGGCCGCCCAGTTCTTCTTCGTCGGCGCCCAGATCGGCATATGGAGCTATCTCATTCGCTACACGCAGGTGAATGTTCCGGGCACTCCTGAGAAGATTGCCGCCAACTACCTGATGGCATCGCTCGTACTCTTCATGCTTGGTCGCTTTACCGGCGCCGCGTTGATGCGCTACCTGGCACCCGCGCGACTCCTGGCTTCATACGCGTCGATCAACATCGTGCTCTGCACCGTTGCCGTGGGATTTCCCGGCTCCTCTGGGCTGTACGCGCTGGTCGCCGCGAGCTTCTTCATGTCGATAATGTTCCCGACCATCTTCGCGCTCGGCCTGGACGGGCTCAATGACGAGAAGCGCAAGCTCGGCTCGTCGCTGCTCGTGATGTCAATTATCGGCGGAGCAGTTCTTACGGCCCTCATGGGAGCCACTTCGGATGCATACGGAATCTCCTGGGCCATGGTAGTGCCCCTCTTCTGCTTTGGCGTAGTCCTCTCATTCGCACTGCGCTCGAGTTCGGCGGCCGTCGTGGCCGCCATCAGGGTTTGAAAGTGGCACGTCTCTACTTTGCGCTCGATCTGAATGACAACTCGGAGTTGATTGCCGAATACGAGCGCTGGCACCAACCCGACCAGATCTGGCCCGACATCCTTGAATCACTACGCACGTCCGGAATAGAGGACGCCGAGATTTTTCGTGCGCACAATCGGCTGGTGCTCATACTGGATGTGGCTGAAGATTTCAGCATGGATGAAAAGGCCGCCGCGGACGCAGTGAATGAACGCGTGATCGCCTGGGAAACCATGATGTGGAAGTACCAGAGACCACTCCCGTGGGCGCGCCCAGGCGAGAAATGGGTGCCGATGCAGCGCATCTTTTCGCTGCGCGCGGCGTCCGGCAGCGGGCTCGATACCACGCTAGGCTAACTACCCCACTCGGAGCGCCCTCCGGGTTTGCCTTGCTCGAGAATGCTCGCCGAGACCGATCTGACGTCGCGCTGGGCAGTCAGTGCCATGCTCACGTCGAGTTCCTTACGAATAATCTCGATCGCGGCCGCGACACCCGCCTCGCCCAGCGCTCCCAAGCCGTACAGAAAAGCCTTGCCGATAAGTGCGCCACGCGCCCCAAGCGCAAGCGCTTTCAACAGGTTTTGGCCGCTCGTCACTCCGCCATCAAAAAGAACCTCTACCCGGTCCGAGACGCTTTGGGCAACGCGGGCGAGGACATCGATTGATGCGGGCGCGCCATCGAGCTGGCGCCCGCCATGATTGGAGACAACGATCGCATCGACGCCTTCGCCTGCCGCAATGCGTGCATCGTCAATGGTCATGACTCCCTTGAGAATCAGCTTGCCGGGCCAAAGGCTTCGAATCCAGTCGAGATCACGCCAGGTGACAGTTGGGTCGAACTGTTTGCTGATCCACTCGGCCAGCGTCGTTAGGCTATCGGTGCCCTTGATTCTGCCCGTGAGATTTCCGAACGATCGATTGGGTGCGCTCAGAACACTCAACATCCAACGGGGCTTGGTCGCGACGTCGATCAGGTTTCGCAAGCCAATGCGCGGCGGCACAGACAATCCGTTCTTGAAGTCGCGATGACGCTGGCCTTGAACCGTAAGATCGGCCGTGAGCATCAGAGCTGAGCAGTTGGCGGCGCTCGCGCGCTGGATCAGTTCTCTAGTGAAGCCGCGATCGCGCATCACATACACCTGAAACCAGAACGGATGCGGTACTGCCGCGCGCACCTGTTCGATGGAGCAAATCGACATCGTGCTCAGACAGAAAGGAATACCCGCCGCCGCCGCGGCACGGGCTCCCAGAATCTCGCCGTTCCCATGTTGAAGGCCGGCAAGACCCGTCGGTGCAATCGCCAGTGGCATCGATGTGGGCTGACCAGCCAATGTTGTCGCGAGTGAGCGTTGGTCGACATCAATCATGATTCGCTGACGCAGACGAATTGAATGAAATGCGTCGCTGTTCTCTCGGAGAGTCAGCTCTTCGTAGGAACCTCGATCCGCATACTCGAAGAACGCCCTTGGCACTCGGCGCCGCGCAAGCTCACGCAGATCCGCGATCGTTGTGATCGGTGCTCCGATGTGAGTTTACCGTCTGGGAATCACGTAGCAGCCAACGGCGGAGAAACTACCGCCGTGGCTGCCCGCCGCCAGGCTCTGCCGTTGGGAAACACGTGATCTTTGAGTGACTGCGAGTGCATCTCGGCAGAGAAGCCGGGAGCCGTGGGGGCCAGATAGCGTCCCTTTCGAATTCGCACCGGTTCGACGAAATGCTCGTGCAAGTGGTCGACAAACTCAATGGCCCGATCCTCCATGAAGCTGCTGATGGCCACGAAGTCAGCCATTGCGAGGTGCTGGACGAGCTCACACAAGCCTACACCGCCGGCATGCGGAAATACGCGCACGCCGAACTTGGCGGCCATCAACAGGATTGCGAGATTTTCGTTGACACCACCGACGCGCGCTGCGTCGATTTGAATGATATCCACCGCCTTCGCCTGAAACAGTTGCTTGAACATCACACGATTGTGAGTGTGCTCGCCGGTGGAAACAGGAAGCGGTGCAACGGCACTG
>Ga0307513_10010027_pt1 | contig 11938 bp, 4 predicted proteins | sample 15_EM_MG_FD_202174 | JGI IMG/M metagenome (GOLD analysis project Ga0307513, IMG submission 202174) | Populus trichocarpa ectomycorrhiza microbial communities from riparian zone in the Pacific Northwest, United States - 15_EM | ecosystem: Host-associated > Plants > Roots > Unclassified | place... | reverse complement strand
ATTGATGGTACACCAGTGGAATCATTTCCAGGAGATCTCTGTCTCCTTGAACAATTAAAGGTAACCTTATCCTTTCCCATTTTCAGATTATATTATAACCAGCCAAGTTTATGAATAAAATGGGCATAGTGGACGAAAAGCCATGTTCCAACTGTTCTTTCTTCATTTTATTGTGGTCCCAGCTGTAAAAGCAGTTTTAGTTAATGTTCAAGATAAATTTCATCATCGAAAGAGTTGAAATTGCAACAGTATAATACAAATATCTATATCTTATGCACAACTGTAAAAGGAGCATTTTTATGTTACACTCTCATCAAGTGTCCTGTGGAACTCTCTAATTCATGTGCTTCCAATGCTGTTCAGGTGGATTATGAAGTCTTACCTGGATGGAAGAGTGATATTTCTTCCATCAGAAAGTATGCGGACCTTCCAAAGGCTGCACAGCAATATGTGGAGAGGATAGAGGAGCTCGTTGGTGTACCTATTCATTACATTGGTATTGGGCCGGGACGTGATGCTCTCATATACAAATAATATGATCATATCTAGATGTTCTGGGGGGTTTTCATGTTCATGCAGGTGAGATGAAACTCATTACCTTGGCACATTTAATCCTGATTATGATGCGGCCTTTTTTTCTGGGTGAAAGCCAGGATTGTTAATTTTTTAAAATGAATTTTGATAACTGTTCTGTACTATCCATTTGAAGTTCACTTTGTATCGCATGTTCAATAATTTTGACTCATACGCTAATGTTTTATTGTTTACCTCTATTTTAAAAATTAAGTTCGAAGGCAGCTATCAAAAGTTCTTCATTATAGTTCCCACAAATTACTTTAGCTTTCATATTAAGCACTAGTTGCATTCATAATTCCACAAAACTGTATATTTTAAGTGATGCAGAGAAATCTTACTGGTTTTATGGATGGAAAAACTGAATTGGGCGTATCAAAAGATGTGATTTTTATTTTTCTTTCTGTGAATTACTTCATTATATATTTCAGTGGTGGGAGTCAATGACTTGATGACTGCTTTCTTTCTTAAGTTGTCGACTATCTAGGTTTTATGTGGACTTTTTTTTTTCCCCGGGTCATGACCAAATACCACGAGAGATATGCGGAGGTCACTCAAACCTCAATATGACTTTGGTTGGTCTTGCTTCTTAATATTAGAGCTGGCTTGGTAGAATTTTGAGTATTGTATCGTTAGACTGTCCTCTAAGAAGCATATTGGTGAATGCATCAAACATGCCTGGAAGAGTGCTCCAATTTGACTTGGCCTTCTCCTAAGACTTGAGCTATAATTTCATTCCCCATGCTCACAGTTCATTAGAAACATGAAAACCTTTATCAAAAAGTAAGAATGTTTTCATATGCAACTCCAATTTGACTTGGTATTCTCTTAGGACTTGAGCTACACCATCATTCCCCATCCTCACAATTCATGTGCATGATACTTGATAATAAGATGAAAATAATATTTTATCATTACACATATGAACATTAGCTCTAGAATCCAACCACTAATCATTTAAGTTAAAAATCATATTTAACTCATGGCTAGAAATAAGGTACCTATGAGTTGGGAAAGAAGAGCTAGCTCCTATAGTTAATATATTGTCGAATGGTTTAAAAGACTCTTAAGGTCATAAAGTTTTAGATGCTCGACCAAGTTGATTGTTTGTTGCAATTCTTAGCAACATGATTGTATTTGCCACAAACCCAATATTGCACCTTTTTCTGACTCATATCATTATTTTTAAGTCTATTAAAATTATTCTTGTTGTTGTTGCTATTATTGAACTTTTTTTTACTAATTTTCTTAAAAGTCTTATGCTTATGTTTGAAAAAACCCTTAACAACATGTGTTTTAGCTTGAAAAACATATTTTTGTTGTTGTGAGGCCGATGTTTTTCTTTAATCCTTAAAACAACAAGCAATTCATCAAAAGTATAATTATTATTTAATATTTTTAAAAAACCAACAGCCTTATTTTTATCATTATAGATATATTTTACTATTTATCATTATAGTATAATTATTATTTAATATTTTTAAAAAACCAACAGCCTTATTTTTATCTTTTCTCATTACTTATTGGTTATTGTCAGATTAATCAGGAGTATGATTATCTTTTTATTCTTTTAAGTACAATAGATTTAGTAATTTCACCTGAAAAACAAAATTCTTGAAAATGACATTGAGAGGTTTTTATATCATTTTACTTTTTAAAAAATAATAAAATGATTTTATTATTTTTTAAAGAGAAATTTTTAAAACTTGATTTTAGGAGTTTTTCTGTTTTTTCACCCTGATTTTTTTGTTATAATCAAGTTGGTTGATGATAATTTATTCTTTTAAAATTTTACTAAAATAAAAAAGTGATTGGCACATGTAACCAACGCATGGGAGACACCTATGGCCTTCTAGTAGTGCATGCGGCGCCTCTCAGTAGCCAAAAAACCCTTCCACCGTGTCATTGTAATTGTCGTGGCATCTTTTTCCTGATAGAGCGGTGCATGGTGGTGTTTGTAAGATGAATTGTCATTGACAAGGCTTTTCTTTTTTTTTTCTTTCCTTTCTCCTCTCCTTGAAAGTCACGCTAGCCATTAAAAATTTCATTGTTATCTTCTTAATTTTTATATTTCAACTTAGGTCCTTATTCTTTGGATTTTAATTCTTTTTCATGGCTCTTTTCTAAAAATTTTATTTATTTTTAATTTAATCCTTAAATCTCAATTTGTGATATTTTATTTTTTTTCAATTTGGTCCTCATTCTTTTGATTTTTTTTGTTTGTTAAAGTGATTTTTCTTTTCAATTTTTTCTCTAATTTATTTTTATTTCAATTTTGATCCTCATTCTTTTAATTGCTATTTTTTGTTTTGAATCCTTTTGTATAATTGTTCTTTTCTCAAATTCATTCTTCAATATTTGATTGGTTAGAGATTGGACTTAGTGGTTTTTCAATGAATGATGCTTCTAGTCTAATAACCCGGGTCAAAGATTTGAGAAGATAACATGAGTTGACATCTCTTATTTTTAACTTTTTTTTTATTTCATCGTTCAATATTAATTTCTTTTTAATATGAGATTTGTGGTTTTCTTTGATTTATTTTCTATTGGATTATCCTGATCTCATAATCTGAGCCGTGAGTTTGACATATCAAATCAGTTGGCTCACCCCTTACTACCAAGATTACATGTCTGACATGTTAACTTGGGTTCACTCGGGTTGATTTTTTATTTTTTTTTATCTAATTTTATCATTCTATATTTAACTAGCTGAAAATTAAACTACATTGTTTTTTATCTTTTGAAAAAAGGTTTTTTTTCCAAGTTATCATGACCCTTTTTTTTAATTTGGTTTATTTATTTTCATTGCCAATTTTTCTTTTCATCTAATTAAAATAAAATCAACTTATTTAACTCAATTAAGACTATAACCCGAGTTGTTGATTTTTCTTCTATAAATATTTTTTATGAGAACAAATAAAAATAGACTAATGGCGTAGCGCTAACCCATATCTACTATATTAATTAATTCTAAATGGTCTTGGGATAGATTTTCTCTATTTTTTTTAATCAATACAATTGATGCCTTATAGGTTCTGAAAATTTGTTTTCTTCATCCTATATACCTGAGAATTCCAATTTCCAAGTAGTTCGTATAGATTACAATTTCTTTTTCATTTTTAATGATAGAAATATATTTGATAATGAATTTATGAACATTCCGCCTTCATGACCACAATTGTCACTAGTTGTCATGACTATGTTGTGTCATTTGATCGAGATGACACATCCATGTTGAGGGTTGATTGGTATGATCGGTTAACTAAGCATAAAAGGTAATTACGGTCTTTTTTACTAGATAGATCAATAGCATAATGGCCAACCTGTCTGCTTATCTATCAAAATGGACACTAATAATGTTTTTTTCTGGTTCATAACTCAACAGGCTTTATGAGCAAAAGTATAATGGATCTAGAATTGATTGAGCTTAATCAAAACTGACTGCACAAAGAAAAACAACTGAAGTACTTCAAGGCTGTTTGAGATTGTGGTGCATAATGTTTTTCAAAATATTTTTTTACTTGAAAATGCATCAAAATAAATTTTTTTAGATTTTTTTATTTTTGATATTAGCATATCAAAATCATTATAAAATAATAAAAAATATTAATTTAATATTTTTTCAAGTCAAAGCAGAAGTTGTACCAAACATGCCTTTCAACTCACATATTCATGCATAAATTAATTGATTATATTTTGGGTTGTGATGATAAAGGCATTCTTGGAACAATTTTATGTAAATGTAGAAATAGTTCTTTTTTTTTTTTTATCACTAATGGCTCTAGGTTTTATGCATATCTAGACCGAGCCCATCAACATTCTTACATGTGTTGGATCTTGTAAATCCAATATAGCAGTGGGTCTTTAAACTTATTATAGTACAAATAGCCTAGCTTGGACCCACACAGCATGAGTGCCAATTTAGGCATGGGATGCATTGATGGCTTAATATCCATTTAAGCATTTTCCCATGGCTTAATACCCACACATCATATTTTGTCTACGACTAGTTTGTCCCACAAACCCAAGAGATTACCTATACTCTTTCAATGTCACAAACAAGCGAAATAACATAAATGAATAGAAGCAGAATGCACAACCCAAACACAGCAGATTATAGGAACAAGTCCCAACCTTTTCATTAACTCAAAAAAAGGATTACGTAAAGTTCGTCTTGTGTGCTATGCACATTCTGATCTATGGTAACAAGCAGGACCTTAGAGAAGAATGTAGTCACAACTTGGTTTTGGCAAGAGTTGACGAACAAAATGTCAGCTTGACATCGCAGAATCAATTGATAATATTCTGGATGTGAAAATGGGCAGAACTGAGAGGCTATGTGCAGAGGCACGAATCTGTGACAGTGGACAAACTTAGTGCGATGGTGCTTCAGGTTTGGTCCGACGAGGACGTCGAGTTCTTTTAGTGGGGGAGGTTTGTTACAGGGTTAAATTCATCAGGGAGTAGACTAACGAAAGCATTGCTAGATAGTAGCTATGAGGTGGCAGCCCGCGTGACAATAGCGAAACTCGGTAGCGTGCGTGTGCGGCAGCACACAACAGTTAACGCAACAGTGTGCTGACACGAGTTAGAGACTTGGATAATGGATTGTCCAAGGCTTGATGAAACAGTGCTGGAATGACACAATAGGACATTGTCAAATTTGACAACACTAATGAGATCGACAACATCGATAAAATCAGCAGCAGGGGCTGACGATAGGTCTGGACGATGGACAATCCATAACTGGACGAAATACACCACTGGCATGAATGGCAGCACACATAGGCAGTGGCAGTATGCATGTGCAGATTCGGCAACAGTGTGCATTAATGATTTGGTAGGACATGGGTTGATGTTCGGCACGGATCCTGACTTGGATGATGGACAGTCTAAGGTATGCAAACACCTATTCTAGCAACATGGGAGTTGGCAGAAGGGACATCTAGCTTGTTGGGTGGCAGGCTATGGAAGAAACAACATTTGAGGGCAATTATTGGTAATTTTCCAGGAGGCCAAACTAACCAAACGTTGCCCATGTCATGGGAGACAGTTTTGTTGTAATATTCCATGTAATAGGTTGTACATAGGGGGGTAGCATGCAATGTTCTGGTAGAGAGCAGAATACTTGTGCATAACACACACACACACACACACACACACACACACACACACTAATGAACTGGTGTATCCTTTGTTGACGAGACTAATAAAGGTTAGGAATGTTTTCCTGTAATATCTTGTGTGCTAGGTTCTGTATATCGTCACTTGTGTATTCCGCTTGTCTATGTAATGGGAGAAAGTGTGGGAAACCTCTTGGTGAGAGAAACACTTAGTTGTTACACAAACACGAGTAAATCGATGAGAGAAAGGCTGAGTCTAGTGAGACTAGACTGTCATGCGAGGTCTGTTTTTGGGATGAAAAATTGACCCTGTAACAAGTGGTAGCAGAAACCCCCGCAGTCACACAAATAAAAAATAATGGCAGCTTTTATAAGATAGTTGTCATTATTAGGCCTTTGTCCTAAAGTATTTCAACGCTATAGATGATAAGAATATTGACTAGTTTACCCTTAGGATTTGCCTGGATACACCTATAGAAATTCAAAACTATATAAACAACCTTACAACTTACCCTAAGGTAAGATCATATTCTTCCACTTGTTGAACCATAAATATTATTTTGTAATTAAACACACCCGCAGATAGCATTACAGAGCCTTTATCTCCTACCTAAACTAATTTGGGTATAGAAGGATCTTTAAACCCATAAAAAAACTCTCACTAGAGTCTTAATATCAAAGAAAAGGTTTTGGCCCTTGTTTTGCAGGTCTACCATTACTCTTATATTTTCATACTTTAATGGTCTCATGATCTTCAAACTCATATTGAATTTTTATCTTGCTCACTTGTAAAGCGTTCCTAAATAAAAGAAGCGCACTTCCTTAATTGGACACACAAAGTTAATTTAGAAGCTCCCTATAAGCCGAAAAGATATGGCTAGTTCTAAGAGGCACCATTGCAACTTAAGCTTTATCTTTTGTTATTACCATTACTTTTATAATCTTATTCCTATAATCTTGCATATATTGATTTTTTTTTCATTTCTACTTTCTAATCTTCTTCTATAATGTCCCATGAAAAAATGTAGTGGATTTATTCACTATTTCTTGTGTATCATACTTTTAAGCTATTACCAACTACAAGCTTTTCATTTCATTAGACTTTTAAGTTGTACTATAAACATGGAAACATAACTATTTCATGTGATACAAACCAAGTCAGGTCTGAATTTGACCTTAAAATGTTTGTTGATCAATTTTAACATTCCACATAGCCCTCCAAATAGGGCTTCTTCTCCGATCAGCTCCCATTCTCAATCGATTCATCACATTATCTTGTTGTCTCATCGAAACCATCTCATCTTTCATATCTTTCGTCACCCCAGTTAAAAGCTCAAGTTGTTTGGCGAAAGCTTGCATCTGAAATGTGTTATTTGATTTTGATGTCATGGAGTTATAATTTTAAAACATCTTTAAATCTGTAAAACTTGATTAGTAGCAAGAAAAATGTATCCTTATAACTCTCGTGTATCACACAATTCAAGGCTTTTCACTCCATTATTCTGACTACGCCTTTTACCTCTCGGCTCACCTTCTCGCAATTCTTTCGAAACTAAAAATCAATGAACCAAAGTTAATAGCTATCATAACACAATCCTAATATATATAAAATGACTCTAGAATCAATCAGATACTGAAAAAAGAAAAACAAAATACAATTATGATTTCACGAATAACAAAGTGAATTCGTTCAAAATAAGGATGATATGAAGACTTAAAATAAAACAGAAGCAAAAACTTAATGAAAACACTTATTTGACTCTAAGATAACCCAAATATAACATAAATAAACTGAATAAGTAAAAAAATGATAGTAAACATGTTTTTGTAACTTGACACAAATCTGACACATTACGTAATTTTAAGCACTAGAATTGAAACCCAAAACAAACAATATTAGAACAATCTCAAATTCGATGTGTAGCACCCTTGTACCTAATAAATAATGTATCTCTATTTATAAATCATTATCTTATGCCTTGGTATCAAAAAACTCGTGTATGATAAGTTTGTAGTAGAATTTAACTCAAAATCGAGATCCCAATCAAACGGTATCAAAAAGAGAATAAATTTAATATATAAAGTGATTTCACCCCAAATAACTAGTATATCAGTTTTGAAGTGAGTTCAATATGGTATGATTTGGTTTCTCTATTGTTTGTGTTTTCTCGACAGAATTGAAACAAGCTTCAACATTTATTCTTCTTTTTTTTTTTACTTTTTATGCTATTGATATATTTATGGATGGTAACAAAATAAAACAAACCTTTTTTATCTTTTTTATTTTGGTACCTAGATGCTAAAAACACAAAAAAAGAGGAAAACTGAAAAACATAACTAAACTTAAAGAATACAAAGAAAATAAAATTTTAAAAAAGATATGACCTGATTTCAGAGTCTAGCTCTAATACCAACTGATGCGGACTTCTTGAACACATATTCAAACAACTCTCAATAAAATAGATAACAATTAGGAAAGCTAAAAATCAGGTATGATAAAACCTTATACCTAAGAACCAAAGGTATTGGAAAAAGACTTGGACCCAAAGATAACCTTGTATCTACGAGCCCTATGTATGAGAATGACATAAAAAAGCCAGTTAATCTTCAATAAGTCAATGTGCGATCTTTGTCCCTGTAAAACAAGGTTGTTTTGCCATAAACAAACAAAATAAAAACTCATGTTTATTCTTCAAATTACTGCCAAAATTTGTAGGTAAAAAAAAAAACATAATATAGTCTCATCTAACTAACCTTAATGAACCCTTTTTGGGTTGCAAGTTAATGGGCCTAAACTAGTAATCAACTAACATATGTTCAATAATAAAATAAACCCATAAATAATATCTAATGGGTCAGAACAAACCCAAACTAAAAATAGAAAGCATGAATGGGTCAGGAATTTCTTCCATGATTGCATAGTTGAGGTAATTTAACCATATACCATTGTCATGTGAAGCTTTACACCCTAAGCTAATTAAAAGGGAAATTGTTTGTTTGTTTTTTTAGACATGCGATGTGTCACTCTTGCTGGATACCATGAATGGAATTGAATAATAGAAAGCATCACAAAGAAGCTTTGGAATGAGAACTTTTAAGTATGTAAATACCATAAAAGAGGCCCTCGAGAGTGAATGACCTATGACAGTCTCTTGTGCTGGTAATGTTACTATTTCAGCTAGAGATCCAATGTCACGATACGTGTGTACGATTTTTTTTATTTTAATGAAAACTTAATTATCATTAATATTACTTCTATAAATCAAGGTATAACGAGCAAATTACGTTTAGTTGGAAGGACCATGAAAAAAATGGTAGAGAGACAATAAGTAAAGCTACTAAGCAGTGGTTCAAGACTTCATACCTAATCACAATGTTGTCCGTATAGCCTGAATCTTCAATTTCTGCACATTTTTGGTAGATTTCAGTCTTGACTTCAAACACATCATTCTCTCTTGTCTAGATGAATTACTGAGCCTATTATATATGACCAGAAAGCTTAAGATGTCCAGCTTTTATCCAAACTTGAATCGCAGAAAAGTTACATGTGTAACTCTAGATATGTCCCAAACAATACATCAAGATCCAGTCTAGTATATTTGACAAGATTTGTATAGTAACTTTGATCCTCTAAAATAATATATTTTCTTGTGTCTAATATTTCCTTATAAAATTTCAACTCACTCTAATGTACGGTTTGAGAGATGTCTAATCTCACAAAACTGATCCGTAGATATTTTAAAGTCAAATTCAGACACCACTTGGTTTGTATCATATAGGTCAGGAATCTCTTCCATGATTGCATAGTAGAGGTAATCTAACCATATACCATTGTCATGTGAAACTTTACACTTTAACTAACTTAAATTAATAGGCTAGCTAACCAGCTAATACTAATTAGAAAGGAAATTGCTTGTTTCTTCTTTAGACATGCAAAGCGTTACTCTTGCTGGATACCATAAATGGAATTGAATTAGAGAAAGCATCGTAAAGAATCTTTGGAATGGGAACTTTTAAACATGTAAATACCATAAAAAAAAAGGCCCTCAAGAGTGAATGCCCTATGACAGTCTCATGTGCTGATAGTGTTGCTCTTCGGCTAGAGATCCAATGTCATGATACGCATGTAATACTTTTTTTCTCTTAATGAAAACTTAATTGTCATTAATAATACTTCTATAAATCAAGGTATTACAAGCAAAAAGTGGGAAATTACATTCAGTTAGGAGGACAATGAAAAAAAGGCAAAGAGATAATAAGTAATGTTACGAAACAGTAGTTCAAGACTTCATACCTAATCACAATGATAACATTTCATTACTACTTTCTTGCTTTCAGTCCATTGGCATTGACATTGAAGGAACAAATCCTTTTTCATGAATGAAGTTACCAGATTTCCAGTTTGACATGTAGCATTTAAGGAAAAAATTTGTTTTGAACCAAATAGACAAAGAGAAACTCAAAAAGAAATTTGGTTGGGTTAAAGAAGTTTTATAATGATATCTACCATGATTGACTTAAATTAACCATGATTAATCAAAATCAACCATATCAACAATCGATCAATTCCTCTCCTAAATAACTAACCTTTGCAAAAGCCATTATGCATTTTTATGAAGATTAGTGGCATGAAAAAACACAAAATGATATGATGGCTATAAAATAAAAGGATGACATGGAAAAGAAAGAGAGGAGAGAGAAAAGAAAAAATAAAATAAAAGAAAGAAAGAATGAGGCGTCAGAGATGCACCGGAGCTCCAATGATAAAACTCTTATTACCACCGAAAAGATATCGACGAGATGAATCTGTGGACACTATGGAAAGCCAACTTTGGAGCTTGTGGTAAGTCACACTACAATCTAAAAGCAACGATATGCTTACTTGCTAGCATCTTATTACTAGCTTTGAAGTTGGTTTTTCATGATGTTTATGGATTCGTCTCGTCGATATCTTTTCTATGATATTGAAAGTTTCATCATCAAAACTCTTATGTGTATCTGACACCTCTTTTTTTTTTTTGTTTCTTTCTTCTCTCTCCTCCTTTTTTTTTCCATTCATGCCATTTAGTTGTGCATGTACTACATTGTAACTATGAATTTTAATAGGTTATACATGTGCTACATGCACAACAACAGGTCGCACATGTAATAAATGTGCAACTAGTGTTTCTGTATTAGAGTGAGAATTATTTTTTTTAATTGTATTAATTTGAGAATTAAGTTTGTCCACTATGGTATAATGGGAAAAAAAAACTCGATATTTGACGGATATTTGACAAATGAACTTTCATTTTTACACTTCTAATTATCACAGCACCGGAAGAGATTCTAACAACTGGTTATATTATTTGTATTTATAGAATAATAATAATAATCACTTCCATGCTTATGGAATTATTTACAAGAATTTCAACAATAAACAAGTTTCAAAATTTAAATCGACTTCACTTAACATAAATTTTATGAGAGCGTGGGTAAAAAATTAGTTTAATTATATAAGCATGTCTTTGTGTTTATTTGTTTTTTTAAAAAAAAAATTAATTTTGTCATGTTCAAGTTTTAAAAATCACAAATGAATTCTTGATATTTTGAATTCCTGAAAGAATTAATCTCCCATGATCTATATTTTGATATTTCTTTTCTATCATTCTTTCTTAAAATTAATTTGTTAATTTGTCGAAGGACAAACTTCTTAATCTATCAATACAGGACTCACGTTGTTCTTTGTTTTGACAAAAAAAATCTAAACAAATGTAAAACTTCCTCAATCTTTTTTGAAACAATATAAATACGTCGGAAGAATGGGTGGTTGGATTATAAAAGCCATTCTTACAAATTTTCAAGGTTGAGATTGCAACGAATCTTTCCGTTTTGGCCTCTTCTAATTCCCATAACCATCCTTAATTTTTTTTTTTTTTTTGTTAATTGACTTAAGTATCCGAGTCAATTTATGCGTATCTTAATTAATCCCACGGGCCTTGAAGTTAACGACCATATAAACTTTCAGTTACTATCATATTAGCAACCACAAGGTTCGAACCTGAGATCACAGGGATAACAAACTATTTAGTCTCAAGCTCTTACCACTAACCACTTACTGGATGATTACTATTTTTATTTTTATTTTTATTTTTATTAGAGGTGTTTTTCAATGCTTTTGGTTTGTCTTTATTGAAAGTAATATTGAATCATTTATGCTGCCCTTTATCAGAGGTTCATCTGATTTTTTTTAAACTAATTTC
>Ga0307513_10010026_pt1 | contig 11938 bp, 12 predicted proteins | sample 15_EM_MG_FD_202174 | JGI IMG/M metagenome (GOLD analysis project Ga0307513, IMG submission 202174) | Populus trichocarpa ectomycorrhiza microbial communities from riparian zone in the Pacific Northwest, United States - 15_EM | ecosystem: Host-associated > Plants > Roots > Unclassified | place... | reverse complement strand
ACACAGAGGTGGCTCCCGGCGGGAATGCAGGTCCCATCGGAGAACGTGAAGTCTTTCATCACGCGTCTGCTCATCAGGACTGTTATTCGCATCCTGTAGTGAGAAGTCGGATTCAAAATGGGGAGTAAGATGGACCTCACCTAATCCTAATCCGTTATATCTCTGCGTTTCGCGAAAGAAGCTGTCGAGTTTGTATAGTTGTCCTACGGAGGCCTTCGCCCACCCCCCGTCCGCAATGACCAAATCGACTTCCTCTCGGAGTGGCTGCATATACTCCGGTCGCTCTGCAAGCTCGTATAAAGCTTCAGAAATAGACTAGAAAAGTAATATTCATATCACGAGTCGACAGGAACAACCAGATTCAGGAAAGATGCTCACAACAGCTGAAGAATAGGTGGACGCGAAGCTGAATACGATCACCCGCTTGGCCATATTTCGGGGAGTGGGTTCTTCTTGCGATGCTTTGGCTCCTTCGAGCAGCCAGGTGATGAGATCGTTCTGTAGACCGGAGCAAAAATGGTAGATACTAGAGAATAGGAACGACGGCTTACGGGTCTGTCTGTCCAATTCGGGCCGTGGATTCTTTCTTGTTCCAGCCTCTCCTTGATGATCGGTGCAAGGTGCTCTTCTATGCCTGCCAACATCCCATCGACGTTTGTTATTAATTTGCCCATTATCCTGTGAGATGGTGAGCTTGGAAACATGAACAGAACATAGGGGGACGCACGGTTTGAGAGCATTCGGGAAAGGATGTAGAAGTCTTCCTTTTACCAGCTCTATCGTGGATTGAACACAAAGGCGACGAAACTCGACGTTTCGACCTGCACATTATTCTGTTCATGAACGTAGAGATCAAGGTTCATCGGTAATTTGCTCACAGAGGTTCACGCCTAGGAAGGCTCGAGTCGTTATTCGAGAAATCACCTCGATAAGACCCCCAAAGATGAGGACCGAGACCCATTCTTGGATTGAACTTAGACACCTGTCTTGATCAAAGAGTATTTTGAGAGAAGCGCACCATCCTTTTGACATAGTATCATGTCGTTCACGGCCAAGACCATTTCGTCTCTGATGTCTTCGAACTGATTCGCGAGATTTCGGGTCAAAGGTCCTCGAACAATATTGATGTGGTACGGGTTGTCCGTGACTTCCCGCCCCACTGTGTAGTCCCACTGATAAAACTAAAAGGAGTGTTCAACTGAGCCTGAGAGGAACGGTATCTGGAGAACCTACAACTGGATTACTCCGAACCCCAGAAAGCTGGTCTTCGGTTGCCTTGCGTATATCTTCGACTTTATCTCGACCATTCACAACGACGAGCCATTCTTCTAGCATGGGTAGTTTCCATACTTGTCCCGGATACTGTAGATATAGGATGAGACGAAGCCGTGGAAGGTTGGATTAAATCCGTACCCTGTGATACCCTTCTTCGACAATTTCCCGCCCCGAGAAAAGGAATCTGAGTGCTGAGAAAAAGGACAAGAATGGCGCTGAGTAACCGACTGTTGGAATGTGGTCGAGCTACAGAGAATAGGTTTGATTAAACTGATAACATTTATATGAAGGTAATTCAATCACACCTTGCGATCTCGAAACGCAAAACGATAGAAAACAAACGCTGTAGCTGCGAACAAGGCTATCTGAGATACCTCAAGCATGGGTAATGTGGGCGACAAAGTCGTTGCATCGCATGTGGGTCGATGATTATTCTTTTATATCGATAAGTAGGGACCGTCTGCATGAACATTATGTTCTAATAATGCAGGGCAACCTGATATGTCGGATCCTGATCAGCTGATAAGATGACCTAAGATAGACACCACAGAGGACGTACCCAAGTGTGTATCCTATACATACGTATTTGACAGAGATATGGAGATTTGTAATTTCTGTCATAATATCCGGGGCAGGGAAGGGCCTCAGAGATTGGGCTACGAACAATAAAATATCTGATCGGTTATCCTAATCGAAGTTTTCAATACAATGGAGCTGTTGCCCACAAAGCGAGAGCCAAGGAACCTCCAGACGGCAGGTGCCCCAGTCCAGCAGGGTTGAGGACACGTATTTAATCAGAATCCGACGTCGGTGTAGAATTCTGAACTCTGTAAACTTGTATTATGTAAAGATAATGGAATAAGTCACGTGCCAATAAAATATATACATATCACGTGTTGATTCGCGAGGCAGTGCCTAACAGTCAACATTGACTCAACAATGAACGGAGGCAAACGGAGGGCGATGATATTCCCTCGAGACGCACCTATCATTCGCAACACCTGCACGAAGGCCAGAGAACGATGTTTTATAGGTCTAGAGACATTCAAATCAGCGGTGGAACGTTTACTGTGAATAATCCTGACCCCGACTCCTCGACCGCGGCGCGAAAAGGTAAATCCTCTCCAGCATTTTAGAGCGAGATTAAAGTACTTTTTAGGACTTGAACTCCTTCACCAGAAGATAGCTCCAGGAGCTTTTCATAACTCTGACGAACGTTATGATCCTCCAAGATGTCATCCTCAGACGCGGCACGCTGTTCTCCAAGAAATCATGGACTGGGTTGAAGCCAAGGACAGAGCAACACGTTTTATGTGGATCCATGGACCAGTAGGGGCAGGTAAATCGGCTATCGAGCAAACCATTGCAGAGATGTGCCACAACGCAGGGATTCTCGCTGCATCCTTTTTCTTCTCTCGAAATATTGCAGGTCGAAACGATAAATCCCTCCTCATTACAACCCTCGCATATCAACTCACAGTATCAATACCCGCCATTCGAGAACACGTCGGCTGCGTATTAAACGATGACCCGCACCTCCTGTCTCGCTCGCTTGAAACACAGATGCTTGACCTCATTATAAACCCCCTCCGGAGAGCAATCACTGTTCAGAAGGTGACGGCACAAGCCCAACCATACGTTGTCATCCTTGATGGGTTGGATGAGTGTGGAGATGCCGACGCTCAGCGATACATTTTGCGTGTCCTCTTAATCGCAGCTCAACTGCGAAGTATTCCACTTATTTTTCTGATCGCCAGCCGGCCTGAACAACACCTTCGAGACTGCTTCGAGGACAAAATCTTAGGGCCGTTGACAACCAGGCTCGTTCTGGACGACAAGTACCACCCAGATTCCGACATTCGGATTTTTTTGGCATCGAAATTCCAGGATATCAAAGAGATGCATCCGTCTCGGGCTCACCTTCCTCAATTATGGCCCCTTGAAGAAGATATTGATCGCCTGGTAGAGAAGTCATCTGGGCAATTTATATATGCCTCTACTGTTATGAAATTTTTATATTCACCGCGTCACTGGCCACCGGATCGGCTGGCCATTATATTTGGCATCATCCCCCGCGGAAAGTCGACTCCTTTTGCCGAAATGGATGCCCTTTACCTGCACATTTTGGCGTCTGCAGACGAAAATCTCCCAAATGCACTTGAAATAATCTCCTTCCTTCTATTATTCCGCCATGAATGGCTAATTCCCAATCCGAGCTTCGTCGCTTCCTTTCTCTCCTATCGTCGCAGGGAATTGACATTAATATTGAGCGACTTACACTCAATTATTGCAGTACCGACATCACCGGAGGATGAAACTCCCCTACATTTCTATCACGCTTCCTTGGGGGACTGTCTTTTGGACCACTCGCGATCAGGAGACAATTTCTTCATTGATCCTGGACTCGGACATAAAAAAATTGCGATGCTTATCATGGAGAACCTAACAAATCCATCAGGTACTGCTCCTTTAGATAATTATTGCGTCCTTCTGACCATTTTCAGGGTTCACTGATGTAGAGAAAGAAATCATGCGAGATACCTTTCCCGAGCATTGCCTAAAGTCCGAACCAAACGACACGTTTCTCGAAACTCTATATGACTTGGATTTGTCAGCTTGCTTATGCCGCCTTTCGAACGAGGTTATATTTCTGAATGCGACCACTTTCTTCCGTTGGCATCTCCATCCGCTGAAGTCTTATGTTCGAGTACCAGCGCTGCTCTTTTGGCTTCGAAAACAGGTCGGTCTTCCAACGTCTATAACGCCGTTCAGTCGTTGAAATAATGTTTCAGCATCTTCCACATCGTGAGGACAACCTATTTCATCATCATCTACTACGATCTATCGACGGCTGGCTCAGTTGGGAGCTCAACGCTTTCTCAACGTTTCCAAATCCATATCTATCAAAAGTAGCACTTGCAGGCGTGACTTTGGTTGACTTCCCAGAGTTCAGAGACACCTACTACATTATACCCAAGATATTAGACTGGAAGTTAGATTATTCGCCACTCTACCATGGCCCTAAGGACGTCCTTTCTGTCTTCCTTTCTGAAGATTGGGAAGAGTATCTTTGGTATCGTAAACTTTTGGCCGACTTTTTAACGGATCCGGCCCGGGCACAAGGTCAATTTGTGGGCTCTAACGAATATGTTGAGCTGGCGAAGTATATTTGGGAATTTCTTCTACTTGGGCAAGTTTTTTTCACTGTCACTCAACACATTTGAATATTTATGCTAACACTTGTTGCAGGGGAAATGCCCGCGGATATACAAAAGATGAAATAAAGGTCGCAATGGCCTTTCTGCCGCTAATCATCGCCAAGATCCCAAGATCAATTAAACTCGCAAAATTTCTGCGCAAGCATCCCTTGGAACTCAATCCTCTTTTCGAGGAAGTCCAAACCCTCGGTGAAAAGTATGCCTTTGAAGTGCTCGGTACTCCCAAATGGTTTCCTGTCAGACCACCGCCTTCGCCCACCTCTTCGTTGTCTACCATCTCCATTCCAGAATCCCCCCAAGAAGGTTCACCAGGATCCACGCCACGGCTTTTGACCCCTCCAAATGAACAAAGAAACAGCCCGACAGACAGGCTATGGTCTTTGATCCCTCCAATTGAACAACGAAACGGCGCTATCGAGCACGAGGACAGCGAGTCGTATTCGCCAAGCCGTAGGTCCTGGACGTCAGACTCTGACGAATCACTGTCGGTTCCCCACGATATACTTACCCCCCAGATATCCCCTTTGACTTCTCGGTCGAATCTAATCCCGCCACCGCGAACAACTGTTCACTCCAATCCTTCCGAGGATCAGCATGACGATGGTCCACGCGGAACCTCTTGCAAAGAAGCTATATGCTGTATTATCGTATAATATAATTTCTAGATTATAATTATTCGTCGTTGGTATATAACGAAAGTGCCTTCAGAATAATTCGGCCAAGGACTATTTGGTGGGCTTATCACGTATTCACACTTGCCAGGGATTCCTCAAGTTGAACATGTGTTCAACCACTTCGTTGGGCAGGAGCAACGCACTGCAAAACTATAAGTATAGTCAATCATCTGAAGAAGTATCCAGGCATGGGGGTTATAGGATAGTAGTCACGCCGTCGGGCGCTTAATTCTTCCTTGCCCACAACTTGCCCATCATGAAGGTGATTATTTCGTCTATGCCCCGCGCCGCACAGTGCGGTTTGACGAGGTACTTAGGATTTCTTACTGTTCATGTGTATCATGACATGGCTCATCTGAAGAATATACGCCATTATAATGTTCGAACAATGAAGGAGCACATCCCATTTCGACTAACCTGCGAGAAGAGGATGTCCGAGCTCTACCTGTTCAAGCCGTGGGAAATTATGATGCAGCCGAAGGAATGAAACAACTTGGAGGAACTCTGACTCCAACAACAGTGGCTGACTCTTGAAATCTTACGAATGCCTATCGGAACTTAAGAACATGAGACATGATCTGCGCATTGCATATTGATTGCCAAGCCATTTTCCAACTCGACCCTCTTCACTACTTCCACCACAATGGCCGAACTTGAAAACCCCACTCCAGCGCTCTATCTATCATTACTTTGTGGCGAGTATTCACACAAAACAGAGAAACTCACTAGCGACGATGGAATCCGTCTACCCGGCCCATTTCGCAAGAACTCCGACCAATGGATGAGCCTCTTAGATGCTCTTGCTGCCATTTGCGTCCGAAAAGAAAAAGGAGACGTCTTCTTTGTGTCATTGACTGTGGAACATAATTCTGTGACACTGTATGTATCCTCTAACGAGACGGTACCACCCACCCTTATCTCCCATCTCCACAAAATCTGGGCTCAGCTTAAGAAATCCCAAGCAGTTACGAATCTCGACCCATCCATCCCGGCTGATAGTAGCTGCTCCTCTTCGAGCCCAAATAATGCCAAGTCCTGGTCGGACGCCGAGCTTGAGGTTTACGAGACAATTTGGCAATATTCGTACAAAAAACTTCGACGACGGTTTTTAAAAAGGGCGCCTGCGATCTTAGCACAATACCACGACATCAAGACAAGCTTGGATACCAGTGGCATTGAGGATACCATGTTTCTCGTTGCCACAGGTGAACTATTGAAAAAAATTCATGCTTCGCTGATGGAAGATGTGCCGCCGTCTGGCCCAGCTCTCACTTACTTGGTAAACGCAATTGAAATTATTGAATGGTTGAGTCTGGGGAAGCAGAAAGTTGGAGGGGGCGAGAGCAAAATTCTATCCAAATGGGATAGTTCAATTCGTAAGTCTATCCTCACATTTCACACTTACCTATGCATTCTTATAGCTCATCTCTTATTTTTAGATGTTCAGAAGGACAGCAAATTATCTCTGCGACAGTTGCTCGAGAAGCTTTCGACTTTTCAGCACCACATCCATACTATCACAAGGATCGCACGGCATTCCCGATTCGCGCCCATACTCGAAGGACAATTTAAAGTGGTTCCTATACCAGTAGCTCACGGCGACATATCCATCAACTTCTCTCAAGAGTACATCCTCCCTATCATTTTTCCTCCAGGAAAACCGCTGAAGCAGGATATCAAACTAGCTGTGTACGACGAGCTATTGAAGCGGCTACAAGAGAAAGCGGGCGAAGAGGGAATCGATATGAAGAAAGGGACCGTGCCAGAACTATCGATGAAAGCAAATGTTCATGCCGAATGCACCTTACTGGCATACCATCTCCAACACCTGGAAATTAATCCGTACCAGTATTTCGGTGGATCGACGCTCTCTTGTCATGGATGTGGCTTGCTTTTCAACAGTTTCAATTTCCTTGCAGAATCTTTGCATCTTCCTCAATTCTTTACCAGAGGTTGGCACAAGAAAATCTATCTAAAGTGGCCGTGCCCTTCCCTACTGTCACAGGAGCAACAAATGACATTACAGCCCACGGACTCGTCTCTCGATACCCAGGTTAGAGAAGAGATGGTTGCAGTCTGGAGCCCGAAATTGGCCCCATATGTACATGGGCTGCGGCCTGATGTAATACGTGAGCGTCAAGAGGTGTTAGAAAAAGTGAGAAAGTTTATCGAAACTGGTATGTGTGAATATGATAAATCGATACATTTATGTGTACTGACTATTAGTAAGATAGACCCCGATAGATGAGTAGGATGGGCAGCAGCGAAATGGGTTCTGGATTTCTAAGTATTCATACCCAATAATTAATGTCAACATTAACGAGGCTCCGATAATCTCCTGTCCCGAATCCCTGATATAACGCAAGGCTTTTCCGCGAAATTTAACAGGATCGAATGCCTGGGCCTGGGATGAGTGAATCTTGACATACTTGTTTCACGACCGGTCGACTTGATAAATTTATATTGAACGGTCCAGGAGGATACTGCACAAAGATATCTTCGTATCGAAGGTAAATTTCCAATAACGCGATAGTTATCGGGAGCAAGAGTCATTGAATACCACGCCAATTACAAGCAATCATCCCCTCGGTATCATTGTCATAAAGATCGACTCCAAATATGTATCGCCACGAAGCTGCTCCCCAAAATGTCGTCCCACCGCTCCCCACCACCCAAGGCCAGCAGTACCTCCAGCAAGGATGGCAACAGGCGGCGGCACCGAGAACCACTCCACGACCGTAAACGTCGTCGCCGCGACGATCACCCACCACGGCTCCTGACTCAAACTTCCACCCCTGCTCTGCGCCGCACTGAGGTGGCCGTTCTCCCAGAGGCGATGCACGGCCGCGAAAACGAAACCGACAGCGGTGGCGTTGATCCCTCGTAACACGCTCATGACCTCCTGTCGTTTCCTTGATGACTGCCATAGGCTTTGAAAACCCACGGAAAGCCACAAGCATGGGGCGAAGATCCCTACGAATGCGAGGATTGCACCGAATATGGTCGGAACGGATATCGTCGATACAGGGCCTGTGAGGGCCAGCGCACCGAGGTATACGCCAAAGTTGGAGTTCGGTCCTGGGAGAGCTTGGATCACTGCAAGGCCGAGGAGGAAGTCGCGTGGTGAGACCCATCCAGGTTCGACGACGTAATCGCGGAGGAGCGCGATGATGACGGAGCCTCCGCCGAATACGATCGTTCCAGCGAGGAAAAGGTTGTTGAAGAGGGCGAATGGGAGTGGGGGCCGGGTGAGTGATCCACGTAAGATCATTAAGATGGTGAAGGAGGTGAAAAAGAGGGCGATTAGGATGAGTCCTACTTTTGCTGGGATTGCATGTGCTGGAATGTCGTGGATAGCTTGAGCTGTCTGGGAAGTTTCTTCCGAGGCAGAGGCTACAGATGAGGAAGCACCTCCTCTGTCGGATCTAATGGTGTCTGTGCTTTGGTTGGGCTTGACGATATCTGCAGGCAAAAAATGGTTCTCTAATCCCGCCTCTGGCTCTGGAGGGTCAGCCGATCGTCTGTTCCTCATACTCCTCCATTTACTCCGCAAAATACTTCCACCAGTATCCCAACTCAGAGTAACAAAACCTGCAAATGCCAGCAATGCAGGAGAGTACCACAATGCACTGTAACACAACGAGGCGCAACCACCAAATAGAACCAATATTCTAGTCAATTGGTCCGTCACCGCCCTTTTGGCAAGATGCACTGCAGAGAGTGCGATAATGCCGACTGTGGCTGCGTTCATACCGGATAGCAAAGCGTACGCTGGACCAGGGAGGATTTCGTCCATCCGCTGAACTCCCAGGGATAATCCGTACATCACTGTAGCGCCAGGAAGCGACCAAAGGAGAAACACAAAAAACGCTGGTACTATGCCAGCGTAAATTTGAGTGATATTGAAGAGCATTTTGGTAGATGCTGGCCCAGGGAGGGCCTGTGTAAGGGCGAACACTTCTTTGAACTAGACAGTTCTTTAAATTTATGATATCAAGAAATGGTAACATGACTGTTGCTCACCGTTTGCTCATCAATCCATGGAGTTTTTCCCAACCCGTCAACGAATCTGCGGTGAAAAATCTGATAATGGACTGGTGGACCTCCAAAAGCCGTGAACCCCAAGTCGAAGGTGCGAGAGAAGACATCTAGGAGTCGTGTGGTGAGTTTGGGGGTGTTCGGCTCATAGGGTTGGTTGAGAGTTTGAAGAGGGGATAAATCCATTGATCGACATTCAAATCGCGAGGAAACAGAAGCTAGTCGCAAGGTAGCAAGGCCTTATCACCATTGCCAGCAGATACTTATCGGTGACGACTACAGGATTACTATGTCGGCAAACCCCGAACATTTCAACCCATCACTTCTCTTTCACCATGTGCCCTGTCTTCTCTCCCTCGATGAGTCGGTAAACCCTGCAAAAATTTCAATTTTCGTGAACCTTTGTTCTATAGCCAATATCATATCCTATGTTTCTGCGTCGTTGCTCCTGCTCCCTGTCTCAGCTCGTAGTCTGCTCATAGTGCGATTAGTTTGCCGTTCACGTTCATGCACTCAAGGATGATGCTGAGGGTCAACCGAGATTGGTCGAATCTGCCCTATATTTTGCTCTGGAGCGGCAGGTTCTCTGCATTTGCAAGTCCTCTGCCTGGTCATTTCGTTGGGCTGGTCTTCAGACTGTTAAAGTGGCACTTCGTTTCGTCGGGTGCTTCATGTTTCTGCTGTTCTACGTCTCTACCAGCCCCATTATTCTGCACTTTGCTCATGATCACATGTAATATCTTATGACGGTCTACTCATTACTCGACGCTTCTCAAAACAAGTCGAAGTGTAGAATGTTTTATTGGATGAGATTTGGAAAAATGGCAGGCATTTCCGCCTTTATTACTCTGCGCCCCTCGTACGCGTATAAAGGCATAAACTCTTCCGGGCCGTGCTGAATTGTCGGTCCGTAGTTCTTCTCGAAGTTTCGAAGCCCTTCGTTCAAAAAGGAAAAAGAGGACGCGACTCGTAACAAACAACGACCACGACGAGCAATTGCAATGGACAACTTGAAGTACGTGAAGGATTTTTTCTCTCTTCCACCCGGCGTCGAACCGACTACGACAACGCGCATGCTTCATGGCGCGTACCAAACTGCCAAAATGATAGAGGCCGTCGAAAACCGCACTTCCGAGTCAGGGTTTCTGCAGAAAATGGCCTGCCCTGCATCACCCAAGGTATTTCATCCCCTTCCCCCACCAAATCGACCTCATGTAAGGAGCTTACTATTCTCGACAGTGCCACTTCTGCCGTGGGCATGCTTCTTCAGCGCTCAATGCAAGTCCACATTAAATTGTACACAAAGTTTCCTTTGGCTAATTGACCCCCTCGCGAATGACTTTTAGCCTCAAGTGTGCAGTACGTCGTTGTGGTGAATTGCTACGCAAAACGAATTGATTTCACTCTGTTATTTCATGTTTCTAAAGGTGGATGTCGTGCGATCATATACTGCAGCCGTCGGGTAGGCGCATATATCCATCAGGAATGCAACCAGCTAACAACCACACAGTGCCAGGTAGCTGAGTGGAAGGACGAGAGTCAGGGTCGCCCTCACAAACTTTGGTGTGCTCGAGCCAAGGTATGCGCGAGCCAATAAAATAAAATAAATGCGTCTGTTCTCATGTGTTTGCGCCAGGAATACATGAAACGCCTTCCGTATTTTACCTCTCAGCTCAAGCAGTTTCCCTGGGCCCGAATCGAATCGGACGGTACATTCAGCCACCGCATCTTTGCAGCGCGCCTTGGCGTCTATGGGCCCGGCATCCAATTTGGGTTCTGGTCCGTCCCAATTGCTCCAGAGATGCACGACGACGATGAGGAACTCCCCCATCCTAAGGGCTACATCCACGGTGAGATGATGCTGCAGAAAGAATGGCCGACTGATATCGACGCCTGGAAACTGGGCCATAAGAACGCCAAGGGTGATATCATCCCTCGCCTGTCGTTCACGACCGAATTCCCTCCCCCTCCCAGAGTCGAGCCTGGCCAGATTAAGGATTGGCAATCTTGGTACACCTGGCGCGGCCTCAGCATGGCTTCCCCCGCTGCGTTGTTAATGCATTACCATCTGACGGTCTATCACATCCTCGTGGACATCCTGCAAGTCGCCAAGTATAGGAACGTATCCACTGAACGCCGGTCCCTTCAAATCCATTATATCGGCGCCGAAAAAGAACTCAATCACTTGCCTTTGTACGATTTATTATTATCTCTGTTTACCGCACACTAACTGCCATTGTAGATTCTCAGAGCTGGCTCTTTTACTTCCTTGCACGGATATCACCCTCATTTTTTTTGGAAAACCCGCATTCGAACTCGTCAAAAGGGCTCACAAAACCCACCAAGGATCCCTTGCGACAAAGGACACTGTTTGGAGCTACACTGCACCACAAGCGACTGGAGGCGGCTCCATCGAAATCAAGCTATATTCAAAGGCCGAATACTGGACGGTAGATGTCCTCGAAGAACTCGAACCCGATGCCCTCATCGGTCTCAACGCCGGTCTGGCAGCATATGACGCGTGGATCGAACCCGTCAAAGCCAGCTTGTTGTGAGTCCTCCCAATTAACTGTGCACCCAACGGGGACGCTCATGCGCTATCCGAGGTAGGTACAGCATTCCGTTCGCGACGACGGACTATGACGAGCAAGACAGCCACTACGTCGTACAAGAAATTGTGGCACGCGTGCATGAGCTGATCGCAGCCGCTCTCAAGGACCACCGTGCGGTGCC
>Ga0307513_10010025_pt1 | contig 11938 bp, 9 predicted proteins | sample 15_EM_MG_FD_202174 | JGI IMG/M metagenome (GOLD analysis project Ga0307513, IMG submission 202174) | Populus trichocarpa ectomycorrhiza microbial communities from riparian zone in the Pacific Northwest, United States - 15_EM | ecosystem: Host-associated > Plants > Roots > Unclassified | place... | reverse complement strand
ACCATAATTACAATTGCCATCTGGGTGGTAAACCAGATTTGTATTTTCAAACTCTAACTGGAACATTTGATTGGTAGGTCCTGCTTACTGACACAAACCTTTATATTAATTGGGCTGCAACTATTGCCGTACGATGTTTCTTCTGTTGTATTTTCGTATGTATGTAATGTACATGTATACAATCATTTCAGTGTGAACATGCGAGTGATATCTACAAGACGTGGGATCCTGCTCACCCCGGGCTTTAGTCGTTCTGATCCGGGAAAACAATCACCCCCGCGTGCGCGGTTGCCGTTTGAGTCAAGTCACTGCTCTAAGGTTCGCGCCAACCCGTCCTGCTCCCTTCTGCTGTACTTCCTTCGGCGTAACGATGGGCCAGGATGGCTCCGGGTACGACGAACATCCTTTCACTGGATCCCGACCCCACGTGAGGTTGAATGTCTCAAACCGCCCACTTTCCCCACCACAAAGATTCGTCCTTCGTACTCCATCTTTTTGTAGATATTAGTGGTTCACACCACGCGGAGTAGCTTTTTTTAAGGCAACAACAATGTGATGCCCCCATTCCAGAGTTAAATAAACATCCAGAACGAATAAATAAAGCCGTGGAAACTATGCAAACGAGTGACGAGAAGGTAGGATTTACACGAAAAAACATAAATAAAGACAGGGAAAAGAAACAGAAGGACGAGAGAAGTAACACAGGGCAAGCGATCACAAATGAAGGTAGATGAACCTATGCCCGACTAGCTATCTGCTCGAGTACCCAACACACATCATTCACAACTAAGGTGTAGTCAGTTAAGTCCATGTCCGCGGTGAGCGCGTTAGCCCACCACCCAAGGCATAAGATCATCAGAAACACGCCGTTGGGCCCCCCGCGGTTAAAATAGTTGAACGAGAAGTCGTTCGGAAGCGGATTGTATGTTGGGGGCCATTGCTTTCGTGTTGTTGGTTGAATAGTGAGCCACTATTTGACGACGGTTGCACCGAACTTCTCGGCGTCCACGTTGTCGCCGCGGGAGTATTTTCGTGCCCACTTTTGGAACTGGCCAACCTCAGTGGGCCGATTGCAGGATGGGAGAGCTAGGCGCATGGACTTGAGGTTGTCAGTGTTCAGGTACAGCGAGGAGAGACATAAATGCAGTACCAAGTTTGGATACCCAAGCCTCGCTTCCTGAGCGAGGAATAGGTCTATGACCTTCCCGAGGCGACCGTAGTAAGGCATATAACGGAGGAACTCCTTTACAGCTGAGGTCAGCCACTCAGGACGTACTTCCTCATCCTCGGAGAGTAGGGCAGGTGGTTCCGCTTCGGTGATGGCGCGGACGCCCAAACGCGGGAGTATCCCAATTTCTATCTCAGTTTGATGGGCACCAGGGGTGATGGTAACGCCGGGATCGCTGTCATCACCGATCACCTTGCCGGTGAGGTGGTCAATGGCTACCCATGGCCCAGTCGCTGGGGGTTCCGACCCGTCCATGTCAACGTTGAAGACGTCAGGGAGAGTTGAGGTATAGGATTCACTATCGGAGGTATTATCGTTGGGGGTGGAAGTCATCGTGTCTGTTGGTCTATCGGTAGTACCTCTCGCGTTGGATTCGATGGGCCCGGGGGTGTTCGCGGTGGATGCGTCACCACGGGCTTGTGAAACGTCCATCCAGGGTGCTGCAATTGAGGGGATTTCGGCAGTGGGGATTTCGACAGTGGGGATTTCGATGGAGGGGGTTTCGATGGAGGGGGTTCTGACAGATGGTATTTCGACAGTGGGGGCATTGACTGGGGTGGTCGTGACTCGGGAGGTTTGAGAGTTTACTTTATTCGTCAAAACACGCCCCTTAGGATGAGGGGGAAGTGGTCCTGTCCCCAGGCGTGCCTGCCTAGACACCCGTTGTACCCGATTGGGCCCAGTCGCAGGCGGAGGGTGAGAAGGTGGAATGTCTGGTGGCTGTGGAGAGTGGGAGGGTGCATCCGTCACGTCCGGAACGGGACCTAGGGTGTAACATTGACGTTTCTCCTTTGCTAAAGAGTGAAACATAAACGGGCAGGTAGCACTATTAAGACGAGACCACGTACGATAACATAACTTGAGATATTCGGTGAACTTGTTTGAAACTTCTGTCGTGTACGATGCGTTGGAGAACTCGGAGAAGGTGAGTTGCTTGTGGGTGGTGCCAGACGACTCGAAACTGTAGGGTTCCATCATATCTCTGGTGCGGGTGTAGGAAATGCAAAGGGAACTCACGTGAATGTGCCTAAACGACCACCTTCTCGGACTATGGGACCGCCGACAACGATTGATGTTTGGAAACCGAAATCGCGTAACATATTGTTGCAAAGATGTGTTAGCGCGTTGCTCAGCTTTGGGAAGTTCCTAGAAGTACGAAACAGGTTAGTTTTCAGTGCGTTGGACGCCATAAGTAACTGTGGTACTCACTCGTCAAAGCGTTGCATCACTTGCACCCTCTCCTTGTCCGTGGCGAAGGTGATGGAAGAAGCTTGCGCTGACACAGCATCTTCCTTCTCTTGATCTCGGAGCCGATCGATTTCTTCCTTTACTTCGTCGGACTCAGCCTCGTAAAGTTTGCGCCCAACTTGCATCTTGAACCAAAGAGGTATGTTCTTCTCCATCGGCGTCATGGCCTCCCAGGCGACCTGATCTTCTCCGTTCTCAATCTCGCCGAATAGGTCCGTCTCCGGAGTCGGCGCCCACAACTTGATCACTTCTGGTTTGACCTTGGTCTCCCAGTATCGCTTGACATACATCTGAACTGGGGCCTTCTTTTTCGGCGGCCCGGCGGTAAGGTTCAAGCTAGCAGCTGAACCCTGTCCGTTCGCGCCCTGCTTTGATCGTTCTCGGTTGTTCATCCATCGATAAACTCGCTGATTGTAACCTTGATTAGAACGGAGATCATTCGGCCAACCCAAAATCACGTACCACTTCCTCGGTCTTCCGAACTGTGGTAAGCGCAATGGCCACATCACCCCCCGCATCTCAAATTTTCTCTGCAGTGGGAGTCGGGGGCCAGAGTGCGAAATATTCCTCGTAGAGAGAGGGGAAGAATACGGTGAGCGTCTTCCTTTCTTGATGTTGTTTGAATGTTTCATACTTCTTTATGAGCCAACCCTTCTGGTCAGGTGGACGCTTCGATGTCTGACACCGCGGGTGGTCAGGAAGATCCCCCGGTGTAGATGCTGGATAGCAGACATACCGGCATTGAACGAATGTGGGTAATGGCGTTAAAGAATGGGAGAGGTTTATGAGAACGAGGGAAGAGCGTTCAATTTTCGGCCCAGAATCCCTTTTATTTGAAGCTGAACGGAGAGCGTTCCTAGACCCGCGTTCCCGGCCGACCAGCCATCAACACCGAATGCAAATTGGTCTCTGGCGCATGTTCGTTGGGGTTAGCACGCGACATGGCCCAACCGGCAGCGTGTGTCCACGTTGGTGTTTTCCCCGTGACGAGCGGTACCTTCGTTTAACTTGGCACGCCATCTTCCCCCTCGTCTAACACCAAACCCGTTCCTCTCTTCCAAATGACCAACCCCCTCAATACCCCCACTAGCCGTGCGATTGTGAAGGCTGTTCGAGGATCCCTGAGGCTTGTTGGCAGCTCATCGGAGCTGCTCACCGCGTCTCAACTCTTCGCGGTGAGGAGTGATCTCCATGAAACGTTGGCTATCGTCAACGGACAAATTCAGGCCTCTCAGTCCGGTACGTCCATTTGGAATGTTCTGGAGCGCTTCGCGACCAACTCACATTTCATAGATGATCAAAAGTTGGTCATCGACCTATCCGATTGGGAAGGCTCGTCGGACGAAGGCGATGAAGACAACGGAGATGCACCCGTTGGTGAGTATCCCACCCATCTGACTTTGCGGTGGCCCCCGTCTCACGAGAACGATAGCCGCCAGGCAAGAGAGGGAAGGTTCCCATACACCGGGGGTCCCACCTCAATATGTCGATGCGGGTACTGATCCCTCTCCGCCAATCGCTGTCCCCGGTCCATATCCGGTGAGCCCGCCGGTTATGGACGAGTTACCCGAGTACTGGTACGTTGTTGACCACGGAACCGAGGTCGGGATCTTCGCCGATAAGTGAGTCTCCTCTCTTCTCGTTCACCCCAGCAATTCTCACACGTTGACAGCGCCTCGTCTACCCGTGCTGTGGCTGGTATTCCTCGCGGACACCAGGTTGAGGTGAAGAGCTGGTATGAAGCTGCGACATTGTACAATACACTTTTGAGCAAGGGCCTCATTGTTTGCGTGCGAGCCTGATCCTCTCTCCATCGTGCCTTCACAGTAATAAAAAATGTATTGTTCGCTTATCCCCAATCCTTAAATATCGAGCGAGTACCATAAAATATATTGTTTTTCCCCTTGCACTGAAGTCCGAGTTAACGAGTGCAATGGTTAAGTGACATCGTTCCCGCTCTCACTCGTACTGAGTACGATCGCGGGACAAAAAAACCGGACGAACTGTGCACATTTTCGAGAGCAGACTATCTTCATCCAGCAGCTAGCATTCTCTATCATCTATCCCGTTTTATCCGACCTCATTAGGGTGTTGTGATGTACGGGGAATGAATGCGACCAACATTGCTTAAGTCGAAGTACACGATCATCGATTTGTTGTGTACTCGCGAGTTGAGATCTGGGTCAAATAGAAGATGCTCGATGTTTCTATCGTCCCAGATCAAACATTTGCACTACCTGTATAACTACACTAACTAGTGGTGTGCTCCTAATAGCACATGTATCGGAATTCACTAGTAGTGATATAATATCCAACCCATTTGCCTCGAGATAACGGCGCGACGGGCGCCCGGTTGTCACGCCTCCTTCTTTCTTCCGCACCTCCACCATGTCAAAACGGGATGGTGGGTCTATTCGCAGGAGCAATCCCAAAGTCAGGAAGCGCAACGGCGTCAAGATTCGTACCGTCATGGTTCCAGAATCTGATGAGGAAGACCCTCCTTCAAACGTCAACACGGACTACGCGCGGTTGGTTCAGACACGAGTCACACCCTCCGGCAAGATAGGAAGCATCACTACGAGCAGTATACCGCTTCTGGAGACAGACGATACCGCAGACAACGTCCTACTGGAACCTGTGGACACCGACTGTATTGGAGAAACGGCTGTCGAAGACATGCCAACAATTCCAACAACTCAGAAGAAGCGAAAGAAAGCAAACGATAGCGTGTGTTGCATTCAGTTGTTTTCACTCCCCGGCCTCGCTGACAGCCTTTCAGACAAAAATGCAGTCTTGGCTCGACATACGATCCACCGTGCTCGATGAGATTATCAGCCTCAACGGGCCGGGCGCAGCAGCTGCAGCCCAGTCTTTATAAATGTTGAGCTTACAATCAGAGCAAGGTTTATAAATGGTCCTGCTTAGCTTTAGATTTATATTTGTTGTCTCGAAAGGTGTACGATCCTGGGTTCCAAGGGAATGGGCCATCAGCCATCAACTGTCAATGAGTGGCTGGACCACTCCACCGGTCCCTGGTACCATAACCCTGGGAATTGGCTTCTCGGGGTGTTGCCCTCCCATCAAAATACATCTGGGAGGATGACCAAGCGTGGGAAATGCTTCCCCTGGCCCCCTGTCCCTCTGGATGCCTATATGGGTGGCCACACTAGCCACATTTGGTCAATATATTTTGATTAGCTTACCTAAGCATTATTTTACTGGCTGGTTCGAAAAGTATGTACACGAAAATCTTCGAAATTAAATACAGGAAAAATACTACACCCTGCAGAACGTCAAACGCGCGCGATCCCGCTAAACGCGCCGTCAAACGGGTGAGAATTGAGCAAGTTATGCTCGATTTTCGTACGGATGCCGGGCGAGCATTGCCAGCTCACCGCGCGGATTGATGGGATTGATCGCGACTTCCTTTTTGGGAACGCGCGCGGTACCCGGGCTTGCCCCGGGTTGCAGCCCCTTCCCCTCGCGATTGGGGGCCATACAGGTAAGATAGGGCTTAGCCCTTTAGTATATTAACTATTGTAATGTATATCTAGGGTTTGAGACCGTTCCGAGGTCACCCGGTCCAGGTCCGGTTACCCTCACCCCGAGGGGTGGGGGTATAAATCCCCCCGCGGCGGGCGCGTTAGGTAAGCGATTGCTTAGCCCTTCTAGGCGTTTATTATACTCACAAATGCCAAGGGATTCCGCCCCTTTCGGCGCGATTTGGTGAGGGTTTTCTCACCTCACCTCCCGGGTGGGTGGGGCGAAATTCGCTTGCCATGCCTCCCACATGTAAGTGTTCGCTTATTCCTTTCAGACGTTTATTTTAATGATGTAAATGAAGGGAATCGAGCCCATTTCGGGCTTGTTTCGTGTGGTTTCTGACCCCCGCCTCAGGGGGGTCAAAATCACAAAAATCGCGATTGCGCCCGAACGCGGTGTGCGTTCGTGTCGCCCTTTTGGGCAATCGTTCTGGTATGTATTTACGATAGTATTACGCCCGCCCCGCCTAAACGCATCCAGGTTTGCCACCGTGGCAGATCTGGATGTGTTTTGGGGCCACTTTTGCTCCTGCACTAGGTACGTCGTTTCCCATCATTTGGCATGGCACTCACACGTCTCAGACATTAATTAGAGTGGAATGACACCCCCTGCATGTTGTTTGCAGCTCAGGGGGCGTTCGTGCACATCCTTCTCTGCTATGGATCCAGATCCATCTCTGGAGTGCCTCAACTGCTTCACATGCGTGCAGGGGGCATTGGAGTTTATATTCCCACTTATTCCTAAGGGATTCCGTGTAATTTTACGCGTCTGAGGTGAGTACTCATCATTCTATCGATGTTTTTTGCTAAATCTCTCTCCCTCTCTCCAGCCTTTTCTACCCAACTTCCCACCTTGTATGGGCCAGTTCCTGGGTGGTATATACGTCTAGTATATGCTCCAGAAAGCGTTTGCGATGAGACCTAACGATCGGTATGTTATTTCGATTTTTATGTTTCATTCTCACCCTCAACACACTCTAGAAGGTTTTATTGTTTCAGTCGCATTAATGGTTGTTATTGGTATTCAGGATGTTTGTATTTTGTCTAATACATGTTATATATTATTTCTACCACTGTAGCTATGTACATGTAATAATATTTGTGACCCCATGCAAGGGGGAAAGATGTGCTCAAAAACAGATGAGTTTCGCATGCTGAGAATTTTATCTACAACATTGCACTCTAAAAACATGTGCAATTACCTTACACATTATAGCACTTTCAAATGACAAAAGACCCAAAGGTGGTCCTCTCACTGGTTCTGAAGATACACTCTTGGGATGTGTAAACCTCATCAGAGGGGTGGCCGGAAAGATCAGCAGAAATACTCATCCATTTATCCCAGATTTATGTATATACTCTACTTACATAGATACCACCCTATACCTACAATTATAGGCTACCTGGACAAGTACTTCGAGCCCAGTGGGAACTGAGTCTGGGGATCAGTGACCCGGGACCTGATCAGAAATGTTCCCACGATCGCTACCACATCTCGGAATTTCGGGCGCTAAAGTGATCGAAAGTCGAACACACAGAATAAAATGTTAAAAGCTCGTTTATTCATGGACTCCAGAATTACAGATAATGTATAGACAGTAAATACTTGTACATAAACATAATTTAGCAAAGTCCTGGGGCATGGGGGGCAATATATACCCCACAGTAGATGGGGGAACCCTGAAACCAAAAAATGCGAATTACTCAGGAGGTTTTGAATGCAGTATTTAGATCTTTTACACACATAAAATAGACATACTAGGGCCTAGGTACAGAGCAGGAATAAGCAGGATTTCCAAGAGAGCCTCACCCAGATGTAGATCTACCTCAAAATCTTGATCTGAGTGTAGGGAGAGCGAACTGTAACATATCAAGATAAGAATCATGGGGGCTTGGAGGTCCATGTTAGTATAATGAGAGAATACAACAGCGAAACGTGGGCCTACCGCATTGAATCGCTATTCTGGATTTTCTCCCCAGTGCATTCACATCTCCCAAGACGAGAAATGTGAATGCGGTAACACAGGGGGGTGGTAATTCCCTCGGAAATACATACACGAAATGCCTCCCAAGAGGACGAAACAATTGCGTGCCGCGTTCAAACGCAATCGCGATTTTTGCGATTTTGACCCCCCTGGAGTTGGGGGTCATAAACTGCACAAAACAAGCTCAAAATGGGCTCGTCCCCCTTCGTTTAGATCAGTAAAATAGATGTACCAAAGGAATTAGCCAACGCTTACCTGTGGGGGGCGCGGCGAGCGAATTTCGCCCCCACCCACCCGGGAGGCGAGGTGAGGAAACCCTCACCAAATCGCGCCGGAAGGGGCGGAATCTCTTGGCGTTTGTGAGTACAGTAAACGTCTAGAAGGGCTAAGTAAACGCTTACCTAATGCGCCCGCCGCGGGGGGATTTATACCCCCACCCCTCGGGGTGAGGGTAACCGGACCTGGACCGGGTGACCTCGGAACGGTCTCAAACCCTAGATATACATTACAATAGTTAATATACTAAAGGGCTAAGCCCTATCTTACCTGTATGGCCCCCAATCGCGAGGGGAAGGGGCTGCAACCCGGGGCGAGCCCGGGTACCGCGCGCGTTCCCAAAAAGGAAGTCGCGATCAATCCCATCAATCCGCGCGGTGAGCTGGCAATGCTCGCCCGGCACCCGTACGAAAATCAAGCATATCTCGCTCAATTCTCGTCCGTTTGATGTCGCGTTTAGCGGGATTGCGCGCGTTTTACGTTCTGCAGGGCCTAGTATTTATTTTGTATTTAATTTCGAAGATTTCTGTGTACACACTTTTCGAATCAGCCAGTAAAATAATGCTTAGGTAAGCTAATCAAAATATATTGACCAAATGTGGCTAGTGTGGCCACCCAGATAGGCATCCGGAGGGGTGGGGGGACAGGGGAAGCATTTCCCACGCATGGTCATCCTCCCAGATGTATTTTGATGGGAGGGCAACACCCTGAGAAGCACCCCTAGATAGTGGGACTCACCCCATCAAACCATCACTTCTCTGGGTCCGAAGCAGTGGGCCACTGGTCCGAGATAATGGGCCACTGGCCCAAGACAACGGGTTGAATGTTTCGTCTGAGGGACCACATTTACAAATGTTGCCATGGGCAAAGGTACATTTATATTTGCAAAGTTAAGCAGAGTGATTTATAAAGGTTGCTCCCATTGCAGACTGGAATAAATATATTTATTGGGCTGCAGCTATTGCCGGGCGATGTTCAGACTAATATCTGCAGCTCGTGCTCAAACCGCAAACCGACCCCTTTATACCGCTGCCTCGAGTGTTCTTATGGCTTACTGCTTTGTTGTGAATGTATTGTTAAGTCACACCGAGCATTGCCATTGCATCGTCTGGAGGTACGTCCCCCCCTCTCTTCATATTTCGTCACACTCACATTATACACAGTACTGGGAGGGCGGTTTCTTTGACCGGACCTCTCTACATTCACTTGGTTATATCTGTCACCTCGGACACGGAGGTGCCGCCTGTCCCATGGACCCGCAGCCTCACGATCTCCTTATCATCGATACCAATGGTTGGCACAAACTACGAGTCAAATTCTGTATCTGCGGGGCGAGTACTTCGTGGCGTGAACGATATCGTCAATTACTACGAATGCGCTGGTACCCAGCATCCTTCAACCGTCCTCGAACTGCGTTCTCTTTCGATCTTCTTGAAACATATCACAAAGTGACACTACAAGGCAAACTCAACCTGTACGATTTCTACCTCGCTATCATGTATAAATCGGACAACCAGGGACGTTCAAAGCCAGTGGTAAGGGATTCACGATGACTATGGGATCCCTGTAGCTCACAGACTTGAATAGTACAGATATCACGAGATCTCTCGTTGTATGCGCCAATGGAGGCACATCAAATCTATCAAGCGTGGGGCTGGCGCTCACCAGGCACACCCTCTTTCCGTGACAACACCTGGGTCATTCGCGATCGAGTGTCCTGCCTGTCCACATCCTGGACGAAATCTCCCGGACGATTGGGACAGCGTCTGTGGCGCTAACGAGTGAGGACCTCCATTCCATAACTCACACATTTTACTGACTGATTCGCAAGGTGGATCTACGCACAGTTTATTGCCGTCGACGCTAACTTTAGGCTTAAATCAAAGAACCGTCAGATTAAGGATCCGGAACTCGGATCTGGATGGTCTTATTTCGTCGAAAATGTCGTGTACACCCGCCACGTCGCGAACAATCCCCATGAAAAGGATGTATGTATGTTCTGAAGACCGGCAGATATGTTCTGATGCCGTTCCCAGGTAACGAGCTGTGGCAGTGAATTCCATGCGGTCAATCAAGCAAACTCACGTGGCGGCAAAGATTACATCGCCAGTGGTGTCGTTAAAGCGGTCTGCGCGCGACACTGCTTTGTCCTCCCAAATGCTGTGGGCGATTTGCAACGTGGAGAACGGTACGCGATACTACCAAACGTACGAGACAATGCTGATAATCATCTAGGTATATCAATACTGATTACATCATCGCCACATATCTCAAGCGTTGTCAAGTACGCGACATCAAAATATCGTACGATATTGCATGCAAGTGGTCGATCAACCTTCATACCCGTTTTGAGACCTACCACGAGGATATCGACTTAGCAACATTCTCCCTCACGTACCTTGTCCCCAAGTTCCACCTACCCGCACATGGCCCGAAATGTCAGGCTCGGTATTCATTTAACTATACCCGCGGAGTAGGGCGAACGCATGGTGAAACAGTTGAGCAAGAGTGGGCGTATATCAATCTCGCTGCTCTATCTACCCGTGAGATGGGTCCCGGAGCGCGTCACAATGCACTAGATGACAGCTGGGGTGGCTGGAACTGGAAGAAGATCTTGGGATTAGGTGAGTGCAACCACCATATGTTACAACTCGGCGCAGTTCCGGCATCCTGATCACTGCCGTGGTAGGTTCATTGTTTGAGAAAAACCTCTCGAAAGCAGTCGAGATGGCATTGGGGCAACGCCGGGTGGCAAACGACTTTACCGCAACCTTCCCTCGTGAGACAGTACAAGCTTGGAGCCGCATGGTCAAAGAGTGGGAAGCAGATCCATCGCGCCCCAACCCCTATGTTTCGAAAGAACAAGGTATGCTTTTCTCGACACCGGCGAATGTGTCTTATCTTCTTTTTACCAGCATCGAAGCTTTCCAAGGCGTGGTTACGACTCACTCAAGAAGAGGCCAAAGAGGCGGAAAGGGGTAAAGGAGCACCTCACAAAGTCTCTGCGTCAGTTTTCATGCGCATGGGCCTTGAACTTGAAGATCAACAGTACGTTTTTGCGCCATGACAATATTTCGGGTGTCTGATCACCAAACAGGTTCATTCTACGGTCTACGGCTGCCGGGAAGACACATTCAAATAACCAGAGGGCAGGACTCCTCGAGCGCCGAGGCGCACTTCTCCACCAGATCAAGAAGTGGCGCGAACTACAAGCTGTCTACATGCCTGGAGTAGTCGATGTTGGCGCCTCCGACCCAGAATCTTTACGAAGGGAGAAGGCAGAGTTGGTTAAACTCTGGCTACCTTCCCAACTCGAAGGCGCCAACGAACGAGCCCTGCTCTGTGTAGACGGTGTTGTCAACACCGAGAAAGAACTTCGATTTGGACAACTTCAAGATTCTCTCAACGATCTCCGTAGGGCGCGACGCATCCGTCGTGGACTCATCACGTTTCATAAAATTCAGCTTGCGGGTGAAGGCCAGAGGACCCAAACGAAATCACGAGCAGTCATGCAGACAATCCAGGACCGGATCAATAGTTGCAGCCCAATTAATATAAAGGTTTGTGTCAGTAAGCAGGACCTACCAATCAAATGTTCCAGTTAGAGTTTGAAAATACAAATCTGGTTTACCACCCAGATGGCAATTGTAATTATGGTT
>Ga0307513_10010024_pt1 | contig 11941 bp, 13 predicted proteins | sample 15_EM_MG_FD_202174 | JGI IMG/M metagenome (GOLD analysis project Ga0307513, IMG submission 202174) | Populus trichocarpa ectomycorrhiza microbial communities from riparian zone in the Pacific Northwest, United States - 15_EM | ecosystem: Host-associated > Plants > Roots > Unclassified | place... | reverse complement strand
CGCGCCTGCCGACGAGCTGCAGATCCGCAATCTGATCGCCCGCTACGCCTACGCCATCGACGGCGGCGAGAAGGAGGCCTTCGCGAACCTGTTCCTGGAAGACGGCGCCTGGAGCCGGGAAAACCCGCCGTCGGCGACCCAGAACGACTCGGGCCCCCCGCAGGCCGTCCGTGGACGGATGGGCTTGATGGACCTGATCGAGACCGCGATCATCGGGCGGTTCCAGCGGAAGGCCCGTCATCAGATGACGGACGTCCTCGTCGAGCCCGGCCCGGATGAGAATTCGGCCAAGGTGCTGTACCGCGCCCTCGTCACCGACTGGCGCGAGGGACCGGGTCGCGTGTCCATGTGCGTCAACTACACGGCGGCGTGCGTCCGCACCGACGACGGCTGGAAGTTCGCGACCGTCAGCGCCCGGGTCTTGCCCGAATAGGCGGGGTCGCCGCCCGGCGTTCCGTCGCAGCTCGCGAAACGCTGCCTGGCTGGAGCAAGCGGCCGTCAGCGACGGTCCTTCAGGCCTGCATGCGAGGCCGCATAGCGGTCGAGGGACTCGCGCAGCCGAACGATATCTTCCTTCAGGCGGTTGAGGTCACCCTCGCTCAGCCCGGAAGCCTCCTGAATGCAGGACGGAAGGCTGGACGCCCTAGGTTGCAGCGCCTTGCCCTGGGCGGTCAGCCGCACCCGGACCTGGCGCTCATCCTCGGGATCGCGGCGGCGGCTGATCATGCCAAGTCGCTCGAGACGTTTCAACAGGGGCGTCAGGGTGCTGTACTCCAGTGACAGTTGGCTGCCGAGGGCGCCGACAGTCTGGTCGTCCTCTTCCCAGAGCGCGGTCATCACCAGGTACTGCGGATAGGTCAGGCCAAGGGCGTCGAGCAACGGCTTGTAGACGCGGTTGAAGGCGTGTCCGGCCGCATAGACGGCGAAGCAGAGAAAATCGTCCAGCTTCGGCGCGAGGCTCTTGGTCTTCCGCATCGGTCGCTCCAGTTGGTTGGCAGAAGAGATAATCGTGCACGATTTAACCGCAAGCCCTTGATCGTCCGCGGTGGTGCTCCCAATTAAATCGTGCACGAGGGAATCGTGTGCGTGTTAATTTCAGATCTAGGTGATTCCGATGTCCAAACTCCGCACCACCGCCGCTGCCGCGGCCCTCTCCGTCGCAACCGCTGGCTCAGCCCTCGGAGCGCCCATCCTGGAGCCGACCACCCAGGCCTTTATCGACAGCCTGGCGGGCAGCCCGCCGATCTACACCCTGACGCCCACCGCCGCGCGCAACCTGCTGCACGGCGCCCAGTCGGGCCCGGTCGCCAAACCTGCCGTCCGGTTCGAGGACAAGGTGCTGCCGGTCGGCCCCACCGGACAGACGCGGGTCCGCGTGCTGCGGCCGGTCGGCGCAAAGGGCGTCCTGCCGGTGATCGTCTACTTCCACGGCGCGGGCTGGGTGATGGGCGACACGACCACCCACGACCGTCTGGTGCGCGAACTGGCCGTGGGCGCGAACGCCGTCGTGGTCTTCGTTGATTTCGACCGCTCGCCCGAGGCCCGCTACCCGATCGCCATCGAGCAGGACTATGCGGTCACCGAATATGTCGCCGCCCACGCCGGCGAATTCGGCGTCGACGCGACCCGACTGGCGATCGCCGGCGACAGCGTCGGCGGCAACATGACCGCCGTGGTCAGCCTGCTTGCCAAGGAGCGCCGGGGTCCGGCGATCGCCGCCCAGTTGCTGTTCTACCCGGTCACCGACGCCAGCCTCAGCCAGTCCTCCTATACGGAATTCGCTGATGGACCCTGGCTCACGACCAAGGCCATGGCCTGGTTCTGGGACGCCTATCTTCCGGATACCGCAGCCCGCAAGGATCGCCACGTCTCGCCCCTGAATGCGACGCTCGACCAGCTCAAGGGCTTGCCGCCGGCGTTGGTGATCACCGATGAGAACGACGTCCTGCGCGACGAGGGCGAGGCTTACGCCCGCAAGCTGACGCAGGCGGGTGTTCGGGTCACCGCGACGCGCTACGGCGCGACGATCCACGACTTCGTCATGCTGAACGCCCTGGCGGAAACGCCGGCTGCCAAAGGCGCTGTGTCCCAGGCGGTGACGTTCCTGCGCGGGATCTTGGCCGCGCGCTAACCTACGGTCTGCTTCTGTGGGTCGCGACCCGTTGCTGACATTCCCCAGGATGCTTGGCGCTTTTCACAATCCTGATACTGATCCGTGACTTTCGGGGCGTGGACAGCGGGCTCGCCGCACGGCGACGGAGCAGACATGAAGCCAGGAACTGTAATCGTCGCGGCTCTACTGCTTGCCGGCCAGTCTGGTTCCGCGGCGGCGCAGGGTGCTGCCGCTCGGCTCGTAGGCGCCTGGCGTCTGGTAGCGGCGACCCAGCGCATGGCCGACGGGACCGAGCGGCCCGATCCAAACGTCGGCGCCCACGCTCGGGGCTACATCATCTACAGCCCGACCGGGCAGGTCTGCGCCATGCTTGCCAACAGCGAGCGACCCCGCTGGGCCGTCGGCGACCAGCCGACGGCGGCAGAGGCCTCGGCCATTGCCGGAAACGTGGTCGCCTACTGCGGAACCTATTCGGTCGACGAGGCTGCAGGGTATGTGCTCCACCATGTGGAGGTCGATCTTTCCCCGAACCGCACGGGGACTGATCGCAAACGCTTCTTCACCCTGTCAGGAGACCGCCTAGTGCTGCGCCCGGCTCCGCCCCTGCCAGAGGGTGTGCAGGATTGGACCGTCACATGGGAACGCGCGCACTGAGGAGCGGCGCGGTCTGGATGAGGGTTCGACTGCGCGAGCGCCGGGCAAGTCCGATTTCCACCCTCAACGGACTTTCAGAAGGTCCGCTAGACGGGCGCCGCCGTGGATGTCCGCTTACCGACTCCGGTCCTTAGTCGGTGAAAGCTAGACAACAGAGGTATTTGCTGGTGCCCTGCCAGGGAGGTTCAACTCCCGGGGGGAACCAATGAAAATCATCATCGAAAGTTCCTAAAGAGATCCGAGACCCTCATGGCGAACAGACCCGATGCGGCCGCTGACCCCGTAGACGTCGCCGTTGGCGCGCGGATCCGGCTGCTGCGCAAGGTGCGCGGGCTGTCCCAGCAGGCGCTCGCCGAAGCCGTCGGCGTGACCTTCCGGCAGATTCAGAAATACGAACGCGGCGCCCACCGCGTCTCGGCCGCGATGCTCAGCCGCATCGCCAGCGCCCTCGACGTGCCCAAGGCGGAGGTGTTGGGCGAGAACTCCGCCTCCTCCGGCGCTGTCGGGACAGCGATGGCTGGTGCAGGGTCGGTAGAGCGGCTGGTCGCGGCGTTCAACGCGCATGATGCTGCGGCGTTTTCCGCCGCCTTCACTTCAGATGGGGTGATGTACGAGTTTCCAGATCAGGCCGTGGGACGGGGCAGGGATCAGATCAGGGATTACATCGGCAAGATGTTCGCAGCCTTGCCCGCGGCGAAGGTAAAACTCCTGGGTCGCATAGACCTCGGGCTGCGGCAAATCACTCACGAACGCTTCGACCGCGGCGACGGATCGGCGACTTACGAGGCCGGTCTTGTCTATACCTTGTCAGAAGACGGGATCTCGCGGCTCGACTTCGTTCGCGAGGATCTCGCGAAATGACCGAGTCATCTGGCGGGGGCCGCTAACCACCCTGCACGGTCATTCGTGGAGTCCGGTTTCGGGTAGATCGCCGAATGTCCGGTTCCTGGCGGCGAGCCGATGACCGCGTTCGACCCATGGCAGACGTACACGTCCGACATCCGATGGCTGGAGCGCGCCCGGAAGCGGCAGTTGGGACGACGCCGAAAAGACGCTGTTCGCTGAGATGACGCGAATCGCGCGAACGTGCCGTCGGGATGACGCTCCGCCACACGCTTCTGAAGGCGCGAACAGCCACGGTGCTGACGGTCATCGTCGTCGTGGCCGGGGGTTGGATGGCGCTGGTCGGTTCGCACTCTCCCGGCGGAGCCTATGGCGAAAGTGCTGCGGCGTGGGCCCAGGCGATCATGTCCGTTGGGGCGATTCTGGCTGCGGTCGTCATCGACCAGGGTGCCAGCCGGCGCGACCGCCTGGATCGTCTGGAGGTCGCGGCCTCGGTGCGCGCGGCCCGCATCCGGTTGCTCCAGATTTGCGCCAAAGCGCTGGACAACGCCGCCGAGGCCGCGCGCAAGAGGCCCCTGAAGCGCGGCCAGAGGTTCGAAGGCCTCGCCGTGGAGGCCGTCCGGTCCGCCCGGCAGGTGGCGCGCCATTTCGCGGATCGCGGCAGCGATAGCGACCCCCTGCTGGTTTGGGTGCTCATCGTCGCCGCGGCCGAGATGGACGCGGCCGTCGATGTCTTGGATGGCCACCGTCTGACGACGAGCGCCGACCTTGCCGCGCTCGAACGAGCGGCCCGCACCCGCGCCCAAGCCCTCCGCGAACTCGTGGATGAGTATCAAGCCGGCATCCACGAGGCGTGACGCCTATCGCAAAGGCGCGATCTGCAGCGACTGACGTCCGGCCGGGCAAGGGCGCGTGTTCGCCAGGACGGATCGTCAGAGGGGAACGTCCGAAATCCACCCCGCGCTGACCTTGCCAACGTCCGGTGCCGGGTGCGGTGGCGAAGGTCTGCTTGTGGCGCCGGCGCCAACCCGCGCTTTCGACCCCTAGCGGACTTGCAAAGGTCCGCTTCCACGGCGGGCCGCGAATGTGCACTTAGGGGCGCAGCGATCTCTCCGGGCAATCCACCCGGACTTGGCTACGCCTGGATCAGGTTGTGCTTGATCGCGAACCTCACGAACTGCGGCGCGGTACGCACGCCAGCCTTGAGCATCGCCGCCGCGCGATGGCTCTCCACCGTCTTGATGCTGATGCCGAGCGCATTTGCGATCTGCTTGTTGGAGTTGCCCTTGGCGATCAGCTGGGCGACCTCCAGCTCGCGGCCCGTGAAGCTCTCCAGCCGGCCGGGCTTGCGATCGTTGACCGCGGCGTCCAGCAACAGCTCCGACACCAGCGACGAGAAATAGGGGCGGTTGGCGCCCACCGCGGAAATCCCCTCCTCGAGGTGCTGTTCGCAATCGCTTTTTAGGACATAGCCGCGCGCGCCCGCCGCCAGGCCGCCGCCGACCGTCTCGTCGTCGTCGTGCATGGTGAACAGCAGCACGTGGGTGGCCGGGCATTCCTGGCGCAGGCGCCGGGTCAAAGCGACGCCGTTCATGATCGGCAGGGACACGTCCAGCACCGCCACATCAGGCTTTTCCTGGAGGGCGAGTTCCAGCGCCTGCTGCCCGTCGCCCGCCTCCGCGCAGACCTCCCAGCCGACATGTGCGGCGATCAAATCCCGCACGCCTTTTCGGACCAGCTCGTGATCGTCGGCGATCAGTATCCGCAGCATTGTTCAGCCCCAGCCAAACTCTTCCAAGAACAACGGTATTCGAAACTCAGCCGTCGTCGTATTGGGCGAAACCCTATGGCGCCGCTCACCATTTGCGCGACGCAGAGATCACCTCCGCGTCTTGACCGTCGGCTCGGACCCAAGACGCCAGAATTTCCGCCGCCTCGACAGCGGCGCCACGTGACGAGCAAGAGAGCACCGCCGAGGCGCGCCACCATGAAGCCATAATCGGAGTCAGGCTCGGCCTGAGGTTTCTGGAGCGCGATTCATGTGTAAGCCCAGGAGGGCGGCGCTCTCGGCCTTGGCGCTGTGGCTCGGTCTGATGTGCGCGGCCGGGTCGTCCCGGCCGGCTGCAGCGCAGGCGGTCAAAACCGCGCAGGCCGCCAAGCCGGCGCGCGCCGCCCAGCCCGTCGAAGCGCCGCCCGAGACCGTGACACGGATGGCGGACTGGGTGATCGGTTCGGGCGACCATAGCGGACTGCCCTTCGTGATCATCGACAAGGTCGCGGCCAGGATCTTCGTCTACCGCGCCGACGGCCAGTTGCGGGGCGCGGGGCCTGCCCTGCTTGGATACGCGCGCGGGGACAACTCGACGCCGGGCGTTGGCGACCGCGAACTGTCCGCCATCCGGCCGAGCGATCGTACGACCCCGGCCGGAAGGTTCGTGGCGAGCTTCGGCTCCGCCAGCGGCCAGCGGAGGGTCCTGTGGGTCGACTACCCGACGGCGATCTCGCTGCACGCGGTCGTCACCGCGCACCCCAAGGAGCGACGCCCGCAGCGCCTGCGGTCAGCGACCCCACGGGACAATCGTATCACCTACGGCTGCATCAACGTTTCGGCCGCCTTCTACGAGAAGGTGGTGCGCCCGACTTTCAGGGCGAGCGGCGGCATCGTCTATATCCTCCCGGAGAAGAAACCCCTGAAGGAGGTCTTCCCGGCCTTCCGAGTCCTCACGAGCACCGCGCCGACGGGCGATCGCGCTTCGGGAGCGTAGCGGCCGCGTCCGGCAAGTCGGCATTCCGGCACGCTAGTGTCCGCTTCTCTATCGCGGATCCAGTCGTTGGTCATCGCATGATCGTCTCCGGTTGATGGCGCTCTGCAAGGGTATGGGTCGCCGCACGAGGCTCGTGCTTCTCTTCGAGGTCGGCGTTGCGCTGCCTCATGATGGGGTCAGAAGGAGGGGTGGAACTATCTTTCGGACGCCCTGACCGTTGGTGACGGCCGGGACTGCGGACACTACGGACTCACCCACTCCGTCGTCCCCGTGGGGACCTCTTCCTGCCGAGGCAGATTTGTCGATGCGATGTCTAGGCTGGGCGGCTCAGGCGGGCAGGCCGGTGGTGGCTGGCCGCCGGCTCCAGCGGAAGTCTGTCTCGTCCACCCACATGCGATGCAGGACCACCGCCAGTCGTCGCGCGACCGCAACGATGGCCCGGCGCATGCCGCGACGCTGCGCCACCCGCAGGCCCCAGGCTCTTAGCCAGGACCACTTCGCGCCAGGGTGGGTCAGCAGCGACTGGGCGGCCTCGTAGAGCATCGACCGCAACATGGTGTCGCCGGTTTTGGAGATGCCGACGTCGTAGTCGGTCTGGCCCGACTGCACGCGTTTTGGCGTCAGTCCCGCTTGCGCCCCGACGGCCCTGGAGTGGAGGAAGCGCTGGGGTTGATCGACGGCGGCGCGGTAGGTGAGCGCCACGACCGCCCCAACGCCGGGCGCGGTCATCAGGCGTCGACAGACCGGATCGTCGCGCACCAGGCTCAGCAGCATCTTGTGCAGCACCGAGAACTGCTGGTGAAGGACCCGCCGCACGGCGAGCATCGGCTCCACGATGGCGGCCAGCCGGGGATAACCTTTCACCAGCTCCGGATGCGGCCTTCAAAGCCTTGGGTGCTGATCACCCCGACCTTCAAGCCAAAATTGCGCAGGGTTCCGCGCAAGTCGGATTCGACGTCCAGAAGCTTCCTTTGCAGAAGCCGACGGCTGGTCAGGAGCATGCGCCGTTCCTGGCTGGCCAGCGTCTTCACATGCACCGGCTTGAACAGGCCCACTCGCATCATCTGGGCGATGCCGCGGGCGTCGTTGCGATCGCTCTTGTTGACCTGCTGGGCCTTGAGCAGGGCCTTCATGTGCCGGGTCTCCACGCAGACGACGGGCAATCCGGCCTCCGCCAGGCCATTCACCAGCCACTGTGAAAGCGGCCCAGCTTCCAGGCCGATCCGGCCGTACTCGCCACCGAGATCCGCCAGCAGGGCGATCAGGTCATCCGGCTCCGTGGGGGCCTTCTTCTCAGCCAGCACCTTGCCGGCGGCGTCGACGACGCACACGGCGGTCTCAGCAACCGAAACATCAAGGCCAACATACAGGGCCATCGCTGTCGCTCCTTCTCGATGCTCGAGGTCAGGGGCGACCCCGGGGCGTCATCATAGACGAAGGCGCTGGAAGGCTATCGTGGAGCCCAGAAGCGCCGCGATACACCATCTTCCGACCCATTGCGGACCTTCGGACAGTCCGCCTACCGTGGTCCCCGAGTGATCCGTCGGGGGGCGTTCAAGCATGAACCTGAAGTCGATTGGGAGCGCGTGCTTTGTGCTCTCCCTGGCCAGCCTGCTAGGCCTGTCGGCAGGCAACGCTGCCGGGCAAGCATATCGCGCCCCGCGAAATGCCTACGGCGCGCCCGACCTGAATGGCGTGTGGAACAATAATGCGCTCACGCGGCTGCAACGCCCGGCCGGGCTCCTGCCTCTGGTCGTGCGGCCGGCCGATGTGGCGGCGGCGGAGCGCAAACTGATGACCGGCTACTCGCCGCCGAGCACGGCGGCGAACGTCGGCGGCTCCGAGAGCGAGTGGTGGGACGGGGCGCACCTCGCCCGGGTCGGCGGCGAATTTCGGACCTCGTGGCTGGTCGACCCCGACGACGGCCAACTGCCCTACTCAGCCGAGGGCAAGCGCCGGGTCGCGGTGTTCGCCAAGGCCCAGATCGAATCCTTCGACGGCCCCGAGTCGCGGCCCGTGGCGGGCGACCGCTGTCTGCTGCCCAGCTGGGGCGCCATGGGGCCGGTGATGATGAACGCCCCCTACAACGCCAATTACCGGTTCGTGCAGACCCGCGACCAGATCGCGATCATGGCGGAGAACAACAGCGAGTTGCGGATCATCCGGATCGGCGCGGCGCATCTGCCCGCCCAGATCCTGACCTGGACCGGCGACTCCATCGGTCATTGGGAGAATGACACCCTGGTGGTGGAAACCACCAACCTGCGCACGGACGCCCCGTTGAGCCAGGCGCCGTTCTTCTTCACCACAGGCGCGAGGATCGTGGAGCGGTTCACGCGTGTCGCGCCGGCCGCGCTGAAATATGAATTCACCGTCGAGGATCCCGTGATCTTCGCCCGTCCCTGGCGGGCGGAGATGGCCTTCGTCGCGACCGATGCGGCGCTCTACGAGTTCGCCTGTCATGAGGGGAACTATGCAATGACCAACGTCCTTGCAGGTGCGAGGGCCGTCGAGCGGGCGCAGGCTACTGCCTCCCCGACGCGGTGAGCAATCGCTCGGCATGTCCGCTTTCGCGTCGGAGCCTAGATCGACCCGTTGCGGACCTTTCGCCGCATGTGCTGCGTCCAGTTTTGTCTAGGGAAGGGCCGCAGGTTTGAGCCGTGCCAAGCTTCGGTCCAGTTCGCGGCCGAAATTGCTCGTGACCAAGTCCGTTGCGGATGCGAGCGCCATGGTGAAGTCACTGACATTCGCCGCGCCATGGCACTTCACCGCCAACCGGTTCAGACCCACCAACAGAGCGGCGGGCGCCCGGTTGAAGCGCTGCTTCATGCGATTTAGGGGCCCCTGCGCTAGGAGTGCGCCCATGACGGCCGCCGGGTCGCGGGTCAGAGCGTCTCTCAGACTCCCGCCAATCATTCGCACTGCGCCTTCCATCGCCTTGAGGGCCACGTTGCCGGTGAAGCCATCGGTGACAACGACGTCAATTTCGCCGGTCGTGATCGCGCTCGCGGCGATGAGGCCTCGATAGTTCAACCCCAAAGCCACGTTCCCGAGTTGCTCGTTCGCGCGCTTCAACACCTCGCCCGCCCCAGCGGCATCAGTGTTGACGTTGAGCAGCCCTATTCTTGGATTTTCCACTGTGTAGGCCGCCCGGTGGAATGCGTCGCCCATAACTGCAAATTCCACGAGCCGGTTGGCGTCACAGTCGATGCTCGCGCCTAGATCGAGGAACGTCGTGAACCCCTTGCGATTAGGGATCGACGAAACGAGAGCGGGACGATCAAGGCCGGACCTCATCCCAAGCAGAAGCCTTGCGATGACCCAGAAGGCGCCGGTGTTGCCGGCGGAAATCACCAAATCCGCTTCACCCTGCCGCACGGCGTCGGCGGCATTCCACATCGACGAGCCTTTGCCGCGCCGTAACGCCAACGCAGGCTTCTCATCCATAAGCACGCGCTTGTCGGTGTGCTGAACCCGCGCCACGGCCTCGCTTAGTCCATAACGTTTGAGCTCTGGCCGAATGAGTTGCTCGTCTCCATGCAGCAGAAAGTGAAGGTGCGGGATGGAGCGATGCGCTTCCCTGCACGCCCGTATGACGACCTCGGGTCCGTGATCCCCGCCCATCGCATCAACCGACGCTGTTACTTGGAGTTGCGCCAATTGCGCCTCCGCATCCTGAGAGGCGAGCACGCTACCAGCTAAATGTCTGCCTTCCACCCCTCGCAGACGTTGAGAAGGTCCGCTCATCGGCCTGGCCACGAACGTCTGCTTGCGGCAAGCGACCCTGCTACCGCTTTCGACCCTGAGCGGACATTGCCGTCCCTGACCCGCTGGAGTGTCAGAACGCGAACAGATATCCGGCACCGGTGTAAGCCAACGCAGAGATAACGAAATACCAAGCTGCTTCGGCAGCCCATCGCGAAGGCTTCGCTCGCCTGTTGCGCCGGGTCGCGACGATGGTCGCCATACCCATCAAGGCCAAGCCAGCTGCGATGGACAGCGGAACCATGGACGTCACGTTCGCGAACACAGCGTAGCTTAGGACAAGCGCAACCAGGGCAATTCCGGACCCGATTGCGAGCAGACTACCTCTGACGAAACTCCACGCTTGTGCCGAGCCCATGCGCCTTTCCTACCCACCCTAGACACTGAACTTTGGGCCTCGCTGCTTAACGTCCGACTTCCACCCTGGGCGGACATTGGTGACTGCCACCTATGGTCGCCCGGGGTCGTCACGGGGCTGGGCGCCGATGCCCGCAGCTTGGAAACTCCGCAAGCGAACGCGCGTTTAGAGCTGATCCTCAAGTGGCGCCTTCGATCAGTGTCGAGAGCACTTTGGGGCCAGGGACTTGGCCGCATCGGGACTCGGCCCGATGGGCAACCGGTTTTGGGCGACGCAGGCTCGCAACCCCAATAGCGGAGGTTGAAAGTGGACGACTCAATTGGCCTTCAGACGGCGAACGTTCGTCGTGATCTGACGTCGCACCGTAGCGGCTCGTCTTGTGCAGCCTTGCTCAAGGCGCTTCAGCAACTCGGCCTGGTGGATGAGGAGTTCAACATTCTTCCGCCACCGTACGCGCGGGTGAGCGCCGACCCCGGCGGGCCGTCCCACTAGACCTCCAGAGCGGCGTCGCTGGGCCGCAGCTGCGCCGCGCCAATCGGGCGCGCCCTGGCCTGCAGCGCTCACCGCCCGGACCATGAAGGTTGCCGCCCAGGGCGTGCGCGAGGATGAAGCCCTTCCGGCCTGAGCCAGCGCGGAATGTCCGCTTGTCGCCGGCCAGCCAATGACCGCAACCTACCCAACTCGGACATTCCTCGGCAACCAGTGCCGGCCGCGCTAGGGTCACGCTCCGGCCGGCTTGGAGGGACCAATGCGAGCGTTCATGGTAGTGCGCTGACGCTGTTCGTTGCTTGCCAAGCGTCGGCGGCTCCAGTGGTCCCCGAAGGCATTCATCGCGAGACTCGAGAGCCGGCGAAGATTTGTGGACTTGAGGGGCCCGACGCGCGCGCAATCATGCAGCAAGTCAGGACATCGGCGAACTTCAGGGCGATCAGGATTTCATCTGATCGGTTCGAATTGTTCGAGAGCCCCGAACCGCATTACCAGCTGGTCGTAACAAAGCCCTCAGAACCAGGCTACCCTGCTGTCAGCTGCCGAGAAATCTAGGTCGAGAATGGCGTGACGATGATGAGTCGGTCTATGCGTTGCGATGCGGAGCGCAAGGAGTGCGATGCTCTCTTCATCGAGTTCCAAACTCTGGACGCTGCGCTGACGCGGGAGCTGCAAGGTTCCAAATAGACCTGGCTCGGCGTCCGTTAAGCGCAGGTGCAGCGACCGATAGGCGGTTCCGCTTTCACCATTGGTGGACCTACCGAAGTAGCGAAGCCAACGCCTGATCGGGCTTGTCAGTGACCAACCGGCGGGGTGTGTGCCTGTCAATATCAAGCGACATCCGGATCTGACCCCCTGGCGACAGCTAAAACTGACCCCCCAGGGTTGATGGTTGGCGGCTCATCCCCGGAGTCCACAGGTGGGTCCCGCGCGTAGCGGAGCGCCTCCGCGCGG
>Ga0307513_10010023_pt1 | contig 11941 bp, 16 predicted proteins | sample 15_EM_MG_FD_202174 | JGI IMG/M metagenome (GOLD analysis project Ga0307513, IMG submission 202174) | Populus trichocarpa ectomycorrhiza microbial communities from riparian zone in the Pacific Northwest, United States - 15_EM | ecosystem: Host-associated > Plants > Roots > Unclassified | place... | reverse complement strand
TGCGTGGGAAACGGACTTGGCTTACTCGCCGATAACAGCCCCCCAAATTAAATCCAGAAGCCTTCGATATAGAGTGAGCACGTACTATGGAGTACTTGCGCCTTATTAACCAGAAGGACTTGCTCAGGACCCACAGAACATGATTTGTCTGACCACCTAGGGACCAAGAGTTACCACTACTTTATACGATTAAATTATTCGAATCTGAAGCGCAACAAGTTCTAGAAACTGGACAGCAAATGTCCGGAGTTGGAAACATCGCCGGGTATCATCGGAGTTTCTAGCGCCTGATAGTCCAAGTTTCTCGCTACTGTAGCCCACACCATTGCTATGATATGGCGACCATCCACGTATTTGCGCCACCGTTGGCTTCACGTTGGCACTCCAATATTCACTCTCCCATTGTCGAGGACCCGACCTGGTGAGCCGGCATCTACCTGTTTCCACCTAATGACTGATCGTTCAATCGATCACTTGCGCCATTCTCCGGCGTCTCGACCCTGCTCCACATTTCGATATTTCTGCTATGTGGAGTGTCAAAAAAAGCCAAACTGCGAAGGGACAACATGGCACCACAGGTGCTTTCCAAGCTCCTATCGATGGTTCCACATCCGTACCGTGCGCGTCGTCATTCTCTCTAATTTGCCGACGCGCGCTACGTCGGATTATGAATAACCCAGGCGATCCTTGTCGAGGCCTTTCTTTCAAGGTTCATCTCCTCGGGGCCACATGTGGTGTGCACACTGTACTTCTCGGAGGGGGGTTTGCGGGGTGCGATGTGCGCGGTGTGTGGCGGGAGCCCTTTGCGCGGCTTTCCCTTCTCACACTTAGCCCTGCAATCACATTGTGTTCCTTCTGCCACCGTCGATCCTTATCTGTATAGTGAAGGCAAGTGCAGACCTCAAAATAAGATGAAACGAGCCACAATTGATCGAGTATAGTGAAAGAGATATACAGCATCCCGGGCGGGGCGGATTACAAGCGAGCAGAGAAGTGAAATCGGGCGTATGGCAAGTGAGGGACAGACCGTCCGTGCGAATGAGAGAAATTTAAGGAAAGTAGGGGTCTAGGGTAGGTGCAAACGGGGGGGAAAGTGAGCGGAGTGTTTAGAGCTGAGAATCCATGCTCTTGGTATCTCTTTGTAGTTATACAAGGTTTGGGATTGTACTCTATTGATGGTATGTATGCTTTGGGTGAAACGGAAGCGCAGAAGTTAAAAGAATCAGAGACAAGAGGCAGAAGTACACCGCCGGGACTATCTCGTTCAAGATGACGAGCGTAGCCGCCATCGTCTCAAGCGGTCAGCGCCGAACGCCGCCCTATGATTGACGACTGACGGACCACTTGCTATGTCCGCGAGATAATGAAATATTTTTGTCTATAGGCGGCCCATGTCGGACACCTTACTCGAAGTTGTTCACGCGTGCTCTCCATGCAGCCTCGCCAGAGCGAGCAAACGGGCCGGGTTCACTGGCGTCGACTGAGGCGGAGGACACACTCGCGGGTCGGCGGCTGCTTTTTCGCCTGTCCCGCTCCCATCCGGTGGAGGCTGACCCAGAGGTGGCAGGCCGAGAACGTGAACCTGATGTGATACCTGCAAGGCCCATGCCAGGTCCCATACCCATCCCTGAACCGGTCCCGACATCCCCGGTCCCAGGTAGGAAATTTCTCTCCATCCCCCCCGGGATGTGGCTTCTGCCCGTTCCCCCGGGTACGTGTGACCGTCTTCGTTCAGCCCGTTCACGTGAGTAGATTGGTGGAGAGGCGAAGGTGGGCCTATCCATCAGGGTCGGAGCCAGCAGCGTCGGATCTGATACGAATGGTGCCACATTGTTCCGTGTCTCGGGACGAGCTGGGCTAGCGTTCCTGTCGATACGGATACGGACGCGCGGGGGTGCAGACCTCGTAGATGTTGCCATAGAGCTTGGTGTGGACGGCCGAGAAGAGATCGAGGCCGTCACGAACGTTGTGGTAATGGCAGGCGGTGCGTTAGAAGTATTCGAGGATAAGGGCACATCCGATGGACGCAGGGATGAGGTGGGAACACGAGGCGGACGGTGATTGAAGGGAGAGTCTGCTGGCAGAGGAGACGCTGGTGAGGAAGTCTGTATAAGGGCAGGAGCAGACGAGAAAGGCGCATTGTGTATTGAGAAGTGCTGATATGGTGACAGCGCCTCTGGCGAATGGCTCTCGCTCAGCAGAGCGGGATTGCCTTTTTTACTTGTCGTAGTTTTGAGATTGGAAGGGCGTGCCGCACTTGTCGACGATGAAGGACACTGCTCCTGGCCGCGACCACGCTGTGGAGTAGACGAGGAGCGCTTGAAAAACCCTGAGAGCTTGCGTATGGCGAACGAGGGGTTAAAAAGTGAGAATAGCATGGGGGAAGGATAGGAGGACGCGAAGGAGTGTGTGTGCTCAGGCGTTAAATTAGGGCGGAATATAAGGAGCAAGGCGGTGACTGGTAATTCATTTTGTCGAACCAGTGACAGTTGAAAGCCGAGGGCACAGGGAGAGTAAGAATGGGTTGCTGGTTCGATAGTAAATTTGGACTAACCGTGCCTGTGACAGTACCGTGCCACTAATTAGACGGCTCTAAATAGTCGCGGTTCGGTCGCAGACTCGGATTGCGCGCGCGTCAAACCCCACCAGTTGGCCAACTACGATCCTTGACAGAATTTTGAACACCCTGGGGAAGTTTTCAACGGTGTTAACAAGGCGCCGAGAACGCCAATACTAGTTCTCCGCGTCGGAGCTGTCGGAGATTTAGACAAACCTGAAGCGTGCTTTGCAGCCCTGCAATTAAGGTGCTATCCTTGCTATCAGGCGATCAAGGCCCCCAGGGGGAGGCAACGCCGCACGCGATGACTATGGTCACGTCCAAGTTAGCTCAGCTGAAACTTGAACCTTTCCACGCTAAATGGAAGGCCTCTTTTTCAACGTCTGTCGTATAAAATTTACCAATATTCACTATTAATTGGTTCCATCAGGTCTCGGGTGGCTTCCTCGAGGGCATCGTGAGAGGTTACAAGGCAGGTCTCCTCACGCAGAGCCAGTATTCCACCCTCACCCAATGCGAGACTCTCGAAGGTATGGATAGTTATAACAGAACACTATACCAAATGCTCAGAAATATCCCAGATTTCCGCATGCAGCTCTCTGCAACTGACTACGGCAACTTCCTCGCAAATGAACCCTTGCCGATATCGACCGCCACAATCCAGGACAAGGCGACCCAGCTCATGGTTGACCAGTTTCAATACCTCAGGACCAACGCTGTCTATCCTCTCGACAAGTTTATGGACTACATCACGTTTGTCGCCCTTCCCTGCGCTCGTGGCTACACCCTGACGCGTGAATTCTGTCCAGTTATGCATATATGATCGATAATGTTATCTTGCTTATCACCGGGACGCTTCACGAACGTGACACGCACGAACTATTGGAACGCTGCCATCCACTGGGTGTATTCGACACCATGCCAGCCCTATGCGTCGCCACCAACGTGGATGAACTCTACCAAAGTGTACTCGTGGAAACGCCTCTCGGTATGTTTTCTCCTGTTTTGAGCCGCGAGTCTATCACCCCTCCTGAACCTCGAATAATTCGTACACACCTCGCACGGCTATGCTACCCATCCATGCAAACGTCGAGGAATAGGCAGCGATTTTTTACACACCTACGCTACGAGCTTAATACGCCAGACAAGTTTCTGTGCCTGCAAATCCCTTATGGGCTGGTTGCCTTCTGTATTTCATCTCGAGCCAGAAACCCCTTGTGTCCACTCAGTATTTGAAGGACATGCGAGTGGCCACTCCCACTGACTCCGCACAACCAACGGAGCATTCTACGCCGCTGGAAACCAAGGTGGCAATTAATGGGTCGTCTTTACTGCGGCTGTTCACGTTGGAGCGACGCCAAGTTGGAGTTGCAGGGCGTCTTCAACATCCACATCTTAACCCTAAGGCACACATTGCCATAACAGGGCATTTGCTTTCGGCACTGTACTGGTCAGCCCAGAAATGGTAGAGTAGGCGCAGGCAACTCCCCTCGGTAACACCATTTTCTGAGTACGAGGGCAGTCTCTTCAATTAACTGTCAGCCTATCCCATTTGCAATAGCCTAGGGCGCTCACGGCCTCCCTGGGTGCCAAATTGGATTCTCAACCGCGGTACACCGCGCTTGTCTGACCGAGACTTGGTCTATTTGTGGTGTCTGAGAGAATGTCTGCCGATTGTGGCGTGTTAGCTGTCCGCCTTGTTGCCTCACCCGAACGCGGTCAAACTCCGCGTTTCACTTGGAACTTCCCATGGGCATATGACGGTGTACGACTTCAGAGAATATGGCATTCTCCTCTCCCTTTCCCGCTGGCGTGACGGATAACGTTCTGACGCGTTGACCGGGCTGTGCAACATAGAAGAACTGCTGCTGCGGGATTATCTTTCGTGAGACGGTGACCTGTCTGGTGGTTTAAGCGTTTTGACAGGGATACAAGGAACGGCGTGCCGGCCTCTTGATAGGCGAATAGATTCTGTCACGCCATATTGTTCAGTCAGGCGGAGTCCGGAGTGGACTTTTCGTCGATGAAAGCCCTACTATCACCGCAGTTCGCGAACCTGGTGGCCGTACACCGTACAATTTAGTAGGACGGCGAATTTCCAGGGCTACACGTCTTCTCATCTTCCACTCCATCTCTGACATACTCTTATGCTTATCTGACTTTTCTTTCCGCAGCACCATACTTCCGCGAATGTGTCTCAGCTGCCGACCTCGATGACTTGAACATCGAAATCATCCGAAACTCGTTGTACAAGGCGTACCTGGAGGACTTTAATCAGTTCATCCAGACTGAAATTGGCGGGCCAACGTATGAGATTATGCATAACATCCTCTCATTTGAGGCCGACCGCCGCACGATCAACATCACCGTCAACTCATTCGGGACGGAACTAAGCAAGGAGCAGCGCGCACGGTTGTTCCCCACAATTGGCCGCCTGTTTCCCGCGGGCAACAACCTCCTCGCGAAGGCGGACGAGGTCGAGCAAGTGAGGCAGGTGTGTGATTATGTTGTCGAGTATCGCAGCTTCTTTGATGCGCCGACATCGCGCGTCAACGGCCACAGTCCGGAGGATTCGACCTCCATTGCGGCTGAGCTGGAGGACCGATTCTTCAAGACTGAGGTGCACCTGAACAAACTCGCCTTCTTGCAGCAATTCCAGTACTCGGTGTTCTACGCGTACTTCAAGCTGAAGGAGCAGGAGATCCGAACTATCACATGGATCGCGGAGTGTATCGCCCAGGATGCGAGGGATCGTATTCAGGACTTTATCCCGATCTTCTGAGGGAGCCCTTAGGTGGCAGGGGTGGGAGCCGGAAACGCGATTGTGCGGAGTGCAACGAGAGGCGGGGTGCCTCTCGCTTAGTTCTGCTTGTTGTTCCAACGGGCCCTCCTATGACATGCCCGCGGTGCTCCGGGTGAATATAGTTTGGTATTAGGTTTTCGCATGTCATGCAAGAGTCTGAACTTTACCAGAATCACTCTGAAATAATGATTCCTTTGCACAGATGTCCTTATCATTTTGTCCAAGCGAAGGCGCTGATACCATACCCTGCTCGATCGTTCAGAGCAGCTGGGATTCGCGTTGCTGCTAGATTGAGCGGATCGACTTGAAGTCCGGCCATGAGAATGACAAGTAGTTGTTGTGGAGAGTCATTGAAGCGGCTATTGAAGCTATGTTGGTAGCTGGCCATTGCCGATTAAATGTGAGATTGTATTACAGGCACTCGGACGCCAAACATGACGCAGAATTTATGGGTGCCTTGTGGCTATCACCCTACTTATCAGACATAGAAAGTGAATGTATTTTGCAATTTGGTAGTCAGCCGGTGACACGTGTTTTATAACCTGCAGGGCGTATTCAAATTCTTCACGTGGTGTCGGGGCTAGAACACCATCGTAAGCTCTTAGATTTTACATCCTATTCATGGTTTTATATGATATGATTAACCCATCGTCGTAATACGTATGTCACTTCAATTCACATTAACAGGATTTTGTGGGGCGATTGACGTGGAAGCAGGTAGAACTGGAAATCGAAGTGGCAACGCGAGTGCATGTTTATCAAGCACTGAATGCACGAAAGGGAATGCACGAAAGGGAATGCACGAAAGGTAAGTTCCATAGCCGGTACCCCGTGGGGTGCAACTCTGCCTCGAAATACGCTACTCATGAGCTTGTCTGGGTAGAAATTGACTACTGTTAACCCGAGAGTGCTTTTCACATTTCCAAGCGAGATATTCCTAACCAATTCATCGTCAAGACAATTATCTTCCAAAATGGTTTCATGAATCTTATCAACGAAGTCAACGCTTCGCAGTTTAGTGCTGAAATGGGTTTGGGCGAACCAAAAAGGTAAATTTGTCATATGCGCCAGCGTTTTCAATGGCCGGTGCATTAGTATTGCATTACGGGAGACTCAGCTTTACCTGGTGGTGTGTAATCGTAGGTCTTGGGGTCACTACGAGCCGTATGCTCTGCGGTAAGACGGTGTCACCGAAGTTACCGGTTCCAGCTCCCGGTGTTTACCGAACCGGTGGGCCACCAACCGGTAGGGAAGAGTCTGGGAGCCAGTGTAGTCACTGGTTCCCACTTATCAGTGACCGGCCGTCCTATTGCGCGAGTATGGAGCCAGCCGGTTACTGGCAAAGTATTTTTTGTACATAAAATTTTGTATATTTGATATGTTATATCATCCTTAAAGATGAAAACCTAATCCATTCATGACTATATTATTAGCTCATATACAAGGACGTCAGGATATCAGAGGCTAAAGGGACTGTACGCGAGTTGCGGGCACGTCCAAGCCACCCAGCCTCCATGTCAATAGTCGACTCTGTTCGGGAGGGTGCGGAAGACATAGGGAATCGGATCATTGACAGTTGTAATTTCGGCCATATCTTGCGCGTGAAAATCACGCCATGGATGCGATACGGAGCAGGCCTGGTCGCCTTCACAGGCTAAATCTCCACGGAGGATTTGACGAAGAACAGATTAGGAAGTCCATCCGTTTGGACAATAAGGTTTTATTAGAGATAAAGGAACAGTTGAAGCTCCCCCGCTGAAGGTGACAATTCCGCGGGTTGCTTGTAGTCCTCTTCAATAATAGCCGTCAGGTTCTTGGAAATTTCATGTGCCTCACTGCCCGATGGACATCGTCGGTGTCTATTAGAGTGTCGTTGTTTTACATAAAGGAAGAGCGCTCCTCTCTCCCGTCGCTGTCAACCTTCGACAATGCCCGTCTCCTTTCGCCCTTCTTCCGAGGTATCGATCACACGGTTTCGAGATATACCCATGCCAGAGGCTGGTGTTGTCCTAAAGCACCTACGAAGCAAGATCAAAGGTGCACCAGAGATCAACGAGCTACTCAAGGCTCCTCTTATCCCTCAATATGGACCATCTGGATCTCCACTGGCAGGTTTCGTAGTCAGACAAAACGGCCTCGTACATACCATTGTCGACGCCTACAATCAACACCACGCCCTTGCGCTTCGACCTGATGACATTTGGCTATGCATCCTCACGCAGTTCAATCTATTTGTGAATGGTGAAGGCAGGGCGGAACAATTACGATCTGTCTTTGTCGCTCACGAAGGCAAAGAACCACTCCTGATTGACGGGGATGGCACACGATACACAGGTGATTACGGGGACATGGCCAAGCGGATGACCCAACTCATAGAGGAGAACATCGTCGACCCGAGTCTGCGAGCATGGATTATCCCGAGCTTTACGACTACCAGCCCCACCGATATCGTGGTGGCGAGCGTCATTATGATGGCCACACTCCAAACCTACTTCGACTATCACTTCGACCTTCGCTGTGGAATCCCGCATATCACCCTTCTCGGGGAAAAGGATGATTGGGAGCAGATCGTGCGACGAATTGAGAAGTTGAAAGAGTACGGGCCAGAGACAACGGCGTGGTACCACCTGTTGAGGCCGGTGGTCACCCGCTTCGCGCGGGCATTCGACGAAGGTTTTGCGGACAGCGCAGAGAATCGCGAGTTTTGGAACCGTGTCGTCCATTGGCAATCGATGGGCAGCGGTCCTACTTACTTGAGTGGCTGGATTACGGCGTTCTGTGCATTTAATGACCAAGGGACATGGTTGGGGGGTGACCTAGTTCGTACAATTCCCTCTATTGTACAATGCTCTCTATTCACGAGGCCCCACTTAGGACGACTTCAAGGAGAACCAAGAAGCGCTAGGGACCATCATATACCATCCACCGCAGGGACGGTCAAAGCCAGCCCTGGTCCTTGACGGTGTAACGTACCACAGGATAGACAGCACAAACATCCCTTCTGCTCACGCTGAAGTCCCTGTGACATTGAACGAATACGGGAAAATATGGCCGGTATGTTTAGATATCAAATTTCCCTGACTATGACTTACTCCAAATAAAAAGTCTAGGATGTTTGCAGGTCTGATTGGGGTCTGTGTGAGTGATAGTGGGCAACCAGATGCGGTTGGGAAAGCCGGGACGCGAGATCAGCTGAGTCCCGCAGTGGGTTGGAGCTTCTTTTCCATTCAGGAATAATTGCTTTTCTCAATATCAGTGGGTTGTATACTAGCGATTCGATCTCTGGCAGGAAGGCTGCCTTTCTAGTCCTCATTCCCAACGGCATGCATGAGTAAACTCAATTCAAACGAGCCAGATCAGTGAGTGTAAATGCCCATATTGGAGTAATGGATTCCTGAATATCATGAATGCATACAACGAATTTCTCGTATTTACGACAATTTGCCAGTCAATCAAGCATCCAACTAGCCATACGAATGACCCTTGATACGCACGAACACCGGAATGTGAAATTAATACGCAACAGACCCAGGATAAACGGGTTATATGGTCAGCCACCCAGCCTCCCTCGGCATAATGAGACACGGTCGAAGTTCGCATGTGTATGGCGGTGGTCTACCAATGAGGTCCAGAGCTTATAATGACTTAAACACCACGTATTGACTGAGCCGTTATCTTGGTCGCAGTTGTGACCACTACTTTCGAGTGCACTCTTAGGTTGCTCCTTCCCTTCTCTCCTTTGCCTTTGGGTGCAGTGGGAGGCATGTGAGAGTATCCGTGTGTTGACAATAATACGTTGTGTGTCTCGGGTGGTTGCGCAGGACACGCGTGACACGATCACGATGAAACTGGTCTCAAAGCCGCTTGATGATGTGAGAAAGATATGACATAGTGAGTGGTCTGAAACCCTCATCATGTCCAAACTTTGCGCATTGCCGATGGGCTTGCTGAATAATGCTCGACGTTAGAATTTGGTCTCGCGAAGTTCGCGAGCATATAGCACTAAACCGCATCCTATCGCGTCATAATACGAGGAACATATCCTTTTTCTGATTGACTGAAATTTGGCGCACAAGGATTGAAAGACTTATTTATAGCGGAGAAAGACAGATCACTCCTATTTTACCAAACTGACAAAGTATTACTGTAACCTTAAGTCGCGCGTCGATGATAGACGACACGTCTTTCAATCATACGCTCGATTCGTCAGACCAGAGAGCTGCAGCGCGGACCTTCTCTTCGCGAAGCCCATAAAATCCACGACCCCTGCAACAAGACGCCGAACGAAGGCAGGCATTGCAACAAGATAGTTCACCATATTGAACCCAGTTGTAACAAGCTTGATCACGTCTTTGGCGACGATCAGGCGCTTCCTGCTGTACTCTTCGAGGAGGTGATTTTCTTGATTACCGCCGTTGATATGCTTGGATAGCGTGCGACCCAGAGCCACTGCATCGCAAATGCCGAGGTTCATCCCTTTATGCAAACGAATCAATTACGCGACCTCACGAGGGAGGACAGTTCACAGAAGCGCACCTTGTCCACCCACAGGACTATGAACGTGAGCGGCGTCCCCTACCAGTAGCACATGTCCGCGGGTTCCAAATGGTTTGTACATTGTGCTCGCCATCGCCTCTCTCACCCGATACCTGGATGATTCCCTTACTTCCAAAACCTTCGGCCAATTTTTCTCCTCCCATATATCCCGATGTTTGTTGAAGTATTCCTGTACATAGGCGAGATCTGGCTTTGCAGGAGGTAGTTCATTCTTGACCGTGATGTTGAATACCGCGCGCCAGAAGGTCAGGCTCTGAGTATCGTGTTGCTGAATATCATCGGGAAGCGGAAGGGGTATGAGGAGGAACATGCCCCAAGGGTCGATTGTAGTGCTTAAGCGGTCCCGCAAGAACGTGGGTGGATAGGAACCCTCCAGGACAATGTCGGCGAGGGCTAGGTATTGGAGTCCCTTCTCTATTGCTTCGGGATGAGGAATGTGGTACGACTCGCCGTTGAATGGGTTCGCAAATGATATACAGGAAAGTTCACGCACCTTCCAACGGTTTCAGCTAGTCATCGATAGCATCCTCAGAACGTACCGTAGACCGAGAACCGTCGGCTCCAATAAGATAAGCTGCCTGTGCGGTCTCTCCGTTCTCGAATGTAACATTGATTCCTTTCAAGTCGCTGGCTTCCATCCCTTTGATTCGCATTTCTCGGCGAACCTTTACGCCTAGCCCATCGAGCTTTTCCTCCAAAATGTGCTCCACTTCGTGCTGCGGAATGAAGAGAGTAAAGGGGTATTCCGTTAATCCTTGCAAGTATTCAGTCAAAGAGAGTTGCATTATGGGCGTAGTACGATCGTGGGTCACTACTCCTTGTCCCTTGATCCCCTTTGAGATGAGTTGCTCTGTATATCCCAATGTGTGAAGTTGCTACATGGTGTTAGCCTATGGGAGGGAGGGAAGCCAGCTGATGTCTACCTCGAGTGTATGGGCATGCGTGGCTGCGGCTCTAGAACCATTTTGACCCTTGGGCAATGCGTCGTATATTGCTACTTTTTGTACTTCTTGTACGAGGGTCAGCGCCGCGACCAACCCAGAAGGACCTGCACCGATGATAATGATGTCTGGACTAGTCTCCATGAAGGCTGTTGGGTTCAAGAGTATGCGGGGCTCATCACCCACTCAACGTCTTTTCGTCCAAATATAACATCCGAATCGGAGGTGCTCCAGCCGTGTGGCCGGTTGGCACCTGTCACCTCGGGGATTCCTGGTTCCTGCATTCACCTGACTTCGAGGTAATAGGTTTTGAATAATAAAAGCATTGAGATTAGTGGGAGGAAACGCGAAGAGTAATAGATAAAGAATCCTAAAATTTGCATCATCAAGTTCTTCACCAAGTTCAGGTCGTCGATACACTACACGTGAGACGTCTAGCAAAGCCAGCACGACCGAGCTGGCACCGAGCTATCGAAAATGGTAGCACAACCGAGGACTGCTTTGGCGACGGTTTGGGGCTTCTTATTGTACCCCTCGAGTAGGTGATGTCCTTGTGTCCATTCCTGAGAGGATGTTCGATCCACCTAGATTCACCACAGACACTGAGGTTCATACCTATGTCACATCAGGGCTTTGGCAAAGAGGTGACCTCGTTTAAACCTACTTTTCCACCAGCAGGACTACGCACACCGGCCGCATCATCTGCTAGGGGGTCCCCACTACTACCAAGCGATTTGTACTCGATGCTGGCTCTCGCTTTGCGCGTCCTATACCTCGAGTCTATCCTGGCCTCTACAACCTTGGGCCCATTCTTTCTCCTCCCAAATACCCTGCCGCTTGTTGGAAGATTGCTGAATATAACCGAAGTCTGGTTGTACGGGTGAAGTTCACGCTTGGTCGTAGTATCGAACACGACGCGCCGGAGGGTTCGTGCTCTGGATTTGTGTGCTCTATATCATCGGGGAGTGGAAGAAGGACGAGAACGAGAACCCGAGGGGGTGATTCGTCACAGTGGATAACCGTAATGGGCGGTCAAGGGGTAAGAACCCTCAAAGAGTATGTCGGCCAGTATTATAGAATGAG
>Ga0307513_10010022_pt1 | contig 11943 bp, 10 predicted proteins | sample 15_EM_MG_FD_202174 | JGI IMG/M metagenome (GOLD analysis project Ga0307513, IMG submission 202174) | Populus trichocarpa ectomycorrhiza microbial communities from riparian zone in the Pacific Northwest, United States - 15_EM | ecosystem: Host-associated > Plants > Roots > Unclassified | place... | reverse complement strand
TTTTTAAATTTGGAAATTAAATATTATGTAAAGAAATAATTTTTATATAAGCTTATAAATATTTAAGAAATTATTAGCTTTTGAAAATTAATAAATTTCATTAAAATTTGACAATGAATTGATATTAATAAAATAAAATTATTTCATAAATTATACATCTTTCTTCTAATAATACTAATTTATCTAATATTCAAATCTGAGTTATTTTGTATTCTTTTAATAATTGCATTTAATTTTCTTATGCTTGATGTGTTCATAACACATGACATATAATGTAATAGAACTTGATTGAAGGATAAAAAATTTAATATAATTAATAATTATTAAAAAAGAAAAAATTCATAATAGAAAGAAAAATAGTTTAGTGACAAAATATCTAGAAAAATAATAGAAGATGGACAAATTAAATTTGTGACTAAAACTTGTCTGGGAATTAAATTCTTTTTTAAATGCACTTTTCATGAATTTTAGTTACAATTAGCAGCTTGGTGGCTTGCATTATGCTACATATTATGCTACATATTGGATAAAAAAAATTAAATGTGAAAAAATATGAAAGCATTGTTGATGTAATTTCTAATACCAAGAAAAATTTTAACCGTAAACTAAGAATCTTATGCAGGCATTTAATTAAAAAAATATGAAATTATATGCATTAATAAATATTAAAAAGAGTTGTTAACGTTAACTAAAAGCTAAGTTAGGAAATTGACATATAAATACGAATTAAGATATATGATCTCGTGTCATGATAAGCTATTTAGAATTTTTTTATCTTATCATATGACAATAAAACAATTATATATATAAAAAAAAGTTAAATTATAATGAAACAAAATGATTTACTAATACGAGTCCTCCTTGTAAAACCCCAATTAAAATATTACAATATTACAAAAATATTAGAAGTTTAACCTAATGATCAAAAGAAATGAATAATAATGTATAAATATTAAATGACTAGAGATAAAGATTTATGAATTTAAATCTTAAAGTATGGTAAGCCTTAAAAATAATAAACCAAAAAAGAACATCTAGTAAAATGAAAAAAATAGCTAACAAAAAAACAAGGGTAGAATGATAATTATGACTATAAGAGAAATATAAATAGAAACTTGGCTTCCTAAAGAAGCCAAGTTAGCTGGCCACCTGAGGGAGACAAAAAAAAAATATAGAAAAATGAAAGCAATTTTATAGGAAATTCTTGCTAAAAAACACTAAAAAGAGATAAATAAAAGGATCAGAGAGGGATTAGGAAGAGATTAAGTAAGGAAATTGAAGAAGATTTTGAAGAAGAAGAGGAGGAGGAGGGATATAAATGAGTAGAAAACTTCTCTTTCTTACTCTTGTCTCATTTTAGTGTTAGGGAACCTAAATTAGCTATAATTTTGAATTATTAAGGAAAAATATTGTATTTTACCTATGACAATGCTATGTAAATTGTGTTTTAATGAATGCATAAATGATTAAATGGATATTTTTATGATATAATGAGGTTAATAAGCATGAAAAAGCATGGGATATTGCATGAATTGAAAAACAAAACTGAAACTGAATTAACATCTCATAAACTATACAAATCGGTTGACCGATTAGGATTGCCAAACGATCTAGTCGATCGGTTGATAGGAGGAACAATGAGTTTTGCTATTGTTTGAATCAGTCGATCAAACCGCTCGACTGTTATGGACCCAGTGAAAGTTGTAATAACTAGTTGACCAATTGGTTGTGACAATATGAATCGGTCGACTATTATAACTGACAGTGAACTATTATTATTCAATTCAAAACCTATAGTCCTATAATATGATATTCGACCAAGATAATGATAAGAGGAATCGAGTTTGTTTGATTAAATAGTTAGATACATCATGTGGACTTATGTTAGTTGATGTTAAATGAATAAGAAATACATTGATTCCAAATAAATTTGAATTAAAACCATGCATTCCTTTTAGCAATGAAGTTTGATCAAATATGCATTCCTTTGAGGAAAGAGATTTCTTCAGATTGAATAAAACTATAATAAAGATTAACGTGTTGTGATATTAATTTTTGTTTCAGGACCTTTATAAGATCATCAAGAACACGCTTTTGATATTGCTTTTCTATTCTAGTTAAAAGGAAATATATGTATCTAATTTTGTAGTTATGAATAATGAATTGTAATACTTTAAGTACCTCTTTTTAGCATGCAAACTAGAGCTTATAGACTTTAATATTTTGTTAGAAAAAAACTTGAAATTTAAAGTAGTGACTACATTTTATTTTATGTTCTTCCTTATTGTTCAAATTATCTTAATATTTTATTAGTATACTAAATTAATTAGGTTGAATTGATGTGGTGAGTATCATGAGATTATTGATGAGGTGAAAATTCTTGATAAGTTGAATTGAAGTTTGAGATTGGATTGATTAAGTCGCTTTGATATCGATACTTGGGATCATGATATATTAAAAAAATTCTTCGTTTTAGAAATCATGATTTGACATGTTGATTACAAGAAGAAAAATTTAGGATCGTTACACTTCTTTTATTATTAATTTTTCCACCAAAAATATATAATTTTTCCATGTTCTCTATTTAATAAAAACCAAAAGAAATAAGAACAAATGTGAAGGAAAATTGATGATTGAAATAATGATAAGAAAGAGATCTCCAATTAAAACTCTTTTATTTTATTAACACACTTCATTTTTTTTTAACCTTTTTTTACCATAATATTTGTTTTTTATACAACATCATATCATAAAGGTAAAAGCAAGTCTTAAATAAAAAAATTAATATTATGATAACTTCAATTCAATTGCATTAAAAAATATATAAGATCAATACATTGTCGATACGTTGTGGTGGGGAGCTTTTTGGAAATGCTGCCAAACTCAGCTTGACTTAACAGGTTGATATGGAGATGACCCAACTCAAAACCTTGCCTAGCCTGGGCTTTAAATCAAATCGGGCTGGAGTTGATCTAATATGACCCGATCGTCTTAGGTGTTCAAAAAACGACCTGTCAAAACTCATTTTAACTTAAAAAAATCAAGACAATGTCGTTCTAACCTTTTATACACACACACACACACACACACACACACACACTTAAACAACAATGTCTTTAATTGACCTAGGCCAACTTGGGCTCACCACCCCTAAACTCATGACTTAAGATATGGAAGTGGTTGAGTTTAATAAATTTGTTTTTTGGAATTTTTTTAATCATATAATAATAAAAATCAACATCGACAAGGAAGTAACCGAATAAAATTTTTAAAAAGGAAAATTATTTTCACCCTCCTATAGTTTAGTTTTTTTTTTTTCGCTTTGCCTCTATTTTTTTCTGAAATTATAGTTTACATTCAAATCAAATTTTAAGATTATATAACAATTTACATCCTCACCAAAAAAAAGTCAAAAAAATAGTTTAAATTATTTACAAGATTTTCATTATATTCTAATTATTATTTAAAGAGCTCTTGAATGTTAACATTATAAGATTATAAGAAGGTCTAGTATTATAATGGGCTTTTCATTAATGAATATGTCTTTCGTATTGAAAAGTATGATAAGAATAAAAAGATATATAGTAGTGAGGTTTGTGTAAAGAGTTCAACTTTCAATTAATTTGAAGTTGATTATTATTGCAAGTTACTAAATGTTATTGAGTTACAATATCATAGTGAGCAAGATATATTGGTTTTATTCAAACACTATTGATATGATGCTAATAGAGAAATTAGAGTATATCCTTATCATGGTATAATCAAAATAAATTAAAGAGGTAGACTTTGCAATATTAATAATGTTTTATATGCACACTCTTTCCTTTAGAAAGGATCATAGTAAAGTTGATTGATTATCCATTATGAAAACCAAACCTATGAGTCATGTATAAGTTAAAGTTGTTGAATATGGTAATGATGAAGTAAATGGGGGAGACGATGTATTTCAAATGGATAAGTTAGTTAATTCATATCGAGTTATAAAATTTAAATTTTCGTGTCACTGAGAATAATTATGTTGATGTTGATATTGATGATTTAAATATAATATTTAGTACTAGTGGACATATAAAAGTAGATAAAGATTATGAGATCGATCAACTTGAATTCAATAAAGAAGATAATGAAAATGAAGAGGATGATTCTAATTAAAGAGTGTTGTATTGATTTAGATGTACAATAATCATTATGTAATAAAATTGACATTGTGTAACATATTTGTTGCGACTTTATAATGCATTATATTTTTACATTTTTAATTGTTTTTTTTTTATCATGGTTTTAGGTTTAATGTTGAAAATTATTGGCTTGAAAATGCTTGATGTTGTTGTCGTGTATTTAAGTTGACTATGGGATTATAAAAAGGTAAAAAAATAGTGAATAACTAATAGAATTGATAATGGATGTGCAATCTTATCGAGAAATTACAATATGCTTAGGAAAGGTCAATAAAATTACCGATGAATGTGCAATTTCATTGGAAAATTAAAATAGATTTGAAAAATGGTGATGAGATTACCGATGAATGTGCAATCTCATTAAAAAATTATGGTAGCTTTGAGAAATAATGACAGAATTGTCGATGAAATAAAAAATAATAAAATTTTCATTGGCAATTCCATCAGCATTTGTTGACATGTTAAGAAACCGATGGAATTTTTGTCAGTAAACATAGGTTATAATATGATAGTTCTCTCTCTTCCCATTTCTTCTCATCTGTTTATTGAAAAAAATAATAATCATTGTCGCCCCTGCCTCTTTCTCGTCATCGCCTTCATCTCCTTTCTCTCACTGCTACCCAACCTCTCTCTCTTTCAATCTCTTCAAGGGTAAGTTTCTTAATCCTTATGAAACTATATTTTTTTTTATCTCTTTATTATTGTTTGTGTTTTGGATGCTTAGTTTTTTAGTGGACTTGACGTTTTAGGTTCTTAAATATTATGATGATGAATTCTTGCATTAGTGAGTTTTTAAATTTCATTGAAACATGAAAAAAATTATAGCAAAATGTTCAGGCCTAGGTTTATATATATATATATATATATATATATATATAGAGAGAGAGAGAGAGAGAGAGAGAGAATACGGAGAAGAGAAGGGGGGGAAATGTAATAGTGGGTGAAGAGAAAAAAAAAGTGGGTTCTTGGATTTCCTCACCAAAATTCATCTAGATTGGAGTTGTTTTGAGATATAAAAAGGTTTCTCCTCCTTTATTTTCATTTTTATGTTATGTATTTGACTTTTTCTAATTTGTAGTAGATGTTAAGAGATAGTTAGGTTATGTGATATTGAAAATTGATGATAAAAATATTAATTAGGGCAAGATTTTGTGATGTTGTTATGAAAATGTTAATTGATGATGAAAATGTTAAATTAGGTGGTGGTTGTTGTTGTTATGTGTTAATTGGAAATTAATGATGGAATTGTTAATAATGACATTATTTTGTATTGTTGTTGTTATGAGAATTTTAATTGATGATGGAAATGTTAATTCTTAAAGTAACCTAATGAAATAAATAATTTCAATAAATAACTTATATTAAGTGGTCTACTTTTTATTCTGCAATAATTTTACTAGAAAATGATTATCTTAAAAAAAGGATTTCACTTCTGCTGTCCAAAATAGACAAGCCTCGATCAATATCATGTGCATCAACATCTAAATTTACAACACGATCACTAACACCACCAACAATACTGTTGGTTGAACCAGCAGTAGCAATACATCTATTTGAACCGGCAATACCTATTTTTAATTTTTTTGCTCTACATCTCCAAAATATAACACAAGTTAATCCTAAATTTCAATGCAATAAACTCATATGACATCTCATAATATGCAATGGTTAAATGCATGTATTTTTTCTCCTAATTAATAACAATATAGAAATAATGAACAATACGCAATTGGTCTCATCATTAATTAACATCTCTATCATCAATTAACATTCTCATACAAACAACAACACAAAATCATGCTCTAATTAATGTGTTCATCGGTAATTTTCAATTAACACATAACAACAAACACAATTATCCAATTAATATTTTCATCATCAAATTAACATTTACATCATCAATTTCTAATTAACATATAACAACAACCAAATTAATATTTTCATCATCAATTAAAATTTATAAAAGTAATTGACTTTGTGAATTTGTTTTCATGTTTACAAATATTAAAGTTGTGTGTTTTGCCACACGTGTGATGAAATCATCATTTGAGAAACCACTATTTTAATGGAGTTAGCTTTAAGATCATACTGAATAGATGAACAATATGCAATTAGTCTCATCATTAATTAACATCTCCATCATTAATTAACATCTCCATCATCAATTAACATTCTCACACAAACAACAACACAAAATCATGCTCTAATTAATGTGTTCATCGTCAATTTTCAATTAACACATTACAACAAACAAAACTATCCAATTAATATTTTCATCATCAAATTAACATTTACATCATCAATTTCTAATTAACATATAACAACAACCAAATTAATGTTTTCATCATCAATTAAAATTTATAAAAGTAATTGACTTTGTGAATTTGTTTTCATGTTTACAAATATTAAAGTTGTGTGTTTTGCCACACGTGTGATGAAATCATCATTTGAGAAACCGCTATTTTAATGGAGTAAGTTTTAAGATCATATTGAATAGATGAATATGGTAGATGTTTGGTGAAGACTGTTTAAGGTAAGATAAATTATATTTATTGAGTTAGTATATAGTTTTTTTTAAAAAAAAACTAATAAATGTATGAATTGACAATGTTGGGAAAATTTTGGTGGGAAAGGGAAAACGAGGGGGTGTTCAGGAAAGTGTAAGAAAACCACAACATAATTAGATAAGTATCAAGCAATTAGCAAATTTTCTATTTTAAATTATAATCCTAAATTTCCTAATCTTATATACATTTAACAAATTTTTGTGTACCAGATTGCGTGATTTGTGGTAATGATGCCCATAAATATACAAAAAAAGAGTCGGTTATGATGACATCGTGGTATAAAAAAAGTATAGATCAAGTCATGTCATAGAGGATAATTGGGTAAAGTTTCAAGAATTTGTGGCATCAAAAAACTTTAAAAAGTGCTTGTGACTTGGGTCGTAGAGCCAAAATAAAAGAGCACAAGGTTCGATGAGCAAGTACACCGATGAATCAATTTCATTTGTTAACCATGCAAAACATGTGGTAAGAATTTTTTTTTCTTTAATTTTTAATTTATTGTTTATTTGTTAGAATTTTTTACAACTTATTTATTTTACAAGGACAACAACTTGTATGCGAGTCTCCTCTGATAGAGTTATATAAGAAAACTTGTATAAGGAAAACAGATAAGGGAAAGAGAAGAAGAAGTTTGTATATAGCAGAGTGAAAACATTGTAATTTATTTTTAAATTCTCATAATTTTCTAAATTCTTTTAATTATAATTGACTTGATTTTGGTTTTTTAGAAAACATATAACACTGTAATGATTGAAAAATATAGAAAAGACATTTCCACTCATTCTCTTTATGATTCTTAGTTGTGGTTAGAGGCTGGAACAATTGATAGACCTGATAGGAATTAGATTTATGGAGTTTATTTATATGAGAGAAATTGCCACATCAATCTTTATAAAAAATATTTATGATTTGTTTATATATATATATATATATAACATTGTTCTAAAAGGAAAACTAATAAAAGGTTTCTTTTTTTATTTACTTCTTTTTTATTTTTTATTTTATGATTTTTGTACTCCCTTTTCTTTTTAATTCTAAGTTTTATTTCTCTCTCTTTAATCATTAATTTAATTTCAATTCTTTTTAAGAATACAAATGTTATTTTTCATGATTCATTGAAAACAACTATGGCAATCTTCAGTTCATTTGTATTGAATTTGAAAAAAAATAAAAATAAAAATAAAAACCAACCATAACAAATTGGACAAAAATCTTATTTTAATTCTTAAAAACCAAATTTGAAAAAAAAATTCCAAAAATATAAATAATTACCAACTAGTTGTCAAAAGTTTTGCAAAAACAAGTAAATTGGTTTTTGAAAATTGTGAGGATATTTGTTTGTGATGCTTTTTTCAATAAAAAAAAACCTTACAATAATTAAGTTTTTTTTTGTCTAAAAATTTAAAAATCAAAATAGAAAATAAAATCCATAAATAACACCAATTAATAATACCAAACAATTCCTAAAATTTCCTAACGAGGTTCTAGGCAAAACCCCACTAGATCCAAGCTTTTCCAAGGCTAGCAATTAAGCTAGAACTTTTAGGATAGGGCATCGAGCATATTTGTAGATGCTTAAATCAGATAATTTGTAAGGAGAAAATATCTTTGAAGACTATTTGTAGTGTGTTTGTGAAAACTAAAGAAGACAATAAATTTGAATGTTATGAAAGAATGTAGGTTTGTGTATTGAATGAGTTATCTTGCTTACATAAATGGAAGGACGAATATAATAAGGCATATTTAGCATAGTTTAAGGGTAATTATACGGAATAATAACCTCTAATGAGTGATAATATTCTATTTGGGATAAAAGACCTTGTCACAATTGTTCACTAAAGCTAGTTATATCTAATATGACAATCGTTATTGCATGGACTCATTTGTGAAGGGATGATGCATTGACCATACAGATAAGTGGCCTTTAGCTAGAATTGGAGTAGGTATTCTTAGACACAAGGCTTTATGGACAAAAAAAAGACTCTCAAACCTATTTTGAGGGCACCAGGATGCTTTGATAGATTGGTGTTCTTGGATGTTGTGTCTGCTAGGCCATTTTGGGCCTTCTTATAGACTATGTCTCCTTCTTATACCCAAACATAAGCTTATATTTGGGTAAAGGATGCTAGATAAGACGATCCATCAAGCTTATAGGTTAGGCCTTCTAATGACGCACTCGATTTAGGCCTAAAGGTAAGGTTGTTAAATTTGACATGTCATCTCCAAATAGAAGCAAATTAATCAAACATAGAATTATAAACTAATGAATTATAAGTCAATTTTATTTATTTATGTGTTTTTAGATCGAACTATAAATAATTTGTTTTCAAGGGTAACTATATATCAAATTTCTTTTTTTAAAAAAATGTTTAGAGATGGGCATTTTGCTATAGCCCGAGCATTGTTTAAAAAGACATAAATCTTTATTGATTCCATTGTTTCCCTACAACACAATCTTCAAAATTTTAACTTAATCCCTAAAATTTTCATAAAATCTCAATTTGATCCCTAAAGTTTTTTTATTTTTGCATTTTTTTTATCCTTGTAGTTTTATATCTTTATGTTTCGATCTTAAAACCAAGGTTGTCAAAAATGCATTTTTGATACGGCACGAAAAATATAAAATAAACTTAAATCGTAAAAACGGATCATAAAATTATAAGGAATTTTTTTTCATGATTCCTAGGAGAAAATTTTGTTTTGAGCTGAACATTTACTCTTAAAAAATGAGATACCATACATGCCTGATTATTTCCAGACCAACCAAACAAGCCTTTAATGTTCTTGTTCCAACAACCACACATATTCAAAGAGAAAAAATCAAAGATCTAGAAAAGTCAAGAGTTTCCAATCTTCCTTTTCTTTTACAACCATGTAATCTATTTTATTTTGACTGCCCCAACTCTGGGCTCTTTTGTTGACAGCCATATAATTATTATCTTTCAATGATAATAATTAAAAAAAGAAAGATGAAGAAGAAGCATGCATGTCTTCTTCTTTCTTAATAATAATAGTTTTAATGCGAGGGAAAAAAACTGGTGATGCATATGAATTAATTATTTCTTCAATGAACATTTCTTTCCTGCGCAAATGGCAACTTGGTACACCTGATCAAGCAGCTGCCAGCAAAATTTTGGACAAATTAGCATGGAAATTTTAAAAAATAGGCGATTTAACACAACAGTAAATCTTTCTTTGCCTTTGGTTACAAGATTGGCCTCCTCTATCCAGCTCGGGAAAAGAGAGAGGGAGAGAGGAATAGCACATGATGCTCTTTCTCTTCAATAGAGCAGAGCAGGTAGAGAAAGCCACTGGTTTGGTATAAAAAGATCTAAAAACCATGGGTTTGGCGACTCAAGACCCACCATTTCCACACCAACCATTACCATCCCATTATCATAAAGAAAAAAAAACCCTAAAAAATCAAATCCATTAGCATCACCAAATCCCACATCATAAGATGCAGCATCAGACACCATGTCTGCGATAAAAGCCCATCCCAAATTTAATCTTCTCTGGTGACTGCTGCACTTGCATTGGTGGTGGGTGGGTGGCTGGGTGCCCATGAATATGTGGATTTACCATTGCCAGCTAAATCCAAAAGCTTGATAACAAGATGTAGACGGTTTTCTACAAGTGGGATTTGAGGGCAAAATTGAAGCTGGAAATGAAAAGAGAAGAAAGAGATCCAAAATAATGAAAAGATATCGTTTATCAGATTAGGACAACATGCAAAGATTGCAAAAATCCAATTTTGTCAAACTCGGTAAACTCGGTTCGAGTTTGACCAATTTTAACCGAATTTGACCAAGTTTGCTGATTTTTGAGTTTTTTTACCCGATTTCACACTTTATATTTGTGTTGACTCGTACAATCGTATGATTTTACGAGTTAACTCGCGAGTTTGACAACCATGCTTAAAACTTTATTTTCTTCATGTTTTAATCACATGATATTAAACGAGGAAAGATAAAGTGACTAAAAAAGGAGATAAAGGAGAAAGAATTAGTCAATCACATTCATGCTAAAAAAAAGATAAATCTTGATGTTAATGGATTCGTTTGGATAAGGAAGTTCAATTTAAGTGGTTCTGACCTCTAACTATGCCATAAAAAGTATATCAAGGCCTAAAAGGTTTTTTTTATTCTATTTGATGTTCAATTTTTAAAGTGATTAAATGGTGTTTTAAGATTGAAAATGAGGCTATTAAAGTTGTTATAACTTTTAGGGGTATTTTCATATGAAAACAAGTTAAAAACTGAGTTTAAAAGATCTGAAAACTCAATACTTGTTTTTTTCGATCACCGACAATGATAGAAAAATGTACTAATAGATGGTATATCATTTCCCCAAATGGACAACATGTGATCCATTCATTTTCAAAAAATAAAATTAGGCATACAAACCTAGTTTTCCATGTTCACATACATGATTTTTTCTTTTGAACCAAACCTATGAATCTATCATTCCAGGCCCACGCCTATTCTTTTTTTTAAATGGCCTCTCACCTTTTGTTTTTTTATTTTTTATTTTTATAAATATAATAAAATGTGATTTAAATAAGATTATTAAAATGATATATAAAAAATAATTTGAATATGACATTATTTTTAATTACGATCAGAGTTTTTTTAATAATATTAACAATTATTTTATTGTTTTTCATATAATCGAATAAAAATAACAATAGAGACATTATTTTTTATTTCGTGGTTGAAAATTACTTTATATATCATAATAGAAATATTAAGAACCAAGCTTCTAATATAAAAATAAAATCATTGTTTTATATTTCAAATTAGATGAGAACCATTATAGGATAAAAGCATTACATTTTCTCCACAAAATGGAGAAAAAATGGTTAAGGTGGTTAGAATTTTAAATAAATAAATAAAATCATTGTAGAGAATGTTTTAGGCTCCGTTTGTTTGCAGGAAAGTTGTTTCCTTTTGGAAAGTGAATTCCGGGGAAAGTGAATTCCTGGAAAGTGAATTCCGATGTTTGGTAGTGTTATGGAAAATAAACTGAAAAACACTTTCCAGTGTTTGGTTATGTTATGGAAAAGAAACTGGAAAATAATTTATTAATGAATTAATTTTTTTTTCAAGTTTATCTAATATATATAAAATATTTAATATAAATATTTAATCACTTACAATAAAAAAATAAAATCTAAAAAGTATAATGATGAATTTTTT
>Ga0307513_10010021_pt1 | contig 11943 bp, 10 predicted proteins | sample 15_EM_MG_FD_202174 | JGI IMG/M metagenome (GOLD analysis project Ga0307513, IMG submission 202174) | Populus trichocarpa ectomycorrhiza microbial communities from riparian zone in the Pacific Northwest, United States - 15_EM | ecosystem: Host-associated > Plants > Roots > Unclassified | place... | reverse complement strand
GGCATTTTGTCGTCCCGTCCGGTCATTTTCTAAAGTTGCCCGACAAGTAGGAATGAAAGACGAGGACGGACCACGTCCTGCCGTCCCGTCTCGTCCCGGGCTCTTGGCAGTCCCCCCACCGGGCCCCACGGGGGCCCCGGACGGCTGCGAACACTGATATAGGCTAGGCCCGGTTTTGCCACGGCCTGGCCTACCTAGCCCATTGGGAACACTGGGTATAGTACCCTTTTGTTTTTTCTATGCAACCAGAGCAGTTGTTCCGAAAAGGCGCCGATTTCGGGAGGATAGCAGCGAGGGCTCGCGGTAGTATCACAACTACTGAAATCAGTTTGATGCTAATCTTGTGAAAAGAGCTCTAACACAATACAGGGAATGCCCATGCTACTAGCGCTCCATGGGGGTCCGGGTTTTATATTTCTTTTTTTGCGTAGGCTAGGCTCGCATAAATTGAACCTCACTTGGGTAGATTATAGGAAGGGCTGAGGGAAAGCAAGCAGTCTTGCCGACCGTCCAGTCAGTCCGTCTTCGGGGGAGGACGGGACGGACTACGGTTCATAGTCCGTCTTTTTTGGGGTGCTAGGACGGACTACGCCCGGGAAGGTGAGGACCGGACTGACTATAGGGGACTATAGTCCCAACGCTTGGACGTCCTGCACTAGCCAAGCCGAAATCATCCACCTCCAAACGAATTCTTTTCACATCATGAGACATCACTCGCGCACACAGCCCCCGCCCGTCCCCTGCTATCCTCCACCGTCTCCGGCCGTCCACCCCCTGCCCTAAACTAAAATGTCTCACCCTGTAGGGCCCGCCGTCCTGCCCAAAGACGGCCGCCCCGGACTGGCTACAAATAGCCGTCCCGTCCTGTCCCGTCCCGTCCGGGGGCTCATGGCAGTGCCCCCAGATGGTTGGGAACACTGAAAGCAAGAAGATAGCCTTCAGAATATCAGTTGGGTTCGTGATTTTCTGCCTGTAATAGCATCCCTCCGGGCTCCAGAACGCATAAACTGAGGGTAGGGTCAGAATAGGATGAAATAGGAAAAGGGGGCTTTCACGATATAAAGCTCCCCCAAAATCAGACAAATATACCTATCCAAGAGGTAAATGGGGAAGGTTTTAATTGTTATTTAATTTTTTTAAAAAACATAAGGGACTAGTTGAGAGAGGTTGAATACAAAAAGGAGTGAAAAATGAAAATGAAATAAAACTTGAACATTAGAAAACACATACTCGAAGTTGGGTCATCCCACTTGGGCCGTCCTTTTTTTCCACAACCCATACAGCCCTTTTCCAACTGCACCGCGGGACTAGTTTTTCACACTGGGCACTTTAAAAACAAACATACTGTAGCACTCGCCTTCCTCCTCCCATTCCCCGTAACTTTATCGTAGGACCAGAATACCGCCCTAGCAGCAAGTAGCCGATCGTGTATCCTAGTGTTCCACCTTCATATATGGATTGTCTCCCTCTAGCGATGAGAGTGTAAAATCGCCTCTCTAGGTACGCATGGCGAAGGATCTTTGACCGCCGGCTTCGGTGGTTGTTGTACTTGGCTCGCCCCTAGATTCTTCCCCTCCAACCTAGCACCTTCACCGATGTGTAAAATGACCGGTTCTTCATTATGGACTTGCGTAGTAGCCGTGGACAGAGCACTCCCGTTCTCGTCGTAAGCCAAAGATTCACTTCCATCGGTGTTATTAATCGGGCCCTCTTCATTGCAGGCGTGTGAAGTTGCTGGAGCGGGCATCTCCTCAATTCCTCCATCTTCATTCCGTTGGGTGGGCTGCGCTCCTAAGCCTCTCAGTTGATTGCGATGAAGACAGTTGTTTTCTTGGTGACGCCTTTTGTCGCGCTGCCTCTCTTGTCTAGTGGATGTGTAGGAAGTATCCTGAGTGCACTCTGGAGTTTCCAGAGGAGGGGGTACGTCTGCATCTGGGGCCTCTTCAATAGAGATTTTCGAGTGGCCAACCTCGATAGTAGACTGAGTGAGGAGATCGCGAAGGCTAGCCGAGTTGTGCTCTTCCACCTTTGGAAGGTTAGCTTTCTCGGTAATTTCTTCCTTGGGCCCCGTGATCCGGGCACTCGAACTCTGAGATTTCATGGGGCAGGAGTTTCAAGGAGAGGGCTTCCAACCTGGTTGATGGCTTCCTCCAGACAGATCTTCAAACGGCCAACCTCGGTGATAGACTGATTGAGGAGATTGCGGAGCCTAGCGGAGCGGTGTTCTTCAACTATCAGAAGTTCAACTTTTTCAGCCAATGCTCCCCTAAGTGCCGCGTTCTCAGCATTAATAATGGTAGACCCCAGTTCAACTGAACTTTCGCTCTCCTCACTATCACTACAATTCGTCGAACGTCCACTACCAGTGCCGACGATCGACCTCGCGGTCGTCTCCTGGTGTTCGGAAAACTTTGCATGGATAACTTCTCCAGCTAATTGCTTCTCCCCTTGAATTTCCATATCTTTTATGTAGATCCTGTGATTTTTCTGGCGGATCTTCTTCTCGTACGCATGTATTTTCTGATTTTTCTTGCGGAGGATTGCATATGCAGATTCGAGATTGGCGTATTGCGTATTGAGCATGGCCGTAGTTGCATTTAGGGCCTCCTCTTTAAGGACAAGGTCTTTGATAACTGCGTTGGCGATGGCCCGCTCATCTCCTAGGCTCGCACGAGCCGAAGCTGCATTGGCGGCTTGCACGGCTAACATGTTCCCTGTTGTGGCTAGAGCCTCCTGGGCCGCGGTGAGATCTTTCCTGAGTTCTTCGCTAGTAGCTTGCACATTGGCTGAGCGCGCAGCCTCAATGGAGAGGGTATCTCTAGAGACGGTGAGCTGGGCCGAGAGGGAGAGAGCTAGAGTAGTGAGCTCGTGAACCCAGAAGGCTTGCTCGTGCGGGTAGGATGAGTTGAAGATCATTTCGGTGAGTTGGTGGCATTGGAAGACAGTCTCGGGGGATGGGGCAATGGGAGCGCTGGCTGGGGCTGGGAGAGCTAGAGCGCCGGCGGCTTTAGCGAAGTAAAGGCTGTCAATGAGGGGTTCGGTATTGGGACTCCATAGACCAGCTCCAGATGGTTTGGTGGTGAGCCCAGGGGGGAAGGTGATTCTAGTGGTAGACATCGCGGCTTTGAGAGTTCCTGGTGCGAAGACATTAGATCGGTTTTGGAACCTCCTTGGAAGGGATGAGACGCAGTGCTATGTGCGTTAAACAAACTAACCTTGCGAACGGAGTTTTGTGGAAAAATTATTTAGATTTATGAGACCCTCTTGGCCGTAGGAGCACGTTTAAAACTTCTTCAGGACTATTATTCTCAAAGAACGATGGGGTGATTTTTTGTTACCCCAAGACCGTCAACGGGATGGAAGCGGGGAGGTTAGTGGAAGAACAGTGAAGAAGAGCGGAGGACGTTAGTGGAAGGTGTGGATGGGGGTGAGGAGAAAGTTGGCGGATAGGAAATTCGGGGAAGATGATTGGAATAAAGCGCGGGGGGGGGGGGGGTAACAGCTAGAATGCTAGCGGTGTTATGGCCCTGGCTGTTGTCAATGGCGGTAGTATGATAGTAAGGAGGATGGGAGAGACGGTAGAGACGGTGAGAAGGGAAAGGGAGGTGATGGGGATCGAGGTGGAGAAGGAGAGAAGATACGGCGGGACAGAGGGGCAGGGTAATATCGAGGGTTTCTGGAAGGAATAGAAGCTCTCAATAGAATCCAGTGTTCCCAATGTCCGGTCCGTCCATCTTAGACGTAGGGTATGGCCGGCTAGGGGTCATAATCCTCCATTTCTTGGGTGATGGGATGCCCTACGCCCAACAGCCTAATTCCCAGATAGGCTGTCGGCACAGGCATTCTGTGCGATGCGGTGAACTCTAATAATTAGCCTCATTCTCACGGGTTCCCCCGATGTCCTCTATGGTGGAAACACCGAGCCATGCTGACTTATCTTGATACAATAGAAATATGACCCACCAACACCAGAATCTAGGTTGTAGGTAGAAATTGAGAGATCCTGACTTGGATACATAGGAAGATCAGTGCAGAGGTTTGGGCGGGTACTTCCTGCTGTCGAAAGAGGTTTATTTTGCTTAAGATGAGGTCCTATCGTAGGCTTATGCCTGGAGGAAGGGGAGGGCGGGAATTAGCGTGGGGTGGGGACTTGAGCTGGGGGAGGGGGTTAGGAGGGGGAAATGGTTCCTCGGCCTTATGACATGCTGGGGGCAGATTCTAGAGGCCGGAGTAGCGCTATCACTCCCTTGTGCCCATTCTGAACAGCCCAAAGAAGTGGTGTTTCGCCGTCGATATCTGGTTTGTCGGGGTTGACGTCGTCTCGTTCGAGCAGCATTTTAACCACTCCCTCGTGCCCACTATAAGCAGCCCAGTGGAGTGGTGTTTGGCCATTGCTATCTGGGTTGTCGGGGTTGACGTCGTCTCGTTCGAGCAGCATTTTCACCACCCCTTCGTGCCCACTATGGGCGGCCCGGTGGAGTGGTGTTTGGCCATCGCTATCTGGGTTGTCAGGGTTGACGTCGTCTCGTCCGAGAATCACTTTCACCACTCCCTCGTGCCCATTATCGGCAGCACCTCGGAGTGGTGTTCTGCCGCCAATATCTGGTTTATCGGGGTGGACATCGTCTCGAGCGAGTAGCATTTTCACCACTCTCTCGCACCCAACGAAAGCAGCAATGAATAGTGGCGTTCGACCCCGATTATCTGGTGTGTCGGGGTAGACGTCGTCTCGCCTGAGCAGTATTTTCACCGCTCCTGCATGCCCATTGCAAGCAGCCCGCCAGAGTGGTGTCTCGCCGTCGCTACTTGGTCTGTTGGGGTTGACACCGTCACTTTCCAGTAGTATTTTCACCACTCTTTCGTGTCCCTCCCGAGCAGCCGAATACAGTGGCGTTTGGCCGTAGTTATCAGGTTTGTCGGGGTCGATGCCGCCTCGTTCCAGGAGCATTTTTACCACTCTTTCGTGTCCCTCCAGAGCAGCCCACCGGAGCGGCGTTTGGCCGTTTTTGTCTGGTTTGTCGGGGCTGACGCCGTCCCGTGCAAGTAGCACTTCAACCACACTCTCGCACCCGTTCGCAGAAGCCCACCAGAGCGGTGTTCGACCATTAATATCTGGTTTATCTGGGCCTAGGCCGCCCTGTCCGAGCAGTATTTTCACAAATCCAGTATACCCTCTCATAGCAGCATGATGGAGTGGTGTTCGGCCACATTTGTCTGGTTTATTGGGACTGCGCCATTCCGTCCGAGTAGTATTTTCACTACCCCCTCGTGCCCGTTCCAGGCAGCCCAATGGAGTGGTGTATTGCCTGTAAAGTCCATTTGGTTGATATCACGACCTTCTACCTCTGCCAAACAAGCTACAAGCTCGACAATCCCGAAGGAGGATGCACAATGCAGGCCACTAAACATGGAAGGTTTTCCGAAATCAAAACCACAACAATACATATTCTGTTTTTTCAAGAGGATATTTGTGGATATGTGGTGATTGTAGTCCTCAAATAGCTTTAGCGCGAGTTGTTTCGCGCAATCCGAAAGGTCCTCTTTTGCGTGTACTCCCCAATACAGAGAAGAATATTCGAGAAAGGGGGTGTCTTGGAGGTCGGGGGAGGGACTAGCCGAAAAGGCTTTGACTTGCTGGGAATTTAGATAACTCAAGCAGGTTTCTGCTATTGCTGAGTGAACTGCATCAAAAAGGTCGGGATGAGCACGGAGGTGCTCTTGAAGAGTAAAGTGGACCAGCCGGACCGTGGAATCCTCTTTTTCTGTCACAATAAGTCCTTGGCAGCAGGCCAGCAATGTACCTATCGACGGGACATTGTCGATATTGAGATTCGGCGACCCTATTTCAACTGCCAGGGCCTGGCACAGTTCGCCGGACTTCAGGGGCCGCTCCGCGTGAGATATCCACATCAACGCAGCCAGGCCAAGCCTTGCTTTCTCTCCACCCTGTCTCTTTATCCTGCCCAATGTTGCGCCATATGCATCCCCCAACCCTAATCCATCGGTCATTGCGTTAAGCTTTTGTCGTCTGCGGTGGATTGTGGTTTCCTGCAGGACTGCATCGATATTTAGGGATACAAGCAAGAATCTAGACATATATATGTTAGCGCATGCTTGAGGTATGATACCTTCCTTAGTGTTGTTCCTATATACATTTCGGAAACGTCTTCGGGAATTTTCTTCAGGATCTCTCCCTCAAGACTACTATTCATCGCATCGGTGTTTGTGTCCTCTTCCAACCTGCTGCGGAGGTATCTAATAACATCATCTCTCTTGGTGCATATGGGTAGACTCGTCACTCTTCCGGAAAGACTTCCGATCTCGGGTTGGATGTGGGGTCTTCCTGTCACAAATATTCTAGTGCCTGGAGACTCCTGGAGAATTTTGCTTAGCGAATCGAGAAGCTTGGCTCGATGCTCTGGCACACATTCATCGAGAGCGTCGATACATATGAAGGTGCGCTCTTTGGAAGAAGTATTTTGTAGCATTTCCACAATATCCGAAAGCCGAGGTCCCCGCCCTCCGAGAGCTTTTCTTTGTTTTTGGTATGCTTGGGATATCTCCTCAGGGATCTCCTCCATTCCGCCAACCACCTGTTTCAATAGGGCGCCCATCACGCTCGCGGGATACTGGTCCCTTTGAACGGCAAAGTCGAAATAAAAACCTGCCACGGTAGCATTTTGTCCTCCGGCCTGATCACACAAGCTGTCTATCACCAGTGAACTGATATTCCTGCTGGTCAGCGGTTTCCCTTTGCTTCTGTTCCACGAGGTCCATCGTTGTTACCTAATATATGTTTTGCCGACCCCCGGATCCCCATAACAAAACAAGACTGCGTTGCCGGATTCACCTCCCCCACTACCAGCGTGCCAACTTCTAAATTCCTCAGTTTGTAACAGCCATTCCCCTATACGTTCCACTCGACGATCTTGGATATCTTGATGACGTGACCTGGGATCTAGTGGGGATAACCAGGCTAGGATATTGGATCGGTTGTCGGCAACTGCGATGTTAACAGTGTAGCTCGTGTTCAAAGAGTTGATATTATGACTGAAGGGTTGGGACATTTTCACTGTTCGCAGGTCAGGATAGTGTGGATGTTTGACGATGGAGTGAGTCGGCTACTGAAATTCTTAGGGGCTGAAGCAAAGCGGGGTCATTTGTGTAACCTGAATAATGCCTTACGACCACCCAGTCAATCTCCCCCAGACTTGTGCCAACAGCTCCCTGCCTGTGCCTACTGCACCAGGAACAGGAAATCCCACTCCTGATTAAGTACTATCCTCCTCTGCTCATATAGTAATATTAGCATACCATAGATATTGGGGTGCGGGGCACGGGCGCCATAAAGGCGCCTGTGGTTCACTCTACCCTCGAGTAAAGCTAGTTCAGTATATCAAGTACATCAAGCCTCAGTGAATCAGCCGAAAAACCTAACTCACATCGCCTAACTTAAAGAATTATAGCTTGGCTCTTCATAAGGTCGATGTGGGTAGGGAGGCATTCTCGTACCTGATTCTGGAGAGGTGAGGACAATCCCTTTTGCTATTCGTTGAGACCGCCAAGTACGGGGTTTGTAACAATAGAAACGAGCCCCCCCGCGGTGCCAAGCCGTCGCCAAATTTGTACATCCCCCCCGCAACGGATATATTGCAATCGAAGCATACGCAGCACTCTCATTACTAGTGCCCCACGGCTGGCGGATCCCCTCTCCTTCCTTCCTTCCTTCCTTCCTTCCTTCCATTTGCATGCCCGCCATCCACTGTACCTAAAGCACAGGCAAGCAAGGCCGGCATGCAATGCGCCTAGCGCTTGAAACTAGCATTCACAGGTAACCTACCCACTTGCCTAACACACACAGAATAGAGAGGCTTGGCTGAAGTAACCTCGAGATTTTGCACAATTATTGAGTGGTTAGGCCCAGTGGATCCAATCCTAAGTTACCGAACGGCACAAAACTTATATTGATACGAACAACGATAATAGACAAAAGATATCAGAGAACAATAAAGAGTAAAGAGATCGTATGCAAGAACAAATGACTTTGACAAGACAAGTGAAGACCGTAGAACCGTGAGGGAAAGATGCGATGAGTATGAGATGAACAAACTAAAACGAACAAAGGGAAGAATAGGCTGCCTTATATCCTTATCTGCAGAGTACCTTTCTCCCCGGCATACTTCCTGCGCATGCTGGATTCTTCTCTCACTTTCCATCTCTCGGTCGTCCTTCTGTTTTGCTTTGCGAAGACACATCCGAGGTAAGAGCTGTTTGGCCGAGGGTTCAGTTATGCTGGATGCCTCGGATCGCGTTGATGGCCGCGGGTATGGTAGATGTTCGGCTATTGACTGTCGTTCGTGTTTCATCGTCCAGCGATCGGTGTTTGATCGTGTCGTATCAGGTATGCAGGGTGGTGACATTCGATCGTAAGAAGCTAATCGTGGTGGAACGCTGTCGAAACAACCATCTTATTAACAATGGCATAAATGAGTTTCGCCTTATGCAGGAACGAAAGTATGCATGTGGTGAGCAGCCTAAAATCAGAATTCTCCAACACGAGAGCGACCAGCAAAAGATATCTGTTGATTCGCTCATTGCTCACTTTTTTCCTCCTTCTGGTTCTCCACTCTGCCCTGCCCTGCTTGCTAGGTAAGAATGCCTCTTTGTTAGGGCTAGGGCGTAGAGCATGTAATATTGTGCCTTAGCAAAAGTGTGATAACAGAACATTTGACGCTGCAACGTTCCACCCTACAGTAGTATCGCAACCCAGCTCGCCCACTCTTGAACACACCATACCTTCATCATCACCACAAAAAATCTCAATCCAGTGGATAGATAATACACAAGCTGTCATTAATTAGAATCATAGATTTATTTTATTTTTAAATATTTTTTGGTCGTGATTTTAGAAATCATTTGGTGAGCTGGGTGTTGACAAAGAAGGGTGAGCCGTTTGCATCGCAAAGTTCGGTTACTTTTGCTAAGGGACAATAGATTAGGTTTTAATTGACGATAACATGAAAATTCGATGGAAAGGGGGGAAGATTTGCAATTTTTTAGTTCTTTTCCCGGTTGGTGAATTTCTGCGTATGATAATCATCGTCTAAGTTGTAGAAGGCATAAACGGAAACGTAAAAAATACAATGGGATAGAATGGGAAAAGTGTTGCCGCAATATAAAGTTCCCCCAGGGGATCTGCCAAACATAGCTATCAGGGAGCAGGGGTGAGAGGTTTCAATTGTTATTTTATTTTATTTTATTTTTAAAAAAAGAAATGAATGAATGAACTTTGAAAAAAAAAGATTGAATGAAATTAGAAAAAAATCGAAAAAAAAAGAGGGAAAAAATTTGAGAAAAATACAGAAATCCAATAAACCAGAACACTAGGAAACGAGATTGAAGTAGAGTTATCCCACATGCCACCGGGTTTTTTCCCCACAACCTGCACAGCACCTTTTTCAACTATTCAGCTGCTCAACGGCTACCCGACTTTCCACACTAGACACTTTTTAAGACACAGACATTTGATTCGCCTTCCCCCTTTCCGTAATACGCTAGTTTCATGATACCCTAACACAGCCTTGACAGTAAGGGGCGGGAGCCGACCACTTATCCCTTGTGCTCCTCCTTCATATATGGACCATCCTCGCCGAGCGATGAGAGTGTGAAATCGCCTTCGCGAGTATGTATGACGAAGGGTTCTTGATTGGTGACTTCGGTGGTTGGTGTTGTTGGCTCGCCCTTGGGTTCTTCTCCCCCCAATAGAGCGCCTTCGCTGATGTGTAAAATAATCGGTTCTTCATTCTGGACTTGTGTAGTAGCAGTAGACATAGTGCTCCCGTTCTCGCCATCCGTAAGATATTCACTTCCATCAGTGTTGTTAACTGGGCCCTCCGTAGTATGGACCCGTGCAGAGACTTCCTTTTGACTGCTGCGGAGGTTGTTGCTTGCTTGGTGAGGTTTCCCGTGGCGCTGTCCCTTCTCTCCGCTGGGTGTGTCGGGGGTACCATGGTTATCCTTGAGAGTTTCGAGGAGAGGGGGTCCAGTGGTATCTGTGGCCTCTTCGAGGCGGATTTTCAAACTGCCAACCTCAATAATAGACTGATTGAGGAGATGGCGGAGGCTAGCTGAGCTGTGTTTTTCCACATTTAGAAGGCTGGTCTTCTCCGCCAGAGCTTTCTCGAGTTCTGCGATCCGGGAGCTCGGGGTCTGGGACCCCATATGGTTAGAACTTTCTAGGAGAGGGTCTCTACCCGTGTCGGCGGCTTCCTCCAGACAAATTTTCAAACGGCCAACCTCGATGATGGACTGGTTGAGGAGATTGCGAAGCCTAGCGGTGCGGTGCTCTTCAACTATTAGAAGTTCAACTTTTTCGGCCAATGCTTCCCCAAGTGCCGCGCTCTCAGCGCTAACATCAGTAGACTGGCGTCCAATTGAACTTTCGCTCTCTTCATTACCACTACCTTCTGTCGAAAGTTCACTGCCAGCGCCAACAATCAACCTCGAAATTGTCTCTCGGTATTCGGAAAATTTTGCGTGAATAGCGTCTCCAGCCAATTGCTTCTCCTCTTGAATTTCCAAGTTTTTAAAGAAGATTTCGTGATTTTTCTGGCGGATCTTCTTCTCGTACGCATATATTTTCTGATCTTTCTCGTGAAGGATTGCATGCGCAGATTCGAGATTGGCGTATTGAGCGTTGACCATGGCCGTGGTTTGCTCTAGGGCCTCCTCTTTAAGGACAAGGTCTTTGATAACTGCGTTGGCGATAGCCCGCTCATCTCCCAGTCTTGCATTGGCCGAAGCTGCATTTGTAGCTTGCACAGCTAACATGTTTGCTGTTGTAGCTAGAGCCTCCTCGGTCGTGGTGAGATTTTTCCTGAGTTCTTCGCTAGTAGCTTGCGCATTGGCTGAGCGGGCAGCCTCCATGGCTAGGGCATCTCTAGAGGCGGTGAGCTGGGCTGAGAGGGAGAGAGTTAGATCAGTTAGCTCGTGAACCCAACTAGCTTGCTCGTGCGGGTAGGATGATGTAAAGATCATTTCGGTGAGTTGCTGGCATAGGAAGACAGTTTCGGGGGATGGCGCAACGGGAGCGCTGGATGGAGTTGGAAAAGAGACAGCGCCAAAGGGGCTAGCGGAGTGAAGGCTGTCAATGACAGATTCAGTGCGGGGATTCCAAAGGCCAGCTCCCGACGGTTTGGCGGTGAGCCCAGGCGGAAAGTTGATCTTAAGAGTAGACATTGCAACTTTCTGAGTTCCTGGATGTAAAGACATTAGATCGATTTCTGAAATCTCCCTGAAAGGGATACAACACAATACCGAGGGTGTTGCAGAATCTCACCTGGCGAAAGGAATCTTTTTTGAAAATATTCCGTTAGATTTATGAGATTTTAGTAGATGCGGGAATACGTTCTCCTCAGCTCGAGGCGGCCAAGGAATTAGAAGTGTGAAAATAGTTGTGAGAAGAGGGAGCAAGAGCGATGATATGAGTCGGGGATATGAGTGTGGGTGAGAAGAAGGTCGATGGGTGGGAATTCAAGGAGGATGAACGCGAGAACAAACCGGATGGAGGAAGGAAGAGGTTTGAAGGACAGAGGTGTCGCTCTTGCGAATTTTTCATGGCTTAACTAGTGGGGGGGCGGGAGAGAAGATGAAGGTGGTGCGAGGGGAAGGAGTAAGGGTAGGGATTCAGATAGAGGTGAGATATAGGGCAATAGAAAGGGTTGGGTAATATCGAGGGTTTCTGGAGTCATAGAAGTGATCTCAGAGAAATCGGGGATGGGAAATTCGGAAGAGCGAACTCGGAGCAGTCCCAAAACCAGTGTTCGCAACGGGGCAGTCCGTCCGTCCTGGGGCAGGACGAGGACGGACGACATTTCGTCGTCCCGTCCCGTCTTTTCCAAAACTTGCCCGACAAGTTAGAACAAAGGACCAGGACGGACGACA
>Ga0307513_10010020_pt1 | contig 11943 bp, 11 predicted proteins | sample 15_EM_MG_FD_202174 | JGI IMG/M metagenome (GOLD analysis project Ga0307513, IMG submission 202174) | Populus trichocarpa ectomycorrhiza microbial communities from riparian zone in the Pacific Northwest, United States - 15_EM | ecosystem: Host-associated > Plants > Roots > Unclassified | place... | reverse complement strand
CGACTGGCATGTCTGGCACCGGGCGTACGACGATCCTGAATCCTGGCAGGCCAGACGGCTGATAGCGGTGCGGGAGCGGATCCGCGTCGCGCTGGACGCCGCGCCGCCGGGCCCGGTCGCCGTGCTCGCCCTGGCCGCCGGCGAAGGCCGTGACCTGCTGCCGGTGCTGGCCGAGCACCCGCGCCGCGACGAGGTCACCGCCCTGCTGGTCGAGCTCGACCCGCGCAACGCCGATGCCGCCCGGGCGGCGGCGCGCGATCTCGGCCTGCCCGGAGTCCAGGTGATCACCGGTGACGCCGCACTGACCGACCACTACCTCGGCGTGGCCCCCGCCGACCTCGTGCTGATCTGCGGCCTGTTCCCGCACATCACCGACGACGACATCGGCACCGTCATCGAGCACGCCGCCTCGTTCACCAAGCGCGGCGGCACCGTCGTGTGGACCCGGCACCGCCGCGAGCCGGATCTGGTACCGCAGATCTCGGCCTGGTTCGCGGCCCGGTCCTTCGCGGAGATCTGGATCTCCGACCCGGCGGTCGAATTCGCGGTCGGCGCGCACCGCCACCTGGCCGATCCACCGCCGGTGGTCGCGGGCGTCAAGCTGTTCACCTTCGTCGGCGTCCAGGCTCTGCGCCCGTGGGAGTTCCCGAACCCCTGAGAACCACCCCACCCGCCAGGAATCCCGGCGCCGCCGTCACCGAGAACCTGAAAGCCTCACCGCCGGTCAGGCCCAGTTCGCCGCGCTCGACTTCATGGGCGCGGTCATCCTGGCCGGCAAGGGAGAGTACCGGGACTGGCGGGCGATCGCCACCCTGCAGGACGCGGGACTCATGCCCGCCGGCCGCAAGCCGGCGGACGTGGCGGCGCCGGCCCTGACCCCGAAGGCTTGACATGCGGTCCTGGTTCACCGGGCGGGCCGCCGCGGTGGTGTCCCCCGTTAGACTTCGGGTGGTCCTTCGGCGGAGCCCAGCTGCCGGAACAGCTCCCGCGACTGTCGCCAGGCTGTCGTCGCTGCGGCCTCGTCGCCGCGCGCCGCGTGGACGTCGCCGAGCGCCCACAGGCTGTGCGCGTACAGGCCCGCGCCGTCGGGTTTGCTGAGGTCGACCGCCTGGGACGCGAATGCCATCGCGGTGTCGAGCTGCCCGTCCTCGGCCGCCAGCCGGGCCAACCGGCGGAGGAAACCGGCCTCGCCGGAGCGGCTGCCGACCGTACGCATGACAGCCAGGCCCATCTCGAACAACTCTCGCGCCTGCGGCCCGCGGCCCCGGGTCAGGTGGAGGTCGCCGAGGGCCCGGCCGGCGTAGGCATGGTCCAACACGAGCCCGAGTTCGGCGGTGGCGTCGACCGCGGCACGCAGATACCGCTCGGCCCGTTCGTGGTCGCCCTGGCGCGCGATCGCCAGGCCCAACACGCCCCACGCCCCACATTGGCCGTGCCGGTCTCCGGCGCGCGTGTACCCCTGCAGCGCCTGCTCCGCCTCTTCGACGGCCAGGTCCCAGTTGCCCCGTTCGTAGTGGATCACCGCGGCGGTCCGCCGCACCGAGCTGACCTCGAGGTCGTCGCCGGCCGTGCGGAAGCCGTCGATGGCGCGAGTGCAGCCGGCCAGCGCCTCGTCGATCTCGCCCGTCCAGCGCAGCACCTTGGCCAGGCCATGCTCGGCGTATGCGCCACGCCAATCGTCCCCGAGCCGGCGGTATGCCTGCAGCGCCCACTCGTATCCGTCCCGGGCGCCGGTCAGGTTGTGCTCGTAGCTGTCGACTGTGGCCAGTCCGTGTCGCATTGCGGCCTCGGCCCGGACTTCACCGGCCCGCTCGGCCGCGCGCAGGCCGTACAGATGAAGCGACCGCATGTCGTCGAAGTAGCCGCGGGTTTGCAGGAACTCGGCCGTCAGCGCCGCGATCTGCCAGGCGAATCCGCTGCCGACCTCCGACGCGCCGACCCGGACGACGGCCACCAGGCTGCGCCGTTCGGACTCCAGCCAGGCGGCCGGGGCAAGGGTCAAACCGTCGGTTCCGAACGGACCCGGGTTCTCGGCGCCATCCGTAGGACCAGGTGCCGTCAGCAGCAGGGTTCCGGGGACCGGGCGCGGCCGCACAGACTCCGGCACCGGCGGCACCATATGCGGGAACAGGCAGCGGGTGGCCTGGGCCGCGTAGGCCACCCAGGCGCCGTGGAGGCGGTCGATCGCCATCGAGCGGTCGGGCACCGGGGCATCGGCGGAACCGCGGCCGGCAGCGAGCTCGACGGCGTACGCGCGAATGAGGTCGTGCAAGCGGTACCGGGCCTGCCCGGCGGCGTCCCGGCCGGCGTACTCGACCAGCTGAACCCGGACCAGTACATCCAGCCGTTCCTCCGCCTCGCCGACCGGGCCGCCCAGCAGCGCGGCCAGCACCCACGACGCGAAGTCACCGGGCGGCAGCAGGCCGAGCAGGGCGAAGGCCGCCCGGTCCGCGGCCGGCAACGCCCTCGTGCTCAACCGCAGGCTGGCCCGCACCTCGATGCCGCCCAGCCGGAGCTCGTCCAGGCGATGCCGCTCGTCGGCAAGCCGGTCGACCAACGTCTTCACCAGCCAGTGTGGCTGCGCGGCGAGCCGGCCGGCGGCGATCCGCAGCGCCAGCGGCAGCCCGCCACAGAGGGTGGCGAGCAGCTCGACGCCCGCGCCTTCCGCACCGGTGCGGTCGACGCCGAGAATCGCCTCCAGCAGCCGGCGACACGCGTCGGCGTCCAGCACGTCGAGGGCGAAGCGGTGCGCGCCGGGCAGCGCCACCAACTGGACGCGGCTGGTGATGATGACCGCGCAGCCGACCGTCCCCGGCAGCAGCGGAAGCACCTGGGTCTCGTCCGCCGCGTTGTCCAGGACGATGAGGAGGCGCTGGTCCGCGGTCCGCGACCGGAACAGCGCCACCCGGTCGGCCGTATGGTCCGGAATCGCACCGCCGGGAACGCCCAGCGCGCCGAGGAACCGGGCCAGCACGTCGTGTGCGGGCTCCGGGCGGTCCGCGTCGCCGCGCAGGTCGATGTGGAGCTGGCCGTCCGGAAAGCTCGACCGGATCCGATGCGCCACATGGACCGAGAAGGCGCTCTTGCCGACGCCGGGTTTGCCGTACACGGCCAGGATCGGCCCGGTTGTGCCCATCGGGACCAGTGCCTCTACCGCGATCGCGATCTGCTCGTCGCGTCCGGTGAAATCGCTGATGTCCGGGGGAAGCTGGGCCGGCCGGATCCCGGTCACCACGGGCGGCGCGGGTTCCGAAGCCGGGCTCGGCGGTGCGGTCAGCTCGGGTTCGGCTCGAAGAATCTGCTGGTGCAGACGTTGTAACTCCGGGCCCGGTTCGATGCCCAGTTCGTCCGCGTACCGCCGGTGCATCGTGCGGTAGACCTCAAGCGCCGCGCCGCTGCGCCCCGAGCGGTGCAGCGCGAGCATGAGCTGGCCGTGTGGGCCGTCCCGGAGCGGATGACGGCGGACGAGGTCGGTGAGTGCCGCCACGGCCTCGGGGTAGCGCCCAAGGGCCAGGTCGACACCGGTGCTGCCCTCGATCGCCGAGACGTGCTCCTCCTGCAACCGGCTCGCCCCGGCCTCCGCCAGCGGACCCCGCGCGCCGCTCAGCGCGGGTCCGCGCCAGAGATCCAGGGCGCGGGAGTACAGCTCGCGCGCCTCGATCAGGCGATTCATCGCTACCGCTTGGCGGGCGTCCGCGACGCCGGTGGCGAATGCCGCGCTGTCCAGCCAGGCGCCGTCGAGATGCAGCCGATAGCCCGGGGCCCGGGTGGCGATCAGATCCGGCCGGGCGCCGACCTCGGCGAAGGTCCGGCGCAATTCCAGTACCAGCATGCGCAGTCGCGCGGCGGCACTCGCCGGTGCCCGGTCGCCCCACAACCTCTCCACGAGAGTGGTGCCCGCGACGACCCGATCCGGGTCGAGCAACAGGACGGCGAGCAGCGAGCGCTGCATGCCGGTCAGCCGGACGGACCGTCCCGCCAACTGCGCCTCCACAGTTCCGAGGAGACGGAACTCAAGGCGGTCGGATCGAGCGGTCACCGCTCGCGGAAGCGCGACTCGGACGAGGCCCGGACGGCCCGCGACCCGGACAGATCGCCTCCGCCGCACGCCGGACGGCGTCGACGACCGGCCCCGTACGCGGAAAATACGATCTTCATACGCCGAAGATACGCCGGGCCAATAGTGTCCCTTTTCCCTGGGCCGACTACTGCGGCCCATCGATAGCGGGAGTTATCTTGAAATTGCTGCGCAATGCGGCGGCCGTCCTCGGCATCGCGGCCACCTTCGGCGCGCTGACCAGCGCGCCGGCCTTCGCCGATGCGGGGAGAGACGGCGGCACCTGCGACAACTCCTGCGATGCCGGGCGCGCGTACTTCACCCACGACTACCTCAACGGCACCGAGCTGCTGGAGGTGTTCGACGACAAGGCGGACGGGCACTCGGTCATGGTGGAGAACTGGCGCTACGACCTCGACGACATCGGTCCGTACCCCGGCTACGTCCACACCGGCAAGGGCACGTCCACGAAGTACGTGCTGCACATGCCGGAAGGGTCCAGGATCGACTTCCGGGTCTGCCTCGCCGAGGGCAAGACGAAGATCGAGAGCAGCTGCGGCATTAGGGTTATCGAATACGCGTGACCGGATAGAGCGCCAAAGCGGTGCCGAGGCCGGCCGGGAACAGCAGGTTCCGGCCGGCCTCAGGCCAAGATCAGGTTCTGGGCGTACGCCGGCGGTGGAGCGGTCGACGGCGGTCGCGCCAGGCCCGCACCGTGGCGGCGGCGGCTGCCGTCGCCCAGATGATCGCGTAGATTTCGAGCAGTCCGCGGCCGTAGCGCAGCGGCAGCAGCGACGGGTTGTCGGCTGCTCGTCCGCGGCCCAGCACCAGGGGGAACGCCACTATCGTCACGGCGAGGCTGACCACCAGCGCCGCCCTGAGGAGAGCCCGGGCCCGGCGCGGCGCGTATCGGCCCACGAGGATCCCGACGCCGATGGTCAGCGGGAGGAGCACTCCGTCGTGCGCCACCAGGACACCGGCCAGGAAGATCAACGCGCCGAACTTGACGTCGGGGTCGGTGAGCGCGCCGATCACCGCGTACGCCATGACGAGCGCGCCGATCGCGATCAGGCAGCGCCGCGCGGTCGTCACGACGCGCTCCGGACGGTGATCCGGGCGACCCATTTGGTCTGCAGCACACCGGGGCGGTTCGGGGCGATCAGCCGGGCGGGATAGCCGTGGTCGGGATGCAACGGTTCGCCGCCGAGCCGCAGCGCGATGAGGGTGAACGGGTCTCGGGTGTGTGCCGGCGGCACGGTCGTGGCCCGGTAGCGGCCGCGTGTTTCGAGGGACTCGACGTGTGCTTCGGCGTTGTCGGGGTCCACGCCGGCGAGGACGACGAGGTCGCGTAGCCGGACGCCGGTCCAGGTTCCGGTGGAGCTCCAGCCTTCGACGCAGCTGATCGGCAGGACGACCGTCTGTTGCGGCAGCGCGGCCAGGTCGGCGAGGCTGAGGGTCACCGTCCCGGCGGGGCCGACGATGGTGAGCCGGTAGGCCGGGTTGAAAGCCGCGTCGCGGACGCCGGCGCCGGCGGCGGTCTTGTTGACGGGCAGATGTTGCGGCCCGGTTCGGGGACGGCGCGGCGCGAGGACGGAGATGCTCGCGAGCGGCGCGACCGTCTGGCCGACGGTGCCGAGGGTGATGACCCCGGCGGCCACGCCGACCGTGGCCAGCAGTCCACGCCGGCTGAGTCCGCCCGGCGGCGTACGGTCCGGGGTGGCCCGGGTGAGCGCCTGCCGGATGACCGGGAGTTTCACGGCGATGTGCACCAGCAGCGCACCGATGGCCAGCCACGCCGACCAGTAGTGCCCGGCGGTGAAGAAGAACGGCATCGGGGCGTACCAGCGGGAGATGTTGAGGATGCCGCTGAACAGTTGGAACAGGGCCGCGGCCACGAGCACGGCGATGCTTGCGCGTTCGATGGCGTGGGCGAGGTTACGCGCGGGAGGCCAGGAGAACAGGCGGGGGTAGACCGACCAGAGCTTCGCGCCGAGCAGCGGCACGCAGGCAAGCCCGGTCGCCACGTGCACGCCCTGGGTGACGCGGTAGAGGCCGACCGGCCGCGACGGCCACCAGAACCACGACGGCGGATGCTGGATGAGGTGGCTGATCAGGCCGGTGCCGAAGCAGACCGTGAAGGCGCCGGCGAGAGCGAGCCCGAGCAGGCTGGTCAGCCGCGGTGAGCGCAGTTTCGAGTCGAACGCCGCACGCTTCAACGGCCCGCGGCGCAGCGCCGCCGGTGGTGTCGGGAACGGCTGCCGCAGCCAGGTGACGCCGCGCCTGAGCAGGTCAGCGCGGCGGCTGGAACTCACGCCGGGGTCAGCGTCGCGAACCATCGGTCGGCCTCCGTCCAGGTGTCCAGGGTGCGCAGGGCGGCCGCTTCGGCGACGACGGCGAGGTCGTTCGCGGCCAGGACCGCCCAGCGAAACGGGGTGCTCGGCGGGCCGTCGCCGTCGCGGATCCGGGCGTCCCCGGCCCAGCTGCGGGTGCCGGGCCGGGCCAGTTCGAGGTGGATCCGGCCGGTGCGGGCCAGTAGCCGGCGGCAGCGGCGCAGCAGCCGGGCCGGGTCGCCGCCGATGCCGATGTTGCCGTCGGCGAGCAGCAAGTGCCGCCATCGGCCGTGGCCGGGCAGCGCCGCGAACACGTCCCGGCGCAAGGCAACGGCTCCGCGGGCTCGGGCCAGCCGGACGGCGGCGGCGCTGACGTCGATACCGAGGGCGGGGTGGCCTTGTCGGTTGAGGGCGCTGGTGAGCCGGCCCGGCCCGCAGCCCACGTCCAGGGTCGGTCCGGCACACCGGGCGAGCAGGGCACGGTCACCGGACAGGTGGCTGCGGCACCAGTCGGCGGGGTGCACCCGATGCTCGATGTCGCGGTCGTCGCGGATCGTCAGCCGCACCGACAGTCCCTCGCCCGCGCGGGACAAGGCGTCATCGAAGACGGCCAGCACAGACGACCGTGGGCTCGGCGCGGTCGTGATGACGGTCATGCCGGCCTTCCGGACGGCACCAACCGGGGCACGGCCTGCGCGAAGCGGCTCCCGGCGGGGCAGCACGTGGCCACCGCGTGAGCGTCGGCGGCAGTGTCCACGTCCCGCAGCGTCGGCAGATCGGCAACCCGCAAACCGCGTGACCGCAACGCAGCCATGGTGTGTGCTCCAGTGGCCACGGTGGACATCTCGATGTCGCGGAGCACCTCCGCGTGGCGGGGATCGCGCAGGCCCAGAGCCCACCAACCGCCGTCCTCGGCGGCCCCGAGCACAGCGTCGGTCCGGTCCGCGCTCAACCGGTCGACGGCCTCTTCCAGCAGGGCGGGACTGACCTGCGGCGTGTCCATCCCGATCAGCAGGCTCGCCGCGCCGGGCCGCAGGGTGTCGGCGTACGCGTGGGTGAGCCGTTCGCCGAGCAGGCCGCCGCGCTGGGCCGTCCGGGCCCAGCCGGCCGGTGCCGCGTGGTCACCGTCGACGACCAGCACGCGAGCCGTCGCGGGCGTCGCGGTGACGGTGTCGAGGGTGTCCGCAAGCGCGGCCGCGGCCACCTGCGCCGCCTGCTCCGGGGTGCACGGTGGGCAGAGCCGGGTCTTGACCCGGCCGGGCACCGGCGTCTTCGCCAGCACGATCAGCTGGATCCTCATCGGGCCAGCACCGCGGTCATGTCACGGATGGCGCGGGCGGTCCCGCGTACGGTGCCGGTGACTTTGGATTTGGTGCCCGCGGTCCGCGGGCCGTAGGCGACGTCGACCTCGGCGACCGTCCACCCGGCGCGGGCCACGGCGACCAGCAGTTCGAGGGGGTAGCCGAAGCGCCGGTCCCGCAGGTCGAGGGCGAGCAGGTCGGCGCGGCGGGCGGCGCGCATGGGGCCGATGTCGTGCACGGCCAGCCCGGTGCTGTGACGCAACCGCCAGGCGAGCAAAGTGTTACCCAGCCGGGCATGTGGTGGCCATGCGTCCTTTGTGGTCGGTCGTCGCCGGCCGACGGCGAGGCGTGCCGTGCCGGCCCGGACCGGGTCGGCGACCAGGGGCAGCTGTGCGGGGTCGAAGGAGCCGTCGGCGTCCATCACGCAGACCACACCGTCGCTCGGGTCGGCGGCGACGATCCCCGCATGCACGGCGGCGCCGTACCCCGGCTGGGGCACCGTCACCACCTCGGCTCCCAACATGTGGGCCATCTCGGCGGAGCCGTCGGTGGAGCCGTTGTCCGCCACGATCGGCCGGTATCCGGCGGGCATTCGGGCCAGTAACCAGGCCAGCGCGGGTGCCTCGTTGAGGCAGGGCAGAACGACATCGGTCATGAGCGGAAACGTAACCGCGCGGACGGCTACGGAACCGCGGGATCCGCATTACCGATCCCTTACCGGTCGCAGCTTCTTACGGACCGGTGACGGCTGGGTACAAACCCGGGAACGCGTCCCGCAGCGCATCTATGTTCGGCGGATGACGCATGTACTCGTGACCGGCGGCGCCGGTTTCATCGGCTCCCACGTGACCGGCGCGGTGCTGTCCGCCGGGCATCAGGTGCGCATCCTGGACGCCGGCCACCCGGCCGCGCACGCCGCCGCACCGCCCGGCACCGTCCACGGCGTGCCCGTGCTGCGTGCCGACCTGCGCGACCGGGCCGCGGTCGCCGGCGCGCTGCATGGGGTCGACGCCGTCGTCCATCAGGCGGCGATGGTCGGCCTGGGCGTCGACCTCGACGACCTTCCCGAGTACGTGGGCTGCAACGATCTCGGCACGGCGGTGCTGCTCGCCGAGATGGCGCGGGCCGGCGTCGGTCGCCTGGTGCTGGCCAGCTCGATGGTCGTGTACGGCGAAGGCGCCTACACCTGCCCGAACGACGGCCCGACCCGGCCGTCCGCCCGCGACGTCGCCGACCTCGCCGCGGGCCGGTTCGAACCGGGCTGCCCCACGTGCGGGCAGCCGCTGACCCCGGCGCTGGTCGACGAGGACGCCCCGCTCGACCCGCGCAGCGTGTACGCCGCCACCAAACTCGCCCAGGAACACCTGAGCGCGGCCTGGGCCCGGCAGAGCGGCGGATCCGTCGTGGCCCTGCGCTACCACAACGTGTACGGGCCGGGAATGCCGCGCGACACCCCGTACAGCGGGGTCGCGGCGATCTTCCGGTCGGCGCTGGAGGCCGGCCGGGCGCCGCAGGTGTTCGAAGACGGGCAGCAGCGCCGCGACTTCGTGCACGTGTCCGATGTGGCCCGGGCGAACCTGGCCGCGTTGCACGCCACCGCCGGCGGCGCGACCGGGCTGCGGGCGTACAACGTGGCCTCGGGCCGGCCCGCGACGGTGGGTGAGATGGCGACGGCGCTGGCCGTCGCGGTCGGCGGTCCCGAGCCCGTGGTGACCGGCGAGTTCCGGCTCGGCGACGTCCGCCACGTCGTCGCCTCCCCCGCCCGGGCGACGGCCGAGCTGGGGTTCACCGCCGAGGTCGACCTGGCTGCCGGCGTCACCGAGCTCGCGCACGCGCCGCTGCGCGGGTGAGCGTCCGCGAGAGCCCGCCACCCGGCGCCGACCTCGCCACGGCCGGGGCCGCCCTCGGCCTGCTCGTTCTCGCCTGCGCCGTCGGCGCCGCGCGCTACCTCGCCGGCCGGCCGGTGCACGCGAGCTCTGCCCCGTTCACCGCCCACTGGCTACCGCATCTCGGCCCGGGCACACCGCTCGCGCTCGCCGTGGCCGCGCTGGTGGTGTGGCAGGGCCCGCAACTCGCGGCGCGGCTGGGCTGGCGCCCGCTGCTCGTGGCAGGCTACGCGTCCGCGATCGCCTGGATCCTGTCGCTCGCGTTGATCGACGGCTGGCAGCGCGGTCTCGCGGGCCGGCTCACCACAACGGACGAGTACCTCAGCGAGGTCGGCGGCGTGACCGACGTTCCGGCGATGCTGCGCGGTTTCACCGGCCGGATCCTCGACTTCCAGCCCGACTCGTGGACCACCCACGTCGCCGGCCACCCGCCCGGCGCCTTCCTGGTCTTCATCGCCCTCGACCGCATCGGCCTCGGCGGCGGAGCCTGGGCCGCGATCGCCTGCGTCGCGGTCGGCGCGCTGATCGCGGTCGCGGTCCCGGTCACCGTCCGGGCCCTGGGTGACGAGGCCGCCGCGCGTGCCGCCGTACCGTTTCTGGTGCTGTTCCCCGGTGCCGTCTGGATCGGTGCGTCGGCCGACGGCCTGTTCGCCGGCCTCACCGCGACCGGCCTGGCCCTGCTCGCTGTCGCCCTCACCCGGCGCAACCCGGCGGCCGGGCTCGGCGCCGGGCTGCTGCTGGCCTTCGGCCTCTACCTCTCCTACGGACTCACGCTGATCACCATTCCAGCGCTGGCGGCCCTGCTGCTCGCGCGACAGCAACGGGCATGGCCCGCCATCGGTGCGGCGCTTGGCGGCAGCGCCGCGGTCGTCGCCGCATTCACACTCGCCGGATTCTGGTGGCTCGACGGCTACCACCTCGTCGTCGTGCGCTACTACCAAGGCATCGCGAGCGAACGCCCCTACGCGTACTGGATCTGGGCCGACCTCGCCCTCGTGGTCGCCTGCGCCGGGCCGGCCACGGCGGTGATGCTACGCCGGGCCGCGCTCGACGCCGACCCGAGGGCACTGCTGCGTCATCCGCGACTGCTCGCCACTCTCGGACCTGCGGTGGTGCTGCCCTGCGCCGCGCTGCTCGCGATCCTGGCCGCCGACTTCTCCGGGCTCAGCAAGGCCGAAGTGGAGCGGATCTGGCTGCCGTTCGCCGCCTGGCTGCCCGGCGGCGCCGCACTGCTCCCCCAGCCGACGCGGCGGTTCTGGCTGAGCGTCCAGGCGGCCGTCGCGCTGCTGGTCAACCACCTGCTGCTCACCAGCTGGTGAAGCTAAGTCAGACTCGGACGTCGAGCTGGGCGGCGAGCAGCGCCGGCGCCTCGGCCAGCGACGGGCCGTACCAGGTCAGGTGCCGTCCGGAGACCAGCGCGCAGGGCGTGCCGGGAAAGGCTTCCGGGCCGTCGTCCGACGTGAACAGGTATGGCTCGTCGGGCAGCACCACCAGCTCCGGCCGCCGGGCGCGGATCTCGTCGAGTGCGGGCCGCGGATACCGGTCGGTGTGCTCGGCGTACAGATTGGTCACGCCGAGCCGGCGCAGCACATCGGTCGCGAACGTGCCGCCGCCGACCACCACCCACGGTTTGCGCCACACCGGCACCACCGCCCGGCGTGGCGGGCCGGGCGTGACCGCGGCCCAGGCGCTCCGGGCCTCGGCCAGCCAGCCCGGCTCGCCGGCCGCGCCGAGCACTCTCAGCATGCCCGCCAGCTCGGTGATCGCCTCGTCGACGGTCCGGGGGAACGTGACGTGCACGCCGATCCCCGCCGCCCGCAGCGCTTCCGCGTCCTGCGACCGGTTCTCCTCCATGTTCAGCAACACCAGGTCGGGCCGCAGCGCCCGCACCCGGTCGAGGTCGGGATACTTGCTCCCGCCGACCCGCGCCACGTCCAGCCCGGCCGGGTGCGTGCAGTAGTCGGTGGCGCCGATCAGCACGTCCGGCACGGTGGCGGCGACCGCCTCGGTCAGCGACGGCACCAACGACACGACCCGCATTCAGCCATCGTCTCACTCCGGGGACTGTCCCAGGACCGGCGCTGACCAGGCCGCCCACAGTTTGGCGTAGTCGCCGCCCAGGGCGATCAGTTCGTCGTGGGTGCCGGCCTCGGCGATCTCGCCCCGGGCCAGCACCGCGATGCGGTCGCAGGCTCGGGCCTGGGTCAACCGGTGCGCGACCACGACCGCCGTCCGGCCGTCGATCAGGGCCGCGGCCGCTTCTTCGAGATCGTGTGCTCCGGCGCTGCCGGCTTCGGCTGTCGCCTCGTCCAGCACGACCACCGGCGGGTCGCGCAGGGCCAGCCGGGCCAGCGCCAACTGCTGGACCT
>Ga0307513_10010019_pt1 | contig 11946 bp, 11 predicted proteins | sample 15_EM_MG_FD_202174 | JGI IMG/M metagenome (GOLD analysis project Ga0307513, IMG submission 202174) | Populus trichocarpa ectomycorrhiza microbial communities from riparian zone in the Pacific Northwest, United States - 15_EM | ecosystem: Host-associated > Plants > Roots > Unclassified | place... | reverse complement strand
GTTCGCGACCTCGTTGATGAACAGGCCGGCGGCACCGCGGACAGCGGGGTCGGGGTCCTTGAGCAGGGTGTCGTCGAACTCCACGCCGTCGTGGGCCGCCTTCCACCACCGCTCCCGCCCCTTGCCGCGCTCCGGCGCGTCCTCGACGAAGCCGTGCGCGGCGAGCTGGCGCAGGTGGTAGCTGGTCGCGCCGCTCGACTCGCCCAGTTTCGCGGCCAGTTGGGAGGCGGTGGCGGGCCCGCCGCGCCGAAGTGCGATCAGCAGCTGCATCCGCAGTGGATGGGCGATGCCGCGCAACGAGCGGGCGTTGAGTACGTGGGGTGTCAGTTCTTCGGGCTGGTCCGGCATGAGTACAAAGGTAGCGTTGCAAAGAAGTAGTTGCAAGCACTTCTTTGCAACTACTTCTTTGTAAGTCGAACCCCTGCCCTCACGCCCCTACTTCACAAACCCCTCCGCCCGCATCCAGTCCAGCGCCACCTGATGCGGATCCTCCCCCTCCACATCCACCTTGGCGTTCAGCTCCTGCGCCACCGCGTTCGTCAGCTTCGCCGTCACCGGGTCGAGGATCTTCGTGATCGCCGGCCACTTCTTCAGGGTCTTCGAGTTGATCTCGGGGGCAGCGTTGTAGTTGGGGAAGAACTTCCGGTCGTCCGCCATCACCGCGAGGTTCATCGACTTGATGCGGCCGTCCGTCGTGAAGACCTCCCCGTACACGCAACTCCCCTTCGCCGCCTGCGTGTAGATGATCCCGGTGTCCATCTGCGTGATGTTCCCGGCGGGCAGACTCATGCCGTACGCCTTCTCCATGCCCGGCAGACCGTCCGCACGGTTGGCGAACTCGCTCTCCACGCACAGCGTCACCGCCTTCGGCCGGGTCGCCGCCAGCTCGGCCACCGCCGACAGCGTCTTCGTGCCGTACTTCTTGAGATTCGACTGGTTCATCGCCAGGGCGTAGGTGTTGTTCAGGGCCGACGGGGACAGCCACGTCAGTCCGCTCTTCAGGTCCGCGTCCCGGACCGCCTTCCACTGTTCGTGCGGGTCGGCGATCGGTTCGCTGTTGCCCTGGTACGTGATCCACGCGGTGCCCGTGTACTCGTACATGCCGTCCGCGTCGCCCTTCTTCACCGCCTCGCGCGCCCCGAACGACCCCTGGATGCCCGTACGGTCGAGCACGTCCGCGCCCGCCGCCTCGAAGGCGATGCCCATCATCGCGCCGAGGATCAGGTTCTCCGTGAACGACTTGGACGTCACCGTCAGGTCGGCGCCCTCCAGGGGCTTCCCCTTGCCGATCGAGCCCGGTTCGACGTCGTCGACCATCGGGGAGCCACTGGTCAGACCGCAGCCGGGCGCCAGCGCCGCGAGGAGCAGCGCCCCGGCCGGCAGCAGGGACGTACGGAGCCTCATGTCCCCGCCTCCAACCCCCGTGGCCGCAGCAGCAGTTCGGCCAGCGAGGCCAGCCAGTCCACCAGCAGCGCCAGGACGACGGTCAGGATCGAGCCCAGCATCAGCACCGGCATCCGCTGGTTGGTGATCCCGGTCGTGATCAGCACCCCCAGTCCACCGCCCCCGCCGAACGTGGCCAGCGTCGCCGTACCCACGTTCAGGACGAGCGCCGTCCGCACGCCCGCGAGGATCAGCGGTACCGCCAGCGGGAGTTCGACCCGGCCCAGCACCCACAGCGACGACATGCCGATGCCCCGAGCCGCCTCCAGGAGGGTGGGGTCGTTGGCCTTCAGGCCGGCGACGGTGTTCGACAGGACGGGCAGGATCGCGTACGCCACGATGCCGATCAGCGCCGTCCTCCGGCCGATGCCCAGCCAGATCACCAGCAGCGCCAACAGGCCGATCGCCGGGGTCGCCTGACCCATGTTGGCGACCACCATCACCACCGGGGTCGCCCGCCGGAACGCCCGACGCGTGAGCAGGATGCCCAGCGGGATCGCGATGACGAGCACGAAGAACGTCGAGATCGCCGTCAGCTGCACATGCTGCCAAAGGGCCTTCGACACCTGCCCGTTGGACAGCGCGTTCTCGGAGATCGCGTCCAGGTCGGCCTGCCGGAACCACAGCCAGGTCGCGAGCAGCACGAGGACCAGGACCCCGGGCAGGATCGTCAGCTTCTGCCAACTCAGCCTGGCAGTAGGGGACTTGAGGGAAGGGGGAGTGGTCGCTGTCGGAGTCCCGGCCAGCCCCGGTCCCGCCGCCGCCTCTTCTTCCCCCTCCTCTTCCCCCTCCTCCATCTCCGGGTCGACCGTAGGAGTGGTCACGCCCGCACCTCCCCTCCTTCTCCGTCCCCTTCCTGCTCGGCGTGCGTCAGGTCCGTCCGCACCGTCTCCAGGTCGTGCTGCGCCTCCACCGCCTCCAGCCGGTCGGCCTCCAGGAGTTCGTGCACGGAGTTCATCAGCGTCTCCATGTCGACGACGCCCTCGTACTCGCCCCGCCGTCCGGTCACCGCGACCCGCCCCGCGTTGTCCGTGAGCACCGCCTCCAGCGCGTCCCGCAGGGTGGCGTCCCGGGTGACCGTGTCGGAGACCAGTGTCCCGGCGCGCGCCAGTGAACCCCTGGCCCGCATCAGGTCGCCCCGCCGCAGCCATTTGTACGGGCGGCGCCGCTTGTCGAGCAGCAGGATCTCGTTCGTACCGCTGGACCGGAGCTTGTTGAAGATGTCCTGGAGCGGGTCGTCGACGGCCACCGTCGGGTAGTCGGTGATCTCCACATTTCGTACGCGGGTGAGGTTCAGCCGCTTCAGGGCCGCCCCCGCGCCCACGAAACCGGACACGAAGTCGTCGGCGGGGTTGGTGAGGATCGCCTCCGGGGTGTCGAACTGGGCGATGTGGGAGCGCTCGCGCAGGACCGCGATCCGGTCGCCCAGCTTGATCGCCTCGTCGAAGTCGTGTGTCACGAAGACGATCGTCTTGTGCAGCTCGTGCTGGAGCCGGATCAGCTCGTCCTGGAGGTGGTCCCGGGTGATCGGGTCGACGGCACCGAACGGCTCGTCCATCAGCAGGACCGGCGGATCGGCCGCCAACGCCCTTGCCACGCCCACCCGTTGCTGCTGACCGCCGGACAGCTGACGCGGATAGCGGTCGTGGAACTCGCCGGGGTCCAGGCCGACCAGGTCGAGCATCTCCTCCACCCGCGCCTTGATCCGCCCCGCCGGCCAGCCCGTCATCCTCGGGACGAGGGCGATGTTCTGGGCGACCGTCATGTGCGGGAAGAGACCGGACGACTGGATCGCGTACCCGATCCTGCGGCGCAGCTTCACCGGGTCCATGTCGGTGACGTCCTCGCCGCCGATGCGGATCCGGCCGCCGGTCGGCTCGATCAGCCGGTTGATCATCTTGAGTGTCGTCGACTTCCCGCAGCCCGAGGGGCCCACGAAGATGACGGTCTCGCCCGCCTTGATCTCCATCGAGACGTTGTCCACGGCGGGCTGGGGACTGCCCGGGTAGCGCTTGGTCAGGCCCTCCAGCTCGATGGTGGCGCCGGTGGAGTCAGACACGGATCCCCCTCGGAATGGTCAGCCGCCCGACGAGCACGTACCCCGCGTCGAACAGCAGCGCGAGCACGATGATCCCCAGCGTGCCCGCGAGGACCTGGTTCAGGGCGTTCTTGCTGCCCAGCGAGGCGATGCCCCGGAAGATCTCGTTGCCGAGACCCGGCCCTGACGCGTACGCGGCGATGGCGGCGATGCCCATCAGCATCTGCGTCGAGACCCGGATGCCGGTCAGGATCGGCGGCCAGGCCAGCGGCAGCTCCACCCGCGCCAGCTGCGCCACCCGGGACATCCCGATGCCCCTCGCCGCGTCGACGAGCGCCGGGTCGACCCCGCGCAGGCCCACGATCGCGTTGCGCACGATCGGGAGGAGGCCGTAGAGGGTGAGGGCGATGACCGTCGGCGGCACACCCAGGCCGACGATCGGGATCAGCAGACCGATCATCGCGAGCGACGGGATCGTCAGGATCGTCGACGTCGCCGTGGTCGCCAGGTTGCCCGCCCACTCGCTCCGGTAGGTGACGACCCCGAGCGTGATCCCGATGAGCGTCGCCACGACCATGCACTGGAAGACGGCGCTGGCGTGCTGGAACGCGTCCGTGAGCAGCTGCTGATGGCGGTTTCCGAGGTACTCCCAGAAGTTCACCGCCATCACCCTCCGACTCGTCCTGGTTCAGTCGCTGTCCTCCAGGGCCGCCTGCTCCACGAGCGGGATGATCCGCAGCGGAACGGGGTTCTCCATGACGATCGCCGTGGCGGCCCGGTCGATGCCATCAAAACCGACGACCCGGTCGATCACCCGCTGGAGATCGGCGTTCGAGCGCGCCACGAGCCGGCACAGCATGTCCCCGCTGCCGGTGGTCGTGTGCAGCTCCAGCACCTCCGGTACGGACGCCAAGTGGGCCCGTACGTCCCGCCCTTGCCCCTGCCGGATCTGGAGCGTCGCGAACGCGGTGACCGGGTAGCCGAGGGCCGCCGGGTCCACCTGCGGCCCGAACCCCCGGATGACGCCATTCGACTGAAGCCGGTCGAGCCGCGCCTGCGCCGTCCCCCGCGCCACTCCCAGCCGCCGGGACATCTCCAGCACACCGATCCGCGGCTCCCGCGCGAGCAGCACGATGATCCGCCCGTCGAGTTCGTCGATCGTCACAGGAACCCCTCAGCTGGGATGGTCATCGTGTACAGAAAGCCCGGGTGCGCGGGCCTACAGCTGAGCAGAATGTCCAGCCTCAGCGCAAACTGTTGCGCATCTTGCCAGCCCGGAGCGACGCTTCAGTCATGACGCAGACCACAGACCACACTCCCGACACCGCCCGGCAGGCAGATCCCTTCCCGGTCAAGGGAATGGACGCGGTCGTCTTCGCCGTGGGCAACGCCAAGCAGGCCGCGCACTACTACTCCACGGCCTTCGGCATGCGGCTCGTCGCCTACTCCGGACCGGAGACGGGCAGCCGCGAGACGGCGTCGTACGTCCTGGAGAACGGCTCCGCCCGGTTCGTCTTCACCTCGGTCGTCAGGCCCGCCACCCCCTGGGGCCACTTCCTGGCCGGCCATGTGGCCGAGCACGGCGACGGCGTCGTCGACCTCGCCATCGAGGTCCCGGACGCCCGCGACGCGTACGAGTACGCCGTCGCGCACGGCGCCCGCTCGCTGGCCGAGCCGTACGAGCTGAAGGACGAGCACGGCACCGTCGTCCTCGCCGCCATCGCCACGTACGGCCAGACCCGTCACACCCTCGTCGAGCGCACGGGGTACGACGGCCCGTACCTCCCGGGGTACGCCGCCGCGGCCCCGCTCGTCGAGCCGCCCGCCCGGCGCACCTTCCAGGCGATCGACCACTGCGTGGGCAATGTCGAACTCGGCCACATGAACGAATGGGTCGGCTTCTACAACAAGGTCATGGGCTTCACGAACATGAAGGAGTTCGTGGGCGACGACATCGCCACCGAGTACAGCGCGCTGATGTCGAAGGTCGTCGCCGACGGGACGCTGAAGGTCAAGTTCCCGATCAACGAGCCCGCCATCGCGAAGAAGAAGTCCCAGATCGACGAGTACCTGGAGTTCTACGGCGGTGCGGGCGTCCAGCACATCGCCCTCAACTCGGGTGACATCGTCGAGACCGTACGGACCATGCGGGCCGCGGGGGTTCACTTCCTCGACACGCCCGACTCGTACTACGACACCCTGGGGGAGTGGGTCGGCGACACCCGCGTCCCCGTCGAGACCCTCCGTGAGCTGAAGATCCTCGCCGACCGCGACGAGGACGGCTATCTGCTCCAGATCTTCACCAAGCCGGTCCAGGACCGGCCGACCGTCTTCTTCGAGATCATCGAACGGCACGGCTCGATGGGCTTCGGCAAGGGCAACTTCAAGGCCCTCTTCGAGGCGATCGAGCGGGAGCAGGACAAGCGCGGCAACCTGTAAGCGGCAACCAACCTCCAACCGGCCGGTATCGGCGGTCAGTTGGGTGAGCCGGTCAGTCGGGTGAGTCGGACGCCACCGGCTCGCCCAACGCCGCCAGTGCCTCCTTCGCCGCCACCGCCCCCGCAGGCGAGAAGTACGGGTTGATCCGCAACGCTTCCTCCAGATGCCGGCGTGCGGGCCCCGCCAGCCCCAACTCCCACTCGATCATGCCCCGGTGGAACACGTACAGCGCGCTGCGCACCTCGCCGCCGTGCTCCTTGTCGGTCGCCCGCCGCGCCCAGCCGAGCGCCAACTCGGCCTTCCCCGCCCGGTGCAGCGCCCGGCCCAGCGCGTCCGCGACATCGAGGCCCGGCTGCCGCGCCCACTCCGCCCGCAGCCGCCGTACGGCCGACTCCGCGTCCCCGTGGTCCGCCTCGAACCGCCCGAGCAGCAACTCGCCGTCGACACCGGCGGCTTGCTCCTTCGCGACCCTGGCCCGCAGTACGGCGTACTGCGCACGTGCCTCCTCCGGGCGGCCCAGGGACTCGTACAACTCGCCCAGTTCCAGCGTGTATTGAGGGGACGGCTGCTTGGCGAGGGCCGTCCGGTAGGTACTCACCGCCTCCGCCGACCGGCCCAGCGCCGCCAACGCCCGTCCCTTGCCCGCCCGCGCGGAACCCAGCTCGGGGTCGAGTCGCAGGGCGGCCTCGAAGTGGTGCAGTGCTTCGGTCGGTTCGCCGCGCTCCCAGGCCAACTCGCCCGCCCGGTACTGCCATTCGGCCTCCTCGGCCGGGGTCGCCGCCCGCGCCGCCGCGTCCGCGAGCGCCGCCTGCGCGTCCTCGCGCCGGCCCTGGTCCCGGTACACGCCCGCCGCCCGCACCATCACGGCAGGCACCGCCGCCCCGGAACGCAGCCCCTGCAACCGCTCCAGCGTCCGCCGCACCGCCTTGTAGTCGCCGAGGCCGGTGTACGCGTCCAGCAGCGCCGGGTACGACGTCCAGCGCCTCGGCGCCTCACGCAGCGCCGCCTCGCCCCACTCCCGGGCGGCCGGGAAGTCCCGGCGCGTGTTCGCCAGCGCGGCCAGCGCGCCGAGCGCCTCCGCGTTCCCGCCCGGGCGCACCTTGACCGACGTACGCAGCGCCCGTTCCGCCCTGGGGAAGTCGGCGGCGTCGGACGTCCGCCGGCCGCGCTCCACATACGCCGAGCCGAGCTGCGCCCAGGCCTGTCCGTCACGCGGATGGGTGCGTACGAAGGACTCGCGGTCGCCGATGAGCGCTGCCAGGTCGGGCAGCGCGGCGGGCGCCCCGGCGGTCACCGCCCGTTCCGCCCGGGCCGCCGGACCCGGCGCCGGTGGTGCGGCGGGCCGGTCCGGGGGCAGCAGCATCAGGGCGCCGCCGAGTACCGCACACCCCGCGAGTGCGGCGAACAGCGGGCGCGGGAGGACACGTACACGACCATGGCCACGGGCTCTCTCCATCTCCATGGCGCTCACTCTGCGTCAGTACGACGACCGGATTCCCGTACCGAAAGCGCCTCGCAGACGGGGTTCACACCGATGGCCCCGGGTGCGACGCTGTGATCATGAGCCGTATCCAAGCCGCACCCGACGAAGCCCAGGGCAACCTCACGGACCGGCTGCTCGCGGAGCTGCCGGCCGAGGCGGTGCTCACCGATCCGGACGTCACGGCCGCCTACGCCAACGACATGGCGAGCTTCTGCGAGGCCGGGACCCCGGCCGTGGTCGTCCTGCCGCGCACGGTCGAACAGGTCCAGCACGTCATGCGCGTGGCCACCGAACTGCGCGTCCCGGTCGTCCCGCAGGGCGCCCGCACCGGCCTGTCGGGCGCGGCCAACGCCTCCGAGGGCTGCATCGTGCTGTCGCTCGTGAAGATGGACCGCATCCTGGAGATCAGCCCGGTCGACCGCATCGCCGTCGTCGAGCCCGGCGTCATCAACGCCACGCTCTCCCGCGCCGTCAACGAACACGGTCTGTACTACCCCCCGGACCCCTCCAGCTGGGAGATGTGCACGATCGGCGGCAACATCGGCACCGCGTCGGGCGGGCTGTGCTGCGTGAAGTACGGGGTCACGGCCGAGTACGTCCTCGGGCTGGACGTCGTCCTCGCCGACGGGCGGCTCATGTCCACCGGACGGCGGACCGCGAAGGGCGTCGCCGGGTACGACCTCACCCGGCTGTTCGTCGGCTCGGAGGGCTCGCTCGGCATCGTCGTGCGGGCGGTCCTCGCCCTGAAGCCGCAGCCGCCCCAACAGCTGGTGCTGGCCGCCGAGTTCGCGTCGGCCGCCGCCGCGTGCGACGCCGTGTGCCGGATCATGGAGGGCGGTCACGTCCCGTCCCTCCTCGAACTGATGGACCGTACGACCGTCAAGGCCGTCAACGACCTGGCGAACATGGGACTGCCGGAGACCACCGAGGCACTCCTGCTCTGCGCCTTCGACACCCTCGACCCCGCCGCAGACCTGGCCGCCGTCGGTGCGCTGTGCGAGGCGGCCGGGGCCACCCAGGTCGTCCCCGCCGACGACGCCGCCGAGTCCGAACTCCTGCTCCAGGCACGGCGGTTGTGCCTGGTCGCGCTCGAAGCGGTCAAGGGCACGACGATGATCGACGACGTGTGCGTACCCCGGTCGCGGCTCGCCGAGCTGCTGGAGGGTGTCGAGCGCATCGCCGAGAAGTACCAGCTGACCATCGGGGTCTGCGCCCACGCGGGCGACGGCAACACCCACCCCACGGTCTGCTTCGACGCCCAGGACCCCGACGAGTCCCGGCGGGCCCGCGAGTCCTTCGACGAGATCATGGCCCTCGGCCTGGAACTCGGCGGCACGATCACCGGCGAGCACGGCGTCGGCATCCTCAAGAAGGAGTGGCTGGCGCGGGAGCTGGGGCCGGTGGGCATGGAGATGCAGCGGGCGGTCAAGGCGACCTTCGACCCGCTGGGCATCCTCAACCCCGGCAAGCTGTTCTGAACGACCGGCGGTACGTGTCATTCGCCGTCCTGGGACTCGTCCGAGGGCCACGGGTCGCGCAGCCAGAGGTCGTCGGCCGGGGTGGGTGCGAGCAGCTCGGCGAGGCCGTCGTCGATTCCGAGCTGCTCGGCCTCAGAGCCCGGGGGGACCGCCCGCAGGGTGCGCTCCAGCCATGCGGACACCTGGGCGGCGGGCGCCTCGAGCAGGGCGTCTCCGTCGGGTGAACTCAGCGCCATCAGGACGACGCTGCGCCCGTCGACCTTCGTCGGCCACACCCGCACGTCGCCGTGACCGCACGGCCGGAACACCCCCTCGACGAGGAGTTCGCGGGCGAACGTCCAGTTCACGGGGTTCTCGGAGCTGATGTGGAAGGCGATGTGGACGGCGAACGGATCGTTGGTGAGGTAGCTGAGCCGCGCCGGGACGGGGATGCTCCGCTCCGGCGACAGGATGAGTTTCAGCTCCAGTTCCCGTTCCACCACGGTGTTCATGGCGTGCGTCATGGCGGTACTTCCTCTCTCGTTGCAGGGGTCCGTGTCGGGCCCGCAAGAGGAGAGAGGGCTCAGAGGCGTCAGCATTACGCGGGTTCCGGGAAGTTTTTCGGAGATGTTTCTTGCGAACGGCGTCGAACGGTGTCGGACCCGTCGCGACAGATGGCAGAAGCTGTCACGAAGGGAGTAGGTACAGCAGGAGGGGCGGTGGTACATGCGCCGGTCTGATAGATGTGGGGCACCCCAAATGACCCCCGAGCAGATACGGGACGACGGACATGAGTGCCCCAACCCCGGCCCCCGGTGACGACAGGCCCCGCGAAGGGTTTTACCCGGACCCGTCCATTCCTGGATATGTCCGGTTCTGGAACGGCACCGCCTGGGTGCCGGGCACCAGCCGGCCGGCGCCGTCCGACGGTGCGTCGGCCGTGGCGCGGGTCGAGGAGACCGGGCCGCACTTCTTCGACGAGGAACCGCGGTCGCAGGCCGCCGAGCCGCGCCGGGCGACCCCGGCGGAGGCCCAGCACGGCAGCCGGCCCGAACCGGCGTCCGCCTGGGGCGCCGACCGCTCCCACCAGTCCGGCTTCGGCGGCGACCGGGACCGCCAGGTCTCCTGGGGCTCCCCGGCCCAGGCGGCCGACCCCCGGGTGGCGAACGAGCCCCCGGTCCAGCCGGACGGACGGTCGGCCCGTACGGACGGCACGGCGACGATCCCGCCCGCCGAGCCGGACGCCGGTGACATGCCCGAGTCGGGCACGTTCGTGTTCCGTCGGCCCACCCCCGGACCGGCCGCCGTCGGCGGAGGTGGCGCGGAGGGAGGCGTTCCCGGCGCCCGTGGCCCCGTCCCCTCCGAGAGCACCATGACCTTCCGCGCGCTCTCCCCGCGCACGGAGCGCGAGGGCGGGGCGGGCGGCGCGCAGTCGGGGAGCACGGGCTCGCCGGGGGGCGCGCAGGGCCCGGTCACGGCACCCGCGCCGGCGTCCGGCGGCGGTGGCTTCGGCGCCGGAAAGGCCGCGGCGGCCCGCGCGGCGGCGGCCCAGGGCGCCAACCCCGCCCTGCTGCCCGCGACCCCGGCCGTCCCCCAGCAGAACAATCCCGGCGCCGGTGCGCCCATGGCCCCCGGCGTCGGCGGCGGCCAGCCCTCCTGGGCCCAGCAGGTGGGCCGCCTGGCCGGGCCCGAGGAGGGCGGAGAACAGCGCCTCGCGCCCTGGAAGCCGCCCGTCGAGGACGTGTTCCAGGCCGCCGCCCGCAGACAGGCGTCGGCCCGTCCGGCGGGCCTCGGCAAGCGGCTCGCCGCACGGATCGTGGACACCCTGGTCCTCGGCGCCCTCACCGCCACGGCCGCCGTACCGCTGGGCACCCTGGCCGTCGACCACATCACGGGCAAGATCGACGCGGCCAAGCTCTCCGGCGAGACCGTGACCGTATGGCTGCTGGACGGCACGACCGGGCTCTACCTGGGCATCGTGATCGCCGTACTGCTGCTCGCCGGGGTCCTGTCCGAGGTGTGGCCCACCGCCAAGTGGGGCCGCACCCTCGGCAAGAAGCTGGTCGGCCTGGAGGTCCGCGACATCGAGGGCCACGAGCCCCCGTCGTTCGGCCTGGCCCTGCGCCGCTGGCTCGTCTACGGCGTCCCCGGACTCCTCGGCATCGGCGTCGTGGGTGTCCTGTGGTGCCTGTTCGACCGCCCGTGGCGCCAGTGCTGGCACGACAAGGCGGCGCACACCTTCGTCGCGGGCTGAGTCCACACAGACGTACAGGGTTCATACGTTCGACGTGGGCCCACCCGATACGGCGTACGAATCAGCCGATTCGGTACCCCGGACGGCCGCTCGCCGGATGCGGAGCCGGGCGGTTCGCGGTCGACTCGGGCCATGAGCAGCGAACCGCCCCCCGGCGCCGGTCAGCAGCCACCGGAAGACGACGACCCGTTCAGGAAGCAGCCACCGCCTCCGTCGTACGGCTCAGACGATCCGTACGGCGGCTCAGGCCAGGCCGGCGGCGGCTCGCCGTACGGAGGCGGCGGTGCCGGTTCGCCCTACGGAGGAGCCGGCGGTGGTGATCCCTACGGCGGGGCCGCTGACCCCCTCGCGGGCATGCCCCCGCTCGCCGAGAGCCTCCGGCGCGTGCTCGCGCGGATCATCGACATGATCCTCGTCGGGATCGTCGTCTGGCTGCTCACCTGGGGCTTCAACGTCAACGAGTACGAGGTCGACAGCGACAAGATCGAGTACGGCCGCTCGCTCGGCCAGTCGCTCATCGCCGCCGTGCTCTACATCGCGTACGACACGATCCTGATGTCCCGGACCGGGCAGACCCTCGGCAAGAAGTGGCTCGGGCTCCGGGTGGCCAACCTCGACAACGGCGCCACGCCCTCCGTGCAGACCATGCTCGTGCGGTCGCTCGTGCTGTGGGTCCCGTTCGCCTTCTGCTGCGCCTGCATCTGGACGGCGATCGCGGGCGGTTGGAGCTTCTTCGACAAGCCGTACAAGCAGGGGCTGCACGACAAGGCGGCCAAGACGGTGGTGGTCAGCACCGGTTGATCAATTCCGGGGACGACAACGGCGGTTGGGC
>Ga0307513_10010018_pt1 | contig 11947 bp, 10 predicted proteins | sample 15_EM_MG_FD_202174 | JGI IMG/M metagenome (GOLD analysis project Ga0307513, IMG submission 202174) | Populus trichocarpa ectomycorrhiza microbial communities from riparian zone in the Pacific Northwest, United States - 15_EM | ecosystem: Host-associated > Plants > Roots > Unclassified | place... | reverse complement strand
CGGCGAGCTGCCGGTGGCGCAGAAGGCGCTGTTGCCGCTCGCGCCGATCTATGGCCGGCAGGCGCAACAGGAGCTGTCCGCCCTGCTCACCGCGCAGCGGCCGGACGTGTTGCACCTGCACAACCCGTACCCCCTGCTCTCGCCCTGGGTGGTGCGGACCGCGCACGCCCACGGCGTGCCGGTCGTGCAGACCGTGCACAACTACCGTCAGGTCTGCGCGTCCGGTCTGTACTTCCGGGACGGGCACAACTGCCGCGACTGTCGCGGAAAGGCGTTCGGCTGGCCGGCGGTCGCGCACAAGTGCTATCGCGGGTCGGCCGCGCAGAGCGCGCTGATGGCCACCACGCTGGCCGTGCATCGCGGCACCTGGAAGTCGGTGGACCGGTACGTCGCGCTGACCGACAAGATCGCCGCGCACCTCGGCGACTACGGCATTCCGGCGGACCGGATCGTGGTCAAGCCGAACGGCCTACCCGATCCCGGCGAGCCGGCGCCGCTGGGCGACGGATTCCTGTACGGCGCCCGGCTGTCGCCGGAGAAGGGTCTGGCACTGCTGCTGGACGCGTGGCGGCGGCACCCGGACGGGACGCTGGGCCCGCTGCGGATCGCCGGCGACGGGGAGCTGCGTCCGCTGGCCGAGCGGGCGGCCGCCGAGCGCGCGGACGTGACCTATCTGGGTGCGCTGGACCGGGCCGGGATGACCGCCGCCCGGTCCGCCGCGGCGGTCGTGGTCGCGGTGCCCACCTGGGACGACGTGTTGCCGACGGTGATCCTCGAGGCGATGGCGGCCGGCCGGCCGGTGGTGGGTACCGAGGTGGGCGGCATTCCGTACCTGCTGGGGGTGAATGCAGCGGAACCGGCCGCGGGCTGGACCGTCGCGCCCGACCCGGCCGCGCTCGCCGAGGCCCTGCCGCTCGCCCGGGCCGGCGCGGAGGCCGTGGCGCCGGCGGCGCGGGCCCGCTATCTGCGGGCCTTCCATCCGGACGTGGTAACCCGCCGCCTGATCGACGTCTACACCGGGCTTTCAGCGAATTCACATCGCACGTCTAGGTAGATCTAGATCGAGGCGGGGAAACTGGGCCGAGTGACGGACTCCCCTTCCGCTTCCCAAGCCCGCAAACTCTCCCGACGTGACGTCCTGCTCGGTGTCGGCGGCGCCGCGGCCATCGCGGTGGCCGGCGGCGGCGCCGGGTACGCGCTCGCCAACGCCGATGGGAAACCTGCCGATCCGACCACGGGTACGGACGCCGCCGTCCAGGCCGCTCCGCCCAAGTTCCGATCCCGGCCCGACCTGCGCACCATCCCGGACGTGACGGTCACCGTCCCGGCGAACGGGACCGCACCGGGTTACCTCTTTCTGACGCCCGCCTCCGGGGCCGGGCTGTGGGGCCCGCTCATGGTGGACGAGAAAGGCTCGCCGATCTGGTTCCGGAAGGTGCCCGACCCGGCCACGGTGGCCATCGATTTCAAGACCCAGCAGTATCAGAACAAGCAGGTACTGACCTGGTGGGAAGGCACCATCGGAGGCACCGGCGGCCAGGGCGTCGGCCAGGGCGAGTTCGTGATCGCGGACCAGTCGTACCGGGAGATCACCCGGGTGCGGGCCGCGGGCAGCGAGCAGGCCGACCAGCATGACTTCACGATCACCCCGAAGGGCACCGCGCTGTTCTGGGTCTATGACCCGATTCCGTACGACCTGAGCGCGCTGGGCGGGCCGGCGGACGGGGTACTGCACGACGGCGTGATCCAGGAGATCGACATCCGGACCGGGCAGAAGGTGTTCGAGTGGCGCGCCCGCGACCACGTGGGCACCGATGAGTCGTACGCGCCGTTGCCGGGTGGCAATTCCGCGCACCTGCCGTACGACTACTTTCACGCGAACTCGGTCGGGCTGGCCGCGGACGGCAACCTGCTGGTGTCGGCGCGGCACACCTGGACGTCGTACAAGATCGACAAGAAGAGCGGCAAGGTGATCTGGCGGCTCGGCGGCAAGAAGTCCGACTTCAGCATCGCCGAGCAGGCGAAGTTCTCCTGGCAGCACGACTTCCGGCAGCGCCGCGACGGCTCGTACAGCGTCTTCGACAACGGCGCCGGCGTGACCCAGGAGCGCGCCTACTCGCGGGGCCTGGTGATGCGCCTGGACGAGGAGAAGATGACGGCCGCGTTCGTGGCCGAGTTCGTGCACCCGGACAAGCTGTCCGCGCCGACCCAGGGCAACTTCCGCGAACTCGCCGACGGTGGCTCGTTCATCGGCTGGGGACAGAAGCCGCACTTCACCGAACACAACGCGGACGGCAGCGTACGGCTGGCCGGGCACCTGCCGCTGGACAACCAGTCGTATCGGGCGTACAAGGCGGAGTGGTCGGGCACGCCGCTCGACCAGCCGGCGCTGGGCCTGCGGGCCGAGGGCGGCAACGTCATCGTCAGCACCAGCTGGAACGGCTCGACCAGGGTGGCGAAGTGGCGGGCGCGCTCGGGCGAGCAGCCGGGCGCGTTGGGGCAGAGTATCGAGGCCGCACGCGCCGGCTTCGAGACGACGCTGACGATCCAGGGCACGCCGGAGTACGTGGTCGCCGAGGCCCTGGACGCCACCGGCAAGGTCCTCGGCAGGTCCTCCGCAATCCCGGTCCGCATCTAACCCTGGGCTGGTTAGCCGCGCAGAGCCTGGCGTCCGGCGAAGGCGATGCTGGCGGCCAGGAAGCCTGCGTTGATCAGGGTGAAGAGGCCGACCAGCCAGATCGTCCAATGGGGCGCCAGCGTGAGGACCAGGCCGGCCAGGGCGATCACCGCGCCGTAGTCGCGGATCAGCTTGGCCATGCGTACCGGCAGCGACCGGCTGGTGACCATGCTGGCCGCCTGCGGGCCGCCCTGCATCACCGAGGTGACCAGGTTGACCATCCAGGTGCCGGCGAACGCGGCCAGCAGCCAGGCCGGCGTCTCCGGGACCTGTGCCTTCGCGGTCGCGGCCAGTGCCGAGACCAGGGCGATCTGTGCCGCCACGTCGCACAGCACGTCGATCCGGGCGCCGGCGGCACTGGTCTGGCGGGTCACCCGGGCGAGCTGCCCGTCGGAGCAGTCCAGGGCGTACGCGGCCTGCCAGCCGAGCAGCGCCAGCAGGCCGATCGGCCAGGCCCAGATCCGGCCGTCCGCGACCGGGCCGGCCGCCGCGATCACCAGGAACGACACCGTGCAGCCGAGGCCCAGGTTCGCCACCGTGAGCACCGTCGGCGCGAACTGGTGCCGGTTCGCGAAGACCGCGATCCGGGCGCCCAGCCGCTGGCTGATCGCCTCGCTGAACAGGCCGCCGCCGCGGTTAGTGCCGTAGTAGTCGGCCGCGGTCGGTGGGGTGTGTGAGTCAGCGGTCGGCGACGGCGTCGTCATATTCGGCCACCTTCCGGCTGATCTCGGCGGGCGACATGACCAGGTGTTCCAGAATCGTGTAGCGGTCCGGCCGGGTGCGTGGCGCGAAGTCCACCGCCCCGGCGAATTCCTTCACGGTCAGGCCGACGTCGGCCGCCGTCCGGGGCAGTTCGTGGCGTCCGAGGCAGTCGGCCATCTGGACGAACCGGCGCTCGTCGCCGCGCAGGAACGTGCAGAACAACGCGCCGAGGCCGGCCAGCTCGCCATGCGATGCGGTACCGGGGAAGAGCGAGTCGACGGCGTGCATGATCTCGTGGCACCCGCCGCTGCACGGCCGGCTGCTGCCGGACACCGCCATCGCCAGGCCGCTGCAGATGAGCGCCTCGGCCAGGACGGTGACGAAGATGTCGTCGGTCATGTCGCCCTGATGGGCCAGCACCGCCTCAGCACCCATCCGCGACAACGCGGCGGCCAGTCCGTCGACGGGCTCACCGCGGACCTCGCGCCCGAGATCCCAGTCGGCGAGCGCGCTGATGTTGCTGATCACGTCGCCGATGCCGCCGCGGTTGAGCCGACCCGGGCCGTTCTCGACGAAGTCCAGATCGACGATCACGGCGATCGGGATGTGTACGCCGTACGAGCCCTTGATGCCGTCGTTGATCAGGCTGGCCACGGGGGAGGCCAGGCCGTCGTTGGCCAGGCTGGTCGCCACCGACACCATCGGCAGGGCCCAGCGGGTGGCCGCGTACTTTGCCGTGTCGATCGTGGTGCCGCCGCCGATGCCGACCACCGCGTCGTACGACCGGGAGCGCAGTTTCGCGCCCAGTTCGAGTGCCGCGTCCAGCGTCCCGCCCGAGGTGGTGTAGACGTCGGCCGAGTTGAGCGAAGGCCGGATCAGATCGGCGATCCGCTCGCCCTGCCCGGGGCCGACCACCACGGCCACGTCGCCGCCGGAGGAGATCCGGCCGTCGGCCAGGATCGCGCCGAGCTGGCTGACCGCGCCGCGCCGCACGTCGACGTGCAGGGGCGCCTGGACGCTGCGGGCTAGTAGCGGCATGCGATCTCCCGGGCCCGGGCCAGGTCGGCGTGGTTGTCGACCTCGACCCATTCGACGTCACCGATGGTGGCCGCGCGGACCTCGCCGCCGCGGTTGGCATACTCCTGGTAGCCGTCCTCGTAGTACCGGTCGGGATCGCGTTCCCAGGTCGCCTTGAGCGCGTCGGCCAGGCCGGCCGCGGCCTCCGGTTCGATGATCGTGGCGCCGATGTACTCGCCGTATGCGTCGGCGGGATCCATCAGTTTGGTGATCCGGGTGAGCTGGCCGGTCGCGTCGAAGACCGTCTTCATCTCTTCGTCGGCGAGCTTCTTCACGTTGTCGATCGCCAGCAGGATGCCCGGCCCGCGCTGGGCCAGCAGCGTCTTCTCCACGCTCACCGGGTGCACGGTGTCGCCGTTGACCAGTAGCGCACCCTCGGCAAAGCGATCGCGCGCCAGCCACAGCGAGTACGCGTTGTTCCACTCCTCGGCCTTGTCGTTGTGCACCAGACTGATCGTCACGCCGTACTTCTGCTCCAGGGCTTCCTTCCGCTCCCGCACCGCCTCCGCGCAGTAGCCCACGACGACGGTCACCTCGGTGAGCCCGGCCGCCGCCAGGTTGCGCAGCGAAATGTCCATGATCGTGATCTCGCCGTCAACCGGCACGAGTGCCTTGGGCAACGTGTCGGTGAACGGACGCAGCCTGCGCCCGGCACCGGCGGCTAGAACCAGCCCGATCATGGAATGAATCCCTCCAGCAGGTATCCGAAAGATTGACGAGAAGTGTCTCAGCCGAGAATAGCGATGTTTCGTTACCGGCAGATGGCGCGCGTCGTCCACCACGAGAACTCTCGCGACGGGTGGCGGCCGAGTGGACAGCCCAAAGATGGGTGTGGAAGCGCCTCGTAAGCTGAAGTGCATGACCGCTGAGCAGTTGATCTCTTTCGCCCGAGGCGCCCCGTCCCTGGACATCATCGATGTCAAGGGGCTGAAGGCCGCGGCCGTACGCGCCTTCGACACCGATCCGGCCGGCATGACGGCGTACGGCACCTCCGTCGGTTACGTACCGTTGCGAAAGTGGATCGCGGAGCGGCATGGCGTCGCCCCCGAGCAGGTCATCGTGACCAACGGTTCGCTGCAGGCCGACGCGTTCCTGTTCAACCACCTGGTCGATGCCGGCGACGACGTGATCGTGGAGCGGCCGACGTACGACCGCACGCTGCTGAACCTGCAGAACCTGGGCGGCAAGGTGCACCAGGTCCGGATGGACCCCGATGGCGTCGATGTGGACGACCTCCGGCGGATGCTGGAGTCGGGGTTGCGTCCCAAGCTCGCACACGTCATCCCCAACTATCAGAACCCGGCGGGCGTGACGCTTTCGCTCGACAAGCGCCGCGCGCTCCTGGCCCTGGCGGCCGAGTACGACTTCCTGATCTTCGAGGACGACCCGTACGTGGACATCCGGTTCCGCGGCGAGGCGTTGCCGTCGATGCTCTCGCTCGATCACGACAACGTGGTCGTGCACGCATCCAGCTTCACCAAGACGGTGTGTCCCGGCGTCCGCGTCGGTTACCTGATCGGCCCGGCGGCGCTGATCGACGCGATCGCGAAGAAGGCCACTAATCTGTATATCTCGCCCGGCATGGTGTCGGAGGCGATCGTGTACCAGTTCTGCGTCTCGGGGGACATCGACCGATCCATCGCCACCGTGAGCGCGGCCCTGGCCGAACGGGCCACGGTGCTGGCCGCGGCGATCCGGGAGCACATCCCCAGCGCCATCTTCACCGAGCCGGACGGCGGCTATTTCCTCTGGGTGGACCTGCCGTCCGACGTCGATGTGGACCGGCTCTTCCCGGTGGCCATGAAGCGGGGCGTCGCGATCGTCAAGGGCAGCGACTTCCTGCTCGACGGCGGCCGGAGTTCGGTGCGCCTGGCGTTCTCGGCCACCCCGGTCGAGCAGATCCAGGAGGGTGTCCGCCGGCTCGCCGCGGCCATCGCCGAGGTCCGCGCCTGATACCGAGTTCCACTGTCGGGTTTCCGACAACGTCGGCTCCGACGCCGGTTCCCAGTTCCCTCGGGGGCGGCGCGGAGCACACAATGCCGGAGAGCTTCAACCCCGCCCCCGGGTGCCGGGCGGGCCGATCGCACTTCACCCCCCGAAATGCGAGGAGCCCGCCCGACTTCCACAAGATCATTTACCCGGGTTGGCGTAGCCTCTCGGTCGGGCTGCCGCAACGACCGAGAGGCTGGGGGAGGTCTTACCTCATGATCGAGCACGCTGGACCGGAGCGCGGCGAAGGAAAGACTTCGCCGGCGGATCCCGCACGAGAGCCGAGGGATCCCGCACGAGAGCCGGGAGATCCCGCACGAGAGCATTCGCCGGATAGGGAGACCGTCCCGAGCCGGATCCGGTCCGCCAGCATGAACAGGTCGCTGTCGCGAGCCTGGACCGCACCCGTGCGGGCGATGAACCGCTTCCTCGGCGCCGCCGACGGTGGGCCCGGCAACATCCGCCAGCGGCGCGGCGACGGCAGCGCCATCGTCGACTGCGGCCTGTACGTCCAGGGCAAGCGCGAACCCGGCGACTTCTCCCCGGACGAGGCGTTGCGGGTGGCCGGCGAGCGGGACAACGCGTTCGTCTGGCTGGGCCTGCACGAACCGTCGCAGGACGAGATGGCCGCCGTCGCGCGCACCTACGACCTGCACGAACTGGCCGTCGAGGACGCGGTCAGCGCCGAGCAGCGCCCCAAGCTGGAACAGTTCGGCATGGTGTCCTTCCTCGTCCTACGCACTGCCCGGTACGTACCGCACGGTGCGCTGACCGAGACGTCGCAGGTGGTCGAGACCGGCCATATGATGATCTTTATCGGGGAGCGCTTCGTCATCACGGTCCGGCACGGCGACGCGTCGGAACTCGCCTCGGTCCGCGCCGACCTGGAGACCGACCGCGCCGCGCTGCTGGAGCAGGGACCGTGGGCCGTCGCGTATGCGGTGACCGACCGGGTGGTCGACCTGTACGTCGAGGTCGCCGACCAGGTCGAGGCCGACCTCGACATCCTGGAAGAGGGCGTGTTCTCCCGCGACAGCGGCAGCCCGGTGCAGCAGATCTACCAGATGAAGCGCGAGCTGGTGGAGTTCCGCCGCGCGGTGGTGCCGTTGCAACGTCCGCTCGCCACGATCACCGCGCGGCAGAGCCGGCTGGTGCCCAAGGAGATCCGGCGTTACTTCGGGGATGTGCAGGACCACCTCAGCCGCACCGTCGAGCAGGTCTCCTCGTACGACGATCTGTTGAATTCGATCTTGCAGGCGCGCCTGGCGCAGGTGACCGTGGACCAGAACAACGACATGCGCAAGATCGCGGCCTGGGCCGGCATCTCGGCGATCTGGACGGCCGTCGCCGGCATCTACGGCATGAACTTCGTGCACATGCCCGAGAAGAGCTGGCTGTACGGGTATCCGGGCGTCATCGCGGTGATGCTGGCGATCTCCGTGCTGCTGTACCGCGCGTTCCGCCGCAACGGTTGGTTGTAGCCGACCCCCCGCAGTCCGCCCGCGAGCCCTAGAGTGTCGTCGATGCTCGGGGAAGGGATGGGCCGTGCCGTCGCGCCAGGATCAGCTGCACTCGTACCAGTACTCGCTCCAGCGGGTGGTCGCGGCGCTGGTCACGCACGATCCTGATCCACACCGCTCGCCGCTGCGCCGGGCCGGCACCACGGCGCTGGTCAGCGTGTTGGTTGCGGCGCTCGCGCTCACCGGCGCGGCGGTCTGGGGCATCCTCACCGGGGCGAGCACCGAGCCGAAAGACGAGTCGGTCGTGTACCTCGAGAAGGGCTCCGGCGCCCAGTACGTCTACCTCAAGTCGGACGGCAAGCTGCACCCGGTGCTCAACTACACCTCCGGCCTGCTCATCGCGAACGCGAGCCAGCCCTCGACGGTCAACGCGTCGCGCAAGTCGCTGGCGAAGGCGCAGCTCGGCGACCCGCTCGGCATCCCGGACGCGCCGGACTCGTTGCCGCGCACCGGTGAGCTGCTTCCGGGCATCTGGACGATCTGCTCCCAGCAGCCGCAAGGCCCGTCCGCGAGCGGCGCACCGAGGAGCCTGCTGCTGGTCGGCGACGACATCACCGACGGCGCGGTGCTCCCGGTTCCGGATCCGCGGACGCTGGCGTCGCAGTTGCGGGCGTTGCTGGTCATCGATCCGTCGGACCGCACCTTTCTGGTCTACGCCAACCATCGGTTCCTGATCCCGGCGAACCGGGTGCAGCAGACGCGCACCCGCTTCGGGTGGACCGATCAGCCGCTACCGGTCGCCACCGCATGGATCAACGCGGTGCCCGCGGGCCCGGACTGGAGACCACCGGCGATCCCGGAGCTGGGCCGCCGGTCGTCGGAGCTCCCGGACCACGAGATCGGGCAGATCCTGCGGATCCCCGGCACCACGACGAACGGGCCCACCCAGTGGGGCGTGGTGATGGCGGACGGCGTGGCGGACATCACTGACGTGCAGGCGCTGTTGATGCAGACCGACCCGGTCGGTTACCGCCCGCAGACCATGGACCCCAATCAGTACGGCAACCTGCGCCGCTCCACCACGTCGATGGTCGCCGCGGCCGCCGCCGCGGGCTTTCCGCCGGCGCCGCCGGTGCTGCTCAACCGTCCACAACGAGGGGTCTGCCTGACCTACACCGCGGGCCAGGACAGCATCGGCATCCGGCTCGACCCGACCATGCCCGAAGGCGCGGCCGTCCCGAGCTCGACCGTGCCGGGTGGGGTGCTCGCCGACGTCGTGTACGTGCGGCGCGGCCGGGGCGCGCTGGTGGTGGCGGCCGCCTCGCCGTCCGCGCCGGCGGGCAGCGGAACGGTCAGCATCGTCACCGACACCGGCCGGCGGTACCCGCTGGCGACGCGTGACCTCCTGGGCAAGCTCGGGTACGGCGGCGTCACGCCACGCCCGCTACCGGCGCAACTCATCGCGCTACTGCCGCAGGGGCCGTCGCTCGACGCGACGAAAGCACGGGAGTCCAGCCCGGGCGACGGCGGTTAGGCACGCCGCCCGGGTCGGCGTGGGTCAGTCCTTCTTCTTGCCGCCGGCGGAGCTGGGCTGCGCCGCGGACGCCGGGTCGGCCGAGTTGCCGCTGGCCGCGGGTTTCGCGTCGTACTTGGCCGGCTGGATCGGCTCGAACGCGGCGTCGTCGGCGCCGCCCACCGGCTGCGCCGAGTTGATCGGCCGGCTCGGGTCGTACTCGTCCCACTGCTTGGCCCGGCGCCGGCGCAGCACATACGCCGTACCCGCGCCCACCGCGGTGCCTGCCAGCGCGAAGCCGAAGAGCCGGCCGGTCCGGCGGCCGGTCTGCTTGCGACCGAGCGTCTTGTTGGCCCGCTTCTCCAGCATCTTCGCGTTCTTCTTGTTGGCCTTGATCGTCCGCCGGCTCACCGTGGCGGTCTTCTTGCCCGTCTGCCGCAGGTTCTCGCTCGCGGCGGCGACCAGCGGGGTCAGTGTCGCCACGGCGGCGTCCCATCCGGTCGACGCGGTGTCCTTCGCCTTGACGGCCACCGGCTGTACCCGGTCCTTGGCGGCATTGATCTTGGGGCCGACCGTCGCGCCAGTCTCCTGCGCGGCGAGTGTGGCTGCACGCTTGAAGTGGTCGACACTCTGGCCGAGCTCCTGCTTCATCATTGCGCTGCGGCGCTTCCGTCGCATTGTTGCGAACACCGGTGCCCACCTCCTGAGGTTCTCTCCCTCGTCATGTTGCCCTCTCTGGGTACCCCCGCGCTGCCGGATCCGACACATGGGGGAGGATCCGAATTACAAAGAAGTGTCCAGCGCCGATCCGCTGGCTGCGATCGGCGGCCGCGACAACGACAGGAGTACCCGTGGCCGAGAAGGTTTACGCCACCCTGCACACCAACCACGGCCCGATCCGGCTGCAGCTGTTCCCGGACCACGCGCCGGCGACCGTGCGCAACTTCGTGGAGCTCGCCGAGGGCACCAAGGACTACACCGACCCGCGGACCGGCCAGAAGGGCAGCGGGCCGTACTACGACGGGACGATCTCGCACCGGGTGATCTCCGGCTTCATGATCCAGCTGGGTGACCCCACCGGCACCGGGCGCGGCGGCCCCGGCTTCCAGTTCGCCGACGAGTTCCACCCCGAACTCCAGTTCGACCGGCCGTACCTCCTGGCCATGGCGAACGCCGGGCCGGGCACCAACGGTTCGCAGTTCTTCATCACGGTCGGCCCGACCCCCCACCTGAACCGGCGCCACACGATCTTCGGCCAGGTGGCCGACGACCAGTCCGCCAAGATCGTCGACTCGATCGCCGCGACCCCGACCGGACCCGGCGACCGTCCCCGTGAGGACGTCGTGGTGGAGCGGGTGGAGATCGACCGGGTCAACGACTAGTTACCCCGTCCGGGTACCTTTGTAGGCATGAGTGAGTCTCCGGTGACGGCACCGGTCTGTTACCGACACCCGTCGAAGGAGACGTACGTCCGGTGTACGCGCTGCGACCGGCCGATCTGTCCCGATTGCATGAACGAGGCGTCGGTCGGTCATCAGTGCCCGGAATGCGTCGCCGAGGGTAAGCGCACCCAGCGCCAGCCGCGCACCGCCTTCGGTGGCACCGCGGCCGGCCAGGCCGGCACCGTCACCCGGACGCTGATCGGCATCAACGTCGCCATCATGATCATTTCGATCGCGACGGGCGGCATGGGCGCGATAGCCGGCGGCAGCGGCTGGGGCGGCCTGCTCGGTGGCACCACCCCGCTGACCGACGCGTTGTCGGTGCTCGGCAACGCGCCGTACGTCGCCAACGGTGCTCCGCACGGCATCGCGCAGGGTGAGTACTACCGGTTGATTACCGCGATGTTCGTGCATTACGGCGTCCTGCACCTGCTGCTGAACATGTACGCGCTGTGGATCTTGGGCCGCGACCTGGAGCGGGTGCTGGGCCCGCTGCGTTTCATCGGGCTCTACCTGCTTGCCGGGCTCGGCGGCAACGTCGCGGCATACCTGTTCTCCGCGCCGAACGTCCCGACGGCGGGTGCCTCGACGGCGGTGTTCGGCCTGATGGCGGCCATCTTCGTGGTGCTACGGCGGCTGCATCTCAGCGTCGCGCCGATCCTGCCGGTCATCGTGATCAACGTCATCTTCACGTTCGCGGTGGCGAACATCTCGGTGGCCGGACACCTGGGCGGCATGGCGGTCGGCGCGATCGCGGCGGCGGTGATCGCCTACGCCCCGAAGGATCGGCGCAACCTGGTCCAGGGTGTCGGGCTGGCGATCATCCTGGTGTTGCTCATCGTGCTGGCGGTCTATCGGACGGTGGCGCTGAGCTGAACTCCAGCAGCGTCCGCAGTACCTCGTCGGGCGGCGCGCCCAGGTCGTGCATGCTGAACAGGTAGAGGTTGTCCTCGGCGTCCACCTCCAGCAACTCGGTGTGCACGCCGAGGCGGTCGCGGTGGTCCACCCGTACCCGCTCGATCTGCGCCCAGGCCAGCCGGCGACGGCCGGCGTATCCCACGATCACGGTGACCCCGTCGGGGTCGGC
>Ga0307513_10010016_pt1 | contig 11948 bp, 10 predicted proteins | sample 15_EM_MG_FD_202174 | JGI IMG/M metagenome (GOLD analysis project Ga0307513, IMG submission 202174) | Populus trichocarpa ectomycorrhiza microbial communities from riparian zone in the Pacific Northwest, United States - 15_EM | ecosystem: Host-associated > Plants > Roots > Unclassified | place... | reverse complement strand
AAGATGCGCGTCCGTCGTCACTCAGGACCTTGGTGGCACCACTCCGGGTCATGTTTCGCACACGACCGCCACGACACTCACAACGGATCTGAAGAGGTAGCGATTCCATTACAGTGGGTGCCGCGCCATGCGGACAAGTTTGATCGACAATATTCCTGGAACCTACTTTCGACGACGGTGAAACGGGATTCACCCCCTGATCACCTCCATCAGGTTCACTCCCCCTCCCAGAGGGCCACCCTCCAAAAGTGGTGACCAGAGGTGGAATTGACCCCCATGAGTTCTCACAGTAGCCATTTGCATTTTTAAGTGACCTCACACCTGACCTACAGTAAATCACCCATTGAAAGGCGTCACATTGGCAAACTAAATTTTCAATAATCACTGGTATACCATTACATGAGAAACCAAAACAAATATCACACAGGAGGCAGAACAGAAAAAACAAGATATTGGTGGAAGCAAGAGAACAATGAGAAAGAGAAGGGTGCATCTAGCCAGTGTGGGAGATAATGTCCTCAAGATGCAAGGCTCAGAACAACAAGGCATATAGCAATCAAGAAAGGAGTTTTCATCCAGATGTAGGGTTAGGTTGGAGGAGGATATAGCTGACCAGTTTTGAGAAAGTGTCTACTGCCATTAGGTCCTCAAGCTGAAAAAAAAAACAGTGAATAGAGATACATAACAGGACACTCTTAAAGACCCACCATTACTCATTGCCTCTTCAATCTGTTGGAGAAGCTTTCCACAGGCCTCTATGTGCCTGGTTGCCCCAGTCTTCTCATATAGGCTGGCAGCTTGTAGAGCTTCAGACCTTGCCTCTTCAAACCTCTCTTGCTTATACCAAAGCTTGGCCTGCAGCTGTGTTGCACGACCCAGATGGTATGTGTTATTGGCCATATGTGACTTTGCATGTTTGATGTGGACATATGCATCATCAAACCTCCTGAGAACAGAAAGCAGCTCTGCCATGCTGTAATGGGTCCAAAAAAGTTGCTCCTGCCAGTTGAAAGAGGATGCAATCCCTATGGCTGTCTCTAAATGGCTGATGGCCTTCTCATCCTCCCCCTTGGAGTGATATATATTGCCAAGGACACGGTGACATTCACAGACCACAAACTGATCACTTTGGCCTAGGTGAAGACCAATAGCACGGGATGCAGCTTCTTCTGCAGCACCAACCTGCCTATTCTCCAACAGCAACCAAGCAAGACTACTCAAAACACCTCCCTGACTTTTTGTATCATTGAATTGTTCATAAATTTTCAGAGCTTCTCTTGCTTGCTGTATTCCTTCTGCACGGTGGCCCAGTAGACGATTTGCTGTGGATAGGAGCCTCAACACCTGAGCAACTTGAGGCCAGTCCCTCTGCTTTTTCCCAAGCTCTAAGGCATAATTGAGGAGGCGCCTGAGTTCCACAGGGTTTCCAACCGAGTAAGACAACCGTCCAAGTTGGTACAAACATTCTGGCTTAGAAGGATGGTCATCTGGAAGCCCTTCAATCTTTGGTCCCAGTGAGACAAGCCGTCTTTTATGCTGATAGAGGTGCTGTATGAAGTGTGCACAAGTTTTCCAGACATTGGATGAGCTCATGTCAATTGTTGTAAAGACATTAAGCAGGTGCTCAGCATTTACATCCTCTAATGTGATCCATTGTGTTTCTTTGAACCCAGGTTTAGCAGGATCAACCTCAACTAACAACCGGCTGAAGTAGCAGTCCTTAGTTGCAATGAGTAGTGGAGCCAGCAATGGATTTTTGGGACAAATATAGTCCTTGAGTGGTGCCAACATTGTCACAAATCCACCACTCTGATAGGTGAGGGAGAGAATGCAGAACTTGTCAAGGATGTCTCTTCTGTTGGGGATGGTGGGGAATAACCAGTCAAGGTTGTTCTCATCAATCCCTTGAGGAAAGAAGGCAACCACCTCAAGGAGTGGCCGGGCATTGGGGCCAAGCTCCTGGAACATGGGGGAGGCAAGTGAAAGTTCTATGGTAGTAGCAAGGCTCTTGTTGTGCTGCAAATGGAGCATGCCTGTCCTCTGCTTCTCCCATTCTTTGGTCAACCGATTGGTGTTCCATCTGTTGTTCTGGGCAACAGTAGCAAGTAGGGTGATGGAGAGTGGATGAAAGTCAAGTTGTTCCAGGACACTGTGGGCCAGATTGGATGGGTCACCATACTTGTAGATGTGATAGAAGGTGTTGTGTGCTGCCTCCACTGACAGTGTTGGGATATCAAGCAGCTCACAGCCAGGAGGGAGAACAGAGATACGGGAGGTAATGCAAAGGCAGATGTTGTTGTATTGACTCAGCTCCTCTACCACAGTATTAATCTCCTCTGCAGTTGTTCCTTGCAGACCAAGAATGGATTCCGCATTGTCAAGGACTATGAATATCTTCTTTGAGGAGAGGAATGGTCGCAGAGGGGTCAGGTCCTCAGGGTTTTCAATGCCTGCACCAATGACCTTGGAGAGTTGGCGGAGGAAATGGGTACATGATGCGGGGAACTTGTCACATCGGATGAACCGACGATGACCGCCAAACCGCTGCTCGACACGACTATCGTGGAGGACGGTGAGAGCAATGGATGTTTTGCCAATCCCGCCTGCGCCGATCAGAGCGATGGGCCTCATGTCTTGTGCGAGACTAACAATCTTCTCGATCAGCTCGTCGCGTCCGAAGAAGTCCCTCGGTGACGGCGGTGGCAATTCCCCAGGTATACTAGACAAAAATGTAAGGTTCTGGATTCATCTGCAGTTGAGATAGCTGACCTGGCTTGAGTCTAGGAAAGGCGACCGGTTATTCGTTTGTTTGGTGGAACGGGTACGAATGTGACTCACCGACTGATGTGGATTGTCAGCCTTGCTTTGAACTATGGTACGATGCATTTCGGAAACCATAATGTTGGTGTTTATCCCGAGTTCGGTCTACAAGCGAACGATTGGCAATAGCTATGTAGAAATAATATGGAACACACATTGAGGGCGTGATTCCGATGCATTTCAGAAACCGCGGTGTGGGTGTTTATCGCGAGTTCCGTCTACCAAGCGAATGGTCAGCGATAACCACGCGGAAATGATAAGGAACGCACGTTGAAGACATGGAGGATCCTGTTGAGGTCTAACTTCCATGCCGCAATTTTCTCCTTGTTGTACTTCGCGTGGAAAAGTTGAGACACCACATTCCGCTCGCTCTGTTTCATGGCCTTCCTTTGTATTTCTGCAACCGTCCTGCCATCGAAAGCATTGAGCGGGCGAATTCCAAGCAGGGATAGCTTGTTAACTCACGTCGTCAATCGATTTATCGCATCGCACACAGACTGGCTGAGCTCGTCCAGCTTCTTATCCTTCATCCCCCGGTCAAGCGCTTCGCAGATCCCAGCGCAGTGCAACCCGATCTCAACGAACTCCAGTTCGTTAGCAATTGAGTCCTGGGCACTTGTGAGTTTGGAGCTCATCACTGTGGAACAGGACGAAAGATACCCTGATCATCGCGAGAAGCGCACTGACGGAACCAAAGGCGGCCTTGGCAGGTGTAACGCTTGCGATCTCCTTCATGAGATTCAAGGCTTCTACGGCGGCGTTCAACGCCGAGATTGCGCCTTCTCGGTCTTTCGGTTGTTGGGTCTTCGTATCCATGGTCGAAACTCGAGGCAGCCGCGAGACGACGGTGCGGTGTGAAGGCTGTACGGAAGAACCCGAATCGTGACAGATTAACGGCCATCTCCCCGTGGATTGGCGCTTGAGCCATCCAATCGTCTTACAGCATTCAGCTCCGACAAGATACCACGGTAGCGACGAGGTCTGAGTGTGCGCGCATTGGTGGTTGTGAATAATCGCACGCTTCTCATTTACACGCCTACGTCTCCGCCTCAGCCTCCGAGTAGCCGACGCAACCCACCCGGTCTGAATCAGTCAGCGAAGAATTGTAGGGTGCGGCTAACGTAGGGTACGACTAACTTAATACATTCTTCCGCCACAACGAAGAATGGTATGAAGAGCTCTTCGGTCTTTCCATGAAGCTCGAAGCCAGGCCGCTCGGAGTCCCTCCCCATTACAAATCAACCCCCCGCAGAACCCCAAAATCTCTCCACACCCGACACAAACGTGGCGGAGGAGCTGGAGGGGCGCAGGTTGGAATTGCAATGAGTTTACAGGACCCGGTTGATCTTGTAAGTGAGGCGATTGGAGGTGAGGGAGCGGGGGATTCTGTGAATAGGCGAGTGAGGGGGAGAAGGAGGTCAGGAAGGTGCAGTGCCGTTGGTGAGGGTAGACAAATGGCTCAACGGGGTTGCACGACATTTGGATGAACGTACGGGTGCACGATCGATGAATAATGATGCATAAACACCAAACGTTCAACGACTGGAAAGGGTGACACGAGTGAACCCCCAACGGATGTTCCGGGGTCACATACCCGAGGGCGGGTGTGTGAGTCGTGACTACGCCAACGAGGTCCGTTCGCTTAAGCACAACACAGGGAGGAATGGAGGGATAATTGACGTACCGCTTACATAGCCTACTAGCCAGGAATAAGACAGTACTAACAGCGTCTCCCGAGGCCCCGACCCTTGCGAGAGGCCCACCTGTAACCACCTGTAACCACACGTACCCACCCATTCTCAAAGCCGCACACGGTCACCGGACGAAAAAACGTCGGTACAAACGGCCACAGCGGGCAGATACGCTCCAATTTATTGCCAACTTTCGCTCATGCGTAGACCTAGGAAACCAACAAATTCAATAACAATCACTGAAGGAACCGGATCGAAGGGGACGGGGAGGCTGAAGTACTGACCATATACGATGTTGCAGCTGGCGATACACTCCAATCCGTGTATACCGCCCAGAATGCAAGGGAGGCGGCGGAGATCAACACCTTTGGTACTGCTTCGTGGTCTATGACCATATTTCCTTCGACTTAACCAATAGCCTCGAGGAGAGAGAAACCACCCATATCGACGATACGAGCTCCTAAGCAAGGCCGAGATGGATTCCACCCTCTTTTCAACCCCGACGACGGTAGTCCTGGCATGCATCCCCAGGCGAGAGTGAACACTCGGTGAAGGTTCAACATCAGGTTTTTGGCCCTAGCGAAGTCCTAAGAATCCCACCACCGAGATTCAGTGGCCGGTATTAATGAAATTTGAATGCAGGACGTACGGGGCGGGTCTTGTCTCCCATGCAGCTCAACTAAGATGCGACGCGCGAAGAGCCGTCTTCTCCGACGAAAAATCCCATTCACGAGCTCACCAGCATCGGAGAGTCCCCACACCCCTGCCACGGCCAGGATCCGTTTTCCGAGCTGAGGGCAGTCTTTGGTCGTCTTGGGACGGGACGTAAACCTGTAGCATAGCATACAACACATTTAGTCGTAAGGAGTAGGATTGAATGGTAGTACCGCACCAGAGCACCAATAATTCTTCGCGGACCAAATGGTAAACTTTCGAATTCGGAGGGGGACGATCTTTCACACCAGCACACACCACACATTACATCCGTAAGCTCCGAAGGGCAAGTGAATGAATGAGGGCGGATTGAACACACAACCTCCGCCAGTGGCCAGCCTCGCGATCCCAACCGGAGATCCCAAACGTCGACAGAGGACGTGGTCGTGCGCTCGAAGAAAGATCAGGGGAACTCAAGCATCCGTCGTCCGGTATCCACCCCCCCTGCAGAACGGCAGACGCAGGAATCCGATCCCCGCGACCCAGCCCCACCTTACTCACAACCCATTCCCCTGAGAACGCCCAAAACGAAGGCCATAGCACTCCACTCCCGCCGTTCGAAAAACGTGCTACCCATTCCGACACTCTGAAATGAACGTGGTGGACGAACGTTCACTCGGACTGAATTCCACTCACCCATCGCAGAGAATCCAGGGTCGATTCCACAAAGAAAGAAAGAAAGAAAAAGGAAAAGAGTCGCCATGCATTGAATTCGACCACAAGAACTGAACACCCGGAGAGTCCACGCGGCACGCCGTGCATCACCGCAGGACGACACACCCGCGCGGCCCAATCCCAGTACCGCTCCCCACCACCAAGTGGCGTCAATCCAACCCACCATTTGACCAAACAGTACCGAGCCCACTTCACGCGCGTGCGCGTTTCCTCGATCTAAAGGTCCGACGTTCCGTGGACTGAACCACAACATCACAACCGGTCCTTACCAAATGCCCAAGAAGAACCCGGTAAAGACGAAAATAGACACTCCACCGTCGACAGGCAAGAGCGCGCCCTAAAGCCCGGCCAACGTGCATCTGTCCCACGTAACGAGGAGAGAACTGAAGCCACACAACTCAGTCGCTCCAATCCAATGGACCCTAGACTCGCCCTGGTCCAGAATCTCGTCAGGACGTAACTTGTCCAAGGTTAGCCCGTACCGGGGGACACATGAATGATGATGGTAAAGGACGCACGTGTTTCCACCTCTCGCAGGGAAGCGTTCGATTGTATCGCTATACACTATGAATCACCGGAGGTCCAGCCGTTACCCCAGCCATTCATACGCCAGCCTGTACGTCGATTCGACCTGTTCAAGTTGACTCGGAGAAGGATTCCCACGTTTGCAACCCCCACCCAAGTTCACGATCAGCGACACAAGGTCACCTGGTGGGGTTTGCGGAAGAGCCGACAACATGTGACTCAAGTCGAACCCAATGACGGTCCCCTTGACGACGCCGACAACGACCAAACACGCCGGTCATATACAAGATACATTATACAAACGTTCAATTGAAATCGTACTCTACCGTCCCCTATCGTTCGGGGGGCAAGAGAGCTATATATGCACAAAATACAAGTTGAGAGGACATTGCAACAGGGTATAACAAAAATCTGTATGCAGGAGAGGGGAGGGGGAGAGGGGGGTCATGTGACAGAGGTGCGTAATAATCTTCAGAAAGAGAGGAGAGCGAGAGGGCAGATGGATGTGAGGGGAATGTACAAATCAGGGAACGAGAAACCAGACTTCTCCACCCGATTGTGGTATCTCGAAAGGAAAATATACCCGAAATAAGGGGGCGAGCGTATATCGAAAGCATCAGGACGAGAGTTCAATGTGCAAACAGGGAGGGGGACGTGTAAATTGCGAGCGTGCGGAACGGAAAAAATGAAGGAGCGAGGTTGGGCGAAGAGCCAAGATGGAGGGGGTGAGAGCATGGACCTCCAAAGCGGATATGTACGCGGTCCAGACGGTCTAAAATTACGCGAACTATAATGAAATAGACAGCTGTAAATTGATCTGTGCAGGGAGAGAAAAGGGGTGGGGGAGGAGCACGCCCGCATCCAAGGGAATGGAGAGCGGAGTCCTCAGTCATCTTGAGCGTTTTTCGTGTCGATCGTCGTGATGTAACAGAATGATGGACAGAGAGATTAGGGGGTGGGACGTGGGCTCCGCATTCTAGGGAGGCCCGATATTAAGGAGAGGAAGATAGAGAGGAACGACCGGCGGACCAAAGGGCGGGGAGCGAGTGTGGCTTGAATGGGAGATAGAATGAAATCGATATGGTCCAGTCACGACGGTCATCCCAGATTACCGCGGTGATAGCGAGGACGGCGAAACCGAAAGAGATGCCGCCTATACAAAGTCTGTAGCAAAAAACCTCGATCAGCTCGCAGCCCAAGACGAAACGCGAAGACAATACGTCTTCTCGTCGGAAATCAACCATACCTTCTTCCTGTACACGCGCACCGAGTGCACCCACGCATCTCTCGAAACCAAGGAGGGAGAACAACACCCCAAAAAGTAGACGCAACCACCGTCAACGAGGGGGGAGAGGGGGGAGAATCAGAGCGCCGAAGTTGTCAGAGTCGAATAATCTGAGAACCTCAGAGAATCCGAGAGCAGTTTCGTGTTCGCATTCCCGATATGAATGGTCCCACCGGCCCTATCGCTCTTTTCCAGCAAGTCCTCCCACCTCTCCGCCTTCTCCTCCTCCGTCCACGCTCCCCTATTCCTACTCCCCTCCCCCTCCCCCATCTCCCTAAATTTCAACGTTGACCTTGAATGGATCGACGACGACGAAGGCTTGAGGTCTTCCCGAGATGAACTGGAATCTTGCGAGATCTGAACAAACTCCACCATGCCCTTTGACTGAGAACTTCCGAAAGTCCCGCACGACCTTCCATCCCCATCATCATCCGCATATTCTGGTGAAACAGTCAACATTTTCTCCTTCGGAAGTAGCGTCCCCCGGCTGTGATGGCCATCTCGTCCTCGGTCCTGGGAGGCTCTCGTCGTCGTGACCTGCTGATTCGCAATCAGCGTCTTCCTCTTATCACTCCTTTGCGGTCTAGGCGGCGGCTGAACACCAAACTCGTTCGAGGGCATCGCAGTGGATTGCGACGCCGACGATGAATTCAAGGACCTGGACATAACCCGGCCACTCCCTTTCACCGGCTGGAATTGATTGACTACGTCCTGGGTCGAGAACATCGGAATCGTAGGCGACGTGGAAACAGATCCGACGGTTGGACCGTTATCATCCGATTGGTGGTAAACGACCTGGGGGTTTGACCTATAGTGGTGCCTTGGGGGTGAAGGCAGCGCCACAAAGTCTGAGGTACTCATCCCGTCCGTCTCGCTATCTTCTGCATTGGGCCGCACATGGACGCCCCGTAACGAAGGTTTCCGGATGACGGTCAATGTGTTCCCGTAATTGGGCGGGCTTGCAGCCGGCGAGTGTGAGTCGACGGTCGAAGGCGGTGAAGAAAGGTCGACCATCGCTTGCTCCCTCTCCAGTTTGGATAACTCGAGCGGTGACAGTATCGGCCCACTCGTCACAACTCGTTCCGGCAGCGGGGGCATCTCTTCGAACGTGGAAACGGACGAAGATCGTGACTTCTGCCAATACTTTGACGATGCCTTGTCCGAGGACACTGGGGAAGAAGACCGCGTGTTAGTACTTCGTCGACGATGTGAAGGATTCTTCCCACTACTCAGGGTAGGTGGTCGATGCGAAGAGGCCATGCTGGAAACGCCCTGAGTATCCCTACGGCGACTGGAGAACGGGGCATCCCCAAACGACGATCTCCCACGGATATAGTGTGATATCGGCCGCTTAGAATCCTCAGGAGACTGTGGAGCAGAACGAGTCTTGGGTTTTGGTGGTTTCGGTGGAGGAGTGGGAAGTAGCCCTTCGGGAAGAGCAGGTACTGGTGGAGCCGCCTCTTGCACATTATACTTCTCCCTCAAACCACCGGTGCTGATCCTTTTCATCAACTTCCAAATCTTCCCACCAGCGGAGGGAGGATCATCCAAAGACCAGCCAGCAGATTTCGAGTACGTGGAAGCACTCTGAGGGGAATCCGATATCAGCGCAACGCCGGGATTGTCGGTCGAGATTCCAAGCGGTTTCTTGGCTCGGTGCTTATTAGGCAGACTCAGCGACCTACGCCCTTGGAGACTCAACCTCCCAGCTTCCTCATCTCTCGTAATCCTCTCATGGCCGGACTCACTCTCCGAAGTTATCCCGCATACACTCCCAATCTTCTTAACCTTGGTTGAAGATTTTCTGGACAGCCTGCCCAGCGGACCGAGACTAGGTTTACGAGAAACAGATTTCGGCTTGTTCGAGGAATAGTTGGTGAGATCGTGATTCGCCCAGCTCTCGTCTGCAGGCGCTCCGACGGCGACAACCTTTCCGGACGTGCCGAAGACGGTGTAATAAACGCCCCCGTTCTCGTCATGCGCGTTCCTATGCGACGCGTGCACGAAATCCTTCAAATCCTTCCTCTTCTCCTGCTCCTTGTAAGCAGCCGCGACGGCGCCGGCTGGCGTTAACCTCCGGGGTGACACCGAAGGTGGGACGTTCACAGGACTGCTGCGCGGTCTGCGCTCATCGCTTATCGACCGCCTTACGCCATGGGCGGCATCCAATGAGAGTGAATTTGATACCAAATGAGGGGGTGATTGGCGAGTGGGTGAGACGGGCCGTTGGGGTGTGACGGTAACTGAACTGAGTCCTGAGTCGGGTTGCGCTTTCAGGTGAGGCAGATTATGTACACTCGGTAGGGGATTGGGTGGCGGTTTTGCGCTACTCTTCCGCCGCAGGACCGCTCGCTGAGGTTTCTGTGAAGTCGATCTTGGCGAAGGCGTGGGGGTAGTAACTTGTTTGGGGGAAGATACTAGGATCGACAGACCGAATATAGAAGACGAAGTCTTTTTAACATCGCGCGCCGCTCCGACTGGATTCTGAGACCCCTCGTTCGTCGATTCCAAAGAGTACGGTGGGGTGGGTGTCCGAGTGTTGGCGGATAACCTGAGCTGATCAGACTTGGTTTTGGAAGCTGTGGCGTTGAAAACGCCACCGATGTCAACGATCGAGGATTTGCGAGAGACCGAGGTTGAACGCGAAGAGGGGATCGTCGGCGATGTGCGAGGACGGCCACGAGGGAGAACATTGAGATCCTCGATAGATAAGGAAGGGACGGGGATCCGCCGCAGGGACTGTCTGCGTGTGAAGGTGGTGCCATTTAATTTGGGAGTGGGGGGAATGGGATCTGGCCCTTGCACGTGTATTTGGGGGTCATAAATAGTTGCCGGGCGAGAAGACGACCTGGTGCGTATTGGAGGAATAGAGGCCTCGGACGAAGATATCGAAGTCGTCGCATGGAGCTTAACGCGGTCGGTTGAATGACTGTGTTTGATTTTGTGGGCCTTCTGAGAGGAAAAAAAAGCCATGGAAGAAGACCGAAGGGGGGGGGGAATCGGAAACTACGGGGATATCGGTTGGAAACTTGTTTAGCTGGTGGAACCCAGAGGATGGAGGGGGCGTACCGGTGGTATAAGGTCACGAGGAGGCGAAGAACCTGCAAAACCAGCACAAAGACACCAGGTTAGGAGAGTTGTTTGGAGGTTGAAAGCAAGTGAAAAGGGGGCCACGTACATCAGCGAAAAAAAGATACAGCAGTGATCACACGTGTGGACGGTGAGAGAAGGAAGAGATGAAGAGCGGCGGGGACGGACGGTGGCAATCAAAAACGACAGTCACTGGTAGTTTCGCTCCGCGTGGGGTCGCTTAATGTGGTGTGGCGGCACGTAATGGGGCGTTTCCAGACACAAGGGTTTCAGGACAAGAGCCAACGCGGAATCGTTGCCTGGACCATCTCGAGATTGGTTGCTTCGAGAACTAAGTAAGCCGTCTCCTTCCATCCGGGGGTCGATGAATCCTTCCGCGCGGAGACGCCCTCACTCTTCGGCCAAACGTCCAAACGACGGCCCACTCATGAACTCGATGTCATGGAAACCGCATAACTCGAGCGCGTCGCGCCCTCCGGCTTGCACATGGACCGTTCTCACCGGGGGGCTCGACCACCCACACTAGCCGTTTTCGAACGGTGCACAACCACTGAGCTCGCCATATTCTCTCTAGCACTGGTCCGTCCGCAAAAACAAACCACGTCCACCCGGGGTTGGTTACGTACCCGGCCGAGGGGGTCTGTCTCGCTTCTGCCCCAAGAACACTGATCGTGGCGATGTGATCGCCATGACAAAGACCGGTCACCACTCGTCCAGGTGGTATCTATACCGGCTTTCTTGCTCGCGTCCCATGCCCAATCCTGGCCTCATCTCCGGTTTCGCACGCTGATTCTCAATCTTACGGAAAACCCGGAAGCTAAACACCAAAAGTAAGTCCCCGGGGGCGATTGGACATGCACGCCACGTAGCCCACGAGTCGTTCGCTCGCAGTAGACGGCTAAAATTCGGACATGACGACGTCATTAAGTACGTCGTTCTACTTCCCCCGCTGCGTATACGAACCAAGAGGGGAACAATCGACGGCCTCGTGGGGGGAAGACCGGGCTGGTTAATCTCCCTTTCGACGCTCACGAAACTTGACATGACGAAACACACAAAACATCTGGCGGCATTCTATCACCGGTCTCGGTCTAGAAGACTCACTCGTCCGGGGACATTCAAAAAGGAATCCACGAGCCACAGAAGAC
>Ga0307513_10010015_pt1 | contig 11949 bp, 15 predicted proteins | sample 15_EM_MG_FD_202174 | JGI IMG/M metagenome (GOLD analysis project Ga0307513, IMG submission 202174) | Populus trichocarpa ectomycorrhiza microbial communities from riparian zone in the Pacific Northwest, United States - 15_EM | ecosystem: Host-associated > Plants > Roots > Unclassified | place... | reverse complement strand
GCGCGACCGTCCTCGTGCACGCCGGTCTGCGCGGCGGCAACGACGAAACAGGCTCCCTCGATCGCCCGCGCGCGCAGCAGCACATGCCAATGCGCCGCTCCGGTGGGCCGCGTGAACGCTGCGGGCATCGCGAGAATCGTCGCTCCGGCATTGGTCAGCGCGCGATAGAGATCGGGAAAGCGCATGTCGTAGCAGATCGACATGCCCAACCGGCCGGCCGGCGTCGCCACCACCACAGCGCCCTCGCCCGGCGTATAAGAAGCAGATTCGCGCCAGCTCTCGCCCGTCGGCAAATCGACGTCGAACATGTGAAGCTTGTCGTACCGGGCGCGGATCTCGCCCGCCGCGTCGATCACGAACCCGCGATTGGCCAGCTTGCCATCGTCGCGGCGAATCAGCAGCGAGCCGATATGTACCCAGATGCCGTGGTGGGAGGCTGCGGCGCGCATCGCCGCGAGCACGGGGTCGTCCGCTTCGCTGAACAGATTCGGCGCCGCGCGCTCACGGTTGCGATCGACCAGTCCGGACACCTCCGGCGTGAACAGCATCATCGCGCCGCCCGCCGCGGCAGCCGCGACCGCTCCGACCATCGTCGCCCGATTGGCGGCGGGATCGATCCCGCTCGTCATCTGGAGGACGGCGATCTTGCCGGCAAGGTTCATGGCGCGAGCAGCGGATCGAGGCCCCCACGCGCCTCGAGCGCGGCGAGATCGTCGGACCCGCCGACATGCTTTCCGTCGATGAACACTTGCGGCATTGTCATGCGACCGCCCGAGCGATCGACCATCTCGACCTTTTTGGGGCCGCCCATCGTCACGTCATATTCGATCGGCTCGACGCCCTTCGACGTGAGCAATTTCAGCGCGCGCACGCAATAGGGGCACCACGCCTTGGTGTAGATTTCTACCTTGGCCATCGTCCCGATGAGGTGGAGAGCGCCGCGCGGCTTGTCAATCGGCGGTGGCGCCGATCACGCGCGCCCAGCACAGGATCGTGACTTTGCCGGCACCGGCCTTGAGCAGCGCACGCGTGCAGGCATCGGCGGTGGCACCGCTGGTATAGACGTCGTCCACCAGCACGACGTGTCCATGCTCGATCCGCGCCTCGACGGCGAACGCGGCGCGAACCGCATCGCGGCGCTGGCGCGGATTCATGCCGCGCAGCGCCGGCGTCCGCTTCGCGCGGCGCAACACCAATGGGTCATGCGCGACGCCACTCGCGGCCGACAGCGCGTCGGCGATCAGCGCGGCCTGGTTGAATCCCCTGCTCCATAATCGCCAACGGTGCAGCGGAACCGGGACCAGCAGGTCGGCGTCCGTCGGCAGATGCCGCGCCATCAGCCGCGCGGCCGTCGCCGCGAAGGCGAGCCGACCACCATATTTGAGCCGCAACGCGACCGTCCTCGCGACCGGTCCGTAAGCGACCGCGGCGCGCGCGCCGGCATGAACCGGGGGCTTGGCGAGGCAAGCGCCGCATTGCGCGTCAGGCCCGCGATCGACCTCGAACGGCGCGCAGCATGTCGCGCACCACGGCGCGCCGAGGAAATCGAGCGAGTCCCAGCAGACCGCGCAGAAATTGTGATCGCCCCGCACCACCGCACCGCACCCGGGACAGCGCGATGGCAGCGCCAGCGCCAGCGCGTCGGCAAAGACTTCTCGCACCCCCATCGCGCTCTTGTCGCGCGGCCATCGCGGCGGCACAAGCGCGATCGATGGATTCCCCCGAAATCTTCGACCGCGACGCGCGGCGCCGACGCCGGGATCGTGCCGCGCCGATTTATGCCGACCACGATTTCCTGCGCGCGGCGATGCTTGACGGGATCGCCGAGCGGCTCGACAGCGTGAACCGCAGCTTCGACCGGGTGCTCGATATCGGCTGCTTCGACGGCGCGTTCGTGCCGCCGCGCAACAGCACGGTGACCCGGGTCGATGCCGGCCGCCTGTTCGCCGCGCGTGCCGGGGGCATCCAGGCCGACGAGGATTTGCTGCCGGCCGAACCCGAAAGCTTCGACCTGGCCGTATCGGCGGGCGTGCTCGACAGCGTCAACGATGTGCCCGGCGCGCTGACCCAGATTCGGCGCGCGCTCAAGCCGGATGGCTTGTTCCTCGGCGCGTTCGTCGGTGGCACATCGCTCCCGACGATGCGCGCGTCCTTCCTGCAAGCCGAGGCCGATCGCCCCGCTGCCCGTTTTCATCCGATGATCGATGTACGATCGGCGGGTGACTTGCTGGTCCGCGCCGGCTTCGCGCTGCCCGTTGCCGACAGCGAGACGCTGAGCGTCCGTTATCCCGATCTGTTCAAGCTGGTCGGCGACCTGCGCGGCATGGCGGCGACCAACGTGCTTCGTGGTCGCGTGCCGCTCGCACGGACGACGTTGGGGGCCGCCGCCACGGCATTTGCCGATCGCGCCGATCCCGACGGCCGGACGGCGGAACGCTTCGACCTGATCTTCCTGACCGGCTGGGCTCCATCGCCCGACCAGCCCAAGCCCGCGCGGCGAGGGAGCGCCACCGCCTCGTTAGCCGCGGCGCTCGGCCGCAAGGACTGACACGAACGGGCGGTCGGCGGGCGGCATGTCGTAATCCGCGAGCGCGCCCGGCAGCACCCAGCGGACAGCGGCGGCATCGAGCGCGCGCGGTTCGCCCTGCCACGCCGTGCATCGGTAAAGCAGCAGCAGGAGATGCCGCGCGCCCCGGCCCGCGCTGCTGAATGTTAGCGGTTCGAGGCTCTCCGGCACGACCGCCACACCCAGTTCCTCGCGCAATTCGCGGACCAGCGCCACCTCGGGCGACTCACCCGGCTCGATCTTGCCACCAGGGAATTCCCACAGACCGGCATGTTCCTTTTCGGGTGGGCGCTGGGCGATCAGCACACGGCCCTGAACATCGATCAGCGCGACGGCTACCACGGGTAACAAGTCCATTTCGGCTCCATCTTTCACGCTGTTGGTCATTCGTTAACGAAACGTAGCTAGCATTCATGGTCAGATTGGGGAGCCGTACGCGGCAAAAAGCGATGATCCATGTCCTACGCCAGCTGGCCGGGAGTCGAAGAGGCGCGACCGCCGTCGAGTATGGCCTGATCGTCGCGGTCATCGTCATCACGATGGTCGCCGCGCTGCAAGGCCTTGCGGGCACCACCACCGGCATGTGGAACAACGTGTCGGACAAGGTCCAGTCCGCGCATTGATTGGGCCATCCGGAATATTTCGTTTCGGCTTTAAGCTTTTCTCAACCGCGCTGGCCTACTGATTCGGACTGCTGGACGGGGGCATATCCTGGTTCAGCCGGGTGACTGAAGTAGTTCGAACCACTGGAGACCGGATATGAAGACCATTCGCAAGATTTTCACCAACAAGAAGGGTGCCACCGCCATCGAGTACGGCCTGATCGCCGCGCTCATCGCCGTCGCCGCGATTGCCGCGATGCAGGGCCTGGGCAACCAGCTGAAGACCACGTTCGGCAACGTGTCGTCGAACATGAAGGCTTCGTAAGCTCCAACGCTTACTGCTGAAATGGAAGGGCGGTGGAACCTCGGTTCCGCCGCCCTTTTTCTTTTAACTCCTCTCCCGCCTGCGGGAGAGGCCGGGTGAGGGTCTTCTTTCTTCTTCAAGGTGGTCTGAACCCAAAAAAGAAGAAGTAAGAAGACCCTCACCCTCCCATCGCTTCGCGATGGGCCCCTCCCTCTCCCGCCTGCGAGAGAAGTGTGGTCGCTCTTAGAGCCGGCCCATCGCCAGAAACTTGTCGCGGCGATCGAGTTTCAGTTGCTCAGGGCTCATATTGTGCATTCCGCCCAGCGCGTCCGCCATCGCATCGCCCAGCGCGGTAATCGCCTTGTCGGGATCGCGATGCGCGCCGCCTAGTGGCTCGGTCACGATCGTGTCGATCACGCCCAGACCCTTTAGATCCTGCGCGGTAACTTTCATCGCCTCGGCAGCATCGGGTGCCTTGTCGGCGGTGCGCCACAGGATCGACGCGCAGCCTTCGGGCGAAATCACCGAATAGACCGCGTGTTCGAACATCAGCACACGATTGCCCGCGGCGAGCGCGATCGCACCGCCCGATCCACCTTCGCCGACCACCGCCGCGATCATCGGTACGCCGAGCTTCAGGCACGTCTCAGTCGAGCGCGCGATGGCTTCGGCCTGGCCACGCTCCTCGGCCTGGACGCCGGGAAACGCCCCCGAGGTGTCGACCAAGGTCAACACCGGCAGCCCGAACCGGTCGGCGAGTTCCATCAGCCGGATCGCCTTGCGATAGCCTTCGGGCTTGCCCATGCCGAAATTGTGCTTGAGCCGGCTGGCGGTATCGTCGCCCTTTTCATGGCCGATCACCATCACCTTCTGCCCGCGAAAGGTCGCGAAGCCGCCCAGGATCGCTTGATCGTCGCCGAACGCGCGATCGCCGGCCAGCGGCATGAAATCCTCGAACAGCCCGGCGATATAATCCCCGAAATGCGGCCGGTCCGGATGGCGCGCGACCTGCGTCTTCTGCCACGGCGTGAGTTTGGCGTAAGTCGCCTTGAGCAACGCATCCGACTTGCTCTGCAGCCGCTTGACCTCGGAATCGATGTCGATCGCGCCGTCCGACGCGGTGTCGCGAAGTTCATCGATTCGCCCCTGCAACTCAGCGATCGGCTTTTCGAAATCAAGAAAGCTAGCCATGGTCGGGCGGGTTAAGGCCGCCTCGGGGCAACGTCAACGAGCGGGTGACGGGTGTTGACCAGCTCGATCAGCCGCTTGCTGTCGACATGCGTGTAGATTTCGGTCGTCGCGATATCGGCGTGGCCGAGCATCGCCTGAAGCGCGCGCAGGTCGGCGCCGCCTTCGAGCAGGTGGGTGGCGAACGCATGGCGTAGCACGTGCGGGCTGACGCGGTCGGGCGGGATGCCGGCATCGGCCGCGAGCGCCTTGATCAACTGATAGAGGCGAATGCGCGACAAATGCCCCTTGCCCGAGGGAAACAGCCACGGCCGGTCGATCGCGACATGCGCGCGCCATGCCGCCACCGCGGCGCGGGCTCGATCGGAAATCGGCGCCAGCCGCTCGCGCCCGCCTTTGCCCTTCAGGATGATATAGGGCCGGTCGGGCTGGATTGCGTTGCGCGGCAACGAGACGAGCTCGGTGGCGCGCAGTCCCGATCCGTAGAGCAATTCGATCAACGCAGAGAGGCGCAGGTCGTTGGGATCGGGCGGAATGCGTGCTTGTCGATCGGCGATCGCGGCGAACAGGCGGTCGATATCCTGATGGCTGAGCACCTTGGGCAACGATCGCCGCGCGCCCGGCCGCGGCAAGGCGGCCCCGGGATCGTCGGTGCGATGCCCCTCATCGGCCAGGAAAGCGAAGAATCGGCGCAGCGCCGCCGACTTGCGCGCGACGGTGGCGCGCGACAGATCGCGCCAGCCATTGCCCAGCCGCTCGACGTCGGGCACCTCCGCCGACGCCAGCTGCCCGCCAAGCGCCTCCGAAGCCAGTCGCAAGTCGCTTGCATAGGCCGCGATGGTGTTCCTGGCGGCCCCCGCCTCTGCCGCCAGCATTTCGAGGAAGCGCTCGATCAGCGCGCTGTCTTCGAGGCCAGGCGCGGCCATCAGGCCCGTGTCACGGCCTCGGCCGCGACCATCCGGGCGGTGCTGCCCAGCCCCACGACACGCAACGCATTGACGATGTGGAACAACGCGCCCGGCGATACGCTGCGCCAGTCCTGCGCCTGCAGGCCGACAGCGCTCAGCACCAGCACTTCGCCCGGGCGACCTTCGGCGGCCGCGCGATCGATTGCGCGAGTCCACCCGTTGTCGCCCTGCAGATCGACGCCATAGCTTTGCGCCACCGCCGGATCGAGCCTGGCCAGCCCGGCCAGCCCGGCCGCGAACATCCGCTGTTTGTCGGCATCGCCCGAAAAGGCGCCGACCTCGCCCGATCCGTACCGCGCATTGTTGTCGGGATTGGACACCAGGATCAGCGCCCAGCCCAGGCTGCCGCGCGCCAGCGCGCCGCGCCAGCGCGCCGCCGACCGATCGAGCCCGGCGCTGAGCATCGAGGCGACGAGCTGGTCGCTGCCATCGGTCTTGCCCGCGACGGGAATGCGCTGCGCCGCGCGTGCGGTCAGGATCAGCCGGCCATAGCCTGCAAGACCCTCACTGTTCTGACCCCACAACCCGCGCATCGCACCGATCCGCGCGTCGCGCGATCCGCCAGCATAAGCGGTGCGCAGGTCGCTCGCGACGCCGTTTGCCGGATTGCCCTGATCGTCGCCCGCATCGATCAGGCCGTAGAGATCGACCAGCGCGAGGTTGGAAAGAACGCCCTGGGCGGCCGCCTGATCGGCGAATTGCGAGCGTTCGACAGGAGTCTCCTGCGGCGCCAGCACTTGCCAATAGCGCATCTGTGGCCCGGTGCCGTCGAACAAGGCGTCGGGAATATTTTCGCCCGCCGCCATCGCCAAACCGTATCGCCACGAATTGATATTGGTGACGGCGTCCCATTCGATCGTCACATCGCCCTTGTTCGACCCGCGACCGGCGATCTTCTGCGCCAGCGCCAGATCGATCCCCCCGGCAACCTTCTTCGCCTGGTTCATCAACGGCGTTGCCTGGCTCGGCGTCGAGGACAGCGACGCGCACATCGCCCGCGCCAGCACCCAGCTCGGCTCGCTCGATACTTTGATTGCGTCATTGGCCAACGGACACATCGCGCCGACGTCGCCGGTCGCCAACGCGGCCTGCATGGCGACCTGATAGAGTTTGGGCGTGTAATCCTGTGGGTCGACCGATTGCACCATCGCCCGCGCGCCAACCGATTCGCCCATGCGCAGCAACAGCCAGGCGCGCTCGGCGGCGAAATCGGCGCCGTTGACGTTACGCGGGGTGCTGATCGGCTGCAGCAACAGCCGGCGCAGCGCGATCGACACCCAGCGCGAGGCGATCGGCGCACGCGTGCCGCGCATCAACCGCTCGATATAGCGACCATCGGCATTGCCGAAGGCGCCCGGGTTCATCATCCGCTCGGCAGTCGGCAGAACGCCGATCATCGCCAGGTCGCGGCGCGACGATTCGGGCAAGGTGTAATGCACCTGACCCGGCGTGGCGGTCGGAGTCGGTGCCGCGATCGGAAGACCCGTCAGCGGATCAGTGGCGACCGGCGCGGGCACCGGCAGCGCCGGAGCGGCCGTGTTGGGCGCCGGCGCGGCGCCAACGACCGGAGGGGCCACCGGCGCGGGAGCCGGCGTCGGCGCGGCGGTCGAAGCGCGCGGCGACGGGCGCGGTGCGGGTGCGGGCGCGACCGGCTGGTCGAACCCTGGCGGCAGGATCGATTCGGGCTTTTGCTGCGCGAGCGCGACGCCACCGGCGGCGAGCAGCGCTATCGCCAGCGCGGAAGCGCCGGCGCTAGCCTTGGAGATTCGCAAGCGAGACAGCCTTTTCCACCCGAGTCTGCTGCGTCTCGTGCGCGCGGCCCGACAGGAAGAACATCCCCCCCACCAACACCACCAGCAGGACGATCAGCACCACCAACATTCGCGACATGCGACAATAACCTCTACAGTCTTTCGGCGTTCAAAACCGGCACGCCGCCCGGGCTCAGCGCTTGTGCCCGAGCGTGCGGTGCGCTGTATAGCCCCCAAGCCCATGTTGCAAAGCGCTCCTCCCTTTCTTTCCTGGACCGGCAAGCCGATCGTGCTCGTCGGGTTGATGGGTGTTGGCAAGTCGACCGTCGGGCGCCGCCTCGCGGCGCGGCTGCATTTGCCCTTCGCCGACGCCGATACCGAGATCGAGGAAGCCGCCGGGATGTCCGTCAGCGAAATATTCGAAAAATTCGGTGAAGCGTATTTCCGCGACGGCGAACGCCGCGTCATCGCGCGGCTGGTCGATGGCCGGCCCAAGGTGATCGCGACCGGCGGCGGCGCGTTCATCAACGACGAGACGCGCGCGCTGATCCTCGATCAATCGATCGCGATCTGGCTCGACGCCCCGACCAGAATCCTGGCCGAACGCGTCAGCCGCCGCGACACGCGCCCCTTGCTGCGGAACCGCAACCCGCGCGAGGTGCTCGACGAACTCGCCGCCGTCCGCAATCCGATCTATGCGCAGGCACCGATTCGCATCGCCAGCGACCAGGCGCCGCACGAATCGGCCGTCAACGCCATCCTGAAAGCCATCGGCCTGTGACCATCGTTCCCGTTTCGCTCGGCTCGCGCAGCTACGACATCGTGATCGAGCGCGGGCTGCTTGGCCGTGCGGCCGCGCATCTGAAGCCATTGTCGCGCGGGCGATCGATGGCGATCGTCAGCGACGCAAACGTCGCGCCGCATCTCGCGGCGCTCCAGGCCGCGCTCTCCGCCGCGGGCATTGCGAGCGAGGCGATCGTGCTGCCCCCCGGCGAAGCCACCAAGAGCTGGCCGCAACTCGAGGCGGTGACCGACCAATTGCTCGCGCACGGTGTCGAGCGCGGCGATCACGTCATCGCGCTGGGCGGCGGCGTCATCGGCGATCTGGTCGGATTCGCCTGTTCGATCGTCAAGCGCGGGTGCGGCTTCGTCCAGATACCGACCACCTTGCTCGCGCAAGTCGACAGTTCGGTCGGCGGTAAGACTGCGATCAACGCGCGCGCCGGCAAGAATTTGATCGGCGCGTTCCACCAGCCCGGGTTGGTGCTGATCGATCCCGACGTGCTCGATACCCTGCCCGCCAGGCAGACCCGCGCCGGCTATGCCGAGGTCGTCAAATATGGGCTGATCGACGATTTCGAATTTTTCGAATGGTGCGAAACCAATGGCGACAAACTGCTCGCCGGCGACCCCGACGCGCGCGCATACGCCATCGCGCATTCGGTCGGCGCCAAGGCGCGGATCGTCGCCGAGGACGAGCGCGAGACGAGCGGCAAGCGCGCCTTGCTCAACCTCGGCCACACTTTCGGTCACGCGCTGGAAGCCGAGACGGGCTTTTCCGATCGCCTGCTCCATGGCGAAGGCGTCGCCGCGGGAATGGCGCTGGCCTTCGCTTATTCGGCGCGGCGCGGGCTGTGCCCGGGCCAGGACGCCGAACGCGTCGCCGCGCATCTGCGCGCGGTCGGCCTACCCGACGGGATCAAGGCCGTCGGGATAACCGCGAGCGGGGCGACGCTGGTCGACCATATGCGCCACGACAAGAAAATGGACGCGGGCACCCTGCCCTTCCTGCTCGCGCACGGAATCGGGCAAACCTTTCTCGACCATTCGGTCGATCTGACCGATGTCGAGGCGTTCCTCGACTCGCAACGGTGACCAGAAAGCACCTCGTTCGCATCGCGCTGCTGATACTGGGGTGCGCGGTCTACCTGCCCGCAATGATCTTGATGGTCATCCGGGTGGCGGGGCCGACCGAGCTTCAGGCGCTGTTCGACTGGCTGACGGGGCGCTGCGCGAGCGATTGCAACGGTTGGAATATGCTGGCGACGGCGATCCAGACCGTGCCGATCATCGTGACCGGGCCGGTGTTGGTGTGGATCGGGATCATCTGGGTCCGCCGCGGCCGACGCTCCGACCGCGAGGCCAAGGCGATCGCTAACCATTTCGCGACCGCACCCGAGCGCGTCTCGCCCCATGCGATCGAGGAGGATGAGGATCGCTATCTGTACCGCGATCGCCGGGGGCGGCTCCGCCCTGTCTACGCCCCGCCGCCAGAGACTTGAGTGGGGCGTCGATCCGGACCCTCTCGACTAGCGAGGCTCATTGTCCGATATCACGGCAACAATCGGAGGGGGCTTGATGATATTTGCAACGATGCTGGCCCTTGCGGCAGTGCAAACTGCGCCGATGACGCCTTTGGGCAGATGGACGGTCGATTATCGACCGGATATGTGCTTGGCCTCGCGGCCATTCGGTGCCGCAGCGAACCCAACGCTCTTCGGGCTCGAGCCCTCGGTCGCGATGGATAGCGAAGGCGCAATGCTGTTGATCGTATCTCCGGACTCGCGTGGCGGCGGTGTCCGGCGTGGCAAGGCAACGATCGCCTTGTCCTCGGGCGAAAAGCAGGCGCTCGATTATGTGAGCTGGCCTCTCAAGAACACCCCCGGTCAGCGAGCTTTCGAAGTCACGGTCGATAGTGATTTCATGAGTAAGTTCGATCAGTCGACGGGATTGTCGATTGGCGCCGGTAAAGAGACGTTCGCGCTCGAGACTGGCCCATTCTCTCGAGTGCTGGGAGCGATGAAAACCTGCAACGACAATCTGTTACGCAGTTGGGGTATCGATCCAGCGGCCAGGGCCGTTCCGGTGAGAAACCCCGGCGGATGGTTCACCGACAACGACTATCCAGCAGCCGCGCGCAGTCGCGGCGCCATCGGCAGAGTCGTGGCGATCGTTACGGCCGGTCCCGACGGTCGGGTCAAAGCGTGCCGCATTGTCAATTCGTCAAAGGATGCCGATCTCGACATGGCGACCTGCGATCTTGCGAAGAGGCGCGGTCGCTACAAACCCGGCGCGGATGGTAGCTTCGGCGTGCTCGCGATACGATGGACGATGCAAAACGGGTAACCTTCGTCGACGGGCGTCACATGCCCCGCGTCGCGCTCCATGCCAGCCACAGCCAGCCGGCGATCAGCAGCAGCCCGCCCAATGGCGTGATCGCGCCGAACCAGCGCGGGGCGCCGAGCGCCATCAGATAGAGCGAGCCGGCGAACACCAGTCCGCCGATGACGAACAGCGCCGCGGGGCCTTTCGCCGTCATCTTGAGCGCCACCAACGCCGCAACCGCATGGATCAGCTGATATTGGCCGCCGGTCTTGAGCCAGTCGGCCGCCGGCCCGCTCGCGCCATGCGCGCCAAACGCGCCCGCGCCGACCGCCAGCGCGCCCGACATGGCAGCCAGGATCGCGATCCAGTTCATGGTTCCTGCCCCCTGCCCAGTTCCTCGGCGCCCACCGGTTCAGATGCCGAATCGGCGTCGACCGCAAGCTCGCGGCGGGTCGCGGCGAAAATCTCCTCGCGCTCGTCGCTGGTGATGATGCGGTCGCGCGCGGCGCGTACGTCTCCCGTCTCGTACTGGAGCTTCAGCCGCTCTTTGTCGCGCGCACGATACATGTCCTCGGCGCGCTCGGCCTCGGCCGGGTCGATGTCGATCGCGCTCATCGCCATCCGCCCCATCTTGATCGCCGATTCCATCACCTCGCGCACCACGCCGGCGATCGGCGAGCCCTTGAGCTTGATCAGCGCACGCCGGTCATAGGTACGCGCGAAGATCGCTGCCTTGGGAAAGGCCTCGTGCACTCCTTCGATAAGGTCGGCACCGAGCTGGTCGCCGTCGATGCAGAACAGGATCAGCTCGGCCTCGCTCGCGCCCGCCTGGCGCAACAAATCGAGCCGCGTGCCGTCGCCATAATAGACCTTGGCGCCGAAGTCGGCCGCGACGTCGATCATCTCGATATCGGTATCAATCAGCGTCACCGGCACCCCGGCGGCGATCAGCATCTGCGACACGGTCTGGCCGAACCGCCCATAGCCGACGATCAACGCGTTGGCGCCATCGGCGCGCGGCCCCTCACGGTCGCCGGTGACTTGCGGGGCCTCGCGGAATCGCGCGGTCACCATCATCAGGAACGGGGTGGTCGCCATCGACAAGGTGACCACCGCGCTAAAGATGCTGACCGCCGCCGGTTCGATCAGGAACGCGCGCTGCGCCTGCGCGAACAACACGAAGCCGAACTCGCCGCCCTGGCTGAGCAACAGCCCGAGCGCGAGCGCGCCACGCCAGTTCATCCGGAACGCCATGCCGATCGCGAAGATAATCCCAGCCTTGGTCGCGATCAGCGCCAGCGCCATGCCGATCACGAAGAACGGGCGCTCGGCGATGACATGGAGATCGAGCAGCATGCCGATCGCCAGGAAGAACAGCCCGAGCAGGATCGAGCGGAACGGCTCGACATCGGCTTCGAGCTCATGGCGATAGGGCGAGTCGGCCAGCATCACGCCTGCGACAAAC
>Ga0307513_10010014_pt1 | contig 11952 bp, 7 predicted proteins | sample 15_EM_MG_FD_202174 | JGI IMG/M metagenome (GOLD analysis project Ga0307513, IMG submission 202174) | Populus trichocarpa ectomycorrhiza microbial communities from riparian zone in the Pacific Northwest, United States - 15_EM | ecosystem: Host-associated > Plants > Roots > Unclassified | place... | reverse complement strand
TGGCCCAGCGGGGATGGTCCTCGGCCTGCTCATGGCCCGAGCCGGCGTCGAGGTCACCGTGTTGGAGAAGCACAAGGACTTCCTGCGGGACTTCCGCGGCGACACCGTCCACCCCTCCACCCAGGAGCTCATCGACGAGCTCGGCCTCGGCCCTCGGTTCGCGCAGGTCCCGCACCGACGCATCGAGAAGATGCGCATGCAGTTCGACCAGGGCGCGATCACCGTTGCCGACATGCGCCGACTGCCCGGCGCGCACCCGTACATCGCGCTCGTCCCGCAGTGGGACTTCCTCGACATGCTGGCCGACGCGGCGAGCGAGGAGGCCACGTTCACGCTGCGGCGCAACGCCGAGGTGACCGACGTCATCCGGCAGGGCGACCGGGTCGTCGGCGTCCGCTACCGCGACCGGGTCGCCGGCACCGATCACGAGATCCGCGCCACAGTCACCGTCGCCTGCGACGGCCGCAGCTCTGCCGTGCGTGCCGCCGCGGGGCTCACGCCGCGCTCGTTCGGCGTCCCGATGGACGTCTGGTGGTTCCGGCTCCCGCGCCGCGAGACCGACCCCATCGGCGGCGTCGGCCGGTTCTCCACCGGGCAGATGTCCGTGATGATCGACCGTGGCGACTACTGGCAGTGCGCCTACCTGATCCGCAAGGGCAGCGACGCCGCTCTGCGAGCGGCCGGCATCGACGAGTTGCGCCGCCGCTTCGCCGCGCTCCTGCCGTGGATGGCCGACCGGATGCCGGAGTTGACGTCGTTCGACCAGGTCAGCCTGCTCGACGTGGAGCTCAACCGGCTGCGGCGCTGGGACCTCGACGGCCTGCTGCTCATCGGCGACGCCGCCCACGCCATGTCGCCCGTCGGCGGGGTCGGGATCAACCTCGCCGTCGCCGACGCCGTCGCTGCGGCCCGCATCCTCGGCCCGGCCCTGCGGTCCGGCGGCATCGTGCCGCGATCGCTGCTGCGTCGCGTCCAGCGCCGCAGGCTGCTGCCGACCGCGATCATCCAGGGCGTGCAGCAGCTCGCCCACAAGGGTCTGCTCGGCAGCATCCGGCAGGGCGAACCGCTCTCGCTGCCGCACACCGCGACCGCCGCCGGCATGCAGGACGCCGTCATCCCCGACGCCCCGCTCGCGAGCCTGCCGCTGCCGCTGCGCCTGCTCCAGCGGTTCCCGGCGCTCCAGGGCATCCCGGCCCGGCTCGTCGGCTACGGCCCGCTGCCGGAGCACGCGCCGTCATGGGCCCGCAGGCCGCCGATCGAGGCACCGGCCCGAACCTGACCGGTGGCCCGCGCCCGACCTACAGTTCGGCGATCCCGCACCGGCCGACCTGGCGGAAGCCGACGCGTTCGTAGACCCGTGTCGCCGACGCGTCGCCGGCCGACAGGAACACCAGGTCGACGCCCGCGTTGCGGGCCACCTGCGCCAGCATGGCCGTGACCGCCGCCCCGATGCCCATCCCACGATGCGTGGCTGCGGTCGCGATCCCCACCAGCTCCGCGACGTCGCCGCTGCGCTGCACCGACCCGGCCGCCACGACCCCGTCCGGGCCCGTGACCAGCAGGCGGGCGATCCGGCCGGCCGCCAGGTCGGCGGCCAGCGACGCCACCGTCTGCGCCGTCGGCGCCGCCGGGATCGGCGCACCGAATGCCGCCGACGCCACGATCAGGTGCGCATGCGCGGCCGCAGCCAGATCACCGTCCGCGGGGCCGAGTAGGCGCGTCCGTATCCCGGGAGGGAACGGCGCCTGCGCCACCTCCCCGTCCAGCACGAGGACGGGGCACACCTGCACCGACATGCCCGTCGCCCGCACCGCGTCGTCCATCGACGGGGCGGCGGCGAACATCCACTCGAATGTCTCCGGCACCCCGAGCCCGCGCTGCGCCGCCCGCACCCGCAACACGTCCTCCGGTGAGACCGGGCCGGCGCCGGGGATCGGCCGGGCGTAGAACGGGAATCCCGGAGTCGTGCGCGCGAAGATCCGCAGCGGACCGGAGTCGGTCACCGTCGCCCACTGGCGGGGCACGGCGTCACAGAACAGGTCGATCCGGGCCATCACCCGCTCGTCGTGCTCGCTCACCCGGCCGATCCTCCCGGACGAGCAATATGGCCATGACGAGCCCTCCCGTCAGAGCGGATCCGTGCAGGTCACCGCGTACGAGCAGCACCATCGCGGCCAACCCGATCGCAGCGAGCGCCGCACGCCCCGCAACCGTCCACAACAGACCGGCGAGCACCGCGGCGCCCAGCGCCGGCACCGGCCCGCCGAACCCCCACCCGGCCAGCGCGGCCACGTACAGCACCACCACGACGTCCGCCCGCGACGGCACCCGCAGCCCGGCGACCAGCCGCCCCGCCGCCAGCCCGCAGACCGCGATCGACGCCCCACCACCCGGATCGCTCTGCAGGTACGCCGAGACCTGCCCCGCCACCGTCCCGGCCAGGGCCAGCAGCACCCAGCGCACCCGTCCCAGCCGCTGTTCCACCAGCGCGCCGACGATCGCGAGCGAGACCAAGTTCATCGCGACCTGGAACCTGCCCAACGTCTGCACCAGCAGCGGAGTGGCCAGCCGCCACCACTCCCCCGCGGCCAGCGCCGCCGGATCGCGCTGCAGCGCCGCCACCGCGCCAGCGACGGTGAACTGCACCACCGCGGCCGCGGCGAGGAGCAGCACCGCGGCCGTCGTGAGGGGGAACCGGCGCACGGGGCCCAGAGTGGCGGGATCGGGGTGGCACCGGTCCCGGTCGGTGTCCCTCTCAGCCCGTCTTGACCGGGCGCCGCGCGCGCAGCGACGCGTACGCCAGTGCGTCGACCAGCGCCAGCCACGAGGCCTCGACGACGTTGCCGTGGACGCCGATCGTGGTCCAGGCGCCGCCGCGGTCGGCCGACTCCACCAGCACCCTCGTCACCGCGTCGGTGCCGTGCCCGTCTTGTGAACCGCCCGGCGTCAGGATGCGGACCTTGTAGTCGGCCAGCTCCACGTCCTCCAACCACGGGCACGACGGTGCGAGCGCCGAGCGCAGCGCGGCGTCCAGGGCGTTGACCGGGCCGTTGCCCTCCTCGGTGGCGATGAGCCGCTGCCCGTCCACCAGCAGCTTGACCGTGGCCTCCGCGACCACGGCGCCGTCGGCGCGGCGTTCGGTGATCACCCGGTAGGACTCGAGCGTGAACGGGGCGGGGGCTCGCCAACCGGCGGAGCCGGCTCCATCGGCAGAGTCGACGGCAGCCCGCATGAGCAGCTCCAGCGACGCGTCCGCGGCCTCGAACGACCAGCCCTGCGCCTCCCGTTCCTTCACGGTGGCGACGACGGCCGAGGTCGCGTCGGGCCGGCCGGCCAGGTCCAGTCCGAGCTCGGCACCCTTGAGCTCGACACTGGCCCGGCCGGCCATCTCGGTGACCAGCACCCGCTGCACGTTGCCGACATCCACGGGGTTCATGTGGTTGTACAGCTCCGGGTCGACCTTGATCGCACTCGCGTGCAGGCCCGCCTTGTGGGCGAACGCTGACGTCCCGACATATGCCTGGTGGGTGTCGGGAGCGATGTTGGCGATCTCCGCCAACGCGTGCGAGGTCCGGGTCAGCTCCGCCAGGGCGCCGTCCGGTAGGACGGGCATCCCCAGCTTGGTCACGAGATTTCCGACGACGGGGAACAGGTCGGCGTTGCCGGCCCGCTCGCCGTATCCGTTCGCGGTGCACTGGACGTGTGTCGCGCCGGCCTGCACGGCGGCCACGGAGTTGGCCACCGCACAGCCGGTGTCGTCCTGGCAGTGGATCCCCAGCCGGAACCCCGTCCGGGCGGCCACCTCGGTGACGACCTCGGCGATGCCCAGCGGGAGCATGCCGCCGTTGGTGTCGCACAGCACTGCGACGTCGGCGCCTGCGGTGACGGCTGCGTCGAGCACCCGCAGCGCGGTGTCGGGGTCGAACGCGTAGCCGTCGAAGAAGTGCTCGGCGTCGACGAAGACCCGGCGGCCCTCGCCGACGAGGAACGCGACGGTGTCCGACACCATCGCGCAGTTCTCGGTCACGTCGGTGCGCAATGCCAGCTCGACGTGGCGGCGATCGGACTTCGCCACGAGCGTGACGACCGGCGACTCACTGGCGAGCAGCGCGCGGACCTGCGGATCCTGCGCTGCGGTCGTGCCTGGCTTGCGGGTGGCGCCGAACGCGACCAGCGCGGCATGCCGCAACTGCAACTCCCCCGCCGCGGCCCGGGCGAAGAACTCGGTGTCCTTCGGCATCGCCCCCGGCCAGCCACCCTCGATGAAGCCGACCCCGAGAGCGTCCAGGTGCCGGGCGACCGCGAGCTTGTCGGTGACCGAGTAGCTGATGCCCTCGCGCTGAGCGCCGTCGCGCAAGGTCGTGTCGTAGACGTGGAAGGCGTCTCCGAGCGGCGTACCGGCCGGCTGCGTGCGGGACATCGAGCACTCCAGGTGGTGGTGGGGCAACAAAAAAGACCCCTCGCGGGTGCGAGAGGTCTGCGCGTCGGCCGGATCGAGCTAGCCGACGCGCCTGCCGATAATGATCGAGGCGTGCTGTGTCACGGACACAGATTGGCACGGCCCGTCCCGCTGTGTCACATCCGACTCTCACATTGTGGGAGCCCAGCAGGTGCGGTAGGGAATGACCATGTTCCAGATCACGGTGCTCTACGCCCACCCGGCCGACGTCGAGGCCTTCGACAAGCACTACGCCGACGTCCACGCACCGCTGGCCGCTGCCGTCCCCGGGCTGCAGCGCTACACCGTCTCCCACCCCACCCCCGGCCGCGACGGCGCCCCCGTCGCATACCACCTCGTCGCGGTGCTGGAGTTCGCCGACGCCGCAGCCGCGGCAGCCGGGATGCGCGGGCCGGAAGGCCAGGCCGTCAACGCCGACCTGGCCAACTTCGCGCGTGCGGGCATCACCATGGTCCAGGGCCCCGGCGACGCGGTGGTCTGAGAGCGACCGAGGCAGCGCCCCCGGCCCCGGACACAGCCCCGGCCTGTTGCAGGCCGGGGCCAGAGACCTCAGCTCGTCGGTGCAGCCACCACGTGCGCGCTGACGAGCGCGGCGAGGCGGTCGCCGATGCTGCGGGTGTGGCCCGTGGCGCTGTGGTCGCGGGTGGCGAGGTCGAAGGCGACCGCGGCTTCGATGCGGCGGGCCGACTCCTGGTTGCCCAGGTGGTCGAGGAGCAGCGCGACCGAGAGGATGGCAGCAGTGGGGTCGGCGATGCCCTGGCCCGCGATGTCGGGGGCGCTGCCGTGCACGGGCTCGAACATGCTCGGGTTGCGCCGCGACACGTCGAGGTTGCCGCTGGCGGCGAGCCCGATGCCACCGGTGACGGCGGCGGCGAGGTCGGTGAGGATGTCGCCGAACAGGTTGTCGGTGACGATGACGTCGAACCGGCCGGGGTCGGTGACCATGTGGATCGTGGTGGCGTCGACGTGCTGGTAGGCGACGGACACCTCGGGGTGCTCCAGCGAGACCTCCTCGACGATCCGCGACCACAGGGCGCCGGCGAAGGTCAGCACGTTGGTCTTGTGGACGAGCGTGAGGTGCTTGCGGGGGCGGCGCTCGGCGCGGTCGAAGGCGTCGCGGACGACCCGTTCGACGCCGAAGGCGGTGTTGGTGGAGACCTCGGTGGCGATCTCGTGGACGGTGTCCTTGCGCAGGATGCCGCCGGTGCCGACGTAGGGGCCTTCGGTGCCTTCGCGGACGACGACCATGTCGATCTCGCCGTTGCCGGACAGCGGGCCGCGGACGCCGGGGTAGAGCTTCGCCGGACGCAGGTTCACGTGGTGGTCGAGCTCGAAGCGCAGGCGCAGGAGCAGGCCGCGCTCGAGGATGCCGCTGGGCACCGACGGGTCGCCGACGGCGCCGAGGAGGATCGCGTCGTGCTGCTGGAGCTCGGTCAGCACCGTCTCGGGCAGGAGCTCCCCGGTGGCGTGCCAGCGGGCTGCGCCCAGGTCGTAGTTCGTGGTCTCGACACCCGGAGACACCTCGTTGAGGACCTTGAGCGCCTCATCGATGACCTCCGGTCCGATTCCGTCGCCCGGGATGACCGCAAGGCGCATCCTGCTCCCTCTCTTCTCCAACCAAGTGCCCCGGCTCGGGACAACCCGCCGCACGCTACCCGCAGCCGCGGCGCGCACTCGTGCATCCTCACCCGATCGTGGTCGCCCCGACGGGTGAACCGGGGGCTTGCGGCGGCCTCGATGCTCGACCTCGGCAGCGACACGCCCCCTGAGCGGGCCATTGTGCTCCTGCCCGACGGCGGACCGTCACCAGCCCCCCACTTGTGGTGACCGGTCTCAGCGCGCCGGAGGCACCACGACGACGCGGCCACCGGTGGGGTTGCGATCCACGATGACCAGGGCGGATGTGCTCACGGGCACCGGCAGGACGGTGCCGTCCGTCACCGGGACGAGGGATGCGGCCGGGGCGGGGCCGAGGGTGTTCGGGTCGATCCGGATGGCGTCCGGCATCTCATCCACCACCCGATCGGGCGAGTCCGGGGCGCCGTAGTCGCCGCGGACGACGACGCGCATCCCGATCGGCCCGGCCCCGAGCACCCCCGGTCCGACGGGCAGCACCCACGTGTCGGTGTCGAAGGTGTGGGTGTCGGTGGCGCCGTCGAATCCGTTGACGGGCCGGGTGTCGACGACCGTGCCACCGGCGTCGACGGTGCGGGAGACGAGCACGTCGGTGTCGGGGAGCGTGATCAGCTCGGTGGCGCGATCGGGTCGGCCGTCGCCGTCGAGGTCCCAGAGAACGGTCGGGTTGGTGGTGGTGCCGACGTCGGCCAGATCGGCCCAGCTGACGATCGCGACCGCGGTCGTGCCGTCGGCGGTGCGGGTGATGCCGACGTAGCGCAGGTCGGCTCCGCTGCCGGTCCCGTTGACGACACAGCCGGAGAGCTGGTCGGCGGTGCACCGCGGCAGCCGTGGGCTCTGCGCGACGAGGGTGAACACGCCACCGCGCGAGCGGTAGGCCTGCGACCCGGCGCCCTGGTCGACGCCGCGGCCGGTGAAGGTCAGCCGGTCGCCGGCACGGGTGACGCCCAGGGCCGACGCCGGCCGCGGTGCGACGCTGACGGGCACCCGCACCGTGGTGCCCCCGCCGGTGAGTTCGAGCCGGCCGGACGCGTCGGCGATGTACTGGCGGGCGGCGCCTTCCTGGACGAGCGCGAGGGTGGAGTCGGCGGTGCGGCGCAAGGCCGTGGGATCGGGCACGGTCACGGTGACGTCGACGAGCGCGGTGCCGCCGGCCGGAACGCTGATCCGGGCCGGGTCGGCGGTGATCGTGACGCCGGGGGTGGTGGTGATCGGCCGGTAGCCGACGTCGAGGGTGGCGGCCGCGCCGGTGCTGGTGACACGGACACGGCGGGTCGCGGTGAAGGGTGCTCCCGGTGGCACGTCGACGGTGCCGAACCCGACGGACACGGCGCCGGCCCGGTCGGCGTCGGCAGCGAGGACGGGCGGGGTGAGCGCGGCGCGCGCGTCGATGCGTCCGGCGCCGGCCCGCATCGGGGGCACGGGGAGGCGGTCCGGCCCCGTGACGACGTCGCCGTCGGCGGTGTTCATGATCGCGGCCTTCACCTGCGCCGGGGTCCAGTTCGGATGTGCTTCGCGCACGAGCGCGGCCACGCCGGCGACGAACGGGGAGGCCATGGAGGTGCCCGTCTGGACCTCCCGGCCGGAGCCGGTGCCGGAGAGCGCCGAGGTGATGGTGTCGCCGGGCGCTGCCACGTCGGGTTTGACGACGGGTCCGTGCAGGCCGCGCGCGGAGAAGTCGCTGAGGGTGTCGGCGAGCTCGGGCAGCACGATCGGCCGGCTCCCCGCCAGCGCCCCGGCCATCCGCACCTTCAGCCCGGTGGCGAGCAGTGGCCGCAGCGCCGCGGTGGTGGGGCCGGTCATGCGGAACACCGGTACCTGCGCGTCGCCGCCGATCTTCGTCTCGCCGAACTCTGGCGTCCCTGCGGCGAGCAGCACCCCGGCCGCCCCGGCGGCGGCCGCCCGGTCGGCCCGTTGCGCGGACTTGCAGGTCCGCGCCGTCGGGTCGTCGGGCCATTCCAACCAGACGACGTTGCCCCGCGCCCGCGCCGCCGCCTGCGCGTCGTACGGGCCGCACCCCTGCGGATCCCCGCCGGGCACGACCACCGGCAACGTCCGGTCCAGCGTGGCGTAGGCCGGGTAGTCCGCGCTGTAGTCGCCGGGCAGCGGCGCCAGCCCCGCCACCTCGACGGCGTCGAGCAGGACCCCGGGATCGCGGACGCTGGCGACGGCGAGCGCATCCGGGCTGCTGCCGGGGGCACCGCCGGAGTCGTAGACGTCGCCGGTGTTGCCGGCAGCCGCGACGACGAGGACGCCGTTCTCGGTGAGGGCGCTGACGAAGTCGTTCACCGGGTCGTCGACGGCCCCGTGCGCGGCGCCCAGCGACAGGTTGACGACGTCGACGCGGTCGCTGAAGTCACCGTCCCCGTCGGGGTCGAGGGCCCGGTCGAGGCCTTCGGCGGCCAGCGCGGTGCCGCCGCTGCACCCGAACACCTTGATCGCGTAGAGGGACGCGCCGGGCGCGGCGCCGGGGCCGATGCGCATGCGGTCGAGATCGGCGGCGGTGAGCGCGCGGTGGTCGCCGCGGAAGGTGCTGCCGTCGGGGTTCTCCCCCAGCCCGGCGGCGCTGCCGGCGACGTGCGTGCCGTGGCCCTCGCAGTCGAGCGGGTTGTCGTCGGGCTGCGGGACGGTGCGTGCGGGATCGGTGGAGTCGGCGTCGTAGTCGTTGCCGGCGAGGTCCACGCCGCCGAGCACCTTCGCGGTGGGGAAGGTGCCTGGATCGGCCCCGGTCGGGTCGACGGCGGTGTAGGCGGCCGGGGTGCCGGGTCCGCCGAAGTCGGCGTGGGTGTAGTCGATGCCGGTGTCGACGATGCCGATGCGCACGCCGGTGCCGAGCCGGCCGGTCTGCTGCCACGCGGTGACCGCGCGGCCGAGCTGGTCGGCGTTCGCGTTGCCGGGACGCACCGTCCGCAGCCGCCGGACCGACCGCACACCGGGCTCCCGCGCCAGCTCCCGTGCGGTGGCGGCACTGGCGTGCAGAGCCACCCCGGGGACGGCGTTCGCGGTGCGGAACACGACGCCGGATATCTCGCCGCCGCGGAACCGGGCCAGCAGCGCGTCGGTCTTCGCCGTGATGGCGGCCTTGGCGTCGGCGGCGGCGCGGCGGGCGACGTCGCGGCCCTCCTTGGCCCTGGCCCGATAGACCTGGTACGCCGCGGGCTGGTCGAACTGCACGAACAGGGTCACGGGCGGGGTGGCGGCGACCGCGGCCGGCGGCGGGGTGATCAAGCTCCCGGCCAGCACCACGGCCACGACGAGCACAGCTCGGCGCACCACCGCTCCCCCCTTGCCGCCCCCTGCCGCGAACGCGCTGCGGCGAAGATCGACGCTAGGCAGCGCGCGGCACGCGGGCAGCAAGGCTGGCCGCGGCACACCCGCATCGGGTGGCCCGGTTCACCCCCTCGCGCGCCGGCCGCGGTGATCAAGGGCAAAAGGTCGCTGCCGAAGATCGACGAACGACCTTTTGCCCTTGATCACCGAACCCCGTGGCGGCCGGATCAGTCGTCGAAGGAGATCAACCGGGTGGTGACGGCGCCGACCGACGCGCCGATCGGCTCCAGCACCGCGGGGTCGACGGGCCGGTCGACGCGCAGCAGCATGATCGCGTCGGCGCCGTCGGTGGTCTGGCTGATCTGCGCGGCCTCGATGTTGACGGCGGCCTCACCGAGCAGCGAGCCGACCCGACCCATCACGCCCGGGCGGTCGGCGTACTCCAGGAGCAGCACCTCACCCTCCGCGCGCAGGTCGAAGTGCCGCCCGTTGATCTCGACGAGCTTCTGCACCTGGTTGCGGCCGCTGAGGGTGCCCGACACCGTGACGAACGTGCCGTCGGGCATCGCCGCGCGCAGCTGCACGACGCTGCGGAAGATCAGGCTCTCCGGGGTGGTGCGCAGCTCCGCCGTCACGCCCCGGTCGGCGGCCAGCCTCGGCACGTTGACGAACGTGACGACCTGATCCTCGACGACGTGGGTGAACAGCCCGCGCAGCGCCGCGAGCGGCAGCACGGAGACGTCCTCGTTGGCGAGCTCGCCGGCGACCTCGACGGTGATCCCGCTGGGGACGCCGTCGGTGACGGCGTGCAGCACGACACCCAGCTTCTGCACGAGCGGCAGCCAGGGGCGGACCTCCTCGCCGACCCGGCCGCCGACCTGCACGTTCACCGCGTCGGGCACGAACTCCCCGGCCAGCGCCAGCTGCACCGAGCGCGCGACGTCGGTGCCCGCGCGGTCCTGCGCCTCGGCGGTGGAGGCGCCCAGGTGCGGGGTGACGACGATCTGGGGCAGCTCGAACAGCGGGCTGGACGTGGTGGGCTCGTCGACGTAGACGTCGATGCCGGCGCCGCCGACGTGCCCCGACCGCACGGCCTCGGCCAGCGCGTCCTCGTCGATGAGCCCGCCGCGCGCGGCGTTGACGATGATCACCCCTGGCCGGGTGATGGCGAGCTGGTCCTTGCCGATGAGCCCCAGCGTCTCCGGGGTCTTGGGCAGGTGGATCGAGATGAGGTCGGCGCGGCGCAGCAGCTCGTCGAGATCGACCATCTCGATGCCCAGCTGCGCGGCGCGCGCCGGCGCCACGTACGGGTCGTAGGCGATCAGCGACGTGCCGAACGCGGCGAGCCGGTGGGCGACGAGCTGCCCGATCTTGCCCAGCCCGACGATGCCGGCGACCTTGCCGTTGATCTCGGTGCCGGTGAGCGCGTTGCGCGCCCACTTGCCGGCGCGCAGGCTCGCGTCGGCGGCCGGGATGTGCCGGGCGGCGGCGAGCAGCAGCGCGACGGCGTGCTCGGCCGCGCTCACGATGTTGGACGTGGGCGCGTTGACGACCATGACACCGCGCGCGGTGGCCGCGGGGACCTCGACGTTGTCGAGCCCGACCCCGGCCCGCGCGACGACCTTGAGCCGGCGGGACGCTGCGAACACCTCGGCGTCGACCCGGGTGGCCGAGCGGACGATCAGCGCGTCGGCGTCGGCGACCGCGGCCAGCAGCGCCGGCCGGTCGGTGCCGTCGACGTGGCGGATCTCGACCCCGGTCCCGAGCTGCTCCACCGCGGACGGCGCGAGGCTCTCGGCGAGCAGGACGACAGGGCGTGTAGCGGCGTTGCTCACGGGGGTCGCGGCTCCAGGATCGACGGCATCGGCTGCACGATGGTAGAGGCCGCGCACGCCGGGACCGCGCGGACCGCTCCGCCGACCGGGCGACGGTCCGCGGCGTCCGTCTTGCCCGGTTCGACGCCGCCGGTGTACTCCTGTCCTCCGCGGCCGACCCGCCGCCCCCGGACGGGAGATCCTCATGGCGGCACCTCCGCACGGACTGCGCCCGGCCCACCGCCCGCTCGTCCGGCCCGCGGTGGCCGCGCGGGCCGCGCTGTGGGGAGCGCTCGCGGTCCACCTGGCGATCGTCGAGGTGCTGTTCTGGACGGGCCCGGCGGCGAAGAGCCCGGTCCTGGAGGTCGGCCGGTTCCTCGGGCTGCACCTCGCGCTCGCGCTGACGGTCCAGTTCGTGCTCGTGGCTCGGCTGCCGTGGCTGGACCGGCGGCTCGGGATGGACCGGCTGACCGCCTGGCACCGCTGGACGGGTTTCGCGGTGTTCTGGCTGGTCATCGCGCATCCGACGGTCGTCGTCACCGGTTTCGCCCTGCTCGACGCCGGCCCGGCGATCCGCACGGCGGGTGTGCTCGCGGCGCAGCCGCCGGTCGCCGCCGGGCTGCTCGCGGCGCTGACCATCGTCGTCGTGGCTGCCGTGTCGCTGCGTGCGGCGCGGCGCAGGCTCAGCTACGAGCGGTGGCACGCGATCCACTTCGGGCTGTACGCCGTGATCGCGCTGACGACGTTCCACCAGCTCGTCGAAGGCAGCAGCTT
>Ga0307513_10010013_pt1 | contig 11952 bp, 4 predicted proteins | sample 15_EM_MG_FD_202174 | JGI IMG/M metagenome (GOLD analysis project Ga0307513, IMG submission 202174) | Populus trichocarpa ectomycorrhiza microbial communities from riparian zone in the Pacific Northwest, United States - 15_EM | ecosystem: Host-associated > Plants > Roots > Unclassified | place... | reverse complement strand
ATGAGGGGCAACCAATAAAAAACTAAATCATAAGAAGGTGATTATTAAATGACATACCTTAAACACAAATGAACCCAAAATGGTCATTTGTCAAAATTTAATCCATAAGAGACCTTCATGTCACTAGATCGTATTCCAAAACTCATAATGGTCACTATTTGGGTAGGACCAGGGCATAAAATCTTCGTTTATTTAGCAAATATTGTGAGTGAATCTTGAGTGCTATAAGAATAATTAACCTTAACAATGCATTATCCATTGACCCTTTTTAGGATCTAGGTTATGTTCACTGAGCCCAACATAAACTCATTGATTTTTCATTGACATAGCTTGATATACTACTATTGGTTAACTGGGAGTGACAAAGATAAATTAGATATTAGGACGGTTAGGCTTAAACCAATCATCCAAGGTTTAACTCATAACAATAGAGTCATTATTATCCATGTAAATAGACCACTATATATAGATAGACATAATAAATTGCTATGAATAAAAGACAATAATAGCAATGCAATATTTTAGATATGGTATTTTAGGGTGGTAATATTTTTTTTTAACCTAATCAGTCTCTTACAAACTCTGCATATGGATAAAAAGAAGATTGTAGTTTTCGTTAACTTTATGAACATAAATATACAGTAAATAAATAAATTTAAGATTAAGCAGAGGTTGTTTTTCAGATTGGGTAAAGTGATTTTCATTACCGGTTTGGAACTTGACTTTATCCTTTCAAGTTTCACCCAAACCTAACCTAGAAAATAATTATTTATAAAATATCTAACTCATTCAAATCAGTTTGAGCGGGTATCCACTAGGTTCAGGTGAAACTATCGTTTCTATATGTTACCAAATATAACTAGATATAAATAATTGTATTAGGGTCTCATATATAATTATAGAATCTAGTCTTGCTTGACAAATTAACTAAAAAAACTGAGACATAGAGCCCGATCTATGTTAGGTTTCTAGTTAAACCATGCAAAAAAATAACTTGATAAAATTTAATTGGCTTGATTAAATTTCTCATTGATGACCCGAGTGAGTTAATATATAAAAAAACATTGTTATTTTAATAAAAATAATAGCTTGATTTGATTAAAAACTAAGAGTTGAATTCAATGATCTAAATGTTTTTCCTAGTTAATTTTTAAATCGAGGACAATGGTTGTTGGTGATTTAGGGAGCGTTTGGAAACGCGAGCTAACTTGTGTTTTCAAAAAAATTCAAAAATTTATTTTTTTGTTAAAAATTAATTTTTTTATATGTTTCGAATCGTTTTGATGCGCTGATTTCAAAAATAATTTTTTTAAAATAAAAAAAATTATTTTAATGCATTTCAACAACACTTTAAAAAACAACTCAACCACACTCTCAAACAGACCCTTAGAAGGTGTTTGGAAGTGTGGTTGTGGTTGCTTTTCAAAATATTTTTCACTTGAAAAATATATCAAAATAATATATTTTTTATTTTTTAAAAATTATTTTTTACATCAATGCATTAAAATAATAAAAAAAATAAAAAAATTTAATTTTTTTTTAAATATTTTTGAAAATATAGGGCTGGTCCAGGCAATAAATAAAGCTTCACGGTCTCATGGCGACATATAAAAAGCGAGCCCACGATTAGGTTTTTCCAAGTAGAGGGGAGAGAGAGGATTAGAAACGCAAGGCCACGCCACTCTCTCTCAACCAGTTTTTTTTTTTTTTCTTTACCCTCTTCCCTCTCTTTCTCATAACCCATCTAGGGTTTTAGCTCTTCGCTTCTCTCAAATCCCCCCCTCTCTCTCACTCCCTCACTCCTTTCTGTTTACTCTTTCAACATGAGCAACGACAAGGATAACTTCAACGTGGCTGATCTCAGCGCCGGTGGTTACCAAAACCCTAATTCTTCCTCTCTGTCACTTTCCACTCTCTTTCGATTTTGATTTTCGTCACTATTGCTTTCGACTTCTTATAATAAAAGTTGTTTTGCGTTTTCTTTTTTGCCTGCAGCTCTTAATGACGAGGATCGAGCTGGCCTTGTTAATGCTCTCAAGGTTGTTTTGTAACTGACTTTGTACTTCTGTGTTGGCTTTTATTTTGTTGGGTTCCTTTTATGGTTCGACTATGGAGAATATGAAAAAAGGATATTTGATGTTTCTCTTCCTTAAGTAGCCACTCGTTAAATTTTATGTTTGTGATTGGTGGTTGGACTTTGATTAACCTCTATCTGGTCACTCTTTGACTATGCTTTCTTTTTCTTTTTCTTTTTGTCTCTCTCAATGTTGTTTCTGTTTTACTTTTCCTATTATGATTTAGGATATTGTAATGGCTGATTGGATGAAGTTTTTTTGCTCTTTGTCCAGAATAAGCTACAGAGTTTGACTGGACAGCACTCTGAATTGCTCGAGAACCTGTCTCCAACTGTTAGGAAGCGTGTTGAGGATCTCAGAGGGATCCAGGCATGTTCTTTTTGTTGTCAAACCTGATTTTATGTGGTGTAATTGAGAGCTGTGCTCTTCTAGCCTGTGGTTTATTGATTTTCTATATTTGTGTTTTGGCAGCTTGCAGTTTATTGATTTTGTTTTTGAGGTTGTGTTGTTTCTAAGTCTCTGTTATTGTTCCAGAAAGTTGCCATTGTGTGATAATGCAGTTTTTGTACTTTAGATTGCGTGAATTGGAATGTAAATAATCTTACCCATCAATCCAGCTTTGATATAGTTTCTTCTGATAGCTGTTCAGAATTAATTTTATATTGGAATGAAATTTATTGAATTAATTTTCATTTGTACGATGATTCACTTAAGTCAAATTTATGTGCTTGGAATAAAATTTGAAAAGATAGAATTATGTTGAAGTTACTGTGTGGAATTGAGTTATTTTTTCCCATATCATTACTCGTCTTTGATAATTCTATGCAAACAAGAAACGGAGGATGAGGTCAGCTTTGGGAGAATGTGTTGAGCTCTATTTCATTGAGGTTTCCAAACATGGTAATTGGACCGAATAGAATTTAATTGAGTTAAATTAAATACTTAAAACAGAACTTTTGGATGGTATATTTTAAGATTTTCTTTCTGTAAGATGGCAAGAATGCAGAGAGGTTTGATGACTAGCAGAAGTTGTACCATCTCGCAAAGGTTATTTTACTGTAAAGCTACCTTTGAGGTCGTGGATGGAAGAATTTTGAGGCAGCCCATCCCTTTTTAACAATTTTGCATGAAATTGCTACTTTCGAGACTTGAATTTGCCCTTGTGTTTGCTTCATTCTCAGTCTTTGGAAAATTGAATATGCTGCTTAGGAGGTGTTTGGAATTGTGGTGCAAGGTGCTTTTTGAAATAGCTTTTCGCTTGAAAATGTATCAAAATGAATTTTTTTTTTCAGATTTGTTTTTCATTTTTGACATCAGCATATCAAAACCATAAAAAACAACTAAAAAAAATCAATTTAATGCCTTTTCAAACCAAAAGCAATTTTGAAAAGCATCTGAAAGCAGAAGTTGTGCCAAACACCCCTTTATTTTGGGCAGTTGAGGAAAGTTTGTTAGCTGTGGTTTTTCTCTATTTCATGTCTTTGCATTAAATTACTTAATGTTCATCTTTGTTCTCATTCTTGCATGATTAACCGGTGGCTTTAGTCTTTTATTTATGAGGTTATTCAATGTTCAGAGTCAACATGATGAGTTAGAGGCAAAATTCTTTGAGGAGAGAGCAGCCCTTGAAGCGAAGTATCAGAAATTGTACCAACCATTATACACTAAGGTAAGATATACTTGGAGCCCATTATTGTTTTGTTCTAATACACTTGTCATCTAAATTATCCTATGAAAGGATGTTTTTAATTCTTCTTCTCTGCCAACTTACAGCGATATGAGATTGTGAATGGTGTTGCTGAATTTGAAACTAAAAATGAAGCGGCAATGGACCAAGAGGGTGAAAAGGCTGCTGAAGGTACTGGCATTCTGCTTATTTTTCATTGGTCATTTCTTTTACTGACAAGTATGTGTAGCTTGATATTTAAATACATCTGATGTAGAGAAAGGTGTTCCTGATTTTTGGCTTGTCGCAATGAAGAACAATGAAGTGCTAGCTGAGGAGGTTTGTGTTTTTTGTTTGCTTGTATCATGTCTTGATTTCAATGCTTCTGATGATATGGTTTCAATTATTTTTTATGGTATTGTCATCAGATTACTGAGCGTGATGAAGGAGCTCTCAAGTACCTTAAAGATATTAAGTGGCATAGGATAGAGGATCCCAAGGGATTTAAGCTTGAGTTTTTCTTTGATTCCAACCCTTATTTCAAGAACTATGTTTTGACAAAGACATACCACATGATTGATGAAGATGAGCCCATTCTTGAGAAAGCAATAGGGTAAGTTCTATTTTTCTATCTCATGATTATGCTGACAAGCTCTGACCATTTTTTTTGTTGTAATACCAACATTGGAGAAGGCTTGGTCTCGAACTGAAATAATTTTGTTACCTGGTGTGTTGTAGGACTGAGATTGAATGGTATCCAGGGAAATGCTTGACCCAGAAGCTTCTTAAGAAGAAGCCCAAGAAAGGATCAAAGAATGCCAAGCCAATTACCAAAACTGAAGAATGTGAAAGTTTTTTCAACTTCTTCAGTCCACCACAAGTTCCTGAGGATGATGAAGATATTGATGAAGATACAGTAATGACAAGTTTTATTACATCTATTGAAATGATTAATGATAACTCATTGCTTGTTTTTAATTCTGGTTGTTTTTTTTGTCATCTTCTTGAACAGGCTGAGGAACTTCAAAATCAGATGGAGCAAGATTATGACATTGGGTGAGGGTTTTTTTTTTTTCAACTATTCACTTCACGTCATGGACTGGGTTTCCAAGTGGCAATCAGCTAAACTTTATTTTTAAATGTTAAAGAGTCCCAAATCTGCTAGCCACGGTTTCCCTTTCTTTTTTACTTGAACTTTTTTCATACATGTCTATGATCAAGGTCAACCATTCGAGACAAGATCATCCCCCATGCTGTGTCATGGTTTACTGGGGAGGCAGTTCAGGGGGATGAGCTTGGATTGGATGATGATGATGGCGAGGATGATGATGAGGATGAGGAGGATGAGGATGAGGATGATATTGACGAGGATGAGGATGAGGAGGATGATGATGATATTGATGAGGATGAGGTTGATGAAAGCAAGACCAAAAAGAAGGTTTGATTGTCTTGAAATTTGAGTTCACATTATATTGTTTTTCTCCTGTTCATCTGTTTGAAGTTTGGTACGATACTAATTTTTTCTTGTTATTTGGGCTGAAATTTTGCGGCAGTCATCTGCTGGGAACAAGGTATTGCTTCTATTCAATAGACTCTTTGGCTTTCGATTATGTCACTTTTCCAATTGCAAGTTAGGTGAATTTAACATATTTTTTCACCTATGATTTTACAGCAGAAAAGTGGAAAGGGACAAGCTGGGGATGGTCAGCAGGGTGAGCGGCCTCCAGAATGCAAGCAGCAGTGAAGTTTGATTGCTGCAGCATACTTGTCAAGTGTTGATGCCATGTTTGGAAGAGGAGATAGGAAGGGGCGTTGAATTTTTGGATGTTCATTCATTTCTTTTCTTTCTTTTTTTATCTTTTTTTTTTCACTTTTACATTAGTATGCCATATTCTGAACGAATGGTCTGGACTTCTATTTATCCCCTGTTGGTTTGGAGGGGAATGTGGTGAAATAGGTTATAAGAGGTTTTTATGCTTTTGATTTTGTTTTCCTAGTGGGATTTCCTTCTACTATTAAATTAACTCTTCTCCCCTTGCTTTTATTTTCTGAATTTTGCAATTTGTTTGGTGCCTTTTCTCTTTAATCCATTATTGCGAGCCCTCTTCCCAGCCCAATGCCATTTTTTATGATAAATTATTAGATTGATGATAAATTATTTTTTATATTTTTTATTATATAATAAAAAAATTAAATTGATTAAGTGGAGTCTATAACCTGAATCGCGAGTTTGACGAGTAGATAAAATATTAATCGAAGAGTTAGATTGAGATTTTTTCGAACTTTATTTTATATGTTTTTTTTTAAACCAATTCCATCATTTAATGTGAGATTTTTATTGAATTTTATAATTTAATATTGAGTTGATGATAATTAATCTTGGTGTTCTCTATCATATAATAAAATAAAAAAATAATTTGACCTAGTGGATTCCATAACTCAGGTTGCAAGGTTAACAAACTAACTAAATATCAATCAAAAAGTTGGGTTGAGATTTTTCAAGTTTAACCGTTGTACCAAGTTTAATGACAATGCCAAAAAAAATTAGCAATCTAAATGTGTTTTTTTTTTTTACAATTTAAGAAATTTGTGTCTAACCCGTAACGAAAGTGTAGGCAAATAAACTAGTCTCATCTGATCGATTTAGGGATTCGAGTATGATATTGCACTGTGTTGGCTTGAGCCTCTCCATTTTGCATTAGCTCTTAACGTGTCCCTTTAATGCAAGTACAAGATTAGTTTTTTTTTTTTTTTTACCCAATACAGCTTTTGGAGATGGGATAGTGTTCTTTTAGTTTGGATAGTGAAGTTTGAAAAAACTTTAAATTGAATTCGGTATTTCCACACCTAATATGATGGGTTTTGAAGGTATTTTTATTATGTTGGACCAGACTAGTCCATAAACTCCTGCCAAAACAAACTTCTTATCATAATAGAAGACCCTTTGATATTTAAATAAATCATATGAAGAAAATAATGTCAAGTGAAGAGGACTAAAATGAGAGCATGGGAGAGTTTATGTTGTGATTGTCATGTGTTGTTATATTTCATGTGGCCCCATGTGTTTATTATTACTCGGTGACCTAAGGTATTTATATACTTTGGTCACATGAAATTACCTCATGGAGCATGGAGTTGCAGACATACTGTGTAAGAGTGATCATGAAAAATAATTACCCTTATCGTGCAAGTAACTTGTAAAACAAGTCATCAGGTGTAATGGAAGTACTGGATATGGTAGTGTCGTACTGGCTATTGGTGAGAAAGATAGGCATCTATTGGCGAGACAAGCAAGCATTCATAGGTGACTGTGTGACATTATACTGACAAGGCGTGCACCCGTAACTTCTACAAGTGCATAAGTAGTTGTTTGGCACTTGAGCTCATTATTTTTTGTTCTTTTCCTTTCTTCCCCCTTCATTTGCATGTTGTTCGGAAAAATAACTTAGAGGATTGAAATGAAAATTTTTAGAAGAATTAAGGACTGAACTAAAGGAGAAGGGAAAATTGTCTAGCATGTCTATTATATGAGCTAGCACGCAGGACAACCTGTTGTCTTTAGAAGACGTATGTGGATTCTTCCCACCTTTGATGGTGGTGTTCTTTGGTGTCATTGGACTTATTCTTCAAGCTCTTTCTGGTGGTAGGGCACTTGTACATGGTATAGGTATAACGGTGCTTTAATGGCTTCTTCCTCTCTTTTTTTTCTTTTTTTTTCTCTCTCCTCATTGAAAAATAAGTCGATCTTATTTTTCCTTCATCTATTTGGTCTTTTTTCTTTTTTCTATTACTGTAGCTAGCCATTCTTCATTGGGCTATTGTAGCTAACTCTTCTCCCTTATTGGCCATGCTTTTTTATTCAATTAGGTAATTGGGCCTTTGGCCCAAACTAGAAGACCAGACAATAGTTGCCTGGTCTTTAGCTATTAGGCCTCTAGCCTAAATAGATTGACCGAACAATATTATTCGGTCTTTTTTAAAAAAAGTTGCTGGCCTTTTGGCCCATTTATTTTCATATTTAGTCTTTGAAATTATATGTAAATCTAATGACTCATGAATTTTTTCATCAAGCTTAACAATGTAGCATGTTACAACAACTAGGCACATAAAAGCATATGTTGTAAGAGTTGAGTCAAGATAGTATAGGACACAATACATTTCTTTAATTGCCCTTTTTTTTAAAAAAAAGATAGCTAAGAGAATGCTTATGAAAGTGGAGAACTTTCGGGTTACCATAACTAGTTTTAACATTTAAGTGGAATAAAGAGTTTATTTAGGCGGAGAAGACCACTTTCAGGTGAGGTAAAAAATGTTTTATGATCACAAAAGTCATAAGGATTGTGCAAATGACAATGAAGAATCAATGTAGAAATTTACATGATGAATGTTTATGGAGATCATTATAAAAGACATGAAGATTTCATTAGAATATTTTATTTAGAGAGATAAGAGATTTTGTTGGAGACATTAAGATTTTACTTGGAGACATGAAGATAAGCAATACCATTGAAAAAAATATATACAAAGACTATTTGAATAGAAAATATTCCTTTTTTAATTGAAAAGTTTAAAATATTTTTTTTTATCCCGGGTAGCACATTATAGGACACACCAACTTATTTTCTTTTTTGTTCAGGTTGCATTTCTTTCTTTACAAATTGTTGGAGGTAACCCTTGGTGATCAACCTTTTTATCTTTGTTTTAGGGCATAATATATCATGATAGTTGTTATGATGAAAGAAACAAATTTTATTAGGGTTTTGTGTGCTTACAATGTTTTTTTATGGGAGGCGGATATTGTATAAATTCCGTTGAAAGCCAACTCCTCGATGCAAGTGATGATCAAAGTTATAGTCACGAGCTCAAGAAACACTAGTTGATCAAGAATAGATTCATTTGTGTTGTTTTTAGATATATTAAGACTGCTAGAAAATCGATAATGTTTGGGGGATTCTGTTCTCTGTTGTTAGAATTGAAGGTGTCTTTGTCTTGTCAAGCTCTCTTATTCTACTCAAATAATGTTTTTCATTGCCTATTTCACTTTGAGGAGAGTTTGGTTAGGAAAAATGTATAGTTATTTCTATAGAGAATAGTTGTAAACTCTACTAATTAGGGCTTTAGTGGTAATAAGTTTGAGTAGATTTTCCACATTTATCATTTTCTTATTAAGCTTTTAAATATATGCTCTGGGCTATCATCTTCTCGTTATGTGATGACAAAGAGCTTAATTGTATTCTTTTTAGCTAATACATTTGCGTTGAAGTGAGATATGAGTTTGGCTCAGATATTGTTAAAGTCAAGGATAGAGTTAGGCTTTAAGCTATGGTGTCATGCCTGGGCAAATCATTAAAGTCAAGGATTTTACTTATATCATCATTGTTTTATATTACAAGCTCTAAGTTGTTTCATAAATAAAAGGTACAAGAGCAAGATTTGAAGGGAGATTAATCATGGTAATCATTCTTGTAGATAAGACTTATTGACGCTTTACTTTTAGATCTTTAAAGTTCAAGTATAAAGCATCCAATTTGAGAAAGCTCTTTATGGAAAAAAAACAACTTATTCAGAGGGTTAGAGTACAAGTGTTCCCATGTTTGCTTTCCTGTATGTTGTTCTACCTTATTTGTTCAGGAAAATAGAGTTGTCTACATGTACTTAGGGTGCATGCATTAGAGCTAGTTATTGTGTCACTCGTTTCTTGTGTAACAAGAAAAACTTTAGTTAACACTTTCATTTAATGTACGATTTGTTGAAAATCTAGAGGAGCTAGTGTACTTATTGTGAAAAGGTTGGTTACTCTCTCGTGTTTTAGCATTTCTAAGTTGTTAACTATAAAAAAAAACACTTTTAATGATGTAAGAAATGAGATTGAACTAGCTTTTATTTAGGTACGCATAGATAGTGTTACTAATGAAGTTGAAAAAACTTCAAATTGGTTTTTGACCTTTCTTCTACTGAGTTTTTTTAAACATGTAAACACAAAAAAATAATAATTTAAAAATCTTTATTCTTGTAATCCCTTGTATTAGTTACATTTTATTCTTCAATTTCTAAAACTTATTCACAATCAACTCACACTTGATTAATTATCCTAATTTAATTTTTTACCTATGATTTTTAATGTGTGTGACCCATTGAGTTTCTAATAAGGTGACCCAAATATAAATCATAATCCTATATAAACTAGGATTAAATAAATTAAACAATTTAATTTATTATTAATTTAACATTTGATTGATTTATATTTGAAGATAAAGTGTACCTTCTAGCAACGTATCATGATCCTTCAAATATTAGAAAAGTCATATGTAGTTTGACTTAACCTTTTATTAAGCAGTTTCTTAATGTAGTTATTATTCATTCACCAAGAATATTTTGATTTAGATATTATAAAATGAAGTGTATATACTTTGTTGAATCATGCTTGTTCTTAACAATATAGTCGTTGATCCTTTAGGTAAATTTTAAAACTCTTTTTAAATCTCATTCCACTTTGCGTAAGGATTTCACAATCATTACTATTTGAGAATATGTGAAGAGTTTTTTCTAATTCACCTGGGGTGATGAACCATCTCTTGATTACTCAAATATCTTTATATAGTTCAAGTTATAATACCCAATATATGTTTGTTTGTTATTCTTGATTGATAATAATTTTAATAATAGTAGTAGTGATAATAATAATAATAGTTGTGATATTAATGGTAATAATTATAAAAATAGTAAAAATTGTATTACTGATGATAGTTTTTTATGCAAATATCGTCATCACGTGGTCACGTAACCTACAATAAAATTAGAAATCAATCCAAGAAAGCTGAATATCAGGTTTGAAACCCAAGTCAGAGGTAAACCTATACCTACAAACTAAAGGTATTGGAAAAAAAAACTTGGACCTAAAGATAACCTTATACTTAAGAACCCGAAGTATGTGAATGGCGTCACAAAACTAGTTAATCTTTAATGAGTTGGTGTACAATCTTCGTCCCTACAAAAAAAGATTTTTTGCAACATGCAAAATAAAAGGAAAATTTTGTTTATTCAAATCATCATAGTTGCCGAAAATTACAGTCATAAAAGTAATATTAGTCCATTCTAAATAACCATAATGAACTTGTTTTGGGTTGCAAGTCAATGAGTCATATATAGTAACCTACTATTACATGTCTAGTACTGAAACAAACCCTAAAACAATGTTTAATAGGCCAAACCAAACCCAATTTAGAATAAAGTCCAAAGCTAATACTATTCAACACTAAAATAAATTAAAAAAAATCATAAAACAAATTCTTGCAAACTATGGATAATAGTTGTTGCCATAAATGTCTTCTTGTTTGATATGAAATCCTTGTAAAATATGTAAAGAAATAGTTGCCACACATGTGGTGGTGGTGGTAATGACGTCTCCTTATTTGACATGAAATCCTTATAAAATAGATAAATCAACAGTTGTCACATATGTGGTGATGATAGTGGCGATGCTAATAGCAGTAACAACAAGAATAATAATAATAATAATAATAATAATTCATCCTCAGCGTTAGATTTGTTGTGGATTGAATTTCACTATTGTTTCATCTATGATACTTCTGGTGATACGATCCAAGAAATTATTAAATAAGAAAATTCAGATTCTAGTGTAATTGTGCCTATTGTCCAGTTTTAAATCAACAATAATAATTCTCAATTTGACCATTGGATCAGGTTGAAAACTTACCTAGACTTTTCCAATATATTTTCTATGTTGGGGTAAAATTTCAGGTCAACCGGAGTTCAGGAAAGCTACAATTAATATAGCATGTTCTGACATATATCGCAAGACCTTTCCGAACTCTGATTGACTTGAAATTTTATCCCAATATAGAATAATATTCTGGAAAACTCTGGGTAAATTTTTAGCCATATCCAATTATCTTATTGAGCATTATAATTATTGTTGTAAAGCTCGACAATAACATAATTACGCTAAAATATGAATCTCCTTATTCAACCCTTTATTGGATCGAATCATCTGGTTTAATGACTCGAGTTATGAGTTTGAAAAGTTGATGTGGCCTAAAATTCTCTTTTTTTTTTCCTTATTATTATTTTTTTTTGCAATTCCATCGTTCAACATTAGTTTTTTAAATAAAAAAGGCTTTATGGTTTTCTTTAATTTCTTTTCTATCGAGTTAACTTGATCTCATAACCTAGGCCACGAGTTTTGCAGAC
>Ga0307513_10010012_pt1 | contig 11954 bp, 9 predicted proteins | sample 15_EM_MG_FD_202174 | JGI IMG/M metagenome (GOLD analysis project Ga0307513, IMG submission 202174) | Populus trichocarpa ectomycorrhiza microbial communities from riparian zone in the Pacific Northwest, United States - 15_EM | ecosystem: Host-associated > Plants > Roots > Unclassified | place... | reverse complement strand
TACGTAACCAGTCCCGTACCATAGAATCTCTGTTGACCAGTTAGGGTTCCTAGTGACCATAATACTAGGTGGCGACTCCTCAAACAAGATCTTTTCCCCTTAAAGAACCAGATGCCAGAAATCTGTTCTTTTTCCATAATCTAGAATTTTATTTTGTGGGCCGCCGCGATGTCGGGTGCAACATCGTGTTTTCTAGTTGTTGGTCCATCTATGGTTTAAGAAAAGTCCTCCTCAGTAAAGAGATCCTTATCTTATCGGGTAAAACCTAATTGTTCTGACATTAACAAAAGAATTTAATATCCGAAATACATATTACGTATAAGGTCGTAACCCCAGATATTAAAAGAAAACAAAGTAATTTTTTTTTTGAAATTTTTGAAATATTAACGTAATTCTCGTGATTTTAATAAACTGGTTATTAAAGCCAAAATGCATGCTAATGCAAATTTTTGAATCTTTTTTGTATGAAAATATGATATGATTTTGTTTTTAAAGACTAGGTTGTATGCATGAAAACACAATATTTTTTAATTTTTTAATTTTTTAATGTCTTGACAAAAACCGGGTATTATAATACCAGATTTGTATCTTTACAGTATAAAAATACAAACTGGTATTGATTAAAATGCAGTAAAAAAATTTGCGAAAAATCACAGATTTTTTTGAAATAATTTTTGAAGAATTTTTTTTTTGTGGCTGGGCCCAGAAAAAAACTAGACCAAAATCAGCCGAAAATGAAATCAGACCTATTTTCTACATGGCTGGACTCAGCCCTGCCACGTGGGCCAGGTTGTCTAGCCCGAAGGAACAATTCGGTGGTTACTGTGCTGAACATAGTAACCAGGTAATTATAATTAGCTCTTTACTGTGCGCAGTACAGTAGCTAGCTAATTATATTTCCTTTGATCCAGAACGTGAATTGTTCACGTTCTGCATGCAAAAGAAAACAACAGGGAAGAGGGGACAGAGAAGGGCAGAGGTACCTGGAATGAGTGATCGTGGCTGCTGTCTCCGGTGATTGCTCACGGTGGCGTTGGGTGGCGACAAGCGGTGGCATTGCACTGGTTGTTTTTTCTTTTTCTCCTCTGCTTCTCCCTGCTTCTTCTTCCTCTGGCTTTTCACTTATGCTACTGCTCCTCTAGTTTCTTTCCTTTCTCTCCTCTGGTGCTGGGGAAGGAGAAGCCAATGGTCATCTTGACCTTCTCTCTGTCTCTTTTCTTGTTACTAATTCCTTGTTCTGTTGCCTCTGGTTCTTGCGGATGGTGTTGTAGAAAGGTGAAGTTGATGGTGATGTTATTTTTTCTTATTTTTCTCTGCTGGGTGGACGTTCTCACGCCGGGTTCTTCTTTGTCAAAGAACCATCTCAACCCAATAACTTAAGCTATTAGGTAAGGTTTCAGGATATGATTTATATTATTCTCTAACACACCCCCTCAAGTGAAAGTCTTTTGGGCTTGAAACTTGCACAGGTTCACATTACCTTGTGCTTAATTTTTATCAAATAAATGGGTATGGTGAGATTCGAACTCGTGACAGCTTGGTCATCAAGGCTCTGATACCATGTCAAAGAACCATCTCAACCCAATAGCTTAAGCTGTTAGGTAAGGTTTCAGGATATGATTTATATTATTCTCTAACATTCTTGCTTGGTCGGGTTCCTGTGTGATTTTCTAGACTTTATTCCCTCATGTTGCCCCTGTTCCTCCTTTTTTTTGTTCGTTCTTCCTCTGTTTTTTTTTTGTGTTTTCCTTTCCCTTCTGCCTCCTGTCTCTATCGTCTCCCCTTCTGTTTTTTTTCTTTCGTCTGTCTCTCCCCTCTTCTATCTGTCCCTCCTCCTGTGTTTCCTCACTGTCACCTCTCCTCTCTCGTTTTTCTTTTTTTTCTCCTCTTTGGTCGGTCTCTCCTCTGGCTTTTATAGCCAGAGGGAGCATGCGTTATTGCATGAAAATAGTAACGGCCGGCGTGCATTAGCTGTGAAACGCTCCCCATAACTGAAGCAATCTGTGGCTTTTGTTGCAGAAAAAATTCATGTCTGTTGAAACGGCTCCTGAAGAAGAGAATGAATAGTGCCTCTGAAACGGCACCGTTTTCCTATTCAAAATGTATATTTTTGATTTGGTCATTGGAGTTTTGTATTTTTGTAATCAAGCCCCCCAGATAAATTGTAATTGGGTCCCTTGATTTTAACGTCTTTTCCAGTTTGGTCCTTGGTTTCGGATTGTTTCAATTAAGTCCCTAATTAGCCATCAATCTTAAATAATTATGCAATTAAGCTCCTGATTTGACCCAATCAACTCTTCAAAATTATAATTGGACCCAGAACTTTAATTTCTTCCAATAAAAGCCTAAATTGACTTAAAAATGAATTTTTCTTACATTCCAACCCTCCATAAATTCAATTAAACCTTACATAAAATTTAATTGAATCCATAAATATCTGATTTTAGACTTTTCTTCCTCAACTTGAATTTTCTTTGTCAACAGGGTTCTCATCAATAAAAAATATATTGTTAAATTTCAACCTTTCGCATTTTTAAACCTCCTCAACCAATTTTGGCCTTTTTTTGACATTCCAACATCCTTTTTCTTGCTCCTATTATTTTTTCAGATTTCTTCCGAATATTTTTTTTTATATATTTTTTTGTATTTTCTCAATTGTTTTTGTGGGAATCCAAAAATGGGTAACAACAAGATTTATTTTCATTATTTTAATAAACTTAAAAAAATATTAATAAGTTATTTTCTAACTTATTTTTCATAATATAACTAAATATTGTAAAGTATTTTTCAATTTATTTTCCATAACACTACCAAATATCGAAAAATAATTTATTTTTCAAGAATTTATTTTTCAAAAAAATTATTTTCTAGGAATTTACTTTTTTAAAAAAACTATTTTAAAAAAATTACTTTCCAGCAAAGTGTTAAGCCACTCTATCAGAGTATATGTCTCACAATTGACCATGACCTCTTCTTCTCCATCTTCACCTCCTCCCTCTTCTCTTTTGACTTCTTCTTCCTCCTTTTATCTTCCCCCTTCCCCTTTCATTCGCCAGTCTACGTCTACTAAACTTGGCTATCTCTATGAGGTTAGCCTCTTAGATGATACACAAAAAATCTCTTAAACAAATCTTCCTCTTATCAATCCTTATCATGCTTTTGTCAAAAAGTCTCATTCTGTAATCCGTAGTATTAAAATTATCATCAAACAACCTTTTCGTGTGGCAAAAGAATATGTTCAAGCTTTCTTTTTTGACCAACATAAAATTCCTGCTACTTCTCGCGAACAATTTGTTACTCTTGAAATTCCATCTGAATTTCCAGGCCAATGGATTTCTTAGGGATATACACATATTCATTTTGGTGCTATTCGATTAGCCTTGTCTTATCATGGCCATAAAGGTTTACCTATTGCAACAAGATTAGCTCTTCTAGATATGAAATATCTAGAGTATCAACATGCATGCAATGGATCTCTTGAAACCACGATCAATTATGGCACAGTAGTTGTTACTTTCTATCCCAACTTCAATATGGCTTTGGATGACCCTCAACTCCATCACTTTTTAAAAGTCCAACTACAGATCACTGGTGCTGATCAAGTTTTAGACACCTATCAAGCCACTCTTCATTATCAAATGGCTTATAGGGTCCAAAATCATGCATTTGATTTAGTACTTCCTATTACCAATGATGCTTTGCTTATTACTGTTGATACCAATCAAAGAGCCACCTGTACTCATGTCCCACGACAAATCCCGAAAGAGGACTTACAAAAGTTACTCCTCTCTTGGAATACCAATTATGAAAAGCTGCATCAAAGCTTTGTCCCTATACAATCCACATAACCTAAGTTCACCAAAAAAGCTGATGGTACTGTTGAAATCATCTTCAAGAAGGGAGAATCTTCCACTTCTCCACCAAGAATTTTTTTCTCCTCCATCTCGATGATGCAACCAGCTCAAGATCCTCTCCCGATACCTATAGAATCCTTTTCTAAGGACGATCTCCCCGTCTATTCTTTTACTTAGGACAACCATGTTTTTTAGGACACTTGTAATTATGACAGTTGCCATAATCCAGACATGGAAGGTGACTCCCCTAAGCAAAAAAGAAAATCTTTCGGCAAGAAACTGAAAGACAGATACAATCAAGGAGACAGAACAGTTGACACTTCGGGACAACCCTCTAGAAAATTTGACTATCTTGTCAAATATACTCCTCCCTCTTGGGCACCTCTAGAACAGGTCCCCATAGTCTCTATATATCAACCTACAAGACCTTATGATGATGATTTTCCTGCTTTACAAGAACAAGTCAAAGATAGGATTCACACTGTTCCACAAGTTCACAACCCTCAAGGCGTAGATGCTGATGGCCGCCCTAAACAAGTCACTCAAGCCAAAGCAGTTCTCAATTGGCAAAGTCAAAATGCCATCGCCCAAAATTCTGTTCTTCATAGAATTGAATCTAAGGTTGACTTGGTTCAGACTAATATGAAATCGATGACAATCTTTATTGATTCTCGAATTCTTCATCTCGAACAACTGTGTGCTGAAATTCAATAAAGGATCTCTACCATCCATGAGTATTTACTCATTTAAGCTTCTAATGGCAGATATGTAGACCCTTATAAGGAACACGAGATTCAGTCTCTCAAAATTCAACTCAAGTCTCTACAGGCTGAACTAGCCAAATCCAAATTTAAGCCTTTACCCTTTCCTGAACCTCCACAGATTAGGATGACCTCCTATTATCCAGACCCTTATTGGGCTAAACATTCCCCTTCCTACAAACCACAACCTCTACCTACCACACCTCAATTATTTGGAAACCCAGACACCGAAAAACTTTTCAAACCTTTCTCTAAAAGAGATAAAGGGAAAATCCCTATACTAACCACTTCCAAAAAACCCAGATCACCGGCCCTTATCATCTCTTCATCCTCTTATTCTTTTGATCTAAAAAGAATGAACCTAATGATCCCTTCCAAAACTTTCAGGACCTTTATCAACTTATGATCTAGTCAAACCAACCTTCCAACCTTATCTAGTCTTTTTTTATTACATATTCCCAATAGACTATTCCTAAAATCCGTACCCATAAACTTCTTGACAATACATCTGAAGAAGAGACTCTTGATGACGAAACTCTTGTAACTTCTGAAGAATCTTTCATTGAAGATGATTCTTCTGACACTTGTTCTATGCCACCATTATTGATGGCTAATCCTCCTTCAGCATAGACATCAGATCCTTAATCATCACGGACTAGGCAAGAGCCTACTCCAACCTCTACCACAAGAGTTAGTGTGGATGAACCAGTTAGCAGTGATGATGAAGTAAATCTCAATCCTTGCCATTACCAACCCCATATCCATTCTCATCCGTAAAGGTCACTTTGCAAAATCTTGTCCATAAAAGAAGGCCTAGTCATTGAAGTTAATTGATTTTCTGGCCCAAAATACAAAGTTCAATCCTGATGATGATGAATTTGAATCCTTATTCTCACTCACGGATGAGATCACTCCTGATACCATAACTATTGTTGCAGTTGAAAGTTCTGATGATGAGATCTATGAACTTTACCAAGCCCAACCTACCATTACCCCTTCACATCCAATACCTTTAGCCCCTATTACCATTCTTACCTTCACATATGCTAAGCCCATCAAAACCATAGCCTTATTTGACACAGGAGCCCACAGAACCATTCTTAACCCTAAAGTTCTTCCACCTCATTGTTGGGTCCCCCATAAAGAATACTTTCGAGTCGTAGATAATCAAGTATTCTTCACCCAATTCAAATCTAAAAAGCTTATTACCATACAAATTTTGTCCCAATGTTCAGTCAAAACCCATGTCCTTGGTTCTCCTTTACCTGGAAAAGATTTAGTTATTGGGTTTGATGTTTATTTTAAATCCAAGTTCAGAATCTTTCCTTGTGGTATTCAGTATAAATCCCATTTTCTCTCATATACAATTATCCCTTCACTCTATGAAATCCAACCCTCTCTCACAGAAAACATTGCCCTCCTCAAAGCCCAAATTATCCAACACTCATGTTCAAACTCTTATCAAGAATTTCTTGCTAAATGTTCTCATCCATTATGGCAAAATCCACATTTTTTTTATTAAGCTTCCTTTCAAGCTTAATGAAGACATCAATCCCACAAAAGCCAGTCATTCAGGAATAAATCCTGAGCATAAGACACTAGCTCAAGATGAATGTGCCCAGTTACAGGCCCAAGGTCTCATTGAACCTACAGACTCACAATGGTCTTGTGAAGCCTTTTATGTTAATAAAAGGTCTGAACAAAAACGAGGCAAGCTCAGGCTGGTAATTAATTATCAGCCCTTGAATAATTTCCTATAAGATGATAAGTTCCCTTTGCCAAATACAATGACATTATTCTCATGCCTTCACAATGCCAAAGTTTTCTCCAAGTCTGATCTCAAGGCCGGATTTTGGCAACTTGGCATTCATCCGAAAGACCGATACAAAATAGGTTTCTGCATACTAGACCATTATTATCAATTGTGAGTCATGCCTTTTAGTCTCAAAATGGCACCCTTATTATTTCAAAAAGCCATGATTAAAGTATTTGAACCCATGCTTCAATCAGCTTTAATCTACATTGATGATGTGTTACTTTGCTTCAGAGATGAGGAGTCACATGCTACTTTGTTAAAGCAATTTGCAGAGATTGTTCACCACTATGGTATCATACTTTCTGAAAGCAAGATGCTTATCTGTCAAAAGAAAATTGAATTTCTTGGCATGATCTTTACAGATGGTGCTTATACACCTAACACCCATATAGCTGAAGAACTCTAAAAGTTTTCAGATGGCCCCCTTACGAAAAAGCAAGTCCAACAGTTTTTGGACATTGTCAAGTATCTCAGAAATTTTATCCATAAAGTTGCACAAATGACAAGGCCACTTCAGCTCATGCTCAAGAAAGATGCGGACTCTTGGACAGAAAAGCAGACTCAAGATATCAGACAATTAAAGACAGCCATATAAAATTTACCTACTTTAGTCATTCCATTAACAGGACAACGCATACTCCAAATTTATGCCAGTGACAAGTTTGAGTGATGTACTCCTAGAAGACAAAGATGGCCACCGACATATATGTGGCTACAAAAGTGGGTCATTCAAGGAGTCAGAAACCCACTACCACTCTACTTTTAAGGAAATCTTAGTTGTAAAGTATGGCATCCAAAAATTTGAGTTTCACCTGGCAACTTATCATTTTACAGTGGTCATAGACTGTTCCTCCTTTCCAAAAATGCTACAGTTCAAGCGCAAGATGCTTCCTCATCCACAGCTTTTGAGATTAGCTGATTGGTTTTCCAAGTGCACCTTCACCATCAAGCATATAAAAGGAAACAAGAACTTAATCCCAGACATGCTCATCAAACCACCCAAATCACAAACACTACTCTTTCCCCTGATTCTTATGGCCTCCGCTTCCAATCCACCTCCAACTGAACAAGACTTCCCTGCAAATGACTTACCACCTCTTGCTCAAGAAATGGTTCTTAACCACATTCTTGACCTACAAGCAAAAGACAAACTATTTAGCCTCCAAGACTACTTTCTTCTCAACTATGATATGTCTTCCCTTTGTTTCCAAAGCTTAGGCATCCATCCTAAATATCCTTTCATTCACCTCTTCACCTTCAAACATGCTGGATTGTTTCCCAAAGAACTCTATTTTTTCTTATGGTATTTCTGTCACATGTACCATATTGCTAACGAGTTTCCCACTGATTTCTTTCTTTCCAAATTTCTCAGGACTTCTTGGCCGATAGACCTTGGAACTATACTCTAAAGTTCCTCACTTGGTTCTACAACCCCACACAATGGATCTCTCTTCTCCAACAAGAAAAATCCAAATGGTCCCATGCACAAACCTGCTGGATTGAAGTACACCGCAGTACACTTCGAAATTAATTTGTTAAGCAAGCTTTTGCCCATTTGTTCTCTATTTTCATATTCCACAGGCCTTTTAAAGCTTCAGCAGATAATTTGGTTATGAGTTTTCCACAGGCTGCAGTATACAAAACTCATCCATACTCCCTGTATGAAAACCCCTTAAATAACCTCTCGGACATCAGGACCTTGTAAAAAACAGTGTGTCTGAAGAACAACATTATTCCTGATGAAATATGACCTAAAGGAACAGATCTTGATGAAAAAATTGACTATGATCTATATGACCCTCAATATTCTGCTCATCTTCATAACTTGCAATTAATGCAGTACAAAAACAAAAAACTCAAGCAGATAATTTTGGGAATACCGAAGCTTTTAGAACCACAAGAGATGGAAATGATTGTAGAAGATGACTATGTGCTGGCCCTATAAGTCCAAAATATTCGTGATCAGGATAACTTGTCGAATCAGAATCTTTCACTAGATCATGAACCTATTGTCGGTTGATATTAGTGTTGTATTAGCTTGTCGTTGCATTAAAAGTCATGTAAGGGTGCATTATTAATTGTGCTTCAGTGCTTTCTGATGTAATGAGTGATGTAAGCAAAAGCCCCAAAAGTAGTATATATAGAGGCTGTGTGTAATGTTGTAAGACAAAATCTTGGAAGGGTAGACCTCGAAGGAGAAGTCTCTTCAATAAAAAACTTGTTTTTCTAATTCTCTATTCTTCAAGCCCTTTTTCCCTCTTTACATTTTAAACTAGAAGCTTTTGTTATCATCCAATAAGACATGACTCCAGTGAGTATCTATTAAGTGCCTAGAAGATTGGCCGTGTTAAGCCACTTTGTCAGAGTATATGTCTCACAATTGTGAAGATCATTAGGAGTCTGTAGGTTTAATGAAATCTTGAGCCTATAACTAGGCACATTCATCTTGAGCTAGCATGTTGTGCTTAGGATTCATTCATAATATCAATAACTAAACCTCTAAGAGAATTAGTATTTGCTGGTGATGTCTTTTCTCCACCGTCCAAAAGCACTGATGCACCACACCCCCACACCCCTGCTTTGTTCCACCACTTATAAGCAAATTCAACAGGATGACATAATCAGGGAAAAAAATAAAACTCTGCATGCCAAGTAAACATTATTTGATGAATCCATGCAAAAATACAAAGGGACAAGACAAGGCCAGCTAGCTCTAGCTTGAAAGTCAACAATACGGGCTGTATTATTTCTTTAACTTTTGAAGGGAGGAATTGGAAATCTAAGTAAAGGTGCTTTTATTTTTAATCTTACTAACTAATTAGGTGCACCATATAAAAATCACGAGATTTTTTTTGTTATTAATCTTGGATTAAGTTCGTCAAAAAAAAAAAAAAAGAGATTAAGTTCATCATTTTCAATCCCATGAATCACTACGTACCACAATGATTTAAACAACTCAAAATTGAAAAGGTCTCAATTCATTTATGAAGAGGTTCATGGACCATATTACAAGTATGATAAATGCGTAGATGTAAAACAAAACCCAAATGTGGGAAGGGACGTTTGATTTTCCATTAACAGATTATTGATTTGTAAACTCACCATGGCGTTTTCAATAATTTCCTGCTGGTAAAGTCTTATTGTCACACGACAAAGGAGCATTGAGACCATATGCATAGGTGCTCTCTATAGATTTTCCTTTTCCTTTTAGCTGATGTTGGTGACTAATTAGTGCTGGTCATTTTCAATGCATTGTAAGCTAGTGTTTCTATTCAAGAATCTAGCAATGGAGGCCAACGTCTTGGAGTGGAACATACATTCAAAAGAGGCTGGCTGGCTTTGATTTGAATATTGTTTTTCTTTATCATTATCTTGAAAGTTGACTGTTGTTTTGCACAAGGTTTGAGGAAGGGCTCTTCGGTTTGAAAGTCGTCTATTTTATAGACTGATAACCAAAAAACAATTGATTACAATTTGTCATATAAAAAAAGGAGGCTTAACTCTTAGGATGATCTCTACGCTAGCTCAGGTCCAAACCTTGAAAAGGGAGGAATCGGATTTAAGATTGGTGGTACATTTATTATATAGCCAATGCCAATGATCCAGGCTGATCAGCCAGGAGAAATTTTTCAGGGGAGCCAAAACTTAGTTTTACAAGTATAAATGGTGAGGAAAATCACGAAAGCACACGTTACTTCATTGTATTTAATTTTACTAATTTAATTTAAAAGGATATGTGACGTTAGTCATTGCTACATCAAAAAAATCATATCAATTCAAAAATCTTAACTGTAGCTTTACATTAATTGTTAAATGATAATCGAAGGTCTACATATGAATGGTTTACATTAATTCGTTAACATAAATGATTTTATTGAATTTGATAGTAGAGTATGTGTTGCCTTCAAATAACTTAAATTTTTGTAGTTCTAATTTCATGATTAAAAACATTATTCCATTATACATATAAATTGAAATTCGTATATATATATATAGTAGAACGTAAATTTTTGTAATTCTAATTTCTTCTTATGAATATTTTTTTTTTGGAATTTAAAACAATACTTTGAATATGCGTTATTACAAACGAATGTGTTTTCTTTCTTAAATCAGCAATGGAGTTTTTGTTCGATTATTCATGATTTTTTGTGTTATGGGGTTCATAAGATATTAATGAAAAGCTTATTTAAAGTTTTACAGTATGCTTCTTCTTGGAATTTGTCATGATATCTTCAAATGTCAAATTCCATTATTTTGTCATATTTCGAGCTATTTTCAATCAAAGGAAACTATTCTAGTGCGATCATGCTTGTCTTGTATATTTAATATTTCGCATTGGGTTGATTTTTGAATATTTTGAGATTTCTGTTGTACTAATAATTTGTTTTTATTTCAAACTGAAGCTTCTTTGATACTTAAATACTGGTGATCAGAGATTATTCAAAAATATTGTCTTCATAAAATTATAAAGATTTCTCGTAGTTTTGCTCTATTTATATTAATTTTCAGGAAAAGAAGAAATATGCAACGAAATATTATCCCACTCCCAATTAATTCCCACAATAAATGATTTCAGGTTTCTTGTATATTCTTACATCAATATATCAAAAAAATCATGAAACATTAAAAAAATTATTTTAATATTTTTTCACATTAAATGTATTTTTTAAAAATAAAATAGTTACTATACTCTTAAATACCTCTAAAAAAACCAAGTTAATTGTTTTTTTAATTTTTATTTATTTCCAATCAAACAAGCTTAAACAATGCGACCTTTTCAAAATTATCTCACAATCACTATCCAAGTTTTAGTAAAAGTAAAAAGATAAAAGGAAAAGAAATATGGTTGAACTTTTAAAAAGATAAAACCAAGTTAGTCATGCACTTCGCTTTCCAAACGCTAGGATAGATTTATGTTAATTTGCCTTCAGGCATGAAATTAATTCCCCGCCTGAAGTTTCATAGTTATTTCCATTTGCCTTCAGGTTGTGGTGTCAAATCAAAGGCTGCTCTATAAAACAGGAGCCAAGTCTTTCTCGGCAGCTCATCTTCAATAACAGAGTTCAGCAAGAACAACGGACTCCGAACCTCTCAAAAAATGTTGAAAATAAACCCCATTATGTTCTCACTTCACTTCCTTGCCCTCTTCCTTCTTTTTCTCAGCCATGCAAACCCACAGCTCCATGATCAAGAACAAGCCATTCTACTAAGACTGAAGCAATACTGGCAAAATCCATCGTCTCTCGACCGTTGGACCCCATCAAGCTCCTCTCATTGCACTTGGCCAGGAGTGGCCTGCACCAATAACTCCATCACTCAGCTCCTTCTTGATAACAAGAACATCCCTGGAACAATCCCACCCTTTATTTCTGACCTTAAGAACCTCGAAGTTCTTAATTTTTCCAATAACAGCATTATTGGAAAGTTCCCTGTAGCTGTCTACAACTTTTCCAAGTTAGAGATCTTAGACCTCTCTCAAAACTACTTTGTTGGCACCATTCCTGATGATATTGACAGTTTGTC
>Ga0307513_10010010_pt1 | contig 11956 bp, 11 predicted proteins | sample 15_EM_MG_FD_202174 | JGI IMG/M metagenome (GOLD analysis project Ga0307513, IMG submission 202174) | Populus trichocarpa ectomycorrhiza microbial communities from riparian zone in the Pacific Northwest, United States - 15_EM | ecosystem: Host-associated > Plants > Roots > Unclassified | place... | reverse complement strand
GAGGGACACGCCCTCCCCTAACCCCTCCCGCAAGCGGGAGGGGGATTTTGTTACGCTGCTTCCGCTTTCGCCGCGTCCTTGGGCCTGAGCCCCAGCAAATGGCAGATCGCGTAGCTCAGCTCGGCGCGGTTGAGCGTGTAGAAATGGAAGTTGCGCACGCCGCCCGCATAAAGCCGCCGCGACAATTCCGCGGCGATCGTCGCCGACACCAATTGCCGCGCGGCGGGATGATCGTCGAGCCCCTCGAACAGGCGGCCCATCCAGCTCGGCACCGCGGTGCCGCACATCGCCGACATGCGCTGAACGCTGGCGAAGTTCATCACCGGCATGATTCCCGGCACGATCTCCGCATCGATCCCCGCCGCGGCGACGGCGTCGCGATAGCGGAAGAAGGTCTCCGCTTCGTGGAAGAACTGGGTGATCGCGCGCGTCGCGCCGTTGTCGAACTTGCGCTTGAGGTTGTCGAGGTCGGCGGTCGCATTGGGCGAGTCCGGATGGCATTCGGGATAGGCCGCGACCGAAATCTCGAACGGGTGCAGCTCGCGCAGGCCGGCAACGAGATCGGCGGCATTCTCATACCCGCCGGGATGCGTCGCGTATTTCTCGCCCGCGCGCGGCGAGTCACCGCGTAGCGCGACGATATGGCGCACGCCGGCATTCCAGTAATCGTCGGCGACCTGGTCGATCTCTTCCTTCGTGGCCTCGACGCAAGTCAGATGCGCGGCGGCCGGGATATTGGTCTCGCGCGCGATCCGAGCGACCGTCGCGTGCGTCCGCTCGCGGGTCGACCCGCCGGCGCCATAGGTCACCGAGACGAAACGCGGCCCGAGCGGGCTCAATGTCTGGACCGAGTCCCACAGAGTCTCTTCCATCTTGTCGGTCTTGGGCGGGAAGAATTCGAAGCTGACCTGCGCGTCGCCCGCGAGGTCCGCGAACAACGGACTCCCCAACGCCCGGCGCGCCTCCGACATCTCCTTGACCGAAACCATTACGCTGCCTCCGCTATACGCGCCGGTGCGCCCGTCTTGCGCGCCAGCCACAATTTCACCGTCAGTTCGCCGCCCTCGAGCGTCTCGGTCCGCACCGGCGCGAGCCCCGAATGCTCGAACCAACCGAGCATCTGCTCGTCCGAAAAGCCGAGCCGCGCATGCGCGTCGCGGATCCGCAATTCCTCGCGCCCGTGCGGCGCAAAATCGACGATCAGCAGCCGTCCGCCAGGGCCGAGCACCCGCGCCGCCTCGGCGATCGCCGCGTCGGGCGTCTGCGCGAAATGGAGAACATGATGCAGGATCGCGAGCTCCGCGGCACCATTGTCGAGCGGCAGCGCGTAGAGATCGGCCTGGCGCAATTCGGTGTTGTCGAGCCCGCGCTCGGTCAGTTTGGCGCGCGCCAGCCGGAGCATTTCAGAACTACGGTCGATGCCCAACGCATGATCGGCCTGGCCGGCGAACAATTCGAGCATCCGCCCGGTGCCGGTGCCGATGTCGATCAGCCGCTCGACCCGGCCATCGCCCAGCACCGCGGCCATCGCGGCCTCGACCTGATCCTCGGCGATATGGAGCGAACGGATCGCGTCCCATTCGCCGGCATTGCTTTCGAACCAGCCAGCCGCATGCGCCGCGCGATCGGCGCGCACCGCCGTCAACCGCGCCGCATCGGCCTCGGCTCGGGCATGCGCACGGTCGCCTTCCCAGGCATCGAGCGCGATACACAGCGGTGCGGCGACGTCGTGCGTGCCCATCGCGACGAACACCCAGCTGCCTTCCTTGCGGCGCTCGACGATGCCCGCGTCGGACAATATCTTGACGTGCCGGCTGACGCGCGGCTGGCTTTGTCCCAGCACTTGCGCCAACTCGCCAACTGACAATTCCATCGAGCGCACCAATGCGACGATCCGAAGACGCGTCGAATCGGCAAGCGCACGGAAGATGTCGAGGGCGTTCGGCATGAGAAATATAGATATAAAGATATCTTTATATGCCGTCAACGCGTTGCGCACGGAACGAGCGGGCGGTAGCGGTGTTCCAACCCCTCATTGGCAGGAGATTTCCCGATGACCAAGGCTCCCAGGACGCTGGCCGTGTCGCTCGCGATCGTCGCTTCGCTCGGCATCGCCGCGTGCAGTCAGAAAGCGCAAAACGAAGCGGCGGAAGCGGCCAACACGATGGCGGGCGACGCCAACGCAACGATGGCGCGCGCGGTCAACACCACCGACGCCGCGGTCGATTCCGCGTTGGGCGCCGCCGAGAACAAGATGGATGTCACGTCGAACAAGATGGACAAGGTGACCAGCGACGCGAAAAAGGATGCCGGTGCCGCACTGAAGGACGCCGGCAACGAGATCGAGGATTGATGCGCGCTCGCCTCGCCTTCGCCGGCCTCGCTCTGGTGGTGGGGTTGGCGGCGTGTTCGAGCCGCGACGATACCGGCGGCGTGTCGGCCGATGATCAGCGCGCGTTGAACGACGCCGCGGCGATGCTCGACGCCAACAACGCCGTGCCCGCCGAGCCGTCCAACCAGACGCCATCCGATCAGTCGTCCGATCAGGGGAACGCGCAATGACCGACCTTCGCCGTCTCGGCGCCAGCAGCCTGCACACCCCCAAGCTCTGCCTTGGCGGCAATGTGTTCGGCTGGACCGCGGACAAGGCGACCAGCTTCGCCGTGCTCGATGCGTTCGTCGACGCCGGCGGCACCTTGGTCGACACCGCCGACGTCTATTCGGCCTGGGTTCCCGGCCACAAAGGCGGCGAGTCCGAGAGCGTGATCGGCGAATGGATGAAGTCGAGCGGCAAGAAGGTCGATGTCGCGACCAAGGTCGGCATGCTGCCCAGCGCGGCGGGCGAGAAGCTCGCCCCCGCGCGGATCGCCGAAGCGTGCGACGCGTCGTTGCAGCGGCTCGGGGTCGAGCAGATCGCGCTTTATTATGCGCATCAGGACGACGAGGCGACGCCGCAGGACGTTTATATGGAGGCCTTCGCCAAGCTGGTCGCCGCCGGCAAGGTCGCGGTGCTCGGCGCGTCCAATTTCCATGCCGCGCGGCTCAAGTCGGCCAACGATATCGCGCGCGCCACGGGCGGCCCACATTTCCAGGCGCTGCAGCCGGAGTATAATCTCGTCAGCCGCCACAAGTTCGAGGGCGAACTGCAGGATTATTGCGTCGAGTATAATATCGGCGTGCTGCCTTATTACGGGCTCGCCTCGGGCTTCTTGACCGGCAAATACCGCTCGGCCGACGATTACGGCAAAAGCGTGCGCGGGAGCCGAATGGCCGCCTATCTCGACGGCAAGGGGCCCGCAGTCCTCAAGGCGATGGATGAGGTGGCCGAGGAAACCGGCGCCACGCTGGCGCAGATCGCGCTCGCCTGGCTCGCGGCGCAACCTGGCATCACCGCGCCGATCGCCAGCGCAACCAGCGTCGCGCAGCTTGAGGAATTGCTGCCCGCGATGGACCTGACGCTCAGCGCCGACCAGCTCGACAAGCTCGACTCCGCCGGCGCTTAACTCCTGAAACGAAGGGCGGGCATGCACCTCGACATGATCCAGTCGCTGTCGATCGCCGGCGACTCTTCGAAGGCCAATGACGACCGCACCGGCGCGGGCCACGCCCATGCCTGGGTGATCGACGGCGCCACCGATCTCGGCGAACCGGGATTGCTCGGCAATCGCGGCGGCGCGGCGTGGATCGCGGCCGAAGCCGACCGCGCCTTCGCCGCCGCCGATAGTGGATCGATCGAGCAAATGTGCTGGAACGTGTTCGCGCAGGTCGCCACGCGCTTCGCCGAGGCCCGCACGCGGGAGCCGGAATTGTGGGAAATCCCCTCTGCGTCGTTCCTCGCCGTCGCGGTCGCCGACAACGTCATCGATTGCGCCTGGCTGGGCGATTGCGCGGCGCTCTTGATCCGCGACGGCCACACGACACGGATCGGACCGCAGCGCGATATCCGCGACGACGAAACCGATCTCGCGCGGAGCGTCGCGCATCACGGGCTGGGGTCGACCAAGCGCGCCGCGCCCGTGCTCGATGTGCTGCGCGCGGCACGCAGCCGGCCGGAGCGGCAAGTGCTCGGGATCGATCCGGCCGGCGCCGAGCAGATCTATTATTCGAGCCAGCCTTGCGTTGCCGGCGACGAATTGCTGCTGATGAGCGACGGTTTCGCCGCAATTACCGATCTCTATCGCCTGATCGACCAGGACGCGCTGCCCGGGTTGCTCGCCGAGGGCGGGCTGCCCGGCGTCTCCGCCCGACTGCGCGCAGCCGAGGCGGACGACGCCGCATGCACCCGCTGGCCGCGCTTCAAAAGCGGTGACGACGCCACTGCGCTCTGGTTGCGCGTCGCCGCCTGATTCCAACGCGCTGACCAATGCGCGTAACCCAGCCCTTGTTCGCCCCTGCCCCCTCCCCCTAGGCCGATGACGACCGCGCGAAGACGCGGGTCCGAGGGGGAGAGTAGCCATGTCCGACCGCGACCCACTTGCAGCGCCCCACGCGCCGTTCTGGCCGTCGGGACCCAAGCCGCCGGCTGGCGCACCCAATATCGTCGTCATCCTGTTCGACGACGTCGGCCTGTCCGATTTCGGCTGCTATGGATCACCGATCGCGACGCCGGCAATCGATGCCATCGCCGCGCGGGGCCTACGCTATTCGAGCTTCCACACCACCGCGATGTGCTCGACGACGCGCGCCGCGTTGCTGACCGGGCGCAACCATCATTCGGTCGGCATGGGCTGCCTCGCCAATTTCGACAGCGGATACCCCGGCTATCGCGGCAAGATCACGCGCGAGGCGGGGACGTTGCCCGAAATGCTGCGGTCGCACGGCTATAACAGCTATATGGTCGGCAAGTGGCACGTGACGCCGCTCGACGAGACCGGCCCGACCGGGCCGCATGACGGCTGGCCGCTGGGACGCGGGTTCGACCATTATTACGGCTTCATGGACGCCGAGACCGACCAATACGCTCCCGAGCTCGTCCGAGACAATACGCCGATCACGGCGCCGGGAACGTACCAGACTGGTTATCACTTGACCGAAGACTTGACCGATGAGGCGATCCGCTATGTCGGCGATCATGTCGCCGCGCGGCCCGACAAGCCGTTCCTCCTGTGGCTGGCTTATGGCGCCTGCCACGCCCCGCACCAGGCGCCGCGCGACCTGATCCTGCAGTATGACGAGATCTTCCGCGACGGCTGGGACGCCGAGCGCGAGCGGCGATTGGCGCGGATGATCGCGTTGGGGCTGGTGCCGACGGGCACCACGCTGCCGCCGCGCAACGATTTCGTGCAGCCCTGGGACAGCCTCGACGCCGATGCCCAACGGCTCTTCACGCGGCTGCAAGGTGCCTATGCGGCGATGCTCGACCACGCCGACCGCAACATCGCGCGGCTAACCCGATTTCTCGATACCGCCGGGCTCACCGACGATACGCTGATCCTGGTCCTGTCGGACAATGGCGCGAGCCAGGAAGGGCTCGGCTACGGCTTCGTCAACGCGATGGGGCCGTACAACATGCGGCCCGAGACGATCGAGGAGAAGGTGGCGCGGATCGACGATATCGGCGGCCCCGACACGCATTCGAACTTCCCGCTCGGCTGGGCGATGGCCTCGAACACGCCACTTCGGCGCTACAAGCAGAACACGCATGGCGGCGGCATTCGCGATCCTCTGGTGGTAAGCTGGCCCAATCGCCTGCCCGCGCGCGGCGAGGTGCGGCACCAGTTCGCGCATGCGGTCGACCTCGTCCCCACCCTGCTCGAATTGATCGGGATCGACGCGCCGGCCAGCGTCGCGGGCGTCGAGCAGATGCCGCTCGAGGGCATCAGCTTCGCCGCCTCGCTGACCGACCCCGGCGCGCCCGAGCGCGACACGCCGCAATATTTCGAGATGTTCGGGCATCGCGGCATCATTCATCGCGGCTGGAAAGCGGTCGCGTTCCATCCGCCGGGCACGCCGTACGACGCGGACAAATGGGAATTGTTCGACCTGTCGAGCGACGTCGCCGAGACGCACGATCTGTCGGCCGAGCATCCCGACAAGCTCGCCGCACTGATCGATCTGTGGTGGCAGCAGGCGGAGGCGCACCAGGTGCTGCCGCTCGACGATCGCTTCGGCCCGCGCTTCGCCGAGAATGCGACGCGACGCCTGGGTGATCGCCGAATCTTCACTTTCCACCAGGGCATGGGGCACATCCCCACCGACATCGCCCCCGATCTGCGCGCACGCTCGTATCGGATCGAGGCGCACGCGACGATCAAACCGGGCGACCAAGGCGTGCTGATCGCGCATGGCGACGCCACTTGCGGCTACAGCCTGTATTTCAAGGACGGCCGCCTGCACTTCGACGTCAATGTCGGCGAGCACCAGATCGTCTCGTCCGACGCGGTGGTGCCGGCGGGCGAACACGTCCTCTCGGTCCACGTCGTGCATGGCATGCCGGTGCAGGCCGAATTGCGGTGCGACGGCACAGCGATCGGCGGCGGCACGATCCGCTTCGGCTTCGTCAACTTCATCAGCTGGTCCGGGCTCGACATCGGGCACGACCGTTCGAGCCCGGTGTCGCACTACGGCGCGCCCTTCGCCTTCACCGGAGAGCTGGCCAAGGTGGTGGTCACGATCGAAGACGAGCAAGGCGATGCAGAAGGTGCGGCGCAGGCACTCCTCGCCCGCGAGTGATCAGCGCTGCGTGATGCGATTGCGGCTGACGAAGAAACTGTGTCCACCGGGCCCGTTGCAGTTCAGGCCCGCCGCCGCCGAGCTGCAGCTAAAGGGGCCGCTCGACCAGCTATTGCCGTAAGCAAGCTTGGGCCGGTCGCTGCAACAGCCCTGTTCGCCCGGATTGTTGATTCTTTTGACGAGCCCGCCCGGCCCCATCACCATCGTGACGTAAGTCGGTTCGACCCGCTCGCAGATCAGCTCGGGGCCGTCGCCGCTTGGCTGGTAAGTCGCCGTCCCACCTTTGGGCGTGTAGGTGCAGCCGACATTGCCGCTCGGCGTGATGAATTCGACCTGGCCTTCGACTTCGGCGGGTATGACCTGATCGCGCGCCACTGCCGGCGAGATCGCGAGCGCCATGATCGCCGCGCCGGAAAGAATCCGTCGCATATCCGTCCCCCCTCTTGTCGACGGACCATACCATAGTCGCAACGAATCTCCCTCTCCCCTTGTGGGAGAGGGAAGGGGCCCGCGCCGAAGGGCGTGGGAAGGGTGAGGGGGACTCACAGGCGATATCGCTCGTGACTCCCCCTCACCCTTCCGCGGCTGCGCCGCTCCCTCCCTCTCCCACAAGGGGAGAGGGAAAAAGTCCCACAAGCGAACGGCCCGGAGGGGCTACATCCTCCGGGCCGTCCAGGGTTCGCCGCCAAGCGGGAGCCGATGCGGCGAACGGTCGCCGCGAGGTCAGGCGGCGAATTGGTTCATCGTGTTGTGCGCGCCGCCCGCCTTGAGCGCGGCCTCGCCCGCGAAATATTCCTTGTGATCGTCGCCCAGGTCGCTGCCCGACATATTCTGGTGCTTCACCGCGGCGATGCCCTGGCGGATTTCCTGACGCTGGACGTTCTTGACGTAGCCCAGCATCCCCGCCTCACCGAAATATTCCCTGGCCAGATTGTCGGTCGACAAGGCGGCGGTGTGATAGGTCGGCAAGGTGATCAAATGGTGGAATATCCCCGCCCGCTTGGCGGCGTCCGCCTGGAAGGTACGGATCCGCTCATCGGCCTCTATCGCCAGATCGGTCGCGTCATAATCCACGCTCATCAGCTTCGCGCGGTCGTATGCCGACACGTCGCGCCCGGCGTCGACCCAGGCGTCATAGACTTGCTGGCGGAAGTTGAGCGTCCAGTTGAAGCTGGGCGAGTTGTTGTAGACCAGCTTCGCATTGGGCACGACTGCGCGGATGCGATCGACCATCGCGGCGATCTGCTCGATATGCGGCTTCTCGGTCTCGATCCAAAGCAGGTCCGCGCCGTTCTGCAGCGAGGCGATGCAGTCCATCACGCAGCGGTCAGCCCCGGTTCCTTCGCGAAACTGGAACAGGTTGGACGTGAGCCGCTTGGGACGGACGAGCTTGCCGTCGCGCTCGATCAGGACGTCGCCGGCCTTGAGGTTGCCGATCTCGATCTCCTCGCAGTCGAGATACGAATTATACTGGTCGCCAAGATCGCCGGGCGTCTGGCTGATCGCGATCTGCTTGGTCAGGCCAGCCCCCAGCGAGTCCGTGCGCGTGACGATGACCCCGTCCTCGACGCCCAGTTGGAGGAAGGCGTAGCGACAGGCGCGGACCTTCGCCAGGAAGTCCTCATGCGGCACGGTGACCTTACCGTCCTGATGCCCGCACTGCTTTTCGTCCGAGACCTGATTCTCGATCTGCAGCGCGCAGGCGCCCGCCTCGATCATCTTCTTGGCCAGCAGATAGGTCGCCTCGGCATTGCCGAAGCCGGCGTCGATGTCGGCGATGATCGGCACGACGTGCGTCTGATGATTGTCGATCGCGTGGAGCAGCCGCTGTTCGGCAACTTCATCGCCCCCCTCACGCGCGTTGTCGAGCTCGCGGAACATCATGCCGAGTTCGCGCGCGTCGGCCTGGCGCAGGAAGGTGTAGAGCTCCTCGATCAGCGCGGGAACGCTGGTCTTCTCGTGCATCGACTGGTCGGGCAGCGGCCCGAAATTGGAGCGGAGCGCGGCGACCATCCAGCCCGAAAGGTAGAGATAGCGGCGTTCGGTCGACCCGAAATGCTTCTTGATGCTGATCATCTTCTGCTGGCCGATGAAGCCGTGCCAGCAGCCGAGCGACTGGGTGTAGTTGGCCGGATCGGCATCATAGGCCGCCATGTCGCGGCGCATGATCGCGGCGGTGTAGAGCGCGATGTCGAGCCCGGTGCGGAACCGGTTCTGGATCTGCATCCGCGCTACCGCCTCGGCGCCGATTCCGTCCCAGGTGCCGTTGTGGCTCTTGATAAGCTGACCGGTAGCAGCGATCGAATCTTGGTAGGTCACGGTACATCCTCGCTTGTGGTGATGCGAGGTTATGTACAGCGATTTACATGTTTTGCCGCTGCACACCGAGGCATATAGAGGTTATGTTGTGACTTCGGATGGCATATGACATGATAAGTTGTAAGTAATTTACAGCCTAGCCGACCCTTCGCCAGATCGAGATCGGGATGTCGCCATTGGGGCGCGCGGCGACGGTATAGCGCAGCACCCCGCCTTGTAGCTGGTAGTGCCTGACCTGCCTGGTCCCGTTCCAATTGGCGACGCTCGCCTGCTCGATCGCGAAGGTCAACGTGTGCGCCTTCACGTCCGCGCTCAACATCCCATAATGCACGCTGATCCCCAACGCGGTCTCGCGATATTCTTCCGGAGTGCCCGTGGCGCGGTCGCCCGAAGCGAAGCGGGGCCGTTCGCTCTTGTAGATCATCAGCGTGTAGCGACCGGCAGCATCCACCATCATGCTGCCGCGCGGCGCGGCGCCATAGTCGCGGCCGACGCTGCCGTCAGGATGCTGAACGTCCGCGGCAACCAGCGCCCAGGTGCCGACCAGCGCGCGCGGCAGCGCCGTCCGCTCACCCGCGGCAGATGCTGTGGCGAGCGACCCGCCGATGAGGATGGCAGCCGCGGCCATTTCGATCGTGCGCGGCGGCGGCAAAAGTCTGAACATTGCAATTCTCCTTCCTCACCCTCGCTACGCGACGCCTACCATGCATAAAATCGAATAGTTTTTAAGTTTCACTTCAGATATTCTGAAGACATGCTGCTTCCCAATCTCGACATGCACGTCTTGCGGACGCTGGTCCTGGCCGAGCAATTGGGCGGTTTCGGGCGCGCCGCCGAGCGCGTCGGACGATCGCAATCGGCGGTGAGTCAACAGATCCGCAAGATCGAAGAACAGGTCGGGGAGCCGCTGTTCGAGAAGCAGGGCCGCGGCCTGGCGCCGACGCCGGCGGGCGAAGTCCTGCTCGCCTATGCGCGTCGCATCCTCGACCTCAACGACGAAGCGCTGATCGCGGTCCGGGGTACGGCGGCGCGGGGTGAGGTGCGCTTCGGTTTGCCACCCGATCTCGCCGAAACCTGGCTTCCCGACGTACTCGGACGATTCAATCGCGCGCATCCGGGCGTGCGTCTCGAAACGATCGTCGATCGCAATCGCGTGCTGGTCGATCGCCTTGACCGCGGTGAACTCGACGTTGCGCTCGCCATGAACCAGATCGACCGCGCCGATGCCCGGCCGCTGGCTGCATTGAAAGCGATCTGGATCGGGCCGCCATCCCGCCGCCTGGGCTGGAATCCGACAGGCGGCGAGCCGCTGCCGCTCGTGCTGACCGAAGCGCCCTGCTTCTTCCGCCAGCGCGCGCTCACCTTGCTGGAGGCCGCCGGCATTCCCTGGCGAGTCGTGCTGACCAGCGCCAGCGCGCGCGGCCTGTGGGCCGCGGTCGAAGCCGGGCTCGGCGTGACCTTGCGCATTCCGGTCGGGGTCCCGGCCACCTTGCACATACTCGGCATCGAGGACGGACTTCCCGATCCGACGGGTGAGCCCTTCGTCCTGTCGATCCATGACGGCGGCCGCGTCCTCCAGCCCGCCGCGCGGCAGCTCTACGATATCCTGGCCGCCGCGATGACCGACAGGCCTGGCGGCTGAACTCCAGTCGAGATCGTCAATCGCCGCCGAAGGTGAACGGGCTTACCCCGCGTTCGCGTTCGTTGACCAGCAGCGCACGGCCCGCGGGCGCGGCGCTGCGCTGCGGGCAGGACGGGCGGGCGCAAGCGCGGCATCCCAGCCCGATCGGGGTCGCCTCGCCTTTCAGCTCGATCCCGCGCGCCGCCGCCAGGCTTCCCGCCACGTCCGCCGCGACGCCCAGCCCGATCGCGAATTCGGCCGGCACCGCGCCATAACGGCGGCCCTGCGACGTCACGGCGCGCGAGAGTGTCAACCAGCGCGCGCCATCCTCGAGCTCGACCAGCTGGACAGCCAGGTCGCCCGGCCGGTCGAACGCCGAATGTACGCGCCAGAGCGGGCAACGCCGGTCGCTTTCGACCAGCGGCGATCCGCTCGCGCCCGAGAACCGCTTCGAAACCTGACCCGCGCGATCGACCCGCACCATGAAGAATGGCAATCCGCGCGCACCGATGCGCTGCAAGGTGGTCAGCCGATGCGCGACCTGTTCGAACCCCGCGCCGAACCGCCGCTGCAGCAGTTCGAGGTCGTATCCCGTCGCCTCGCACGCGCGCAGGAAACGGGCATAGGGCATCATCGTCGCGGCAGCGAAATAGCTGGTGAGAAAGCGGCGATAGAGTCGGTCGCCCGCGCGGTCGGCGAACCCGGCACCCTGAACGAGCGCCTCGACCAGCGACCGCGCCTCGATCTGGCCGAGCTGATAGGCCGCCGCAAAGGTGCGGCTGGCGGCGTCGAGCGTTTCGGACAGTTGCAACTGGCGGGCGTGGAGATCGGTCCGCCGCAGCAGATCGGGCATCACGTCGACCGGCAGGATGCGGATAGTGAGCTGATGCTTGACGCGCAGGCGCTCGGCGATCGCGCCGTACAAATCGCCCGCCCCCATCCGCAATTCATCGGCCAACGCTTCCGCCGCCGCATCGAGGTCGGCATAATATCCGCGCCAGCGCTCGATCTCCCTGCGCAATTCGGCGATCGCATCGGGCGCGCCGCCAGCGTCGCCCGCTGCCGCGCCCTGGTCCAGCCGGTCGAACACGCGCGCAAAGGCCTCGGCGCCGCCGGGCGCGCCCGCCAGCCACTCCTCCACCTCGTTGCGGTCGATCTCGAGGTCGGCGAACATCGGGTCGGCGAGCCGCCGCCGGATTGCCGCCGCCCCGCCCCCAGGCTCGCCCGCCGCCAGTGCACGCGGATCGAAATCGAACGTCTCGGCAAGCTTGACCAGCAACGCCGCCGACAAGGGGCGCTGGTTCTTTTCGACGAGGTTGAGATAGCTGGGCGAAATCGCGAGCA
>Ga0307513_10010009_pt1 | contig 11958 bp, 6 predicted proteins | sample 15_EM_MG_FD_202174 | JGI IMG/M metagenome (GOLD analysis project Ga0307513, IMG submission 202174) | Populus trichocarpa ectomycorrhiza microbial communities from riparian zone in the Pacific Northwest, United States - 15_EM | ecosystem: Host-associated > Plants > Roots > Unclassified | place... | reverse complement strand
GGTCTTGCCGTGGTCGACGTGACCGATCGTTCCGATGTTGACGTGCGGCTTGTTGCGAACGAACTTTTCTTTCGACACGGGCAGGTCTCCTCGTTACGTAGCCGAGCCCTCGGCGAGAATTGAACTCGCGACCCCTTCCTTACCAAGGAAGTGCACTGCCACTGTGCTACGAGGGCGGATTTTCGGGTGGACGTGCAGGGCGAACCCCTGCGCTCCGGTGCTTGCTTATCTTGTTTTCAGCGCGTGTCCCAGTGGACGAGGACGTTTTTCTTCGGGCGATCGGACCGCCGTGTCGAGCGGGCGAAGGGACTCGAACCCTCGACAACCAGCTTGGAAGGCTGGAGCTCTACCAACTGAGCTACACCCGCGGGCTGGGCAGGCGGAGAGGCTGGCAGCTCTCCGTCCGCTCCATTCGATGAGGCTAGGTTCTTAGGGCCAGCGTTCGCGTTCGAAACGAGTCGGTCGGTCAGCAGGTCGGTCGCGGTCGTTCGTGGAAGAAGGTGGATTCGAACCACCGAAGGCATAAGCCGGCAGATTTACAGTCTGCTCCCTTTGGCCGCTCGGGCATTCTTCCAAATCTATGTCGAAGCTAAGGTTTCTGGAGCTGGCGGTGGGACTCGAACCCGCGACCTCCTGATTACAAGTCAGGTGCTCTACCGGTTGAGCTACGCCAGCAGGATTGCTCGGGTAAGGTCGCTTAGAGGCCAGCACGTATAGACGACGCCCAAAAGCTCGTCAAGAGGCCGTCGCGATCGGTCCTCATTATCTTGGTGGCGATCGCTGCCCTGCCCGGTCGGATCGCCGCACCCAGGCGCGGCCGGATCACGACGCGGGCGTGACGTAGTTTCCGGCGGCGTCCTTCGAGAGCAGCTCCATGATTGCCACGGCTTGCTGCTCGCTGCCCTGGCTCCACTTGGTGTCGACCCCGTACGCCTTCGCGAGCTCGACGTTCATGCGATGGCCCTCGAGCGCCTTGGCGAGATCGTCGCGGACCCGGGCGTGGACCTCGGCGACGTAGGTCGGCCGGGTCGAGACGGCGATGCGACGCGGGTACGGCGCCTTGACGTGAGCCTCCCATAGCTCGACGAAGATCTGCGACATCTGGTAGCCGGACGCGGTCGCCCAATAGGCGTGCTTGAAGCCCAGGCTGTCGCGCCAGCGGTCGTAGGCCTGGACCGCGAGGGCGCGCTTGGCGTCGAGATCGGCGACCATCTCGTCGTCCCCGGCGCGGACCGGCGCCGCGAGGAACTTCCGGTGCATCACCTCGCCTCGGTAGTAGTGCGCCATCGCGATGTAGTAGGGATCGTCGATGCGCGGCGCCTTGCGCCACGCGGCGACGGCGGCGGCGAGCGAGGCGTCGGCCTGGTCGTACTTGCGCTGCTCGAGCTCGACGTAGCCCTTGCGCGCGAACGCCTCGACGCGGTCGGCGAAGGTCAGGCTCGGGCGGGCCAGCACGGCGTCGAGCGTCGCGGCGGCGGACGGCCACAGCTGGTGGTCGGCCTGCAGCGCGGCGATATAGAGGTGGCCGTCGACCGACTCGCGCGAGGTCGGGTACGTGGCGACCAGCTCTTCGAGCGTGGTGAGCGTGGCCGTGAGGTCGGCCTGGGCGTCGTAGACCGCGGCGATGTTGAACAGCGAGACCGGCGCGTACTGCGAGTCGGGGAACTCGGTGACGAGCTGACGGTAGCCGGCGATCGCCTCGCGCTGGCGGCCGTCCTTGGCCGCCGCGTTGGCCTGCTTGAACAGATCGGCCGAGGCGACCGAGGTCAGCTCGGGATCGCCACCTGGGCCGCGGGCGTGCGCGGTGATCCGGATGATGTCGAGGTCGACCACCCGGGGATCTCTTGCTTCGAGCTTGCCGGCCGCCGCCGGGGTGGCCGCCGCGCTGGGCCGCGCGCTGGCGAGATCGTGCGCCGGGGTCGCGTTCGTCGACGGCAACGTCGCGCGATTTGCGGCGCCGCCGCACGCGGCGAACAGGAAGACGAGCGCGAGGTAGCGCATGGCTAGTTATGACGTATGACGACGGTGATTGGTGTGGGGTTGCTAGTCGCGGGTTTCCCTTGACTGTTTGGCTGTCACACCGCTCTGCTAGTTGTTGCATCCACACATGAAGGTCGCGTTCACCTACAACCTCCGGCTGACTGACGTCCGCGAGACGGAAAAAGAAGCCGAGTACGACAGTGCGGAAACGGTGAGCGCGATCGCGGCGGCGCTCGAGGCTGCCGGGCACGAGGTCGAGAAGATCGAGGTGTCCGGACCGGCCTCGAACCTGCTCGAACGCCTCGAGCAGATCGATCCGGACATCATCTTCAACACGGCGGAGGGCCAGGGCGGGCGAATGCGCGAGGCATTCTACCCGGCGCTGTTCGACGAGCTCGGCATCCCGTACACCGGCAGCGACGCGTACACGAACGCGGTCACGCTCGACAAGTGGCTGACCAAGCTGATCGTGTCGCGCGCGAACATCGACACCGCGCGCGGCCTGCTGGTGACGGTCCGCAACTTCGATCAGGTGATCGAGCGCGGCGCCGGGCTGGCGTTCCCGGTGATCGTCAAGCCGAACCACGAGGGCTCGAGCAAGGGGATCTACAACGGCGCGCTGGGCTCCTCGGTGGTCAAGGAGCCCAAGGATCTGCCGGCGACGCTCAAGAGCGCGCTGCGCCAGTACCCCGACGGCGTGCTGGTCGAGGAGTACATCGCGGGGCTCGACATCGCGGTCGGCTTCGTCGAGGGCGTCGGTCACGACGACGGCCTGCTGACGCCGGTCGAGGTGATGTTCGAGACCTCGGCGTCGGACCGCGCCTTCAACATCTACGACTACCGGCTCAAGAACGTCGAGCCCGGCAAGGTGCAGTACCGCTGCCCGGCCAACCTGCCGCGCGACGTCGCCGCCCGGCTGCGGACGATCTCGAGCGAGGTGATCCGCACGCTGGGCCTGCGCGACATCGCGCGGCTCGACTACCGGGTCACGCCCGAGGGCCGGATCTACCTGCTCGAGGCCAACGCGTTGCCGGCGCTGAGCTCGATCTCGTCGCTGTTCGCGGCGACCGCGCAGGTCGGCCTGACCTACAACGCGACGATCACGTCGGTGCTCAACGCCGCCGCGATGCGCTCGGGCCTGGCGACGGCGAGCCAGCTCGGCGTCGTGCGCCAGCGCCGCGCCCAGCCGATCCGCGTCGGCTTCACGTACAACGTCAAGCGCAGCCACGATGGCGACGACGAGGCCGAGTGGGATCCGCCGGAGACGATCATCGCGATCGCCAACGCCCTCGCCCGCCAGGGCCACATCGTGGTCCACCTCGAGGCCACGCCGGACCTACCCCGGGTGCTCGCCGAAGCCGATGTCGACCTGATCTTCAACATCGCGGAAGGCGTCGAAGGCCGCAACCGCGAGGCCCAGGTGCCGGCGCTGTGCGAGCTGCTCGGCATCCCGTACACCGGGTCGGACTCGGCGACGCTGGCGATCGCGCTCGACAAGGCGCTCGGCAAGAAGGTCCTGCTGCAGCACGACATCCTGACGCCGAAGTTCCAGGTCATGGAGTCGGCGCGCGAGCGGCTGTCGCCCGACATGAAGTTCCCGCTGATCGTGAAGCCGAACGCCGAGGGCTCGAGCAAGGGCATCGGGTCGACCAGCGTGGTCGACACCGAAGACGACCTGCGGGCCGCGGTCAAGGTCTGCGTCGAGCGCTACCGCCAGCCGGCGCTGGTCGAGGAGTACATCGCCGGCCGCGAGTTCACGGTGGGGCTGCTCGGTGACAAGCGGCCGCGCGTGCTGCCGCCGATGGAGATCCGCTTCAAGAAGGACACCAAGCGGCCGGTCTACGACTACGCGGTCAAGCAGGAGTGGGAGGAGCACGTCTACTACGAGTGCCCCGCCAAGCTGACCGAGGCCGAGCAAAAGGCGATCGAGAAGATCGCGCGCGCGACGTTCTGGGCGCTCGACTGCCGCGACGTGGCGCGCGTCGACATGCGGATGGACGCCGACGGGCGGATCTACGTCCTCGAGGTCAACCCGCTGCCGGGGCTGACGCCGGGGTACTCCGACCTGGTGCTGATCGCGCAGGCGGTCGGCATGGAGTACGACCAGCTGATCGCCGAGATCATGGTCGGCGGGCTGCGGCGCATGAAGGACAAGCGGCGCGAGGAGCGCGAGATGGAGCGCGAGCGCGAGGCGCAGAACAAGGACCTCGCGAAGCTGGCCGACAAGGACAAGTCGGAGAAGAAGCGCTCGGTCGCCAAGCTGACGCCGGCGTCGGCGATGGCCAACGGCAACGGCAGCACGAACGGTCACGGCTCCGGCGGCGCGGGCCACAGCAACGGCGCCGCGGCCAACGGGCACGCCGCTGCGGCGGCGGCCAGCAGCAGCGCCGCGGCCAGCGATTCGGCCCCGGTGCGTGTGAAGCGCGAGCGCTCGGAGCCCGTCGCGCAGGTCGAGCGCCCGCGCGCCGAGGTCGAGCCGGTCGAGGTCCCGCCGACGGCGACCGGCGGCTCCACCCACTAGCCCAGCGTCTGGGCCGTACCGCCGAGCGCTTCGCGAGGCGATCGAGGCGGCGAGTCCGTATCGCAAGCCGGCGGGCGCGCGGGAGGTGCCCGAGCGGCCGACGCTCGAGTCGAAGTGGAGCGGCGGGCCGGCGGCGACGGGGCGGCCGGGTACACTCGAGCGGAAGATGCTGCCAGGTAGACCGGCGCAGCGGGGCGTGGCGCCTTGAAGGTCGCGACCCGGATCACGATGGCGACCGCGGTGGTGGTCGCGATCGCGGCGCTGTCGTACGCCATGCTGGATCTGCGAACGCGACGGGGCGAGCGGCGGGCCGCGCTGGAGCGCGAGGCGCGCGCGGTGGCGACGGCGCTGCGGTTCGACATCGAGACCCAGCCGTCACTGTTTCGCTCGCCGAGCGAGGCCACGATGCGCGACCTGGCGCGCGCCGCCAGCGGCTGGAAGATCACGTTGTTACCGGGCGCGCGAACGTCGGCGCCGGCGGGGCCGGACGCGAGCGAGGCGCAGCTGCGCCGGCTCAACGCGATGATCCTGGTGCCCAAGCCGGGCTCGGACATCGAGGGCGACCAGTACTACTACGACCTGCCGATCCGCGCGGCCTCGGGCCGCAGCGCCGAGCCCGAGGTGGTGGGGTTGCTCGAGGTCAGCAAGCCCGCCGAGGTCATCGAGCCGACCGACGACGATCTGGCGCGCGTCGCGGCGCTGCTGCTGCTGATCGTCGGGATCACGACGGTGATGGTCGGCGTGTTCGCGATGCGCCTGGTCAGCCGACCGATCACCAAGCTGCTGAGCGGCATCGACGACGTCGCCAAGGGCGACCTGTCACACGTGATCCTGTCCGAGCGCGATGACGAGATCGGCGCGATCGCGACGCGGTTCAACGAGATGACGTTCTCGCTGCGCGAGTCGCGCGGTGAGACGCAGCGCCAGAATGAGGCCAAGCTAGCGCTCGAGCAGCGGCTCGGGCAGACCGAGAAGCTGGCCACGCTCGGCCAGCTGGCGGCGGAGATCGCGCACGAGGTCGGGACGCCGCTGAACGTGATCGCCGGACGCGCCCGCTCGATCCAGCGCAAGGCCAAGGATCCCGAGGTGGTGGAGAAGAACGCGGGGATCATCGCCGAGCAGACGGCGCGGATCACGCGGATCATCCAGCGCCTGCTCGACTTCACGCGCCGCAAGGTCGGCACGGCGGTGCCCGCCGAGGTCAACCTCAACGACATCGCGCAGTCGACGATCGAGCTGCTCGCGGGGCAATTCGCGGGCGCGCGCGTCAAGGTCCGCCTCGAGCGCAAGGCGCCGTCGGCGCGGGTCGCGGGTGACTCGGACCGGCTGCAGCAGGTGCTGATCAACCTGCTGCTCAACGCCGTCCAGGCGATGCCGGACGGCGGTGGGCTCGTGGTCGAGACCGGCACCGTGCGGCGAACGCGGCCGGGCCTCGAGGGCAGCGCCGAGCAGGACTTCGTGTCGATCGCGGTGAGCGATACCGGCGTCGGCATCGCGCCGGACATCAAGGACAAGATCTTCGATCCGTTCTACACGACCAAGGAGGGCCAGGGCGGCACCGGCCTCGGCCTCGCCGTGGTGTCGGGCATCGTGAAGGAGCACGATGGCTGGATCGATGTCGAGGATGCGTCGGGGGGTGGGACCATCTTTCGGGTGTTCTTGCCCGCGTAGTTGAGCTGCGCCTTCAGTCCATCGAGCGACGGACAATGGCGCCGTAGCTGGCGCCGCCGTAGGCGGGACCGGCGAGCTTGGTGACCGCGGCCTCGGTGGCGGCGTCGAGGCTGGTGCCGCGGTTGCGGAGCTGGCCGGCGGCGCTGGCGCGGACCTCGGCGTTGGCGCTGGCGTCGTTGACGAGGGCGGTGAGGGTCTGGTCGACCTCGGGGCCGCCGTTGTAGGACGACCCGATCGCGGACTGCGCGACGCTGGTGTCGGGGTCGCGCATGAGCTGGGCGAGCTGGGCGCTGGCCCGCGGATCATCGAGCGACGACAGGCCGGAGATCGCGGCGATGCGGTCCTCGGGCTTGGCGCTGCGGGTGGCCTCCAGGAGGGCCAGCTGCGCGCGATCGGAGCCGATCTGGCCGAGGCTCGACAGCGCCTGCGCGCGGACTTGCGCGTCCTGATCCTTGGCGAGCCGGACCAGCGTATCGGTCGACTTGTCGTCGGGGTTCTGCACGAGGGACGAGATCGCGGCGACCCGGATGTTGGGGTCCTTGGCGTCGAGCGCGCGCTCGAGCAGCACCTTGGCCTCGGACGAGCCCGCGCTGGCGAGCGCCCACACGGCGGTGTTGGCGGCGTTCGCGTCGGTGCCGTTCAGGAGATCCTCGGCGAAGCGCAGCCCCTCGGGAGCACCGGCCTGGAGCAGCTGGTTCATGACCTGCTGCTTGACCTCGGAGCTCGACGACGCGGCCGACAGCATCGCCGTCTTGACCGAGTCGGTGATGCCGAGCTGGCTGAGCGACGACACGGCGACCGCGGCGAGCTGGGGGTCCTTGCCGGACAGCGCGACGATCAGCGCCTGGCGCGCCGACTCGGTGCCGATCCGGCCGAGCACGTTGGCGGCGTAGTGCGCCTCGTCGCGCCGGCCGGAGAACAGCGAGTCGCTGAGCAGCTGGTTGAGGGCGGCGTCGTTGGGCCGCGACTGGGCGATGACGTCGAGCGCCACGACGCGCGACTGGCCGTGCGACTGGCCGGCGATGTCGATCAGGGCGTCGAACGCGCGCGGCGCGCCGGAGTCGGCGAGCAGGCGCATCGCCTCGAACTTCTCGTTGCGCGAGCCGCGGTGGGCGAGATCGATCGCGAGCTGGAGGGCCTCGGGGTTGCCGGACTTGACCAGGCGCGGCAGGGCGGCCCGGCGATCCTGGCTCGAGCCTGACTTCATGACGGTCATGAGCGCCTGGTCGATGTCCTCGCCCTCCATCTCGGCGAGCTGGGCGAGCGCGCCGGTGGCCTGCGCGCGGTCGCCGAGCGCGGCGTTGATCAGGAGCTCGCGGGCCTCCTTGCCGCCGAGGCTGGCGAGCGCGGTGGCGGCCGACATCGCCGAGATGCGATCTCCGGTGTTGAGGATGTCACCGAGGAGCTGGATCGCCTTGGGGCCGCCGAGCTGGCCGATCGCGGCGATCGCGGCGTAGCGGTTGGACTGCGCGCCGACGGTCGCCGCGGTGCGCAGCACGGGGAGCGCGGCCTCGCCGGCCTTGCCGAGCGCGGCGAGCGCGGCGCCGCACAGCTGCGGATCGCCGGCCTTGACGATCGCGGTCAGCTTGGCGAGCAGCGCGTCGTCGACGACCTCGATCGCTCCCAGCGCGGTGGCGGCGACGCGGGCGTCGGGGGCGTCGATCAGGCGGCGCAGCGCGACGCCGGCGGTCTCGGAGTTGATCGATCCGAGCGCCGACACCGCGGTGACGGCGATCGCGTAGTCGGTGCTCGCGGCGAGCTTGATCAGCGCGGCGACGGCGCCGTCGCTGCCCAGGGTGCCGAGCGCGCCGATCGCCGCGCCCTGGGCGGGATCGCCGCTCTTGCCGGCGAGCTGAATGAGGAGCTTCTCCGCGGCCTCGCTCTGGGTGGCGCCGAGCGCCGAGATCGCGGCGGTGCGGACCTGCGGGCGATCGTCGGTGGCGTGCTCGATCAGCGCCTCGACCGCGTGCTCGGTGCCGATGCCGCCGTAGCAGCCCAGGATGGCCTCGGGCACGCCGCGGCGGGGATCGCCAAGCAGCGGGACGAGCTGGTCGACGACCTGGTCATCGCCGACGGCGGCCAGCTTCTCGGCCAGGGTCTGGACGTCGCGCAGCGACCGAGCGTGCAGGATGCGCTCGACGAGGTCGCCGCGCGAGAAGCCGGCGGACTCGGCGCTCACGCGCAGCGGCCGGCGCAGCTGGATCGGGATCGAAGCGCTGCGCGAGGTCGCCATCGTGGCGGGCGCGTTGCTGGTGCCGCGATGAGAGAAGAACAACCCGTATCCCGCGACGGCGGCGAACAGCGCGCACGCTAGCTTCCAGCGGGTCGCGGTTGCGGTGGGGGGCGCCACGGATTTCGTCACGGACTTCGTCGCGGTTCTGGTCACGGTGCTCCTCGAAGGTGCTCGCGGTGTCTGTGTCAAACGAACGCGGTTTGGTATCGATCCATTCCGCGTCGCATGCGCGATCGCGCGTGAAGTCCGCGACATGCGGCACGAATTCGCGCCGCGCGGAAGGAAGCTTTCGCGCAAGCGGGGGCCGCGCGGGTGTCGCGCGCCGATGCGCCGACGGGCGGCAGGCAGTGGTGCGTCGCGACAGCGCTCGGCGAGCGAAGCCGCTCGCCACAGCGAAAATGATCGACGGAGGGATGACGTGGCGGATTGACGGCACCAGTGACGTTCGTAGACTCAGGTGATGTTGACGCCGGAGCAGACCTCGGAGCTCAAAGCGCGCTTGCAAGCCGACCTGACGCGCCTGGCGGACCATGCGCACAACGCCATCGAGTTCACGATGGACCGCGACCGCGATCGCATCGGCCGCGACTCGATGGACGAGGCCACAGAGGAGGAGACGTACTCGACGCAGCTCCGGTTGCACGATCGCGAGACCTTCCTGCTCGGCAAGGTGCGCGAGGCGATGACCCGGCTCGAGGCCGGCGAGATCGACGAGTGCGAGGAGTGCAGCGAGCCGATCGGCTTCAAGCGCCTGCTCGCCCGACCTGTGACGACGCTGTGCTTCGAGTGCAAGACTGCGCGCGAACAGGTCGAAGCCGACGAGCCCGTGGGCTGAGGTCCTACCCGTGCGTCGTCGCGCCCAGGCGTCGGAGCGGGCGCGCGGACGACGATTTCGGACCGCGGCGGCCGGCCCTGCCGTCGCCTGCCCGCTCGAGCATGTGGGCCGCGGCCCCGAGCCCGCGTGGCGGGCGTTGCCTGGATGACGCGCCTGGGAATGCGCCAGCAATTTCCCGCCGTCGAGAACCTCTGGTAGTATCGTTTCGTCGGGGATGCGCGACCGCTACACGATCACCGAGCGACTCGACCATGGCGGCATGGCGGAGGTCTTCCGTGGCGTCGCGGAGTCGATGGAAGGGTTCAAGAAGTCGGTTGCGATCAAACGCATCCTGCCGAACCTGACGAAGAACCAGAAGTTCGTCTCGATGTTCCTCGACGAGGCGCGGCTCTCGCTGTTCCTCCAGCACGCGAACATCGTGCAGGTGTTCGACATCTCGAAGACGCCGGACAACGCGTACTTCCTGGTGATGGAGTTCGTCGACGGCTGCAACTTGAAGGGCCTGATCGAGCGCCAGAAGCAAAAGGGCAAGCGGATCGACGTCGGCCACTCGGTCTACTTGATGATCGAGTGCTGCAAGGCGCTGCATTACGCGCACAGCCTCGAGCACCCCGAGACCAACGAGCCGCTCGGCATCGTCCACCGCGACATCTCGCCGCCGAATATCCTGCTGTCGAAGAACGGCGAGATCAAGCTGGTCGACTTCGGGCTGGCCAAGGCGAATAGCCAGATCGAGTCGACCGAGCCGGGCGTGGTGAAGGGCAAGTTCAGCTACCTCTCGCCCGAGGCGGCGAGCGGCGAGCAGGTGGATCACCGCGCGGACGTGTTCGCGGTCGGGATCATCCTGTGGGAGCTGTTCACCGGCCGCCGGCTGTTCTACGGCGACACCGACTTCCAGACGGTCGAGCAGGTCCGCCAGGCGCGCGTGCCGTCGATCGCCGCGCTGAACCCCGAGATCGACGCCGAGATCGAGCAGGTCGTGCGCAAGGCGCTGGCGCGCAACCCCGACGACCGCTACCAGAGCGCGGCGGACCTCGGCGACGCGCTCTCGCAGTTCCTGTTCTCGCGGCGCATGAAGGTCACGGCGCGCGACATCGCGGCGCTGGTGCGCGACACGCAGGTCGAGATGATGCGCAAGCGGTCGGCCGAGCCCAAGGACTCGCTGATCGACGCGCTGATCCTCGACGAGATGCAGAAGATGACGTCGCTGATCGGCGGCAACGGCGCGCAGCAGACGGCGACCAGCGAGGGCTCGATGAGCCTCGATCCGAGCGCGTTCATCGACACGTCGAACTGGGTCGGCGAGATGGGGATGGCCTCGGCCCAGCCGCCGCCGTCGAAGCATGCGCCCCAGCGTCAGGCCCGGCCGCCGGTCAAGCCCGGCAAGGTCCAGCCGCCGACGCCATCGCCGGAGATCGAGTCGCTGGAGCAGATGCTCGAGCCGGATCGCACCGGCGTGCACAAGAACGGCGAAGGCAAGCAGCCGCCCTGGATGCTGATCGCGATCATCATGGTGCTGCTCGCCGCCGGCGCGGCGGTCGCCGTCGTCTTCGCGATGCGCTGACCCGAGCGCGCTGCCGATTCTCCTCGGAGCCCCCGTGTCCGTGTGGACGACGGACGCTAGCGCAAGGTCATGCTGGTCGTGCTCGTGCACGTGCACGTGTCACGTGCACCTCCACGTACCTCCACGTCCACGATCGCGGGCACGTCCGTTCATCACATCGTGGAGGTGCACGTGCACGACCGTTTACGTGAGCGGCGTGGACGCTAGCGCAGGGCTTCGAGCAGCTTGTAGGTCTCGCTGTCGGGGTCGAGGTCGCCGACCCGGGAGACGGCGGTGGCGAGGAGCTTGCGGTCGCCGAGGTCGGCCGCGAGGGTTCCGACGAGCTTCCAGCCGTCGATCGAGTCGGGGTTCAGGGTCGTGGCTTGCTGGGCGAGCTCGAGGGCCTTGCGGGGCTCCTTGGGCTTGGCGATCTCGGCGCTGAACAGGTACGCCGTGTAGATCGTCGGATCCTCGATCATGACCAGCGCCAGCGAGCTCAGCGCGGTCGGATCGTCGCGCTTGAAGTAGGCGATGGCGGCGAGGCCGTAGTCGGCCTGGGCGCGACGCCGCGGCAACGCCTTCTCCTTGTAGAGCGCGGCGCGCGCGGCGTTGTAGGCGACCTCGGCGGCCTCCTGCTTGCCGGCCGCGAGCTCGAGCTTGCCGTGGACGACGTCGATCTCGGGGCGGCCCGCCAGCCGGCTGGGCAGGAGCGTCTTGAGCTTCTGGGCGAGCGCGGCCTGGCGCTCGTCGGTCGAGACCGTGTCGGCGGCGAGCAGGAAGGTCTCGAGATCGGCGCCGCAGCCCTCGAGCGCGCGGGCGAGCTCGCGCGCCGCCTCGGCGGTGTCGCTGCGGCGAAGCGCGAGGCGGCCGCGCTCGCGGGCGAGCTGCCAGGCGGACGCGCCGGGGGTCTTGGCGGCGCGCGCGAGGAGCTCACCGGCACCGGTGTGATCGCCGAGCATGGCGCGCGCCCGCGCGGTCTCGATGAGCAGCGCCGGCGCCGGGCTGGCACCGGCGTCCTTGAGGAGCTTTTCGAGGACCTCGCGGCCGAGCTTGGGATCACCGCTCTCGATCAGGAACAGGCCGTTCTCGAACCGCGCGTCGATGCTGCCGCCGCGGCCGGCCTCGGCGTAGGCCGCGCGCGCGCTGCCGACGTCGCCGAGGTCGCGGTCGATGCG